>OGYI01000273.1_pt1 | contig 66253 bp, 53 predicted proteins | sample 1576521 | NCBI WGS metagenome assembly OGYI01 (sample SAMEA3541484, study PRJEB24748) | human gut metagenome | biome: human gut; feature: human-associated habitat; material: faeces | place: China | collected 2012
ATACTATATAGGAGCTTTATTGTCAAGAGTTTATATGTCTTAATAGGTAAATTCCATTTTTTTCAATTCTCCAAACTGAAAGTTCCTATAATATCACTTGCCATTCAAAGCATATCATATTTTTAACAATATTTCTATTCACATCAATTCTGGATATGCACTTATTCTTTGTATTTACTATATTTCCGGTTGATTTACTTCTATTACCAGCATCCGGTTAATCTTCTCCTGCATTGTTTCCTTTGCATCTTCATTGAAATAATAACGGACCCCATAGACTGTCTGCCCGATTTCCTTTGTAAATGTGTTCCCCTCTGTTTTTGTATGCACCATTTTTTCCTTTTGGATCCATGCAGAGAGTTATTCCATTGATCTCTGTCAGGACATTATTCTTTAAATCAGTCACCAAATGGTCACTTCCATTTTCGTAGGCTACCTATATATAGCCTTTTCTTTTTTGCTTGCAAAAAGCCTTGTGATCACAGCACTTTTTTAACGTAAAAAGCGTTTTTATATGATTCAGCCAACGACAAAAGTGTCCCCAACAAATATCCCTGTCTATATCTAATGCCGTCTGTGATGTTGAAAAGAAATCTCCCCCACACGTAGCTTTTTTTACACAGCTTTGCAATTTCATTGCCAGATTTGCTTTTCTTCCTTTAAGTGCAAATATGATATCACTCATAGTAAACTGCCCTTCTCCTGAAAAAAAAACATCACTTGAGCCAAATTTTTCCAAATTTAAATACAATACGTTATTTCCTCTGCCGGCACACTGCATCGCACATGCTGCTGCCATACTGGACGTTCCTGTTCCTCCAGCCGGAGACATAAATGCAATAACATTACTTCCTCCTAAATTTAAATGAGATTCTGAAACACTTTGTGAATTTTCTGAATAAATACTTAATATCTGCTTATAGATCAAATCGACTTTCTGAAATTTACAGATTGCCGGATAGCCTTTTACACTTTCTATCCCCATTGAGTCCACCAGATATGCCAAGTTACATTTTGAAGGAAACATTTTTAATTGCATTTCTATTTGCTCATCTACTAAAATCATATCAACTCGGTTTGACTGCAAAAATTCTATTGCCCTGTTCATAACCGTAAATGCGTGTATCTCTACCTGTTCTGTATAACGGGTATTAAATACATTTGTAATTTTTTCTAAGTATCCCGTATCTTGTTCTATAATTGCTACCCTAATTCTCATAAAGCCTCCCAAATAACAATTGATATTTGTATTTTCATGAATTTCGACCTATCATCCAATACGTGTCATCATTTGTGGTCACATTATTTTCATACTTTTTATAGTATTTTTATATATCTCTTCCTATAATTATGCCGTTACGCCTATCATTTTCTGTTAACGGGCGTTTTGTGGTGTTTTTCAAGAACAAAATACTGATAACAAAGGATGTTAAATTATGTCTGATTTCTCACAACTACTTTCCTGTCATATCCACAGTAAGGATATTAAGACCTATGCATTAGCACAATACTGTGGACTTGACCGGTCAAATATGTACAAAATCATTAACGGAAAAAGGAAACCGTCTTCACGGGAGCTGGTCTTAAAGATATGCAAATTTATGCAGCTTTCCCATGCCGAACAAAAGGAAATGGAACAAGCTTATGAGATTACTCTGATTGGGCATGACACTTACTATCGCAGAAAAGCTGTCGTTGATTTTTTTAATAATTTCCGTTTGTCTAAACTGAATCTGCCGGTTTTATCCGAACTTAATACGGAAATATTATTTGAAAAAGGATCTGTTACGCTGAATACCATGGCAGAAGTGAACCGTTCGCTTTTGTATATTATTTCTTTGGAAGTAAAAAAATCCAACGGCACGATCGACCTTCTCGTACAGCCGGACTGCGATTTTTTGATGAATATTCTTGCTGCTGAGAATTATGACTGCTCACAGACTACGATCCGTCATATCATCTGTCTCAATAACAGTACCTCAGAATCCATCACCTATCCAAACTATAATCTGCACTGTCTGGAAAAGATTCTTCCGTTGTATAGTAACGTGGATAAATATAACTGCTTTTATTATTATGACCATATTGATTCTAAATGCAGTAAATTTACTTTATTTACTTATGTCATCATTACCAGTCAGTTTGCCTGTCTGCTGACAGGAGATATGACACAGGGGATTCTGACAAACGCCCCGGAGTCTTTAACTTTATTTAAGGATATCTTCAATCAGTATCTGTCCATGGCATCACCATTGCTGCGTCCGATCAACGATGTAACCGAGCAGATCAGCTATCTGGATAATATGATCCATGTTGTCCGTTCGGGTTATTCTTTTCAGATGGTTCCATGCCTCACACCTTATCTGACACGTGATATTCTTGACAAATATATTATTGAAGACCTTCCAAACCGTTCTGAATTTATTCAGGCAATGGACAATTATATTAAAGTATTTCTGTCCTCTCATATGACACCCGATAATATCACATACATTTTTTCTTTAAACGGGGTAAAGAAATTTTTAGACACTGGCAGAGTCAGTGAATATCCTTATGATATTTATCATCCCCTGGAGATGACCGACCGGATCCACCTGATTCGCAAACTGATGCTGAATCTTCCTATCCAGAACTACCGCGTATTAAAGAAAGATATCGGGCATCTGGATAATGAGATTTTTCTTCTGGTCACCCAGCCGATGGGATATATTATGTTCTCAACTCCGCAGGATCACCATCTGATTTATCTGGATATTGAAGAACCCGGACTTTTATATACTTTCTGGGATTTCTGTGAAACTTTGGATGATACCTTATTCTATACGACAACTGAAGCTATAGAAATACTGCGTGATTTAATTGAACAATACAAAGAACTTAGATAAATATTTTGCATATTTTTCCTCTTTCCGCACATCCTATTCCTGACTATTTTTATTTTTCAGGAGGTTTATCATGGGAAACAATATGGATCTCGATTATGAAATGTTCTGCTACCAGTGTGAGCAGACAGCCAACGGCAAAGGCTGTACCCGTCTCGGTGTCTGCGGAAAGACACCGGAAATTGCCAATCTTCAGGATCTTCTTATCTATCAGGTCAAAGGCATCAGCTGCTATGGAAAAGTTCTCTCAGAGCTTGGACATCCAATTGAGAAAGCAGTGATCGCTTTTATTGAATCTGTACTTTTTACAACCCTGACCAATGTGAATTTTGATGCAGAAGTGCATGTGCAGCTTCTGCAGGAATCTCAAAAGATCAAAGACTCTCTGCGGGAAAAAGTGTCTGCTTCTGAAGGCAGTTCCAATCTTCATGACTCCGACTACTGCAGTTGTCATACTGCTCAGGCTCAGTACCGGCTTCCTTCTACAAAATCTGAAATGCTCCACGATGCCCCCATTGCCGGGATCATGTATGACAAGTCACTTGACCCCGATATCCGTTCGCTCCGGCAGACAATCCTCTATGGCTTAAAAGGGATCAGTGCCTATGGACATCAGGCACGGGAGCTTGGATATTGCAGCGATCAGGTCGATTCTTTTTATATTACCGCACTGGAATCACTGACCGATGACCGGCTCACAGTCGAAGAACTGATCCGCATGACAATGCGAACCGGTGAAGCTGCGATCGAAGTAATGAAAGTCTTAGATGAGGCAAATACTTCTGTCTACGGAAATCCATCCCCTCACACCGTCAATGTCCATATCCGGAAAGGACCGTTCATCATTGTATCCGGTCACGACCTGAAAGATCTGGAAATGCTGCTCCGGCAGACCGAGGGTACGGGAATCAATATTTATACTCACGGAGAAATGCTGCCGTCCCACGGTTATGAGGGGCTGAAAAAATATCCCCATCTCGTTGGAAATTTTGGTGGAGCATGGCAGGATCAGCAGAAGCAGTTTGATGGAATCCCCGGCTGTATTCTGATGACAACCAACTGTCTCATGCGTCCACGCGAATCTTACAAGGATCGTATCTACAGTACTAATGTTGTTGGATGGGAAGGTGTAAAATATATTCCGAAAAAGCCGGATGGAACAAAAGATTTCAGTGAGATCATCCGTCATGCACTGGAACTTGGCGGATTTACGCAGGATGTCGAGCCACACGAGATCATCGTCGGATTTGGTCATCATGCAACGCTCTCTTACGCCGACAAGATTGTTCAGGCTGTGGAAAGTGGAAAATTGCGACACTTTTTCCTGATCGGAGGATGTGACGGTGCCAGACCGGGAAGAAACTATTATACGGATTTTGCACAGCTTGTTCCAAAGAACTGTATGATCCTCACTCTTGCCTGTGGAAAATACCGCTTTAACAAAATGGATTTCGGGGAAGTGGCAGGACTGCCGCGACTTCTCGATATTGGACAATGTAATGATGTGTACTCAGCGATCCGCATCGCAACCACCCTCGCTGATGCATTTAACACGGATGTGAACGGACTTCCGTTATCTCTGATCATTTCCTGGTATGAACAGAAAGCCGTTGCCGATCTTCTTGCACTTTTAAGCCTGGGCATCCGTAATATTTATCTTGGACCGGAGCTTCCTGCTTTCTTAAGTCCGAATGTACTTCAATATCTTGTCGATACATTCCACCTCAGAAAGATCACCAACCCGGAAGACGATATTAAAACCTGCCTTAAGCAGAATGTGCAGGCTTAAAGCACTCTGAAAAAGAAAAAACACCCTACAGCGTTACGTCTGCAAGATGTCCTTTGAACTCCCCGAGTTGGGCTCGAACCAACAACCCCACGGTTAACAGCCGTGTGCTCTACCATTGAGCTATCGAGGAATATTCTTTTCGTTGATCTCTTATCAACAAAAGACATTTTATCACAATATACCTTCTTTTTCAATAGGTTTCCTCAATTTTTCAAAAAATAAATCCGGGTTCATTATGAACCCGGATTCTTTAAAGTGGAGAATACGAGAGTCGAACTCGTGACCTCCTGCTTGCAAGGCAGGCGCTCTCCCAACTGAGCTAATCCCCCAAAGGCTTGTTCCTCAATCAGAACTTCTATAGAATATCATATGAGAACAAACCTGTCAACACTTTTTTACTAAAATGCGAGCAGCCGGATCAAAAATGGATTATGATCATATAAGAATTTCAGAAAAACACTTTTTTCAATCATTCCAAAGCAGGTATGTCCGACAGATGTGGAATACAGTAAAGTCAGTCCCAGGAAGATCAGCCATACGATCAGTAAAGCGGCGAGAAGTCCCAGAATACCTCCTGCCAGGTGATTCACAAATCCCAGCACCGGCAATTCTCCGATAATATTTACCGCAACCATCAATGCCTTGACTATGATGATCGCCAGTAAGAATGTAATCAGGAAAGAGGCTACCTTCAACACCAGCCTTGAGATGTATGATGCCACATAGGATGGAAAACTTGTAACATCCAGTTCTTTATAGATCGTGCTGTTATTATTCTCCAGCAGCATATTTTTCAAAAATTCCGGTACCGGCGAATTTTCAATAATTTTAATCTGTTCATCTCTCGGAATCTCTCCTATGACGGAAAGAATGTCTTCTGCTGAAAGACCATATTTGCTCCAGTCCGTTTCTCCAAGACTTGCGATCTGCTCCGGTGTCAGATTCTCAAGCGGTGTACCACTTAAATTTATTTTTGACAAATCGTCCGCAGAAATCTCCGGCATGAACATTTTTATACACTTTTTCTCAATCACATCATCAATCGGTGTATACTTCACCAGTGCATTTGATACATAGGGTGACAGAAATGTCACCAGAATCATAGTGATCAGGGTTGCAAGAAGAGAAAGTCCAAACTTCAAAAATCCCCTGATATATCCTACTGCAATGCAGATCAGAAAAATGCCTGCTACTACAATCAATAACCAATTATCCATACGCTCTCCTATTTCGTCAAATAAACAACTTTCAGTTCATTTGAACTCATCACATAGTACCTGTTCACTCCCACAGCCCGGAAGATTTCTTCTATATCCGCACTCATCCTGCCTTCAAATTTCAGGATTCCGTTGATCTTATAAATACTGCACCGTCTTCCTTCATATAAAATGACCTCATCTCCATCAATTTTCCCGTGCTTATATTCACCCGTAAACTCTTTACTGAAAATCAATTCACCCGATCGGTTATAGACCCTCAGCTCATTTCCTGACTTTTCTTTATTTACGAGGATCATCCCGAAATATTGATCAGAATGGAAAACGCTCCTGATCTCCTGATCCAGCTTCACTTCTTTCAGCCGCTTTGGTGTATCTTTCCCGGAATAAATTTCAAAAGCATTATCGCCTACCGCAACCGACCGATCATTCCCCATGAAGAATACATCCGCAAGCATCGTTCCTTCATACTGATCTGCCGTCACCCGGTTATCTGTCTTTTCTTTTCCGGTTGCTCCGAAATTATAATATCCGATTCTCGACTCTACAACTCCATTGTCCGTATAAAGATAGCAGACCGCCAGCATCATACCGTCATCTGTCATATCAAGGGCAACCGGATAGCCTGTCGTTCCAAGCGTGATCTGCTGCTCTACAAGAATATTGCCTGCCGCATCATAAGAAATGATCTGCGGAGAATTTTCATTTTTCAAGATTGCACTTACAATTCCCTGATCCGAAATTGCGATCTTTTCAATCGGGAGTGTCGTTTCTATCTCGCCTTTCAGCCCGTCTTTCGAGAATACCAGAATATTATTTCCACCTCTGTCCGCCACGGCAAATGCATTCTCTTTTACCTCGATCATCGGCGTCTTGATCTGCGTCGGCTGGATCCACACTTCTTCATTCTTTTTATTCAGATAGACTACTCCATTCCGGTTATATCTTATGATTCCTTTTGCAAACTGTACATAATTGCTTGTATCTGAAATTTCCTTCGTATAACTTGCCGCTTCTCTCGCTGTTCCATACGTCTTATTATCCAACAGCAGATAAGTTCCACAGATTGCCAGTACTGCCAGTATCAAAATGGAAACTGCACCTTCCCATTTTTTCCAGCGTACCTTTCTTTCAGCTTTCTTAAGCTGCTTTGGATTTTCCGGTGGTTCTACGACCTTCAGATACGGAATTTTTCTTTGTGCCATAGGTTTTCCCCTTATCATCGGTTTTCTTCAATCAGGGATTGCTCCAATCCCGGTTGGGATAAGTATAACACGTCTTTAAGGCAATATCAATTTCTGCCCGATGTAAATCAGATTGCCATTTGATAATCCGTTCATCCTGCAGATTGCATCGACATGCGTGACATCACCATACATTTTTTTACTGATGATTGCCAGTGTATCGCCCTTTTCTACCACGTAAACTCCATCACTTCCATTCGTTGAAGACGACGGTACGGCAGATGCTTCAACTACTTCATCTGACGGACTGTTCTTTGCCTGACTGCTGTTTGTCGAAGCATCTCCGTCTGTATCGTTTTTCGATGTACCGTCATCTCCTTCTGCTTTTTTATCGGATGCACTGTTGCTTTTTTCTGTATCTGTATTTTTATTGGCTGCACTGTCAGTTTTTCCCTGATCTGCATCATCACCGGCTGTGCTGTTCTCATTTTCTGCACCTGTATTTTCATCTGCTGTACCATCCTCCGAACCGTCTGCCTGTCCACCATTTGGATCATTGCCTTCATTGCTACTTCCAGAATTATCAGAATCTTTCACCGTGTTAATTGTTCCTGCCACCTCTTCTATCTGGTTCTGAGCTTTTCTGATCTTATTAAAATTGTTCAGCATGGCAACTCCCATGATCACAAGCACCAGCACAAGTCCCACACTCATCGCATAAACAAAATTTCCCTGATGCTTTTGCCGGGTTCGTCTTCCCTGCTTTCTAGCCAGATCACGAAAGTTCTGTGCAGCCTTGTCTTCCACAACTTCCGTCTGCACCGCCCCATTTTTTTTTCGACTCGAGATCATATAATCCTGCATACACGGATTTTTTTCATAATACGTGTAATGCCCTCCGATCTCCATTAAATCATTCATTTTATGTACATAATACGTTTCTTCTTTTTCCTGTGGATCACAGATGATAAAGACTGTATTCTTTTTCGGAAATGATTTCTTATGCAGTTTTACCGTAGAATTTCCCGGTGCTTTTTCCGCATCATCTCTCACCACAAACCAGCCGATCAGTTCCCCCTCTTCAAAAAACTGTTTACATTCTTCATATGCCCGTTTCCACGTTTCATCATCGATCAGATATTCCATCCCAGATACCCTGAGTTCCTGCATCTGGATCGCACCATAAATATAGACATAATCTTCACCTTCGTATGTTTGAAAATCTCCGATCAAGAATGCACCCAATGGCTTTTGTGGGTCGTTTCTGTATTTATCTGATAACTGTGCAAAAAAAGTATCTACATAATCTTCTACATAAATTTTCGGACTGTCACTCACATTTCCAATCTGACGGACATTTTTCGGTATTTGTCTCTCCATTTATTTTCACCTTCCTGACATTACTGATTCATTGATTTACATTTCCCGGCGTTACAGAAAGAATAACATATTGATTCAGAGAGATTTTAGCAGTTACTGTCAAATGCGTTCGACATTTTGTCTGCCTGCACAATCTTTCGTTATTCTTTTGATTTTTCATTCTTATTTCTTAAAAATCCGAAACTAAATCGTCACAATTATGTGCTAGAATAAATTTAGAGATGTTAGGATCAAAAGGGTTGAAACCACGTGTGCTTGCACACTGGTGGTAGAATGACCTTGAGCCCCGCCCCGATATGAGCATAAAAGTGGGGCGTAAGCACCATGATATGCGAATAGCGGGTAGGATTGTGGGAGTGCGTAGCACGAAACAATCCGTTGGCATCATTGTTGGGGGCTTTTGACCCCAACATCATTTTATTCTATCCAACTTCTTCAACAATGTAAAGTCCCAGCCACCTTGTCATTGACCGGAAATTAGTGTTATAATTTAAGAAAATCAGATTTACGGAGGAAAATAGAATGGAAAAGGAATCTGCAAAAATCATCTTAAGTGCTGATAGTACCTGTGATCTTGATACCGAGTTAAAAGAGCGTTACCATGTGCATTACTTTCCGCTCCATATCATCCTGGACGGTCATGACTATAAGGACGGCATCGACATCACTCCGGAAGAGATTTTCCAGAAATATTATGATGAAAAGATTCTTCCCAAGACGGCTGCTGTAAACGTTGCAGAATATATTGACCATTTTGAGCCATGGGTCAGAGCCGGTTACGAAGTCATTCATATCAATCTCGGCAGTTCCCTCTCCAGTGCCTATCAGAATTGCTGTATTGCGGCTGAAGAACTCGGACATGTCCATGTCATTGACAGTTGCTCTCTTTCCAGCGGAACAGGACTCCTTGTCCGTGATGCCGGAGAAATGATCCGTCAGGGAATGTCCGCTGATGCAATCGCCGATGTTCTCCGACAGCGTACAGAGAAGTGTCATGCCAGCTTTATTCTGGATACCCTTACTTTTCTTCATGCCGGCGGGCGTTGCTCCTCCGTAGCTGCACTGGGTGCCAACGTACTAAAGTTAAAGCCGTGTATTGAGGTAAATAATGCCGACGGCAGTATGAAAGTCGGTAAAAAATATCGGGGTTCACTGGATAAGGTTCTCGTAAAATATGTAAAAGATCAACTGGCCGCACATCCAGATATCGATCCGTCTTTTATCTTCATTACACATTCGGGAATTGCTGCAGAATATATCCATCTTGTAAAAGAAGCCCTCAAAGCTGAAAAAGACTTCGCTGAGATCCATGTGACAACTGCCTGTTGTACGATTTCAAGCCACTGCGGTCCAAATACCCTTGGTATTTTATTTGAGACAAAATAATTTTTAGGAGCATAAATCATGAATAATCAGACAACCAACCCCGTATTTCACGGAAGTGACATTGAAAAGATCAGTGCCTGTTACCATATAAAAAAAGAAGCTATCGTCAACTTTGCCGGAAATGTAAATCCGCTTGGACTTCCTGCCTCTGTAAAAGAAGCGGTCGCCACCCATGCAGATTTATTTTCCAGTTATCCTGACCGCGAGTATCTGTCTCTGCGTAATGTTCTTTCTAATTATTGTGATGTTCCTGCCGATTATATTCTTCCGGGAAATGGCTCCAGTGAACTGATTGCTTTGCTGATCGAAGCTCGTGCCCCAAAGCATACTCTGATTCTCGGTCCTACTTATTCAGAATATTCCAGAGAACTCACCTTTTCCGGAAGTACTCAGGATTATTACCATTTGCAGGAGACTTCTGACTTCAGACCAGATCTGGAGGATCTTTTCCATACTCTCTCGGATGGATATGATTTTCTCATTATCTGCAATCCAAATAACCCGACTTCTTCCGCTATTTTTCGGGATGAATTAAAAGAATTACTTGCATTTTGTAAACGGAAAAATATCTTTGTAATGATAGATGAAACTTATGTTGAATTTGCACCGGATATTTCAGCAATTACTGCTGTTCCTCTTACGAAGCAATTTTCCAATCTGATGGTACTCCGGGGAGTTTCCAAATTCTATGCCGCCCCGGGAATGCGGTTCGGATATGGAATCACCGGGAACAGTGAATTTCTGAAGACCATGCGTGAAAAACAGATTCCATGGTCACTGAACAGCCTCGGTGCTTTCGCCGGAGAAATGCTTTTTCAGGATCACGACTATTATCAGCAGACCCGAAACCTGATTCTTTCCGAACGTCAGAAGATGTACGAAACCATAAAAAAACTCCCGACTTTCAAAATCTATCCGGCCTATGCCAACTTCCTGCTGGTAAAGATTCTGAAAGACGGGGTTACCTCTTTCGATGTATTTGAACGTTGCATTCAAAAGGGACTTATGATCCGGGACTGCTCTTCTTTCCAGTGCCTGGAGGGTGAATATGTACGGTTCTGTATTCAGATGCCGGAAGAGAACCAGCGTCTGCTCGATCTTTTGCAAACAATCTGACTCAATGGCTGGATCTGTGATTAAGGCTTTATAATTGCTTTTAAATCACATGATGATTCAGCCATTTACGATTTCTGAACCGGATCGTAAAGATCACTCCTCTCAATGCCCAGTCACTGAACATACCGATCCATACTGCGATTGGTCCAAAGCCAAAGACTCTGGCAAGAACAATAGAGAGTGTCACCCGGCATAACCACATCGTAAGCATTGAAACTGTCATTGTAAACTTCACATCCCCGGCTGCCCTGAATCCATATGCCGGAACAAAAGCCATGACCCAGATCAATGGCTTTACAATGGTTATGCACGTTACCATAAAAATACACATTTTTGCACTTTCAGGCTCCATACCTCCAAAATAGGTAATCGGACGAACTAAAGCATACAAAAGCAGACAGGATGCAATGATCACTACTTCGGAAACAATACATAATTTCTTTACATAATAAACGGCCTCCTCCTTTCTTCCTGCTCCAAGAGTTTCCCCCACAACGGTCATAAGACCGATTCCTATTCCGATTCCCATAATTCCGTTCAAATTTTCAATGATACTCGCCATTCCCTGTGCAGCGATAGCCGCAGTTCCCATCAGCGATACAGTCGACTGAATCGCAAGCTTTCCAAACTGGAACATACTGTTCTCCACCCCCGACGGCACACCAATCCTCAGGATTCTTTTAATCTCATCCCAGTCAGGCCGGATGGTAAAATACTTTCTCAACTGGATCTCCAACTGTGGATTCCTCAGTTTTACCAGCACTGTAACCATACTGAACATACGTGCCAGCATCGTTGCAGTTGCCGAACCTGCAACACCCCAATGGAACACCCATACAAATAACAGATTCAGAATAATATTCAGGATATTTGAAATAACCGAGATCAGCATCGGCAAACGACTGTTCTCCTGTGCCCTCAGGATGCACGATCCATCATCATATAATGCGATAAATGGATACGAGATTGCAGAAAAGAAAAAATACTTTTTGGCATTCACCATAACCGCACTCTCTACTTTTCCAAAGATCAGTGCCAACATCGGACCATTGAATAAAAGACACATTCCAGCAATCACCGCCGACAATACGAACGTAATGAAAACCAACTGTCTTGCTGCCTCCTGTGCATGCTCCTTTTTTCCACATCCAAGGTAATGGGAACACACAACTGTTCCACCTGATGCCAGTGCAAAGAAAGCCTGAACAATCAGGATATTGATCGAATCTACCAGTGAAACTGCTGAAATCGCTGCTGAGCCAAGATTACTGACTACCAGTGTATCCACAGTTCCCATAAATGAATTAAGGAGCTGATCTACTGCCAGTGGAATTAGAAGTGCAGCTAGTTTTTTATTGTCAAATAAACGATTTTGTTGCGTGGTTTCATTCATTTTACTCACTTCCTTTGTGTTTCACTCATCCTATTATCTCGACTTCACCAAATGCTTTCAGGAACTGCTTCACTCCGTATCCGTCAAACTCTGCCTCAACCATCAGATCATCTTCCGATCTTAACACTCCGACACCATACTTCGGATGCCTTACCTGCACCACCGCCTGTATGCCAGCCCGCATGTCAGCCTGTTCCTGTTGATCTTCCGGTTTTACTTCCTGCCGAAGTTCTTTCTGCTCTTTTTCCTGAACTTCTTTCTGAGCTTTTTCCTGAACTTTTTCCTGAGCTTTTTCCTGAACTTTTTCCTGAGCTTTTTCCTGAGCTTTTTCCTGAGCTTTTTCCTGAACTTCCTTCTTTAACTGCTGCAGGTTAGCCCATCTTTCTTTTTCATCCGGCATTCCCTCCAACAGCTCCTGCGGAATCATTTTCAGATAACGGCTTTCCTCACCCGCTATCCCCGGTTCACCCGGATTCGTATACCAGGAAAGTTCCAAGCGGTTCTTTGCACGGGTAATCCCCACAAAAAACAACCGTCGTTCCTCTTCTTCCTGTTCATAATTTTTTGAATGAAGCGGGATCAGACCGGGATTCACACCAATCAGAAAGACCGTATCAAATTCCAGACCTTTGGATGCATGCAGCGTCATAAGCTGTACTGCATCTTTCCGGTCTTCAGGATTCATTTCTGCTCCTACTTCTTTTTCTCCTGCTTCCATCTTTAATCCATAAAGCTCTGAACTATTCAGAAATTCCCTCAGATGCCCCCGGAAATCAATCGAACCGCAATATGAACATAACTGCTTTAAAAAGCTCTTTATTTTTTTGACATTTTCAGTATAGCTCTCCACCGTAGGACGCAGGAACTCTTTTAAGTGAAAATATTCAAAGATTTTCTGCTCTTTTTCACCTTCTTTCATGAATTTCCCAAAGTTATCCACTACCCATGCCTGAAATCCGGCCATCTGTTCATAAAGCAGACTCTCGGACAGCTTTTTCTCTTTTATGATTTTTTCTGCCTTTTTCCGCGTCATTCCAAACTCGCCAAATTCTTTATCTGCGACTGCTGCAATCCCGGACTGCTCATCCAATGGATTTACACAGAATCTCAATACTCTGACAAACCAGTTCAATACCGGAATATCATGTAGGCTCTTTTTTACGGAAACTTCATATGGAATCCCCTGACGTTCAAACACTTTTGCAAGCACATCCACCTGACGCTGTAACCGATAAAATACCGCCATCTCCCGATATGTCAGTCCCTGCTCCTTTAGCTCTCTTATCCGCAACGCAAGTTCCTCTGCCTCCTGAAAAGGATCATAATAATTAACAATTTTGACCTTCTCACCTTTTTCTCTGCTCGCCCGGATCTGACTGCCAAACTGAAGGAAACGATTCGCCGCTCCCAGGATCAATGCATTAGAACGGTAATTCACCGGGAGAGAATATTCTTTCGCCTCAAATCGGTGCTTTAATAAAAAGAACATATTCTCTCCTGTCCCACGCCAGCTATAAATCACCTGATTCGGATCTCCTACTGCAAACAGCTTCGTCTCCCTGCCTTTCAAAGCCTCCAGAAATTCCATCTGCATCTTATCACTGTCCTGCACTTCATCGACAATGATCCACTTAGGGATAAAAGCATCCTGCTCTTTCAATAAAAGTGTACTGACACGCAGCAAATCCGAAAAAGTCATCTTATTCTGCTTCTTTTTTTCGGATTCAATTATTGGATACAATTTGAACAAATCATCTTTGTATCTCGGTATCGGTCGTCCTTCAAGATACCATTGATATTCCTGCTCCAGCCGCTTCTTCAGGCGGTTCTTATATTTTATTTTCAATCCATATTCTGCGGTCAGAGTTAATGCAAGATCTTCTTCTTCATCCGGTGCCATGACAGTAAAATCTTTTCTCCATCCAGCTTTTTCAACTTCCAGCTTTTCTCTCAGCATCCATAGAGCTACACTATGAAATGTACCAAATCCATCCAGCCTTGGTTCTTCGTCATTTTTTTCTTTTTTTAAAAACTTTTCTTTTGCTATGAGTCGTTCTTTTATCTCATCTGCTGCTTTATTCGTAAAAGTCAGAACAATCATTTCTTCCGGCTGTATCTGCTTCACCTGATATAAATACAGTATCTTTGCGATCAGAACAGTTGTCTTTCCGCTTCCGACATTTGCATTCACAACACATGCCGGACTCTCATCAAGAACTGCTGTCATCTGATAGGGATTCAGGAAACTCCATTCTTCTTCAAATTTCATCTTTTCCATACCTTCGATTTAATTTTCCACGGATCTTTTTCACCCGCTCCCAGTCTGTCTCTGACTGAATCTCCAGCTTCATATCTGCCGGACAGATCGCATACGAACGGAGCAGACGCTCTACTTCCCGCAGATTCTCCCATTCCTGCAGCCACCCTTCATAAAATGAATTTTCAACCTGCAGGATCAGACGCTCCTCTTTTACTTCGACTTTCTTTACCATACTTAAAAACACAGCTCCCGATTCTCCGCTCCTTTTTAACTTCTCACAGAACTCATCCCATTTTTCTTCCAGCATTTCAAATGAATATTCTTTCTTTATTCCCGGTCTGTTCATCTCTGACAATTCTGACTGCTTTGATATAGATACCGGAGATTCACTCTCTTCTATAAAATTCTTCAGCCCCCACAGCACTGTCTTTTTATCCAGTGTATAATTTCCTACGCAGACCGGACATCCGTCCTTACACGGACAATGTTCAACCTGCTCGATTGCCTGATAAATGATCTGTTCCATCAGATCATAAATTTTCTCAGCATAACCAAGACCGCCTTCATACTTATCATAAATAAATAAGGATACCTTTCGTCCTCTTTCTGCTCCGGGAATCAACGCATTATTTGAAAGAATCACTCCGATGTCATCTTTTTCTGTCATTGTCACCATCATAGCTGCATTCTTGATTGCATAGGAAATTCCCTCAAAATGATTATTCAGAACAAGTTCTCCTCTTTGATCTGGCACAAGGAGCCTCTGGTATGTATCCACAATATTCTCCGGGATTTCAATCCAGGTACTCTCTGTATCGTAATCTTTCTGTAATGGCCTCGTCAGCGACACATGGCCCAGATTCTGATGATTATGAAACTGAAGTTTCTTATACATCGAAATCACTTCATTTACATTTATGTCACCAAAACATTTCTTTATTCTTTTAAAAGTTTCTTTTTGGAAGGTCTGCAAAATTCTTGTATCCTCTGTGCCGGATGGAACTGTATAATAATTTCCATAAAATGGTACTGCCAGTGCAGTTCTTGAAACCAGATCCAGCTTCAGCACCTCATACTGCTCACCGTCATGCAGATACACCGCTCCCGGGTGCAGCTCATGAAAAGCCTGCGACTCGTCCATCTCAGTAATTTCCTTTCCGTTAAAAAGAGAGCCTTTCCTTTTCTCCTGCACATTTCTCAGATGCTCCATACTTGGATATACGATCAGCTTGTATCTCGTCCTGTCCATATTCCTGAGACTGTAATCTCCGGCAGGGAATGCCGGCCCTGCCCATGAAAAACGTCCCGCCAGACTTTTCAGTTCCTGTGCATTTAAAAGAACCGGGATGATCTCTCCCAAATCCGGGAACAACGCAACATCATCCAGAGACAGTGGCATCTCCGCTGCTGCCGCACGTATATGTGCAAGCTCGATCAGCAGATTGTCCGGATCTACGATTGCATTTTCACTTCTGCCTTCAAAAAGCCAGTCAGGTGAAATTGCAATATACTGATCGAACGGCTGATTCTCCAAAATCAGATAATTGACACACCTCCTGCCACTTCTTCCCGCCCGTCCTGTCTGCTGCCAGAAAGAAGCTCTTGTCCCCGGATATCCTACCAGCACTGTACAATCCAGTTTTCCAATATCAATTCCCAGTTCCAGTGCATTCGTACAGATCAGGCCTGTCAGCTCTCCTGCCATCATCTTTCGCTCGATCTCACGCCGCTCCAATGGAGTATAACCTCCACGATACCCGGCGATTTTGTCCGTCTGCCCCTTTTTTCCAAAAAATCCGGCGTCCTCCAACCGGTCTCTCGATTCCTTTAAAATAACTTCCACCGCTCTTCGACTACGTGTAAATACAAGAAACTGTTCTCCCTTTTCCACAAGCTCCGGAATCAGCTCTTTCGCCACACTTGAAGCCGAATATCTTCCATATACTTTATCATTCGCTCCTTTTATCTCCGGTGGCTGCAGGATCTTGTATACCTTTTCCGGTGCCGGTGAGCCATCTCGCTCGATCAGCCCCGGGGTTATTCCACAGATCTTCTCTGCCAGCTCCACCGGATTTGCAATCGTCGCTGAACTGCATAAAAATTGTGGATCGGAATGATAATATCCGCAGATCCGTTTCATTCTCCGGAAAATATTGGCAAGATGCCCGCCAAATGCTCCTCTGTAGCTATGCAATTCATCAATCACGATATACTTCAGATTGGCAAATATAAAATCAAATCCATATTTACTGTGGTTAGGCAAGAAAGCTGCATTCAGCATCTCAGGATTCGTCAGGATAATATTCGCACTCTTCCTGACCCGGCTGCGTTCTGCAGGCATCGTATCTCCATCATAGACCCCTGCCGATATACGCCCCTCACCAAAATACTCCAGTACAGGAGCCAATACCCGATACTGATCACTTGCAAGTGCTTTCGTCGGATAAATAAAAATCGCACGCGTCAGCGGATTCTCTAAAATCTTCTGCAATACCGGCAGCAAAAAGCTCAAAGTTTTGCCACTTGCTGTCGCTGTCGTGATGACCAGGCTTTCTCCTTCACCGGCCCTTACGAACATCTCCGCCTGGTGACTGTAAAGCCGGGAAATCCCCTGCGATCTGAGATAATCGCCAATCTCCGGTCTCATAGACTCCGGAAATGATACATACTCTGCTCCATGTGCCGGAATTACCTTTTCATATACAATAGAATCATTCTCTTTTTTTATCATTTCTTCATGCCGCCTTTACGAATGTATGTTCGTATTCATCATACCACAGATTTCTTTTCTATACAATCAGCAGAATGCTACATCTGCTTACGGACAACTGCATATTCATCACCATTTCTGTAAAACGGACACTGGAAATGACGATCTGTCATCAGACGGATATATTCATCTTCATCCATATTTTTATCACATACATAACTTTCATAGTCTTCATCATAAATATAATAAGTACAGCTCTCACAACTGACTCTCTCATTTCTGCTCATCTTTTTATTGCCTCCCTTTTCTATCCTTTAGTATAAGGACAAGGTTCTAAAAAATCCAGTCGCATACTGCCCTGTTTCAGTTCTGTATATTTTTTATATTTTCATTTATTTTCTGTTAATTTAAATTATTTTTATTTTTTATCAGATTTTCTATTGACAAAACGTGTTTTGAGAGTTAATATATAGTCAACAAAAGAAAACGAACACAAAATAAAAGAAAAGGAGGTACGGACCACCAAAAACTTAAACTTAATCCAATAATCTAATGAAAGAGGTATAGACCAATGGGACATTAATTTTAATCCAGAACGAAATTTACGAAAGGGGTACAATCCAATGGGATAAAAAGTCTTTAACTTTAATCTGATATGAATTTTATGAAAGAGGTACAGACCGATGGGATGCTAATTTAATTCTAAGTAAGAACATAAGAACGAATTTTATGAAAGAGGTACAATCCAATGGGACGTTAATTTTTAAATAAAATTTCACTATTTGAGATAATAGTTTTAAATAGATATTAATTGAAGAAGGAGGATATTCCAATGGATGGAATAAATTGAAAGATCCACTGTATGACTTGTAGAAGCGTATGGTGGATTTTTCGTATGCTCTTTTTGCGATTATTCATGGATTTTTTGTATGCCCATTTATCCTTGACACTTCCGTATTTCAGCGATATACTCTCATCTTTGACAGTTGATTAGTTAAAAAAGTGCCACAATCCTTGTAAATGCAAGGGGTGTAGCACTTTTTTCTGCATACACGAAATATAGTAATGTTTGATCTCCTCTTACTTTTTTTCTGATAAGTTGGAGGCTCAAGAAACTGTTTTGTTGCTCGGAAGGAAGATCTTTTTCTGGAAGGTTCCAGAACCCTTGTATAAATTAAATCAGATAAAATCGTATTAAGATCATACTCGAATTTATGTCGGCTTTTATATTTCAGTGTTTCAAGACGAGCCTGTTCATTTGCCCCTTCAACAACTCCGTCACGATCCGTGTGGAGCTGTGCTGATAATTCAGCTAACGTACCTAATTTTCGGATGGTTTTGGAAGTACTTTTCCCATTGGCATTTGTATAGGATTGAGTGATATAAAAGGACTCAGAATTTTTTGATTTCAATGTGTCAAACTCCCGGGATCACAGTAGTCAGCCTTGCAATGCAACATATCATGCATGTATGGTAAAATATTGCTTTTTCCTATACATGAGGTGTATAATTTTCTTTGACTTTAAAAACATTTAGGAGAAAATCGTTATGGACATGAAATCAAATTCTCAGGCGATGGAGACAGAAAAGATCCCGTGTCTTCTGGCACAGCTTGCAATTCCTGCGGTTGTCGCCCAGATCATCAATCTTCTATATAATATTGTAGACCGAATCTATATCGGACACATTTCCGGTGTTGGAGCCGCAGCATTAACCGGCGTTGGATTATTTACACCGATCCTTATGCTGATCAACGCTTTTGCTATGCTTGCAGGTTCCGGTGGTGCTCCGCGTGCTGCGATATCTATGGGAAAGAAAGATAATAAAACAGCTGAAAAAATCCTTGGAAACTGTTTTGCACTTCTCATCCTTATGGCTGTCATACTCACTATAGTCTTCTTTACATTTGCACCACAGTTGTTGACACTTTTTGGGGCCAGCGAGAAGACACTGCCGTACGGAGTAGCATATGCACGAATCTATATCCTTGGAAGTATCTTTGTCTTAATCGTGATGGGAATGAATCCATTTATTACAACGCAGGGATTTGCCAAGATCAGTATGATGACTACTGTGATCGGAGCTGTGATCAATATCATTCTTGATCCGATTTTTATCTTCGTATTCAATCTTGGTGTAAGAGGTGCAGCACTTGCCACTGTTTTAAGTCAGGCTGTCGGTGCGATTTGGATCCTTCGCTTTTTATCCGGAAAGAAGACAATTCTTCATCTTAGAAAAGAAAATTTCAGATTGCAAAAGGACGTTATCTTACCATGCCTTGCACTTGGTATTTCCACTTTTGTCATGCTTTCTACAGAAAGTATTCTCTCCATCAGCTTTACTTCCAGCCTTTCAAGATATGGCGGTGACCTCGCTGTCGGAGCTATGACGATCATTACAAGTGTCAGCCAGCTTGCCACGCTGCCACTGCAGGGAATCTGCCAGGGCGGTCAGCCGATCATGAGTTATAACTTCGGTGCCGGCAATAAAGAGCGAGTAAAAAAAGCCTTCTTTACACAGTTTAAGGTTTGTACGATTTTCACCAGCTGTTTCTGGCTGATCATACTGCTTTTTCCTAAGCTGTTTGCAGGAATCTTTTCAAACAATACGGATCTGATCACTTATACTGCATGGGCACTGAGAATCTATATGGCGGGTATTTTCTCCATCGGATTCCAGGTTGCATGTCAGCAAAGTTTCATGGCATTGGGACAGGCAAAGGTCAGTCTGCTGCTCGCCTGCTTAAGAAAACTGATCCTGCTGATTCCGCTGATCTTTATCCTGCCACTCTTTATTCAGGATAAGGTATTTGCAGTCTTTCTTGCAGAACCGATCAGTGACATTGTTGCAGCCGCGATCACGACGATCACATTCATGAGCCGCTTCAACGGAATTCTAGATAGGGGGAAAGTATGAAAAAACTATAACTTTTATGGATGATCCTAAAACGAACCAAAGCAACCCAGATTCTTTCCGGCTATATCGTATTTCTCTTTGTATCCGCAGCCATCATTCAACTGGCAGAGCCTGACATCAACCGCTATGGTGATGCCCTCTAGTATTGCTATGCGGTACTTTCTACCGCCGGATTCGGCGATATTGTCGCAATGACTTTCATTGGCAAACTGGTTTCTGTATTCGTCACAATCTACACGATCTTCGTTGTTGCAATCGTGACAGGTGTTGTGGTCAATTATTACGGACAGATCGTAGAGATGCAACGTCGTGAAACAGCAATGATGTTCCTGGATAAATTAGAACGTCTCCCGGAACTTTCCAAAGAAGACCTGGAAGACATCTCAAAAAGAGTACAAAAATTCCGCTGAGTGTTCACTCAACGGAATTTTTGCTTTCCACTTTTTCTTATCTTTATGTCTTCTATTTCTCGGATACTTCTGAGTTTGTATCTCTCACCTGCGGAATTAATGAAGCTGCCAGTTTCCCTTTTCCACGATGTGTCAGATATAAAATTCCAATTACAGAAAATACAACAGCTCCGACAAAATTCACCATAAGATCTTTCATTGTATCTACGATTCCAATGTCTAAATATCCGCCCAGATTCCAAGTCTCACCGTTGATCACAACGGACTGAACATCTACATTGATCGGGATATTTGCTCCTGTCGGATTCAGCTTTACTGAATTGATTGCCGGAACAATCCAGTCTTTCTGCATATCCATTCCGAAGAACCAATCCATACTGAATTCAAAGAACTCCCACAAAACACCAACTGTCATTGAAAAACAAAATGCAAAAAATGCCACAAAATATGGGGACATCTTAATTGAGAATCGATCACTTCGGTTGAATAAATCAATCAGTGCAAACCCGATGGCTGCCATCAAAAATCCATTCGTTGTATGCAAAATGGTATCCCATACCGGAATCTTTACATAAAATGCATTGATTTCTCCAAGTATCTCTGCCGAAAAGATAAAGATCAGAATCACCGTTTCCAAACCAACCGGAATTGTCACTCCAAGTTTCTTATCAATAAACTGTGGCACCATAAATAAAATCAATGTTAGAATCCCAAGAAACATATTGTGATAGTTCCCAAGAAAGAATTGTCTGATAATTGAGACAATAACCAACATTGTCAGTATCATCTGGACTCTTGTTCTATTTCTTGCTTTTTTACTTAATTCGCTCATTTCTTCCCCTCCTTTTTCTCTCAACACATGCGGTCAAAAACACTTTTTATTGCATATTTAGGATATACCGCATCTTTTTTCAACAAAAGGTGTCAGGCCGAAGTTTAAAATAACAGTTTCCACATATGCCTGACACCTTTCTATCTATCGTTTATAGATTCACTTTTATTTTACTTCTGTTTTCTTCTTCTAATAACATAAATCATTCCACCGATCACTGCGATTGATCCTGCAATCATCAGAATCCAGATGTAGCTGATGCTGTCTCCTGTCTTTGCTGTTTTCACCTGTTTTCCTGACACTGAAGTTCCTGTTGGTTTCTTTCCGGCAGTACCTGTCGATGTTTCCTTCGAATCGGTTGGATTCTTTGTTTCTTCTTTCTTCACGATCTGATACTCTATCTGATAGTCTGTATCCTCTCCGTGAAGCACATAATTATCACTCTGTTCGCCGATCATTCCGACAATAGTGGCTGTATATGTTCCGGTCTTGATTTCATTTCCACCTTCTACAACCGCCTTGCAGTCATCTTCGAACAATACCCCTGTAAATTCTGCAGACACATTTGCTTCTTTCCCTGTATCAATCACAGTTCCGTCCGTATTCCATGCAACGCCCAGTGGTTTTGGCTGTACCTGCAGCGTTCCTGGTTTAAACAGTACTGTGTAATTCACATTATCTGCTGTCAACGGAGTTTTTTCTGTAATATCATAAAGACCGACCTTACAGTTTTCTTTTTCTGCATTTCCTGCTGTCAATGTGACATTTATTTTCAAATCCTCTAACTGATCATCCCCTGCCAGACTTCCATCACTGATTGACCAGGTATACTCTGTAATTGTCTGTCCGTATTCTTTCTCTGTTCGCTCCGGACTGATTGTAAGCTTTCTCGGCAATACAGTTACAGGAACTGATGACGTAACTGTTTTATAATTCGGATTAAATGGAGTGAAGATCATCTCCTGCTCACTCTGGTTCTCTGCTACCGTAAGCATTGCAGTATTATCTGCAAAACGAAATACACCATTACCTGACTGACCTGTACGAACTGCCTTTCTCAAGCTATCTCCATAAGTCACTTCTACTGTAGGGAAAGTCACTTCCGGATCTGCCGGAAGGATCTCATATTTCCATACACACACACGTCTCATGCCGGAAAAGATATAATTCGCATTTGTCAGTCCTATTGCAAGTGCTTTATAAGAGCCGACTTCTGTACGCTGTGCATTCAGCAGTCTCTTAATCTCACAGCTGTCATTTTCTAAAAGGCTGTCTGCTTTCACGTTTGCTTCTATTCCACATGCATTTCCTGTATATGTATACTGTGTTGCCGCATTCCATTCTATCTCTGCTTCCTTTTGTGATACATTAAGGAATGCTGGACGAACTACAACATCATAATTACTATTTGATGCATTATCTTTCAGAATAACATATTTTCCTGCATTTCCATAAGCACCAAGAATGTCATCTCCATCTTCATCTGTTGTACTTCCTGACAAAATATCTTCCTGTACGATTGTTGTTGCTTTCAGTGTCAGTCCAAGACTATCAACTGTATCTCCCGGAAGAAGTTTCTCCTTTTCTGAATCACTGATCGTAAATGTAAGATCTTCACTCGTCAATATCTCTCCGTATGTCTTTGCTTTCTTTTCTGCATTGACAACAATTCTCCGTGCACTGCTGCTTTCATCAATCGCTTCACTTTGCAACTGTTCTATCTCCTGGATTTCCATTTCATCTGTTGCATTTGCTGAAACGACTTCCGACTTTTTCACTGTTTTTACCGGAACGCACATAGTAACACTTTTGTATTTTTTATTATCTGCCGGCTGAAAGATCAGTTCAAATTTTGTCTGATCTGTCACTTCCTGATCTGTCACAACATGATCTGCATCTTTGAATACCCATGCCCCTGCCGGTGCATCTTCAATCCCTTTTAATGTAGCTTCTGCCAGTGTCTGACCATATTCAACTTCTACTTCCGGTGTCGGAAGCTTTGGTTCAAATATCAGGTTGCTGTTTGTCTCATAGATCAACCGTGCCATTGGATCATCAATAAAGTTAAGCATTACTGTTCCAAGGAATCGGTTGTCAATACAATTGCCTTCGTCTTTAAATAATCTCGGATTAATTTCCCGTGTCAATCCTAACGGTGCTCCTCGTGAGCAAGAAGTATAATTAAATACCCAAGAATTGTACTCGATCGGATGGCTTGTATCCTGTCCTGTTGTTTGCTTCATTGTTTCTAATATATACGGCCACTTCTCACTTCCATATGTATTATATGCATCCTGAATATACACATGATTTTTTCCATCATCATATAATTTATACGCATATTTATAATCTTTATATTTTATGTCATCCCAATTCGCAAGGTTAAATCCCATCGCACGTTCAACCGAACTTTCGTAGTTCTTGGTTAGATTAAATCTTCGAAGAAATATGATTTTTCCCCTTGCTTCCTTCATTGATGGGATATCCCCTCCACTGTAGACCTTGTCCTTATTTTTTTCAATAAATTCAGCTACCGCATGCTCTAATCCAATTGTAGAACCGGCATCTGATTTTACTGTAAGAATGACTGTTTCTGACTTATGCTTCTCTAAAAAGCCGAGGGAGGTATTGAGGATTGACTGTAATGTAAGATCACTTCCGTTTTTTTCCTGACACTGCCATAATTCGCCTCCATGTACTATCTTTACGTCTGCCACAGAAGCATCATCTTTTGTCGCATTTGCACGGATATCAAAGCTGCGTGCTCCCATATTTAACTGTTCATCATAATAAAGATTCTGACATGATGTAATGGATACCTGTGGTATATCATCCTCTACAACTCCTGCTGTTCCTGTATCATGTGTTGCCGGAATATTTACAGATGATAAAAGTGCATCATCCGGAATATTTGCCATCCAGTTTTCTGCATAATAGTACTTCGTCTTCTCTGTGTTTCCTGCCAAAATAGACAGATCTATTTTCGTTCCTTGTTCTCCAAGCTTTAATCCATTAACAGTCTCCAGAATGTACAAACCACTTCTTGCATTCTGAATCAGGTATGTTCCATCCGATTGTTTGAAAAAACGCCAAAGCTGGCTTGTATTTTGATTATGATCAAATTCTTCTTCTACCCACAAATTAATAGTGGTATTCATTCTTCCCGATTCTGATTGCACATCAAGAGCAAGTCCTGTATCTTTTTCTCCTTCTGAAATGCTTTCGATTTGATAAGCATTATAATCCTTAACCCAGGTCAGCTTCCATTTACTTGTTGTTCCCATTGTATAAAAATGAGGAAGTGCACCAGGAACCAGACTATCCGCCATTCTGTTTAAAGCTGCCAGTTCTCCGGCTTTGTGAATCTCACAGACGGCTGTTTTATCATCTTTGTGCAGTACCTGACTTTCCTTTCCCGTAAACGGAACCACGGATTTTGTAATCAACCAGACTTTTCTATTTTTCTCATCTGTCTGAATGATCTTTGGATTGTTATTATTCAGTTTTCCTTCATATCCGATCCATTTTCCACTGTTTCTATTTTTAATATAGTACCTCGCATTTCCATTTGCATCATTACCAATATAATAAAATGCAAACTGACGGTGATTGTTTCCCTTTACTTTACTGTCTGAAGACTCCCATAAATGAAGTACTGCACCGTTGTTTTTACTTTTACCATCTACATCTGCAAAACGGTCCGTTCCATCAACTTTAATATGTTTAATTCCATACCATTCATTTTCTATATGATCTAACCGAAAACGACAATTATCTCCTCCTGAAGTATCCAAATGAACTACACTGTTTTTTTCTGCACTATCGTTTACATTCCAGCGATATCTCGTATTTTCCTCAAGTGTAATAAATAATTCATTTCCTGTCTCCATCGTCTGTACACTTTTTCCACCGGAATTCTCTGCATTTACACTGACTGGTATTCCTGTAAGTGTGATTGTCATACATATGAGCACTGCCATTATTCTTTTGATTTTTTTCATGTATTTCTCTCCTCCTCATCGTATTTAGGCAACTCCATTTCTTTTTATTATATTTTTGATATCTTTTTTTACAATATTTCTGACACGAATTGCCCGAAAATGGCACGAATTGTCATTCTGTGGTATACTAGTTTTAGATTTTAACTTAACTATCTGCTTGTTATCGGTCATGTGTAGTGTGTAAAGTAATATTTCCTTCAAGCAGATACAACTCTGGGAGGATTTTCATATGACAATCGCTATTGTTGATGATATTAAGGAAGAACGTGTTCTGCTACGAACACGGTTAGAAAAGATTTTTCATCAGAAAGATATGGGATTTCATTGCTGTGAGTATGAGAATGGGGAGGCATTTCTTGAAGCTTCGAAGGATCAGGACATCACAGTTTTATTTTTGGACATTTATATGGATGGTGCAAATGGGATTGAAATTGCAAAGGAATTCAGGAAATCGAATAAAGACTGTCTGCTGATCTTTACAACAACATCCTCGGATCATGCGTTGGAAGGTTTTCAGGTTCGTGCCATGCACTATCTTGTAAAGCCCTATACCGAGGATGAACTTTCTTCTTTAACTGATGAGATTTTGTCCAGAATCCCCACTCCCGAGAAAACACTTCCATTGAAAGTAAATGGGAGTGAATTTCAAGTACCGTTTAAAACGATCGTCCATGCAGATCATTTTTCTCATATGATCCACATTCATACAACTGCAAAAAAAGAACTTGTCATCCGACAATCCTTCAGTTCTTTTACTGCTCCATTAAAAGAAGATTCCCGCTTTTTTGTCTGCAACAGGGGAACGATCATTAATATGGAACATGCAGTTGATTTTGATGGAACGATGTTTCTATTGGATGACGGAAGCAAGATTGCTGTCAGTCGAGAACTAAGCAAACTGGCACGACAACACTTTATGGATTATTTATTTCAAAGGGGGGATTTCTAATGCGTACAATAATTTTTCAGGCTTTGGAATTTACAGTTCTGATTCCGGGCATGTTGCTTGCATATCTCCCTGTGAACTCATCTTTAAAGCAAAAACCTAAGAAAATGATTGCCTGGATGCTTCCTCTTCTTGTCATAATTTCTTTTTTGAGTGGATTTGTATGCAACAGATTTCATTTATCAACAAGAATGATTCTTCTGCCGCTTCTGTTTCTTACGTTTATCCTGTATCAGGCAACACTGCGAATCTCACTATGGAAATCCGTCAGCATCTATCTTGCTGTCTGTGCAGTTTTTTCTTGCTTTAACAGTCTCGCAAGAGCAACGTCTGCTATGCTTAGCTTTAATTCTGAAGAACAGGCTTTTTCTGGATTCTCCGTATTTGCTGTCCTATATAACATTTTCTGTATCCTTTTTGTTATATTGATCTGGCATCCGGCTTCTCACGTTGTCAAGGACATGGTCGAGGATGAAAATCTTGCCCAGACATGGTATGTATTCTGGGTACTTCCGGTTCTTATCATCGGATTGAACCTTGTTCTCATTCCAAAATATAATACGATTCTGCACACACAGCGTTTCTTGCGCGGATACATTGTGATTGTTTACGCCCTTCTTCTTATTCTCGCACTGTTTTACACAATGTTTCTGATGATGGCTAACATTTTGAATAAAAACCAAAAACTGCAGCAGGAAAATCTGTTTCTTTCTGTACAGCAGGAACGATATGAGAATTTAAGATCTGCAATCGAAGAAGCAAGGCAGGCACGACATGATATTCGTCATCATTTCGTTCAATTATCTGTCATGGCCGAAGATGGTAATCTCGAGAAGATAAAGGACTATCTGCAGAACGCAATGGATAAAATTCCTGGCTTTGATTTTCATTTCTGTGAAAATCAGTCTGTTGATAATGTGATCGGATATTATTATGCGTTGGCTCAGAAAGAAGAGATTCCGTTTGATGCACGTGTCGATCTGCCTCAGGAACTTTCTGTAGATGAAATGGATCTGTGTCTTATCCTTTCAAACCTTCTTGAAAATGCATTGGAAGCCAGCCGCAAGACTACAATGTCACGGCAGCAGATTTTGCTTGAGATCCGCCAGCATTCAGCTTCTCTTCTTTTAATTCGGGTTGAGAATAATTTTGATGGAATCATCAAAGAAAAGAACCATCTGCTCCATTCTACCAAACGGAAAGGTCTGGGGATTGGTACCCAGTCTGTCCGCAGAATGGCAGAAAAGAACGATGGTTCTTGTAATTTCACTTATGAAAATGGAGTCTTCACTGCAAAGATCATGCTTCGTGCTACTCTTTAGGTTGCTCCTCTTTAATATGTAAAGCGAAGGGCTTTTGATCAGTCTTTCGCTACTTCGAGTTTCTTTTTCCCAGAAAGCATTTTATGTCCTGAATAAATAGCCATCCGGCTTCTTCCTATTATTTTTAAATTTGTATTATTGAGTGGATACGCTGTGGAGTCAGAAAAAACTTCTTACTGCGACTGCCAGCGGAAAGCAGCGTGTTCCTGAGCAGGTGCATTAGCAGGGCTCTAAAGCGGGCCTGCACTGCGAAGGAATATCTCTGTTTTTCGCATCCGATTCGCCACAAAGAAGCTTTCTGATTTACAAGCGTATCTCTCCAACAACTACAAATTTAAAATACAACCACCAGCAGCATTTTAAATTGTTCTTGTCCATAAACTGCATGTGGATGTTTTGCCGGCATTACAATCGATTCTCCTTCATGAAGAATATATTCTTCTCCATCAATCGTAATCTTTCCCACTCCGTCCAGGCAGGTTACAAATGCGTCTCCACCGGATTCATGTGTGCTGATCTCTTCATCTTTATCAAACGCAAATAAGGTTACACTGAGATGCTCGTTCTGTGCCATCGTCTTGGAAACGACCTGGCCTTTCTGATAATCGATCTGCTCCTTTAATGTTACTACTTCTGCTTTTTCAAAATTTTTAATTCCTGCCATCTTTTTTCCCCTTATAAAATTCTTCCGTCAATCGAGATCGTTATGACCTGCCATGGAAGAAATTTTCCACTATTTTTTAAAGCTTTTACTGCTGCATTCTCCAATCCGCCACAGCATGGTACTTCCATTCTGAGTACCGTCACACTTTTTATATTATTCTCTGCAATGATCTGTGTCAACTTTTCACTGTAATCAATTTGATCTAATTTAGGACATCCGATCAATGTTATTTTTCCTTTCATGAACTCCTCATGCATATTTGCATAAGCATATGCAGTACAATCTGCAGCAATCAGTAATTTTACATCTTCAAAATATGGTGCATTAACAGGAACAAGTTTAATCTGACACGGCCACTGCTGAAGCTGGGACTGCACCGTCTCCCGAGATACCTCTTCCTGTAAACCACGCCTGTTAAATTCGCGGATTGCCTGTCCAGGGCAACGATGCACAGCGGAATGAAGTTGATCTGCTTTATGGGTTTCTTTTCTTTCCATATTAGCTTTTACTGCTGCCTCATCATATGCCGCAGCTTCTCTTTCTATAAAACTGATCGCACCGGTTGGACAATTTGGAAGGCAATCTCCCAGTCCGTCGCAATAATCATCACGCATCAGTCTTGCCTTTCCGTCAACCATACCGATTGCCCCTTCATGACAGGCGGTCACGCATATTCCACAGCCATTACATTTTTCTTCATCTATCTGAATCACTCTTCTTATCATATTATATCTTCTCCCTTCAATTTCTATTGCAATTATATTATAATAAATTTAATATTTATGTGGTTATAACCACGAAAGGAGATTTTTATGAAACTTTTCAACACTCCGCTTTTCCTTGGAATCACAGAATCCGAATTTGAGACCATGAAAGAATTACATTCCATGCGTTCTTCTTTTTTCTTCAAAAATGGAACTATCTTTCATACCGGGGACCTGATCCACGAAATCGGAATCATTGAATCCGGCAGCGTAAATATTGAAAATATTGATCTTTTGGGCAATAAAAGTATTTTAAGCAATATTTCACAGGGGCAGATTTTTGCCGAAACTTATGCAATCTGCCATGAACCGATGCTGGTCGATGTCGTTGCTATAGAGGATACACAAGTTCTCTTCGCTGATCTTGATATTCTCCTCAGCAATCGGTATGCTTCTCAGCCATGGCATGCAAAAATCATGCAAAATATCCTGAAGCTTTCGGTACAGAAAAATCTGGTTTTATCGAATCGTATTTTCTGTACTTCTGCCAAAACGATCCGCTCCCGCCTTTTAACTTATCTGTCCATGGAATCTGTCAAAGCCGGGAATACTACCTTTCAGATCCCCTTTGACCGACAGCAGCTCGCTGACTATCTAAATGTAGATCGTACTGCCCTTTCCAAAGAACTTGGGAAAATGCGGACTGATGGGATTCTCGATTTTTATAAAAATAAGTTTACGCTGCGGTCTTTCTGAATCCCCGACTGACCGCTGCATAAACTTTTCCTTTGTCTTTTCCTCTTCCGGGATACATTCCCGGCTATTTTTTAATTTTTTCATCTTATATGTTCAGACTTTTATCTTTCTGCCCACTTGTTCTCCCAACTTCACCAGCGTCTCATACCCGGCTTCTGTATTCCGGATCAGATCTTCATCCGGCTGTACTTTGCCCGGTTCTGTCATCAGGATCACAGTTGATCCCCCAAACTCAAACATTCCCTTTTCCGTTCCACGGCAGACCCTGCAGTTTCTCTGCTCATGATTTTTGATCTTTCCTACCATCAAAGCACCAACTTCCATCATCAGCACCGTTCCAAGAGTTTCTGTCTTTAACAGACAGTATTCCCTTGCATTCATTTTGTAGATCGGACAGGCATCATTCGCCACCGGATTAACTGTATGAAGGATTCCTTTTATCTTCTTCTGCGAAGACTTTATTCCATCTGCCACGTAACAATAGCGATGATAATCATCCACCGTCAACCGCAGGATATAGATCCAGCCACCATAATAATGCTTTGCCAGATGTGCGTCCTGAAGTAATTGCTCTGCTGTATAAGCCGTATGCTTGATCTCAAATTTTCCTTTTTCACAGATCGGATATACACTCACTTTTCCGTCACACGGACTGATCAGCACTTCTTCATCCATTTCCACCGGACGTTCTTCTGCTTTGATCTTTCTTGTGAAAAATTCATTATAAGAAGCAAACTCCTGCTTTTCATATTGACTGAGATCGATCTGATTCTTTTCAACAAATGGACGGATTGCCACTGCAGAAAGTCTTGTACTCAGAAACGTTCCGCCAAGCTTTGATACCCAGGGACTGAGAAAAGGACGGATCAGAAGTCTTGTCGCGGTATGCGTATAAATAAACTTCAGCAGCCTGTCCTGTCCCGTTGTTCCCTCTGTTCGGTTTCCATTTCTATCTACATAAATCATCGTTTTCTTTCCTCTGTATCCTGCCTTACTGACATACATGTAAAATTTTAAGTACTGCGGCTGCCACTATTACTACCAGCACTACCAGTGTTGCATTTTTCGGCTTTCTCAATTTAAAATCAGTAATAAATAAAAGTCCGACTACGAGTACCGCTGCATGAAGTGCTACCATAAACTCTTTTCCAAGCAATGGGCGGAACACTACAACCAATGGAAGAATGATCGCCATGGATGTAATCGGAAGTCCCTGATAACATGCACGCTTCTCATCGGTCTCTTTTTGTCTGCACTCTTCCGTCACATTAAACCATGCCAGACGGATCAGTCCTGCAAGGACATAGAACATTAAGATCACCATTCCGATCGGGCCTCTCATCCCAATACAATAACAGATGATCGCCGGTCCTACCCCGAAACAGACGATATCACACAACGAATCAATCTGGATTCCAAAGCATTTTTCTTCTTCGGTACGATCCTTTTTCGTCCGTGCGATCTTCCCGTCAAACATATCACACAATCCTGAAATTGCCAGACAAAGCACGGCCAGATTCAGATGTCCGTTTACTGACAGCATCATTCCCCCGATGGATACCATCAGACTTACATATGTAAGCACTACCGTATAATCATAAATTCCCAACATTTTCTCTCACCTTTTTCCCTTTTCCTATAGTAAAATTAGCCACGATCGTAAGTACTGCACTTACAAGCAGCTCTGTATAATATCCAAGTCCTCTGCTTAAAATCATTCCAGGAAGAAGCAGCCCCGTTCCAAAGATTGGTGCAAAGATAACCAGGAACAGCTTTTCGCTGATTCCCATTCCGCCCGGAAGTGGCAGCATATCCACTGAAACCGAGATGGTTGACTGAAGCAGAATAATCAGCCACGCACTCTGACCTGACAATCCAAATGCCTTATATACAAACCATGTAGCTGTAAAAAGTGCAAATCTCTGAAACAACGTAATTCCAAATACATTTACCAGCACTTTTACATGATTCTTCAGATACACTGCCGTTTCCCGGTACTGATCCATGGAGGCATTGAGCCTGTCGAGCCTGGACTGCTTCCTTTTCATCAGATGCATCCGCTCAAGAAGTGCCATTCCTTTTACAAGGATTGTTCTTGCAAGTACCGGATGAAACACAAGGATCAGCATTGTCACCACGCAGAAAACGTTCAGCCCCGTTCCAAGATAAAAAACGTATCTGACATCATAAAGATATTTATGTATAAATCCCTGCCCGAAAAAAGTCACCACAACTCCGATGACAACCAGCACCAGCTTATACGTGATCGTTACGATCATAAGCACCAGTGTTGACACCGGAATCGGGATCTTTTCCTTTTTCATATAATAAATCTGTGCAGGCTGTCCCCCCGAAGCAGACGGCGTAATACAACTAAAGAAAAATCCAACAGACGAAAACAAAAAGCAGGTCCACTTTTTTCTTTTGATTCCAAGAGTTCTCATCATATAATAGATAATGATGGATTCTCCCCATATAAATACGATCACGCATATAAATCCGGGAATGAGCCACAGCAGATTCACGGTCTTCAATATCCTCGCAATCTCTCCAAGATCTTCCCCGTGGAAGACTCCATAAATTGTACCGGCGAATACAAGGATCAGAAATACCACATTAAACGCCATCTTTTTCTTATTTTCCATGATTTTATCGTCCTAATCTTCTGCTTATACCGACAGATATCTTTTCATTCAGTCTCTGATATGTCTTCCAGCCATTCGTCCGGTTGCTGATAAACCAGGTCAGCTCAGCTACCCCGATGCCTCCTGCCACATCCCATAATACATGCTGTCTCGTTGCAAGCGTAGAAATGAAGACCGATATTGCAATCAGTACTGACATCAGCTTATACCACTCAGGAATCTCCTTACACTTTCTAAGACCGATACAGCAGAACCAGCTCGCCATACAATGAATCGACGGAAACAGGTTTACCGGCTTATCAACGGTATATAAAAATCGCATTGCCCGAATAAAAATCCCATTTCCCGTAAGTTCCGGCCTCGTATTTGTCGTCGGGAAAAGCACAAAAAATGCAAGACAGATCAGCCGTGCGTAAAAATCTGCCGTGTAAAATCTGTATTTATTCTCATCTTCATAAAACGCTACCATCAGATAATTGACTACCCAGAAAATGTAACAGCCAAAATAAATAATGATAAATGCAGGCATAAACGGAACCAGTTCGTCCAGGCCGCCGGACAGGTTATGCGATCTTCCCGTCCCCACGATCAAAGGTGCTCCCCAATAAACCAGTGAATTTACCACAAAGGTAAATAACGGTGGTAAAACGATCTTACATAATTCTTCTGAATTTTTTCCTTTAAGTAACTTTAATTTTCCCATGTTTTCCATTTTAGACGATAATTTCAAAATAACAACTATCTTTCGTATTTCTTAAAGAAAAACGTATGATTCTTTAAGATTTACGACATATCATCCTCCCTGTATCCAAAGTTTTTCATCATATAATCACTGTCACGCCAGTTTTTCTGCACTTTTACCCAAAGTTTCAGATTCACTTTGCAGTCTAAAAGCCGTTCAATCTCATACCGTGCTGTGCTTCCGATCTTTTTCAGCATACTTCCCTGCTTTCCGATAATAATTCCCTTATGTGAATCCCGTTCGCAGATAATCGTTGCATCAATATGGCATACTTTCTTATTCATCTTCATCTGATCGATCGCCACTGCAATTCCATGCGGAATTTCTTCATTCAGACAATGTAATGCTTTCTCACGGATCAATTCTGCAACAATCTGTCGCTCCGGCTGATCTGTGACCGTATCTTCATCATAAAACTGCGGACCGTACGGCAGATAATTCAAAATGACTTTTACAAGCTCATCCGTATTATCTCCTGTCCTTGCAGAAACCGGAACGATCTCTGCAAAATCATATTCTTTTCTATACGTATCAATAAAAGCCAGAATTTCTTCTCTTTTTACCATATCGATCTTATTGATAACAAGAATAACCGGTGTCTTTACCTTCTTCAACTGCTCAATGATATGCTTTTCTCCCGCTCCGATAAAGTTAGATGGTTCAACAAGCCAAAGCACTACATCTACTTCATTCAAAGAACGCTCTGCAATATTCACCATATATTCGCCCAGTTTATTTTTTGCCTTATGGATTCCCGGAGTGTCCACAAACACAATCTGCCCCTCCTCCGTTGTAAGCACTGTCTGGATGCGGTTTCTTGTCGTCTGCGGTTTATTTGACGTAATTGCGATCTTCTGTCCGATCAGATGATTCATCAAGGTTGACTTTCCCACATTCGGTCTTCCAATCAAAGTTACAAATCCTGACTTAAAGTTTTCTTTCATCTCTGCTCCTTCTTCTTTTCATCCCAGTATTTTAAAGTGTCCTGATCTCTCCAAACATTTCCTTCGCTTCTTCGATCTTCTCCTCGCTTCCGATCACACACAATTCTCCGGCTGCCAGTACCGCCTCCAGTACTGTTGCCAGTCCACGGATATCCTCCTGCTGTGCATCCAGGATCTGTTCTCTTTCCCTGCGGATCATCTCTTCTGTAATCCGGTTCATATACAGATTCAGTGAGCGGCTGCCCTTTGCCGCCGGATTCATCGGACGGTCTAAATTACTGATCGTACCAATAATGAACTTATTCATATCTCTGTCATCTATATCAAAATTCTTCAGATAATCTACGACTCCCTCGTAAATTTCCATCGTCTTTTCAAGATTCGGATCTCTGTAAGAAACTAAATACCCCTCTCCGATCCGGTTAAAGCCGCTCATACAGCCATACGCTCCTCCTTTTACACGTACATTCTGCCACAGATAATCATAACTTAAAATGACTTTCAGAATCTGCAATGCACCCGTATATTCTGCTCCACCATCAATAAAGTTACCGGTCCTTGCCACATACTGGACTTTGGAGGAAGTTCTGAAACCCTCATTTCTCTTCTTACAGTGGATGATGCACTGTCCGTGGCTCTCTTTTTCTCCCGTATGAAGTGAATCTGCAAACTGTGGCACTGCTTTTTCCAGTACTGCAAGTCCCTCCTGTGCGGAAGTATAACTGAGCATAAGATTCTCTTTTCTGAAAATACGTCCTGCGATCTTTTTCAAATTTTCGATCAACAGTTCTTTTCTTTCTTCAAAATTCTCTTCCAGATCTTTTACAACTTCATAAAATCCAATTCCACTGGTAATATCCCTGAATCTTGCGATCGGAGAAGTGTAGGAAAGTGAACGCAGTACTGCTGTCGTATGTCCGGCTGAAAGGAAAGAAGTCTGAAGTCTTGTCTTCAGCATGGATAAAATTTCTTTCAGACGCTTTTCATCTCCCAGCTTCGACTCCATCAGGATCTCACGCATCATGGCAAAAAGTACATCCAGCTTCGGATAAAGTGCTTTTCCTTTGATTTCAAACGTTGCACGGAACTCTTTTTCTTTCACTTTTGTCACATCTGTATACAGCTCCAGTGAAGTTCCGATTCCACCGGTATGCACATTGATCTCATTGAAAAGTTCTCCGTATCCATAATGCTCTGTATCAATGATGCCGAGAACACTCTGCAGGATTCCTGCATATGGAAGCAGTTCTTCTTCGATTTCCGAAAGATCGAACAGAGCTGTCACATATCCGATCCCATTCGTCTCCACATCGTGATAAAGCAATTTCACTCCGTCTGTCTGACGCTCTTCATTATAAATTGGTGCAATCTCCCTTGAAATATCTTCCCGTCCGAGAACCGGTATCTTTGCAAGATCTTCCGGTGCAGACTCTTCTTCCTGATACGCTTCCAGCTCCTTCGTTGCTTTTACAAGAGCTGCGATTTCTTCTGCTGAAAGACCCTCTTTATACGCCTGCAGACGATCTGCCAGTTCCTTATCCATACGTGCCGTCATCCCCTGTTCCGGTCTGATGATCACGATTGAACCATGCGGATTGTCTAAAATGTATTCACGGATCAGCTCTTCAAAATATCCTGTCTCAACCTGCTCTTTCAGGAACTCAAAGGTCGGGATTGCTTTCATATGGATAAAAGGCTTTTCTTCATCATATAACCAACTGTCAAATAACTGGAGTCCATACATCAGTCCCCGCGGATAACTTCCGAAATCTGCCTCCCGGAAACGGAATTCATGATAATTAATTCCCGCCCGGAGTGCCTTTTTATCGATTCCTTCTTCAGCAATTTTTCTCAGTGTATCCTCAATCGTACTGATAAATGCCTCTTTCTGCTCCACGTTGGCATTCTTTGCAACAATGGAGAATACCGGCTGATAAATTCCACTGTCAAAAGAACCGGATACATCCTTTCCGATTCCTGCATCGATCAGGGCTTTCTTAAGCGGTGCTCCCGGTGCAGACAGCAGTGCATAATCCAGAATCTCAAATGCCAGATATAATTTCTCATCCAGTGACGTTCCCACTACTTTATTATACGAAAGATAAGTATTATCTTCTTCACTTTCTTCACTCGTAATCGAATAATTCTGAACTACTTCTCTCATCTCAGTAAATGGCTTTTGCAGATGGATCTCTGAATCAACCGGTTCATTTTCAAAGTGAGAAAGATATTTTTCATCCAGCCATCTCAGTTTCTCTTCCATATCCATATCGCCATACAGATAAATATAACTGTTGGATGGGTGGTAATACTTTCTGTGGAAGTCCAAAAACTGCTCATAAGTCAACTGTGGGATCACCTCAGGATCTCCACCTGAATCAACTGCATAAGTCGTATCCGTAAAAAGCGAACTCTGGATCTCGCGGTCCAGCACACCTTCCGGTGAAGAGTACGCTCCTTTCATCTCGTTATATACAACTCCGCTGATCGTCAGTTCCCCATCCGGATCATCCAGTTTATAGCTCCAGCCTTCCTGGCGGAAAGTCTTATCCTGCTTGTAGATATCCGGATAAAATACCGCATCCATATACACATGCATCAGATTCTGAAAATCCTTATCATTGCAGCTTGCAACCGGATAAACCGTCTTGTCAGGATACGTCATTGCGTTCAGAAATGTATTCAAAGATCCCTTTACCAGCTCGACAAAAGGATCTTTCACCGGAAATTCTCTCGATCCGCACAGAACTGAATGTTCCATAATATGCGGAACTCCCGTGCTGTCGGACGGAGGCGTACGGAAACCGATCGTAAAGACCTTATTTTCATCATCATTCTCCATCAGAAGTACTCTCGCACCACTCTTTTTATGCTTCAGAAGCGTTCCTTTGGACTTCAAATCAGATAAATCTTCCTGCTGAAGTACTTCATATGCTGTCAGATCATATATGCTCATCTTTTTCTCTCCTCACCTGTTCTTCTTCCTGTTATGTGAAATACATAGAATGCCAGAAATCCTATCACTGTTCAATATTCCTAGTATATCCGATTTTCATGACAAATACAAGAAAAGCCACACGTATATCAGGCATCGGGATACAAAAAGGACCGGTAAACTGCCCCGATCCTTTATACCTTCTGAACATTTTCAGTATTTCATTTTATATATTCTTTTACGAAATCAACAACGTCTAAATTCTTTTTCTTTATATTGTCATCTTTTTCCATCTCATCTATTGTCATCCAGTAATAATGCCTTCCACTTATTTCAAAATTATCTTTTCTAAATTCATCAGGAATATTATTAAAATACATCTCATATAACCTGTGATTATAAACTCTCGTCTCCTGATGGCTGACAGAGTATTTCTCCTGTACCCTTGATGTTACGTAATTACACGTTATATCGCCACTATTCAAATTCAGATCAACTGACACCTGTTCCTTCAACGCTGCTTCATTATTTCCATTCTGAGTTTTATAATTTAAAAATAATTTGCAATCCCATCTTTCATCATAGTATACAAGATAACGCTTTTCTTCACCCACTTGATTTTTTATTGCAATAAGAGAATGATTATGCTGAATCATATTCAAATGCTCAATATCCTGCAGCAGTACTTCATGATCATACTTATTTTTTACCATTTCTGAAACATCTTTCACAATTTTCAGGCAATAAACAATTCCAATCATACAAAAGATCGTCTTTAAAGCGATTCCTGCTCCACGAATCCCCAGTAAATCATCATAACTGGCTGTAAAAACTGAAAGTAAAAAAGAAATTCCAGCAATAATTGTATCAATAGTTACTTTATTTCCTATAAGATCTCTTTTCTTTTCTAAGAGTAGTGCCAACTCTTTTTCATCTATCAATAATCTCATAATCTGCTATTTTCTTCCCTCACTTTCATTTTCAATATGAAACAGTTTAACATATCCCCAACAACCGCACAAGTATTCTTTGCGTGCTTTTATCTTCACACAAAATATTGTTTCTTACTCAACTCTCTCGTTCAAATCCGTTGTCTCCGTAACAGGAATACACCAATCCCTCTTGACAAAATCCGAAATCGGATATACAATCAGCCATACTAATCCGATTTCGGATATACACTGAACCATTTTTTCAGATTTACATTTTTTGACTGGAGGTATCTCATGACTATACAAAAGACTCTGCAAAAGGACTCCGTCCTCATCGGACAACTGGAACTCTATAACCGGCTTTGGAAAGAACAGGATGATATCTGGCAGAAAGCTGCCCGCAAATCCAGTCTTCCACGCACTTCTTACTGGATTTTATATACGATTGTCGTAACTTCACCGGCACCGCTGAGTCAGGCAGATCTTTGTGAAAAATGGTATTTTCCACGTCAGACCGTAAATTCAGCCGTGAAAAAACTGGTTTCCGATGGACTGGTCTCACTTTTCACGCAAAAAGGATCTGGAAATATCAAATACCTCCGGCTCACACCAAAGGGAGAAGAACTTGCCGCAGCTTATGTTGCCCCACTGGTACAGGCAGACATCCACTCTTTTTCTGCTTTTTCAGCGGAGGAACGCAGCCTTCTCCTGAAGCTCATGCAGCAACAACTCACCTCATTAAAGGAGTATTCTGAACAATTATGGAACTGAAACTTTCTGAACATTTTACTTATAAAAAACTGATCCTCTATGTCCTCCCCTGCGTTGCCATGATGATCCTGACTTCTGTTTACAGTATTGTTGACGGATTCTTCGTATCAAATTATGCCGGCAAGAATGCATTTGCAGCAGTAAATCTGATCATGCCTGTCCTGATGGGCGTTTCTTCTCTGGGATTTATGATCGGAACAGGTGGCAGTGCATTGGTAGCCTTTTATCTTGGTCTGAAAAATCCTAAAAAAGCAAATGAAGTCTTTTCCATGCTCATAGAACTTATTCTTCTCGGGGCATCCATCATCGCTTTTTTGGGCTTTATCTTTATGCCGCAGATCGTTTCTCTGCTTGGTGCAAGCGATCTGATCCGGGAAGATGCAATCCTGTATGGACGGATTCTTCTTCTTTCTGAACCATTTTTTATGCTTCAGAACAGTTTCCAGAGTTTCCTCGCCACTGCCGGGAAACAAAAACTCGGACTTCGGATCTCGATCCTTGCAGGACTCACCAATGTTATACTTGACTTTACACTGGTCGGGATCTTAAAGTTTGGAATTACCGGTGCTGCAGTTGCAACCTGTGCCAGCGAATTTGTCGGAGGCTTTATCCCGCTGATCTATTTTCTTCATAAAAATAACAGCGGACTGCTTCTGCGTCCCGCTGCCTTTGACTGGAAAAGTATCCGCAAAGCCTGTGGAAATGGATCTTCGGAAATGTTATCCAACCTGTCCACCTCCCTGGTATCGGTGATCTATAACTTCCAACTGATGCATGCTGCTGCCGAAAATGGAATCGCTGCCTACGGAGTGGTCATGTATGCCTCTTTTATCGCAACTTCCATCTACCTTGGATATGCTATCGGGATCAATCCCATCGTTGGATATCATTACGGGGCAGATAATAAGTCTGAACTCCATAATCTGCTGACAAAGAGTCTGCGGATCACAGGAGTTACTGCACTTTCCATTACACTGCTTTCCGAACTGCTGGCTCTTCCGATCGCCCGTCTGTTCGTAGGATATGATCTTGTTCTGTGCAAAATGACACGGACCGGCTTTATGCTTTATGCAATTTCCTATCTGTTCAGCGGATTTAATATTTTCGGATCAGCATTTTTCACCGGACTGAATAATGGGAAAATTTCTGCGATCATTTCCACCCTACGTACTTTGGTGATCCAGACACTCGCACTGCTGATCCTCCCGATATTTTTCGGTCTCAACGGTATCTGGTGTGCAATTACGGCAGCAGAATTTCTCACGCTGATCGTAACTGGCTCTTTCCTGCTTCAGGAAAAGAAAAAGTATCATTATTAAGCTTTCTTATTACCAACCTTTCCAGAAAAAGAGTCCTGCACCGATTCCTTTTCCCAGTGCCAGCATCAGAATAAAGACTGCTGCATACCGGACGATCCTGGCACGTCTCATAAAGATTGGAAATACATTCAGGATCTCTGCAAGTGCCATCGACCAGCAGCCGACAAAAATCCCGGCAAATAGTCCGAAAAATGCCAACAGCACGGACTGTCCGGGAATTCCAATCCGAAAGATCTGAAAGACATTTCCAAGGATTGCCCCGGCTGAAACCGCATCCTCATAAAGCAGGATGCGGTTTGCAGTATGGGTGCGGTCTGCAAAATCCGAAATCACCCCGAGTTCTACAATAAAAGAAAATAAGCCTCCTGCCACGACAACGCCTGCACTCATCCCCAGAATACCGAGAAAAATCTGCCCTGCCCACATCATTTTCCTCCTCCATTTTCCAGGTCAATTTCCTTCTTTCTTCTCGCAGCATCTTCCACCAGCGTCGTCTGAATATCATTCTCATACTGACGCATCTGTACTTCCATGGGAGTCGGATCTACTGTAAACCGTTTTTTTCCGAAATGATTAAAGAAAATAAGGATTCCAACTACCAGTCCGACGGAATACATGATCTCCAGGATCGTAAAGCCATTCGATTCTTTTCCTATAACCAGTTCATAGATCTGTCCGAACAGTTTCGATACATCCACATCATTGTTAAATGCCATGATTGAAAATGCTGATCCGCAAAAAATAATGACTGTTACCACTGCGGTTTTCAGAAGATGCCAGATCATTGGTGGTGTCTTCTGATTTTCATATGTTACGATCACGTCACTCTCTCCAAGATTCTGTATTTCTACTTTCGGATACCGCTCATGGATGAGGTCTATGATTTTTAAAAGAGAGATTACAAAACGCTGTTCCTTTTCTTCTCGGATCCTGAGAATTTTCAAAACCCGGATTTTGGACTGCAGCAGCTTATCTGCACATTCAATTTCCAGAATATCTCCCAGTGTCACATCCCGCTTTGTCACTTCTACATTCCGGTCACCTTTCAGATAAACGGTCACAGATTCAGATGCCATATCCGGTCACCCCATTCCACGTTTGTACTGATTGCAATTCTTCTGATCGTAACTCTCCTAAGTGCAGTTTTCCTGTTCCCGGCTCTCCTGACTCCATCTGCTCTGCCCGAATTAAAAATCCTTCTTCATCCGATTCCTTTGCTGCAGTCGTATAATATAAAAGTCCGATCACCACTGCGGCCAGAACCAGTATCAGCAGACAGATCCATACTTTTCCATGTCCATTTTCCATTTTGCTCACCATACCTTTCCGTCTTTTTCTATGGTAGTATTCCATTGCCGGTGGAAAGATATACCTGGCAACTCGTATTTCTGATTTTCTTATTCCTGATTTTCGTATTTGCTATTTTCTTATTTGTGATCTACTTATCTGCGATTTTCTTTCTCCTTGATTTTTTCGGTCTCTTCTCTTTTTATTTTTCCTCTCTTTCTCTTTTTGATTTATAACCGGCTCACATCTGCTTTCTCATCCGCTCCAGTATTTTCTTTTCCATTCTCGACACCTGAACCTGTGAAATCCCCAGAATCTCCCCCACTGCTGCCTGTGTCTTTTCCTGAAAATACCTCAGATAGATCAACTGACGTTCCTCCTTGTCCAGTCCGTCTAAAATCTGAGACAGCATCATCCGGTTCAGAAGATGTTCTTCCGGTCTGCTTTTTTCTTCCAGCCTGTCCAGAATGCTCAGTTGCGAATCTCCCTCCTGATGGATCGGCCTGTAGATCGACTCTACCTCCGTTGCCGCCTCCATTGCCTGGACAAGTTCTTCTTTTTCCGTCCCAAGCGATGTCGCCAGTTCCTCCATCGTTGGTTCTCTTCCCATCCGCTCAGTCAGTTCTTCCTTTTTCTTTCCGCATTTATACGAAAGTTTCTTTAAAGAACGACTCACTTTTATCATTCCGTCATCCCTTAAAAACCGGCGGATCTCTCCTGATATCATAGGTACTGCATACGTCGAAAACTGAACATCATAAGAAAGATCAAATTTATCGATCGCCTTTAACAGTCCGATGCTCCCGATCTGAAATAAATCTTCCGGCTCTGCACCTCTCCCATAAAATCTCTTTACCACACACCACACCAGGCCTACATTTTCTTTTACCAGTTGTTCTCTCGCTTCTTTATCCCCATGGTGAGATTTTCTGATCAGAGAGATTGTGTGGTCCATAGTTCCCGTCCTTTTCCGATGATCTTTTTCATCCTGACGCACGTTCCTTTTTCCGGTTCCGATTCTACTTTCACCTCATCCATAAATGCTTCCATAAACGCAAATCCCATCCCGGAACGATCTTCTTCCGGTTTTGTCGTATACATAGGCTGCATCGCCTCTTCAACATTCAGGATTCCTTTTCCTTTGTCTGATACTTCCATAAAAAATTGATTTTCCGAGATCCGGCAGAAAATACGGATCTTTCCCTGCCGCTTTTCATATCCGTGAATGATGGCATTGGTCACTGCCTCCGAAACTGCCGTCTTTACATCCGCAACTTCCTCCACCGTCGGATTCATCTGCGTCAGAAATGATGCGACTGCCACTCTCGCAAATCCTTCATTGCAGGATTTACTGTCAAACTGAATCTCCATTTCATTTGTGTCCCTCATACCCGTTCCTCCTCGTAGATTTGCATAATTTTTGTAACCCCCGATAATGTGAGGATCTTCCTGATCCTTTCATTTGTATGTACTGCCCATACTTCTCCTCCGATCAGACTGATGGTCTTATATCTTCCCATGATGACTCCGATCCCTGAACTGTCCATAAAATCGGTTCTGTCAAAATCAAAAATCACATATTTGATATGATTTCTGTCGATCACCGCATCTGCCTCTGCTTTGATCTCCTCTGCATTATGATGATCTACTTCTCTCGGAAGATAGATCGTCAGACAATTTTCCTGCACCTGATATTTCATACTTTTCCCGCTCCTTCTAATTTATAACAAAGAAAAAAGGATATGCTTCTCCGCATATCCTCTTAAGTATCTTTATTTTATTCACCTGTAGTGCCATTCTCTCCGGTATTTCCGTCTGCTGCCGTTCCACCTCCCAGTGCATTCAGTTGCTCCTGAGCATCATCGGCATAACGGTACTCTGAATAGCTGTCCAGATACATCTGGTAGTATTTTTTTGCATTCTCCGTATCCTGCTTACCCTGATATGCCTGTGCGATCAGGTAGATTGCCTTGCCGTCATTGTAACTGGAATCCATTGTGAGAACTTTGGTCAGCTCTGCGATTGCATCATCATACGCTCCTGAATCCAGCGAATTTTCAGCATTGGCAGTCTTTCTCTTGCATGCAGCCGGGAAAATATCCCCGGAAATACTGTCGTAAAGATTCTTTCCATTATCACTCATGGAATCTTTATTGATTTCCAGCAGAGCATCTGCCAGTTCCGAACTGTTCACCGACTCTGCCCGGTACTGATCGTACACACTTAAAAGCTTTTCATAACTTGCAGTTGTGGCATTCGCCTTGTCCACTGCAGTCTGTGCCTCTTCACCTGCGGCACGATACTGCTCCAGTGTCTTCGACTGAGCACTGATCTGTGCATCCAATGTACCGATCTGCTCACTGTACGCCCGCATCTGATCATTGAGCTTCTCTGATCTGGACTGGTTCACTGCCGGTGCAACCAGAAACCAGATGATTGCTGCTCCGATCACTGCTCCGATAAAGATATTCAGAACTGCCAGTCTTCCCGCCAGCTCCCTTACCGGAGAACGCTTCGGCTGAATGATCGTCTCATTGCCAAGGCTGTATTCCACTGCTTCATCCTTCTTTTTCTTTTTGCGATCCACATCTTTTCCATGTCTTCCACGCTGTCTCGTGATCTCCCGCAGATAATTCAACGTCGTTGTATTTGAAACATCCAGTTTTCTCGCTGTCAGAAGAAGCTGCCTTGCCTTTGTATTCTGATTCGTCTGAATATAGATCAATGCCAGCAGTTGATAAGCCTTCAGGAAAGTCGGATGTGCCGCGATCACCTGCTTTAACTGGATCGTCGCCAGATCTTCTCCGTTCTGCTTACAATACCCGAGACATTGATTATACTTTTTGATCGCCTGATTAATACTCTCCAGTTCATTCGCAGAGTCCTGAACATTCCGTATGTAGGAATCAGCTATATTGTCACGCGGCTTCAGGTTCTTACTGATGATCCACTCTACCAGTGCCTCTGCCACTTCCCCTATTCCATAATATACCAGTCCCAGAAGATTTCTCGCTGCAATATTCTCCCTGTTGTACTGCAGGCTCTGACGCAGGGCGATGATCGCTCCGTTCATATCTCTCTCCTGAGCCTTCTTCAGACCATCATTATACCAGTAGTTGGACTGGTACATGATCTTCTTAGCATAATCCATTTATACCCACCATTTTCTATTTCTTCTTTTTCTTCTTTTCCATGACTTCTTTCAGAAGATCCTGCATATCTGTCAGATCTTCCTCATAAACCGCATCCTCGATATCTTCTACTTCGAGACTCGGTTTAAACTTTCTGATCTCCTCTTCATAGTTCAGCATCTGCCTGTAACCTCCCACATGTCTGCTGCTCTTTCTGTCTGTTGCTGCTTCCAGCTTCTGCTTTTCCTGCTGCCCTTCAGTTTTTTCTCCTCCGGCTTTCGTCTGCTTTTTCTTTTCGCATCCGCTCTACCGTCTCCTTGACCATCCCGGTCAGATAAAGTGATCCCAGACAATACACAGTCCTTTTTTTCTGATGCTCCAGGACATATTCTAAAGCCTTCTGCACCGATTCAATAACGACGACCGGACGGTCTGTATACTTTTCAAATAACTTTCCAAGTAGCTCTGCATCTGTTGCACGCTCCCCGTCAATCAGCGTAACCACGTAAAATTCTGCCGGAACACTGTCACACAAATGTGCGATCATCTCTTCGTACTCTTTATCCTTCACAGCAGAAAACAAGAAAATATTTCCTTCTGCTGTCTCCGGCACACTCTTCACAAATGCATCAATGGCACTCACATTATGGGCTCCATCTACATAAACCGACGGGAGGATCTCCTCCATCCGCCCCTGCCACTTCACCTGTGCCAGTGCCTCTCTCCAACGGTCCACATGCCCTTTTTCCCGGAACAGGTACTGCATCACTTCCATGGCAAGCAGGGCATTTCCCGGCTGATAACTTCCTATATTATTCAGTTTCCACGTGGTAGTTCCATAATAAGCATTCGTGCAGGAAAAAGCAATATGTTTGTCTTCGATTCCAAGAATTTCGTACGCATCTTTCCCGATTTTTTTACAGGAACTTCCCTGCTGTGCTGCCGTCTTTTCAATGACTCTGTCACTTTCTTCTGTACTCTGTGCATAAAAGACCGGAACACCGGGACGGATGATCCCGGCTTTCTCACTGGCAATCTGCTCCACGGTATCCCCCAGATATTCCATGTGATCCAGTCCAATGGAAGTAATCACACACACTTCCGGATCTTCTGTGGCACTGGTTGCATCCAGCCTTCCGCCAAGTCCTGTCTCCAGGATCACATACTCTGCTTCTGCCTGGGAAAATGCCAGCATTCCCATTCCGAACAGAAATTCAAAAAAGGTCGGATGCTCCAGTCCCTCCGCCTCCATCTGCTTTACCGCCCCTAGTGTTTGTGTAAAAACTTCACTGAAAACTTCGTCACTCACCGGAACACCATCGATCATGATCCGCTCATTCATCTTTACCAGATGAGGGGAAATGAACAGTCCTGTCCTTTTCCCCTCGGAACGCAGCATTGCATCCAGGTACGCACATACAGAGCCTTTTCCATTCGTTCCCGCCACATGGAGAATCTTCATTTTCCCCTGCGGGATCTGAAGAATTTCAAGAAACCTCTTCGTATGGGAAAGGCTGTGCTTTTTTGTAAACTTCGGAATCTCCGATATATATCTTTCTATTTCCTGATATGTCATTTCTTACTTTCTTCCTGATCTGACGACCTTGATCCTGACAGCCCTTTTCTTCTCTGATCTGCTGACCTTGATCCTGTCAGTCCTTTTTCTCTTCCTGATCTGTAAACGCCTGTCGTCCATTTTCTACTGAATCATCAGTCTCCACTACTTCTGACAGTTTTCCATCCTTGTATTCATACGTTTTTGAGGTTCTGAAGATGGTATTACTTGATCCCACCTGTGCCACCATGATCGTATCTCCGTCTTTCAATTCCGAATCTTTCAGATCCAGCCGCGTATTATTCATGAACTTGGTATCCTGCTTTTCATCATTGATATACACTTTACTCTGCTTCGTAAAGTTTGCCCCGTAGATACTGTAATCGCCGTTGAGCTGCGTTACCACATCCTTGATCTCGGCATCCTTAACTCCCATGACCATATGACCTTCTGTGATCGGTGCACCATTTTTTTCATAAGCATACTGCTTTCCATACATGATATCATACTGAAGCAGTTCCAGATCTGACAGATAATGCTTTGTCTTATTTCTCTGCTGATGGTAATTGAAGATCGTACCGGAATGAATATCCAACCGGTCAAAAACTTCTGCCATGATCTGATATGCCGCTATATTTCCATCTTTTTTCTGCAATCCGATATTATCCCAGATGACATAGTTCGTATTATAAAGATACTTGCTCTTTAAATCCTTTGCCTCCAGTCCAAGCGTCGGCAGATGATCTCCGTAAAATACGACAACTGACGGTTCATTCCTTGCCTCCACAGCCTCGATCAACTGGGCGACAAATTTATCCATCTCATGGACTTCATTCACATAATATTCCCATGCATTTCTCTTGCCTTCATCCTCAACTCCGGTCACTTTGATCTCCGGATTCTCCAGTGTCGGCTCAGTCGGATAATCTCCATGTCCCTGCACGCTGACCGTAAATACGAAATCCTGTCCCGCTGTCGTATCCATAGACTCCATAATATTCGGAACTAAAATATCATCGGTCGCCCATCCTTTCGGAGTAGTCTTCAGAATATTCATAAATTCCTTACTCGTATAATGGTCAAAGCCCATATCATTGAATACCTTTGCACGGCTGTAGAAATTGCCACCGTTATTGTGCAGTGCCTCTGCACCATATCCAAGAGATGTCAGTGCTGTCGCCGCACTTTCGAGTACATGGGTTTTCACATAGGTTTTATACGGATATTCTCCAGGTCCGAAGAATCTCATACTCATCCCTGTCAGGACTTCAAATTCTGTATTTGCCGTACCTGCCCCTACTGACGGTACTTTAAAATATCCACTGGAATACTCTTTATACAGCTTTCTTAAATTGGGGATCGGGTCTTCCGAAAAGCGAAGCCATTCTACTTCTGTCGGATCAAAATAAGATTCTAACTGGACAAAAATAATATTCGGACGCTCTTCTGACGGAAGTGAAGTCTCACTTGTTGTCAATGCTCCGTCATTACTGATCTCCTTCATGGTCTCCTCACTGTAACTTGACGGCTGATTGATCCCTGTATTGAACAGACTTGCCGCAAAACAGTAAGGGAATCCATAATCTTCATAAGCAAATGCAATATTACCAAAATAATTGGAGATCACCCGATTCTCGATCGCTACATTGGTAAGTCCCATATAGCCCATAATTCCGGCTGCAATCCCTGCAACCGCAAGCAGGCGGTGCATCTTTCCGGTATACTGTCCGCCACGTCTCCACATGGAAATGATCCAGAGGATCACCGCTACAATTCCTACCGAAAGCATTACGATCTCGAATGCATTAAAATAGTTGCTGGTCAGTTCCAGGGCATCTGACAATACTTTCAGATCCTGTGCATTAAACGGCGTTACCCTTTTTAAAAGCAGATAGCCGTTGCACGTACCGAGGAACAACCAGAATACGCTAAGTAAAATCCTGACAAATACACGCCTTTTAAATAAGTATACGATCATAAATGTCGCAAAGATCAAAAATGCATTAAACAGGAACACCAGCGGAGTCCCTGTCATATAATTCCATGCCTGAAAAAGTGAGTGTCTGGAAATCACCTCAATAAAGAAATTGATCACGCACGCCAGCAGATACTGCAGCGGCAATGAAAGCCGGTTCATCCATTTATATACAGGCTGCATTTTCTTTGCAAATTTGCTGTTCCGGCGTTCTTCCAGGATTTTCTGACGCCGCTCTTTTCTCGCCTTATAGTGTTCCTTAATATCTTTAAACTTCAGATTTCTGACTTTAACAGAAAGCCCTTTTATATCGGGCTTTCTGATATGAATTTTTTTCATACATGACCTCACATCAGATCTTATTTTCCAAGACCTTCCATTCTTTCTTTCACCTGAGCAAGCATTTCTGTATATTTTTCCAGCTTATCCCGCTCAGCCTGAACCTTGTCTGCTGGTGCCTTACTTACAAATCTTTCGTTCGCAAGCATCCCCTCTGCTCTCTTGATCTCCTTATTCAGTCTGTCTTCCTCTTTTTTCAGTCTCTCAAGCTCCTGCTCAAAATCAACCAGATCTTCCAGCGGAAGATATACAACTGCATCTGGTACGACAACCGATACTGCATTGTCCGCAACTCCCTCTTTCGTCTGTTCGATGATGATCTCATTTGCATTCATCAGTGGCTTGACTGACTCTGTCATTCCCTCAATTCCATTGCAGAGTGCCTCATCCTGGCAGACTACATAAACTTTTGTCTTTCTGCTGTTCGGAACATCCATCTCTGCACGCACGTTACGGATGCCCTTTGTGATCGCTTTGATATGCTCCATCACATTCTCGTCTGCCGGGAAGTTCCACTCCTCTTTATATACCGGCCAACTGGACATCATCAGAGACTCTTCTTCCGGTACAAGTGCCAGGTAAATCTCTTCTGTAATAAACGGCATAAACGGATGTAACAGCTTCAATGCCTGTCCGAGAACCGTCTTCAGTACCCACAGAACACAGTTTGCTGCAGCCTGATCCTCTTCTGCGTGCCAGATCCGGTATTTTGCAAGCTCTACATACCAGTCACAGAACTCATCCCAGATAAAGTCATAGACCTTCTGGACCGCGATTCCAAGCTCAAACTTATCCATATTTTCTGTTACATCTTTTGCAAGTGTATTGACTGCGGATAAAATCCATCTGTCAGCCGGTGTCAGCAGTGCATCTTCCGGTTTCTCAACCACATTTTCCTTCATGTTCATCAGGATAAAACGGGATGCATTCCATACTTTATTTGCAAAGTTTCTGCTTGCTTCTACACGCTCGTTGTAGAAACGCATATCATTTCCCGGTGCATTTCCGGTAATCAGTGTCAGTCTCAGTGCATCTGCTCCATACTGATCGATGATTTCCAGCGGATCGATTCCATTTCCAAGAGATTTACTCATCTTACGTCCCTGTGAATCTCTTACAAGACCGTGGATCAATACTGTATTGAACGGTGCTTTTCCTGTATGTGCATAGCCTGAAAATACCATACGGATCACCCAGAAGAAAATGATATCATAACCAGTTACAAGTACATCTGTCGGATAGAAATAATCCAGGTCTTCTGTCTTGTCCGGCCAGCCAAGTGTGGAGAACGGCCACAGTGCGGAAGAGAACCATGTATCCAGTGTATCCTCGTCCTGCGTGAAATGTGTGCATCCACAATGCGGGCATTTTTCCGGCATCTCTCTTGCCACAACAAATTCACCGCACTCATCACAGTAGTAAGCCGGAATCCGATGTCCCCACCAGATCTGACGGGAAATACACCAGTCCTTGATATTCTCGAGCCAGTGCAGATAAATCTTGTCAAAACGCTCCGGTACAAACCGCAGCTCTCCTGTCTTCAGTGCATTGATCGCCGGTTTTGCAAGCTCATCCATCTTGACAAACCACTGCTGTTTGATCAATGGCTCTACTGTTGTACCACACCGGTCATGAGTTCCTACAGCATGCATATGTGGAACAACTTTTACAAGGTATCCCTGCTCATCCAGATCTGCCACGATCGCTTTTCTTGCCTCATAGCGATCCATTCCTGCATATTTTCCACCCTTTTCATTGATCGTTGCATCATCGTTCATGATGTTGATCTCAGGAAGGTTATGACGCTTTCCAACCTCGAAATCGTTCGGATCATGTGCCGGAGTGATCTTAACAGCACCTGTTCCAAACTCTTTGTCTACATAATAATCAGCAACGATCGGAATCTCACGGTTTACAAGTGGAAGGATTGCCATCTTTCCTACGATATCCTTATATCGCTCATCATCCGGGTGTACGGCGATCGCGGTATCTCCCAGCAACGTCTCCGGACGGGTCGTTGCAATTTCAAGGAAACGGTCCGTTCCGGCAATCGGATATTTGATATGCCAGAAATGTCCGTCCTGATCCTCATGCTCCACCTCGGCATCAGACAGCGAAGTCTTACATTTCGGACACCAGTTGATGATTCTTGATCCTTTATAAATATAACCTTTTTCATAAAGGCTGATAAATACTTCTTCTACTGCTTTGGAACATCCCTCATCCATGGTGAAACGCTCTCTGTCCCAGTCACAGGAAATACCAAGCTTCTTTAACTGATTCTCAATCGTTCCCGCATACTCTTCTTTCCACTGCCAGGTTCTCTCAAGGAATCCCTCACGGCCCAGTTCCTTTTTGTCAATTCCCTCTTCTTTTAACTGGTTCGTAACCTTGACCTCGGTAGAAATAGCCGCATGGTCTGTTCCCGGAATCCACAGTGCATTGTATCCTTCCATTCTCTTATAACGGATCAGGATATCCTGCAGTGTATTATCCAGTGCATGACCCATGTGCAGCTTTCCTGTGATATTCGGAGGCGGCATCACCGTCGTAAAAGGCTTCTTACTTCTATCTACTTCTGCGTGAAAATACTTATTCTCACACCATTTTTCATACATCTTCTCTTCGATCTGCTTCGGATCGTAAGTCTTTGCAAGCTCCTTGCTCATTCTATCTCTCCTTTACTTTTCTAATTGTCTATAATATAAATAACGCCCTTTACTAATGTAAAGGGCGAAAATCTCGCGGTACCACCTTATCTTACAGACAATTTTCTGTATCTCTTAGGTTCTTTAACGGAAACCACTCCGGGACATCCTACCTGCCCTGCCTCTGCATTCTGAAATCCTGAATCCAGGAACTTCCACAGACTTTACAGCCCTTCAGATATCCGGTTCAGAAGCTACCTTCCATCATCCCTCTCCGAAACCGTCTTTCAGCCGGGTGATCTTCTCTCCCAACCGGTCTGACCGGCAGCTTTGCTCCTCTCCCCGAACGGTTCTCTCTGACGGCAGTAACGATGTACTCCTCTTCCTCAGCACCTTTAATTCTTTACTAAATTGTTAAATATTTTTTAACTACAAATACTATAGCGGTCATGTGCTGATTTGTCAAGGGATTTCAGGTGGTTTAGAGAATCTTAAGAATGCATCTGCTTCCGCTTTCTAATCTTTTTCTTCTGTATTTCTTTTAACGAATCAGACTCTTATTTCATCCATTTTCTTCTGAAAAGGACTCCTGCCACTACTGCACCTGCAAGCAGCATCACTGCTGCAGGGAATACAACGTTTGTCATATCTCCTGTCTTAGCTGCTTTATTTACTGTACTATTCTGATTCTTGTCGGTTGTAGTGTTCTTGTTATCTGACGGCTTGTTATTTCCGGCATTTCCATTATTACCATTGTTGTTATTTCCGCCGTTATTGTTATTACCGCCATTGTTGTCATTTCCGCCATTATTGTCGTCTTTATTTTCAGACTTCGTTGTTACGCTGAGTGCTGCTGCCGCATACTCTGTTGCATGCTCGTCTGTTCCGACTGCAACAACCTGGATCTGATAAGTCTCTCCTGCCTTCAGACCGGAAAGTGTATATCCTACTGCATCTTTGGAAATATCGGCTGCATATACGGCTCCGTTGACATAGATCTTATATCCTGCGATTCCTTCTGTTGCTGCCGGTGCATCCCAGGTGATCTTAATGGAATCTTTTGTCACTTCACTGCTCGCTACATTTTCCGGTGCTGACGGTGTTGCCGGCTGATCCGGGTCTTCTTTATCCGGAAGTTTTGCGATGGTCTCTGTCTCTTTTGTCTGGCATACAGAGCAGGTTCTTTCTTTCGATCCTTCTTCAGTTGTCGTAGGTTCTTTGACTGTTACCCACTCACCAAAAGTATGTCCTTTTGCTGCGATTTCCTGTGCTTCCTGTACAACTGTTCCACAATCCACGCAAACTACTTCGCCTGTAGATCCTTTTTCTGTACAGGTTGCTTCTTTTGCATCAAGAACAACTGTTGTAGAATGTGTACACTCAACTGCGTCATCGGTTACGATCACATAGTAAACTACGTCACCGATCTGTACGGATGTTGTTCCTGCCGCAACTCCTGTAAAATTGATCGTTGTGCTGGCTTCTGCGGCAGGATTCCGGTAAATCGTATTTGTAACCTTGGCAACATGTCTGAAGTTTGAATGATCCAGTGTCGGGTTCATCACATAGTATGTTCCGTCAACCTCTGCCGCGATCAGATACTGTCCTCCATCTTTAATCGCTGATGCTCCGGTGATCTTCTCATATCCCTTGATCGGTGAATCGGCTGAAGCTGTTGCGGACTTTTTAAACAGTTCAAATGCACATGCTGTTGTATCAAGTGTTCTCTGTCTGTCATAATGAAGTTTGGATGCATCCCTCCAGAAATACAGGTAACGTGAAGCTGATCCGTCATACAGAGATACCTTGCCATTAGAATTTGTAACATCAGCAACTGTAATATTGGCTTTTGCTGTTTTGTTCGGGATTCCTACTGTTCCCATTGTTACAAATGTGGTTGCTCCATCTGCTGTATGTCCTGAAATTGCATAAACTCCATTGCTGATCTTCTTGAATGTATACTGACACTCTGAAAGTCTCCTTACATTCGTATCTTCAAATACTGCGGTACTGGTTCCCGGATATGCTGCTTCCTCTGTAGCCGCTGCTGTCTGCTTTACCAGTTTTGCCACATGATTATACTTCTGACTTCCTGTAGTAGAAAGCAGGATATATCTGTTACCCTGTGCATCTGCTTTTGTTACAATCAGCACGCTGACTCCGGCTTTCAGTTCTTTTTCACTTGTTATTTTCTTAAATCCATTGATCAAGTCATAATCTTCCGCTGATGTGGACGGTGTATATAACTCAAACCAGCAGTTATCATCTGCCACATTCTGTCTGTCGAAATGAAGTTTTGTCGCATCGGTACTGTGGAAATACAAATACTTTCCACCGCCGCCTGATGAATTATCCATAATACTGAATGTCGCATCAGAAGGATTTTTTTCAAAGGTAATATTGGCTGCTGTTGTTACATTCGGGATACCGGCAGTAGAAGATGCCTTTGGTCCAAGGTAAATCCCGTTTCCATTTGCAGCCGTAGCTTTTACTTTATAAGTGTAGCTGTCACTTCCTGATTCTAATGTATACATACATTTGCTCAGATCTACAGTTGCACCATCAAACGTTGCCATCGCTGTGGCAATCTGTGCCACCGTCTTTTCATATGTATCCTGTACATCCTTACCTGTTACGGTAACTCCCGCTACTGCTGTATCAACAGAAGATGTATCGGCATCTGCATAGTTTCCGTCTTTTACTGTCAATGTCCTGGTCTCATCTTTTTCAAGGCTGACCACTTTGTACTTTTCTGCATCTGTAATCGTCACATTCATAATAAAAGATTCTTCACCTGCTTTAACAGTTACTTTCACCTGTTTCAGACCGGTTACATTCCCCTTGGATGTCAATGTCAGTCTTCCATCTGCATAAGTTGCATCCAACACTGCTCTGTTAGATGAAGAAACCGTAATGTCAGCATCTGCATCAAGGCATCTTACAACATAAGAAGCCGTTGCATCTGTATTGATCACAGAAGAATTAACTACAGAACCGTTATCATTTTCAACCCATACGCCACTGGTCGCTGCACCATTTACGATATCATCAATTGCAATTTTATCAAACTCAAGCTGCTCATCTTCATCTTCATACAAAAGACCGATCTGTGCATCTGATGTCTCTGTAATACAGGAGTATGCATAATGCGTACCATCATTGACTACATACGGATTATCCTGCCACTGAAGGCTTCCGTCATCCTGTACCAGACCAACCCAGATACGTCCTGAATTACGTGCTGATGTATCAGATGGACCTGCAAAAAGAATTGCAGTCTTTCCGTTTACTTTCTTTGAATATGTAATGGCACTTAACTGGCAATTGTTATTATACTTAAAACCTGTCTCTTTTGGTTCTGACCATGTAAGCCCATCATCCTCAGATATATAATAGGCATTGGACATACGCACAAACAGATACAATCTTCCATCTGCTTCTGTAATAACTGCTTCAGAGCTGTTGCCTGATACAGTAGCTCCGCGATGCCAGGTTGTTCCATCATCATCAGAATAGATTGTAGATGTTCTCTGAACTCCACTTGTATACTGATAGCACGGGAAGATCAGTCTTCCCGTAGAAGTTGTAATTCCTCGTCCCGGTCCGATCAGAAATACCTGCTCGGATTCATTCTTGGCATCTACAAGCTGCGGTGCTGACCATGTGGCTCCGTTGTCTGTTGATTTTGTAATATAAAGAAAATCCGTTGGAAACTGGAAGTACGGTGTATCTCCACAGAACAGGTTTGTATCTACTGCTCCGTCTGCACTCTTAATGTTAAAATGATCATCGATCGTATAGTCTCCGTCTACAACTTCACTGGTACTGTTATTCTTGATTTCATAACAGGACTCAGATGTCGCATCGGCTTTTTTTTCCAGATGATAATCATAACTTGCAGCAGCACGTGCTGTTGAACTGGAAAGACCATTTACACTGGTTGTACTGAGTGCAAGAAGCAGATTTCCATTTGTATCATAACCTGTACTTCCTGCCTTCGCCGGATATCTTGCTGCATTTGCAACTGCCAGACCTGCCGGCAACAAATCACATGCGAGGTAGATTGTATCTCCGTCAGCAAGCAATGCAGGATCAATAAATGCTGTTGAATCACGATTAAACCGGTTTCCGTTATCTCCCAGATAATTAGCTACCGTATAAGACCAGGTTGCTCCATTATCTGTGGATCTTGATACTGCCGTATCCAATCCTGCTCCGTCTCCGCAAATATCCCATCGGATGTCTGTTGCTGCAATTAATGCTCCATTACCTGCAGTTACCAAGGCAGGAATACGGAATCTTGTAAATCCTTTGGATGAATTATGTTCCTCCAAAAACAACGTTTTCGGGAACGGCTGCTCCACTGTTGTTCCATCTGCCGGCTTTGTTCCGTCCTTTGAGTTATTCGTTGCTCCGGCTGTCACCGGAAAGCACCCCAAAGTAAGAACACCTGCCAGCAGAAATGATAATACTTTTTTTCTGTTCTTCATTTTTCTCCCTCTTTTCTCAAAACTTTTTCATGCTTATCAAAATATTGAGATGCCAGGGTCAAAAGGTCTAAGCCCACATGAGCTTGCTCATAGGTGGGTGAAAGACCTTAGGACCCGCCCCGATATGAGCATAAAAGTGGGATGATAATCCCACGATATGCGAATATTGGGTAGGATTGTGGGAGTGCGTAGCACGGAGCAATCCGTAGGCATCAAAGTCGGGGGCTTTTGACCCCGACATCATTTTATTTCATTACAGGTCGTTCTTACGGCTTCATCCTCTCCCATGCCATAACTGCTGCCTCCTCCGATATCGTACAATGCATCTCATATAGCGGAAGTCTTTCTGCCATCTGTTTAATCATCGAAAGTGTCTTTAACATCTTGTCCTTTTCACCGGGACGGTAAGTCTGCTTATACAGATCCGGATATCCATCTATTGCAGAAATTTTTCTGATCATATTTTCTTCTCCTCTTCTCAAAATACAGATCCCCTGCACCGGCACTTCCACGTTTGTCTGCAATCCATGCTTCCCGCACCACGGAGTTCCACATACATAAATTCCATCATCTTTTATCCGAAGAATCGGTTTATCGTCATTAACCATCACTGCCCTGCCGCCGAAATGCTGTCTCCACATCCTTGTATGCGTGGATTTTCCTGTTCCGCTTGCAGCCGTAAACAAGTATGCTTTTCCATCCACAGCAACAGCAGAGCAATGAAACAGGACACAATTTCTGTCCAGTATTTTTTCACACAATTTTCTGTAAATTGCCAATGACTCAATAATTCCTTTTGATGCCCCCGGTTCACTTTTCTTTTTTTCTCTTTCAACTTCCTCGTCTGTAACTTCAATTACAAAATCTGGTTTGCCCTCTGCCTTCACTTCATAATCCCGGCATATTATTTCTGTATAATTTTCTGTAAATGCAATTTCAATTTCCGCATCTGCAATCCGATATCTTTTTCTTTTTTCCATCATTCACCGTTCCAAAATACCATTTTTTTCAAGGGTTTCTGTAAAACTTCTTATATCTTTTCGTGCTGTTGCACTGTCAATATCATAAGCCTCTGTCACCGCTTCCACCAGTTTTTCTTCCTCAATTTCTTCTGACAGCTTCTCCCAAAGAAATGCACCTATCTCATTTAATTTAATCATCTCCGAAAAGTCATTTTCCCCGCATTTCAGAGAAATTGCTACTTTCTGATCTCCTATTTCATCTAAAATATATCCTTCTTTAATTTTCATTCCCTGATCTCCCAATTTTTCTTTTAGTATATAATTTTTTGTTTATAAAAGCAACAAACTGAAGTGAATCGTCCCGTCGCAGTATAAGTGACTCTTTAAAAAAAGAGAGCAGTGCATCAGGTTTCACTGCCCTCCCTCATTTTCTTTATCATTTCCACGATATCATATCCGTAATTCTTTCCAGTCGCCCAGCCTGTTCCCTGTGGATTTTCCTGCTGCCCCAGCCACTGTACATACGGAGCTGCCGCTTTCTTTACATATTCATACCGCTCATCTACACACGCTTCATTCAATGGTTCCGTTGTTGCATATGCTTTCAGATGCTGAACCTGTGCCAGTATTCCTGTCCGCACATCCGCATATGAATTTCCCGGCACTCCATTTCCGGTTGTTCCGATCCCTGCGAAATTATACTGTTCAATGGATGCATCTCCTCCATATTGAAGAAAACCGGTTTCTTTCATTGCCTGTACATAGGCAACTTCCGGTCGGACTCCTTCTGCAGTTGCCTCTTCATAATAAATCTGGCAAAATGTCTCGATAGAATCCGCCCCTCCTGCTGCCAGTGCTGCAGCCGGATAAGTTCGTCCTGATCTGTTAAAATAATCGACCATTTCCTGTACGGATACATCGCTTTTTCCCATAATGGGATATTGGGCAGCAGAAGCAGCCACTGCAACGCTTTCCATATCAGATCCACTTTCATTTTTCCCGGTATCCCCGGAATTTTTCTCTGTACCCGTTGTCTCCGAATCTGTATTCTCCGTATTTCCTTTTTCTTTACTTTCGTTCTCTTTCCCTGAATCAGCCTGAACCTGTATCTCCTGACTCTTCACAACCGGAATCTTTCCTGACTGTCCTGCTGCCAGAAGCGTTATGACAAGCAGCAATGCCATTCCGGCTTCTATGATCCGTTCTCTTTTTCTATTTTCCATATTTCTGCTCCACTATTTTCATTCCCTCTCACAGCTTATTCATGCTATACTGAGTCTATACTAAAAAAGATCGGATGGATCTTTTGTCATACGCCTGCCAACTGAAAACTGACTACTATTTTATATGATGCCAGGGTCAAAAGTTCTAAGCCCACATGAGCTTGCTCATAGGTGGGTGAAAGACCTTAGGACCCGCCCCGATATGAGCATAAAAGTGGGATGATAATCCCACGATATGCGAATATTGGGTAGGATTGTGGGAGTGCGTAGCACGGAGCAATCCGTAGGCATCAAAGTCGGGGGCTTTTGACCCTGACATCTTTATATATGAGGTGACAAATTATTATGAATAAAAAATCTGTATTGGTAACTGGTTCTTCCCGCGGTATCGGAAGAGCCTGTGCGATTGCTTTTGCAAAAGCCGGATATCATGTATTTATCAACTGCCGTCAAAATATCGCCCTTCTTCATTCTTTACAGGATGAGATTCTTTCCTGTGGCGGTACCTGTACCCTTCTTCCCGGAGATGTCGGTGATCCGTCCCAGGTAAAATCTATGTTCTGTCAGATTGAAAAAGAAACCGGCGGTATCGACATTCTGGTCAATAACGCCGGCATTGCCTGGTTTGGTCTGCTTACCGATATGACAGACGAAGACTGGTCTTCTCTTCTTCAGACGAATCTTTCTTCCGTCTTCTATTGCTGCCGTGCCGCCATTCCACATATGGTCTCTGTGAAATGTGGACGGATCATCAACATTTCTTCCATGTGGGGAACTGCCGGTGCTTCCTGCGAAGCTGCCTATTCCGCAACCAAATCCGGCATTCATGGTCTGACAAAGGCTCTTGCCAAAGAACTTGCTCCCAGTAATATCCAGGTCAATGCCATCGCCTGCGGTGTCATTGATACGGAAATGAATGCACGGCTGAACGAAGAAGAACGTGCCGCCCTTGCAGAGGAAATCCCTTCCGGCAGATTTTCATCCCCGGAAGAAGTCGCTGAACTGGTTCTGCTCCTTTGCAGTTCCCCGTCCTATATGACCGGGCAGATCATCGGAATGGATGGCGGCTTTATCTGATAGAGCTGTCATTCATTTTCACCGCTCCGGTCATTTTTACAAAATGTATTTCATTTAAAGTTTCCCGTAAACATCCTGCGGAACATACGCTTTGATCTGAATCCCTTCCGGCAGATACTCTTCTGACAGAAGCTGTCCTTTGCTCCGGATCATCTGTATCTTACCGGCATCTGCAAAAGGATACAGACGTTCCACATAGATCTGATCCCGTCGGATGATCTCCAGCAATGCTGCCTTCAGTTTGTCCAGCCCCTGTCCGGTCTTAGCCGATGTGGCAATCGAGTAATCTGCCTGAAAATCTTTATGACTTTCTTCTTTTTCCAGCCGATCCTGCTTATTGAACAGTGTGATCACCGGTTTTCCTTCCGCTCCCATCTGACGTAATGTATCATAGACCACATACATCTGCTCGTCCATCCTCGGATTCGATACATCTACAACGTGGATAATGATATCGGCATATTTTGCCTCTTCCAGTGTACTTTTAAAAGCTTCTATAAGATGATGTGGGAGCTTTCTGATAAATCCGACCGTGTCCGTCAGAAGAATCTCCTGCGTACCGTCAAGCTGCAAAGCTCTTGTCGTTGTATCCAGCGTAGAAAAAAGCATGGCATCTTCTAAAATCCCTGCATTTGTCAACGCATTTTCAATACTGCTTTTTCCTGCTGACGTATATCCTACCAGTGCTGCCACTTTCATTCCTGACTGATTCCGCTGACTGCGGAGCAATTCTCTGTGCCGCTCCACATCTGCCAGTTCTTTTTTCAGACGACTGATCCGCTCCCGGATAAGACGGCGATCCATTTCCAGCTTTTTTTCTCCCGGACCTCTTGTACCGATTCCGCCGCCCAGTCTTGACAGTGATCTTCCCAGTCCCGACAGACGGGATGCCCGGTATCTGAGCTGAGCCAGTTCTACCTGGATCTTTCCCTCTCCCGATACAGCTCTTGCGGCAAAAATATCCAGGATCAGAAGCGTTCTGTCCAGTACTTTGCAATCCAGTTCTTCTTCCAGATTGCCAAGCTGGGTACTGCTCAGTTCATCATCACAGATGATCCCTGTTGCCTCAGTTTCCCACAACAGTTCTTTTAATTCGATCAGTTTTCCACGCCCGATATAGGTTGCCGGGTGTACGCACTCCCTGGTCTGGATCAGTCTGCCAGTCACCTCAGCCCCTGCTGTAGCCGCAAGCTCTGCCAGTTCATCCAATGACCGTTCTGCAGTCTCACCGCCTTCTGTATCCACGCCCACCAGGATGACGCGTTCTCTGATATCATCCATATTATACATCTGCATTTTACCTCGTCTGCAAAAATTCTGCTTCTTTCGCTACTGATTCATCCTCTGGATAAGCCGCCTGATATTCTGACATTTTTTCTTTTGCCATTTCCCAGTCTGCGGTCTTTTCCAGACAGATGATCTCATTATATTTCATCTCCTGAAGCAACGTCTCCTGCTTCTTATCTTCCTGCTTCTTATTTCCCTGCTTTTCTTCTGCCAGTGCGATTCCCTCCTGGATATACTCCAGGGCTTTTGCATAATCCTCCTTGCAAAGAGCTGACGTTCCGGCAAGATTACACAGCTCTGCCGTCTTTACTGTCCCATTATCAAAAGCCTTTTCCAGCATCTCCAGTGCCTGATCATACTGCTTCTGCTCATAGTATGTCATTCCAAGTCCACAATATCCTTCTGCTGCTTCTTCTTTATCATCACTTCCTGCTGCCTCTTCAAAAGAAGCGATCGCAGTATCATAATCTCCCTGCTCCAATGCCTCTGTTCCATCTTTTACTGTATTTCCGCATCCTGCCATCATGCACATTGCACTGACAGCCATCACTAATACCATTCTCTTCTTTTTCATTTTCTGCTCTCCCGTTAAAATTAAACAAAAAACCGGATACAGGAAATGTACCTGAGCAAATCATCTTCCCCTATCCGGTTTCTCTCCTTATTCAGTTTTTATTTCGGCTTTTATAAAGCACTAATCTTTTCTGCTGACTTTTTCAGCCTTTTTGATCTTCTTTTTTAGGGTCTTCTGCTGCAGACTCCGCTGACATCAGCTTCTGTTCTTCTCTGCTTCCGATTACATCCCGGCAGACTCCTTCCAGCCGTTCCCGATCTGATTCTTTTAAAATGCACTCCTGGATTGCTTCATTCAACTGAAGCATCTTCTCATCCAGCTCTGAAACCATCTTCGCACACTCTCTTAAATCACGGCTTATGTAATCCGGTGCATTTCCCTCGAACTTATAATAAATCTTATGCTCCAGGCTTGCCCAGAAATCCATGGCGATCGTACGGATCTGAATCTCGACCTTCGTATCTACCACACTGTCTGAAAGAAAGATTGGTACGGAAACCAGCATATGATAACTCTTGTATCCGCTTTCTTTCGGATTCTTGATATAATCTTTAATTGATAATACTTTCAGGTCACTCTGATTCCCGATCATCTCTGCCAGCCGGTATATATCGGAGGTAAAAGAGCAGATCAGCCTGACACCTGCTATATCATTGATATACCGGACCATATTCTCGATCGAGGTCTCATAACCGTAACGCTTTAATTTCTTCACGATACTTTCCGGTGTCTTAATTCTGGTCTTGATATGCTCAATGGGATTATACTGATGCACATGCTGAAATTCATCATTCAGGATTTCAAGCTTGGTGCCGACTTCTTTCAGTGCCGCATTATATAAAAATATCACGGTCTTCCAACTGTCAACATCCTCATAGCTCTTAACTGCAGCTTCAACCTGTTGTTCACTTTTCATCGTGGACATCTCCTATTTGGTTGTTATTTCTTTCTTTAGTATACCATGGATTCTTCACAGTGTCACACGATTGCTGATATCCTTTATATATTTTTAAGGATTTTAAAGTTCCAGTTTCATGTCTCCCGGATGAATCCATTTTTTCTTTCTCATCAGTTCTGAAATTCCAAGTGTCACAACAGCCGGAAGGACAAACTGGATTGTAATCATTTTAACCAGAACGATCATTGGATCTTCTGAAGCCGTCATGACCTGCCATGTCATCAAAGGCCCTACCAGTCCGGCTGTTCCCATTCCTGAACCCGTAGCATTATTGGTCATATGAAGCAGCATCGTGCTGACCGGCCCAAGGATCGCACTTGACAGGATCGGCGGAATCCATATCTGAGGATGCCGTATGATATTCGGCATCTGAAGCATGGACGTTCCGATTCCCTGTGCCACAAAGCCACCCAGTTTATTTTCACGATAACTTGCGACTGCAAATCCGATCATATTACAGCAGCAGCCAACTGTCGCAGCTCCCGCTGCCAGTCCCGACAGATTCAGAATCACCCCGATCGCTGCGGAACTGATCGGCAGTGTCAGAAAGATTCCCATCAGAACCGATACTACAATGCCCATCAGAAACGGCTGCTGTTCTGTTCCCCAGTTGATCAGTGACCCGAGCCATGCCATAAATTTTGAAATCGGCGGCCCTGCAACCAGTCCCACTACAGATCCCGTACCGATACATACCAATGGGGTAAGAATAATATCCAGTTTTGTCTTTCCTGTCACTAAAATTCCAATTTCAATTGCAAGATAAGCAGCAATGAACGCTCCCAGCGGCTCTCCCGGCCCTGCCAGCACCAGATTGCCATCGACGATCAGTTGTCCTGCCAGCAGTTTTGACGCAAATGCACCGATCATTCCGGCTACTGCAGCCGAAACCGTCACTAACTGCTGTGCCTCCAGCTTTCTCGCCACACCGACACCAATTCCTGCTCCGGTCAGGCCTGCAGCCACTTTTCCGATCATATAGATCAGATTCCCATAATCACCGCCCACAAATAAGCCGATCTGCTGTATGATCGTTCCTATAATGAGCGTTGCAAATAAGCCCTGTGCCATACCGCTCAGACCATCAATAAATATTCTCTTCATTTCTTCTCTCCAATTTTACTTCCTTTTACCTATTTCAGCAGAATACCCCAGCCTTTTTCAACTGCTCCGCTGCATTCCTCGCCGGACTCCAGCGGCTGCCCCTCCTGATCCAGAAGTTCCGGCATGGCAGCTGCCTTTTCCTGCCGGTAATCTGTCAGAAGCCAGCTTATAACATTTACATTATCCGGTCTTCCTGCCACCACTTCCGGCACCTGCATGGAAACAATCTGCTCCAGGAAATCAATATCCACCTGATTCTCCTTACAGTAAAGCAGCAGATTCTTATAAATGCAAAGATATACCCCCTTGCATACGCCTTCTTCAAAATCTCCGTAAACACTCTGGGCTGCCTGCTCAAAGCCATTTTTTTCTATCAGTGACAGAATTACTTTTCCATATACTTCTTCCTTTAAATATGCTTCTAAAGTCTCCAAATCTGATGCATTGCATTCTCTGATCATTTCTTTATCCCCATTTCACTTTTCCGTCTGTTTTCTGTTACCTTATCTACTATAACAAAATCCATTCCCTCAGGCAACGGGATTTTTCAATTGGGATTTTTTTCTGTCTTATTGGATTTTTATCTTCAATATGATAGAATAACCGGAGATAACTTTCTGAAATGTGACTGTTAAGTCTGATCTTTGCTGATCTTGGACTTTTAAATGAAAGAGGTAGACATATGTTCCGTTTATGGGGAAAAGAATTTAAAGATAACCGAATGTTAAAGGATCTCGTCATTTGTGATGAATCCGATGATACCCGTACGCATAAAATTTTTCATGCCCTGGATGAAATCTGCTATGAATTTGATCTGAGTAAACCTCTGTGGCTTGATTCCACGATCAATGAATTTAAACGCCATTCACGTGCCAGATTTTATCAGGATTCTTTCATTGATGAAATTGATTTTGATTATCTTGAAATTCAGATCATTGAGGAATAATTACGGAATCATTATAAGATGTTGGGGGCAAAAGCCCCCAACAATGAGGATTTTAAATTTTTTCATTTTTTTAATTTTGGGTGTTGACAATTTTCAATTCATCCTATATAATTAAATTCGCTGTTGAGGAACAGTGATATGTGCGATTAGCTCAGCTGGATAGAGCGTCTGACTACGGATCAGAAGGCCGGGAGTTCGAATCTTCTATCGCACGTCAAAAGAGATTGCAGATTGCAATCTCTTTTTTGTTGCCCATCCAGACATCAGATGCAATGATACAGACATAACAAGATGTCGGGGGCAAAAGCCCCCGACTCATTCATGCGAGCAACAAACCAAAGTCTGTGCCTGCTTTTTTATTTTGCAAACTTCTCTATCTGAGATGCGATCAATGCCTGATCTTCAAAGTAGTTGATCTTCATGGCTGCCTTTACTTCTTTCAAGGTCTGTGCAGCAACTGCTTCTGCTTTCTCACTTCCGGTCTTCAGAATTTCATAAACTGCCGGAATATCCTTCTGCCACTCTTTTCTGCGGTTACGGATCGGCTCTAATTCAGCCTGAAGTACATTATTCAGGAAACGCTTCACTTTCATATCTCCCAGTCCGCCACGCTGATAATGCTCTTTTAATTCATCCAGATTCTTATACTCCGGCAAAAATTCCGGGAAATACTCCGGTCTGCAGAATGCATCCAGATAAGTAAATACAGTATTTCCCTCCAGACTTCCCGGATCTTCAATACGAATATGGTTCGGATCAGTAAACATACTGAATACCTTTTTCTTGATCTCATCCGGCTCTTCTGAAAGATATATACAGTTTCCGAGGGACTTGCTCATCTTTGCCTTTCCGTCAATACCCGGAAGACGCAGGCACGCTTCATTCTCCGGGAGCAGAATCTTCGGATCTACCAGAGTCTCACCGTACACAGAATTAAACTTATGTACGATCTCTTTTGTCTGCTCCAGCATCGGCATCTGATCTTCCCCGACAGGAACGGTCGTTGCCTTGAATGCTGTGATATCTGCTGCCTGGCTGATCGGATAAGTAAAGAATCCAACCGGAATGCTTGCCTCAAAATTTCTCATCTGAATCTCTGACTTGACAGTTGGATTCCGCTGAAGTCTGGATACTGTCACCAGGTTCATATAATAAAATGAAAGTTCACATAACTCCGGTATCTGGGACTGGATAAATAAAGTTGACTTTGCAGGATCCAGACCGCATGCAAGGTAATCCAAGGCTACCTCTATAATATTCTGCCGGATCTTTTCCGGATTATCCGCATTATCCGTCAACGCCTGTGCATCTGCGATCATAATAAATATATCATCAAAATCTCCCGTATTCTGAAGCTCTACCCGACGCCTCAACGATCCAACATAATGTCCCACATGGAGCTTTCCTGTCGGACGATCACCGGTAAGCATAATCTTTTTCATATTCTTCCGTCTCCTTCTGATTTTCTCGTATTGTTCTTAATTATAACACTAATATTCTTCCTTTTCTACTAGATTTCTTCTAAAAAGCCAGGGTACATTCCACACCCTGGCCTGAAAATTTATTTATTCTCCTGTAATACGGCACGCTTCATATATCCCGGCACCCGCTTTTTTTCCGGTGCATATACGATCTGATAAAGAACAAATGCCATCACCGCTGCTCCTATGACATCAAGTACTGAATGCTGCTTCAGAAACATCGTCGCAAGTATGATCAGTCCCGCCAGCACATACGCTGAAATGCAGACTGCCTTATGCGTTCTCACTTTCTCACTCTCATGGATCGCTATACATGCACATAAGGAATTAAACACATGCAGGCTCGGAAATACATTGGTACAGGTATCTGTCCTGTAGAGAACCCTCACCGCATCCACAAACATATTCTCCCGTTCAAATACCACCGGTCTGAGATCCTGTCCGTTCGGGAAAAAGGTACAGATAATCAGGAAAATCGTCATCCCGGCAAATGAGATTGCTGCCAGCTTATAAAATCCTTGCACATCCGTAAAGAAAAAGTACAGAAATACAACAGCAATAAACGCAAACCACATCAGATACGGTACGATAAAGTACTCAATAAAAGGAATCCTTTCATCCAGTGCCGTCTGCATCACATGATACTTTGTCGTAACATGCTTCTCCAAAAATAAAAACCACGGCATATAAATAAACGCATACAAAAATACCCACATATGCTTATACTTTTTAAAAAATGCCCCTGCCTTTGCTCTCCACTTCATACACGACACTCCCTCTGCCATCCGCGTGGACTTCCGAACAAACCACTCTGTCCCAACTGTTCTTTTCTGAATCCTTTCTTTGTAACACGCCCGATTATAGCACGATTTATTTTAAACCTCAACCAACTTCATAAGTTTTTAACATTTCTTTCAGAAATCTTAGGTTTTATCCACATCCGGTTACCGACTTATTCCTCTGCTTCTAATTTAATGATGCCAGGGTCAAAAGGTCTAAGCCCACATGAGCTTGCTCATAGGTGGGCGAAAGACCTTAGGACCCGCCCCGATATGAGCAT
>OGYI01000277.1_pt1 | contig 65823 bp, 59 predicted proteins | sample 1576521 | NCBI WGS metagenome assembly OGYI01 (sample SAMEA3541484, study PRJEB24748) | human gut metagenome | biome: human gut; feature: human-associated habitat; material: faeces | place: China | collected 2012
AAAAACATGTTAATGCAGATTTCTTCTGGGAATCTATCGCTGTGAATAATTCGGGTTTATTCATAAGAATAATGATAGTTATAATGATTCTATATCTATTAATGATACAAATAAAATCTATTAATTTTAGTTGTATTTCTTATATATAAAACAAGTAACGCCAAATGTACTACACTTTTGGTTGGAAAGGTTGAGATACGTTGACATAAGTTTATTTGATTTCATTACAGTGATGTTATTTAAAGAGAGGATAAATCAAGATACCCCATGCAATATGCATGGGGCATTTTAATGGTCATAAGAAGTTTTGTAATTAGTAGAAATAAGAATAAAATCCTGTATGCTGATTAAAGGAATTGTCCAGGACTTTCCCGTTTTCATAGCCCTTAGCTTTCCGGTACGGCAAAGCTTACATACGGTAGATGGGCGGCAATTGAGTATTTCAGCAGCTTCGTGTACGTTTAATAATTCTGGATAATTTTGAAGAATGTTCAAATGGATGGAACCCCTTTCAGATGAATTGATTTTATTAGAATGTTGAGTGGAAACGCTATTTAAATTCTAAAATCAGTTCATCTATTATTTTTTTCTGCTGAGGGGTGAGATTACTCCAGCGATCAAAAAAATTTTTTTGTTCAGGAGTAAGTGGTACAGCAGTATTATCTTCGGCAAAAAATTGACTCAAAGTAATCCCAAAAGCATCACAGAGGGCTTCTAAAGTGGCAATGGATGGAATGGTATTTCTGCGATAAATATTTGCCAATGTTGATGGAGACAGACCGGATTGAGAAGCAAGTTTATATTTGCTCCAGCCACGCTGTTCAGTCAGTTCGTTAATTCGTTGAATAATGTCCATTTTGTAATACCTCCGGTTCATCTTCTATTCTAAAGGGTAATAAATGGAGTAAAAAGCGTTCAGTTGTAATAAAAATAATGTTCAAAAGAGAAATGTGTGGTATAATAGCGAAAGATGAAAGCGGTATTTTGGAAAGGAATATGATTGGGAGGGAGGAGACATGAGTATTGTTTCGGAAAAGAGAAGGTGTATTTGCTGCGGAAAATGGTATTCATTTAATCCGGATGTAGGTAAGATAGAGTGTCTGAGATGCAGAAATAAAACAGCAATTGTAAAAAAAATAGAAGGAGATAAGAAAAATAAATGGAAGAAAGAGTAGTAAGAACGAAGGAGGAACTGAAAAAGGCGAAAGAAGATAAGATAGACAGAATTATTGTAAAAGGGAATTTAGTCAAAGAATTAAACGCAGCAAAAAAAATAACGACGTTAAGTGCGGGAGCACTGGCAGCATTGACTGCTTTTATTGGAGCTGGAGTTGCAGCAGCCCCGTTTACTGCTGGAACGTCTTTGGCAATTAGTGCAGTTGCGGCAGCGCCAATTGCTGTCACAACAGGGTTATCTATACCAGCTATTGTGCTTATAGCGGCAGTAGGAGTTAATGTGATGATTGCTCTTTTTAAAGAATATAAAATTACGTTTGATTTAAAAAATAAAACAGCAGTATTTGAGAAAAAATAATATAGGAGAGTTAAGGATGAAATGTAAAAATTGTGGATTCGAATTTGAACAAGGTGAGAAGTTTTGTACGAATTGCGGAGCCAAACTTGAAACAGGAGAGACGGTAGAAGCTAGTAAATTAGAAACAGAAAAAGATTTAAGGGATCACATAAAAGTTAAGTGGTATTATTCTGCATTATTTATTATAGTTGTTTCAATTTCAGGATTATATTTTATACCATTTTCGTTTGTTGCAGCAATACTACTGATTTTGCGATTTCGATCAATGAAGGGCAAAAAAAAGAGTATTCCTAAAAGAATCGTTAATGGAGTTTTGATTTTTTGGGTAATTGTGTATATTATTGGAAATCCGTTACTCTTTCCAAGTGATACAGAGTCTGTGCCAACAGCACAAACTGAGGACATAGGAGAATTTGAATCGAGTACACAGGATTATAGCAACGTATTTCCAACAAAAACAGAAGCATATACAATATTCACTGCAATTTATCCGAAAAAATTTTCTAAAGAACGAAAAGAACTGTTTGAAGTTATAAAAGAATTTGATGGATTAAATGTAACAGATCTGAATGCTATTGTAGTAGATTTAGGTAAAGGAGAAACCTATACACGTACCATTTCGGGAGATGGTTATTATTATTACTCTGGAAATCTGAATAAAAATAATCAGCCCGACGGAGTAGGAATCTTTTGGAGAAATTTAGAATGGATGGATAATAATTTTAAATTGCCTGTTTTTGTGGGGCATTTTAAAGATGGAAAAATTGATGGTTATGGGATACAGTTTGGTGAGGGCGGTATTTTATTAGAAGGTAATTTTGATAAGAAAATGCGGCTGCAAGGAGAAGGTATTTTTTATTATGATAGGGATCAGCACGATGAAGCATCAATGGAACTAAAGGATTATATTGAAAGTAAGGAAGATGCATATGGAACGCTTTACTTAAGTCAGCCTGTTTTGCAACCCAGTGTTTGTTATGAAGGAGAATTTAAAAATGGTAAATATTGTGGAAAAGGAAAGCTGTATCGAGACTTATATGTACAACAGACATCGGATGTGGATGCAGAATATGTTCGAGACGGAGAAGGATGTTATGGAAGAATCCAGATAGAGGGAGAATTTGACAATAATCTTCCATCTGGAAAAGTGGTAGAGTACAGGCAAGATGGCGGAATACAATATGAAGGAGAGATGAAGGACGGATTATATCATGGAAAAGGAAAATTGTATGATAATGCCGGAACTTTGATACATAAAGGAAAGTTTAGATATGGTGATATAGATTAATTAAAGGATGGCAGTATGGCAGAGATGCAGATACTGCCATTTGTAAAGGAGATTTTTATGGTGACATTTAAATTAGGAAACCAGGTGATAGAATTTGATGAAATGTTTGAATGCTTAAATCAATATAAAAAACCTTTTATTGAGTTTTCTATTAAAGCCCAGAGTTTATTGGAGGAAGAAGTTGATAAGCTAATAAGGAAAGGGGAAAAAGCGGATTTAAAAAAATTTGTTGAGAAATGGCCAGAAGCCATTTACGAGGGAGTTATTGATCCGTCAGTTGAAATGGCAGTTGATTTTTTGGTGGAAGAAGATATTTATGATTGCGATGAGGAACTGTTTGAAAAAAAATATATGGAAGACTATTTTGCACCGGAAGATTTAAAGGGATATAAGGCTTTTAAAGAAATATACTCTTCTATAGAAAATTCATTTAGTGAATTACAGCAGTATAGAGAAGCACAAAAAATGGGAAGAATGCATTGGCAAGGAGGTGGATTTGGTATAGGAGGAGCTATCAAGGGAGCAATAACTGCAGGAGCCATGAATCTGGCCATGGATGCAGTTCGAGGAATTGGCGATAGTTTTACGGCTGCAGGAGACCGAAATAAGTATGAAAATAAAAAGAAGCAGCTTGCGAAGGATGAGGAAGTTTGGGAAGATATTATAAGTGATATAAATGATGTAGTTATGGGAGTTTATAAAGCATTTGCAGAGGAATTGTCTTCCAAGAAGGATTACCATATGTATTGGAATGATGAGGAAAATATAGATAGAGCTGATGCTATTTTCAATAATGTACAGAATCGGATAAAAGATAGTGAGAAAAAACTTTCTATGATGAAACAGGCAATCCAGTTAAATCCATATGAAGAAGAATATTATGAATATTTGTACTTAATGGAAGAAATGAATAAAACGGAAGTAAAAGAACTGGCGTTTCATCTTTGGAGTGGAAGAGGTATATCTGCGATAGAGGAAGGAAGATGTATATACTTCTCAAAGAAATTAGATGAGAAATTTTTTGATGAACAAGGTGATTTTAAAAAATTAATGCAGCAAATAACAGAACTTTCAAAAACTCCAGATATAGAAAGAGGATTACAGTTACTAAGACAGCTAAATCAGATTACTGAAGAATATGCAGACAGGAAGATAGAGATAGTAGAAAAGTATCTTTTGTTTGATAAAGGAGAACTCCCGTATCAAGTAGGGGATGCTGCGATTCTCAATGGTTTAGAACTGGATCCAATTGATATTTTAAAGGAATTATTAGAAGTTCAGTTATTGATTGTGAATGTTGCATATGAATTTGTAGTATCTCAGGATACTTATTCTTATGAGGAACATAATCAGATCCTAAATCATATAATAAAACTTCAAGAAAAATATCATATAGAAAATTATCCGGAACTGATGCTAGATGAGTTGAAACGGATGAAAAATATTTTGGAAAATCAAGAAGATATAGCTTTGGTTGAAAAGAGAAAACGTGAAAAAAAGGAGCGAGAGGCAGAAGAACTGGAGCGAAAAAAGGAAGAAGAACGGTTACGTAAAGAGGAGGAAGAACAGAAAAAGAAAGAAGCCCCCCTAACTATTATAGAAAATGTAGAGCCCCACAATCTGGCAGAGGATGTTGTGTTGCCAAGATTTTGTGGGAACTGTGGGGCAAGATTAAAGGGAAGAGAAAAATTTTGTGGACAGTGCGGAGTTTCATTGCAAAAGTAAGAGAAATAAGCAAGAAACATAGGGAGGATAAGACGAATGAACGAAATGAGTAGTAGCGTTGCGATGATTGCAACGATTATTTTAGCGATTATTTTATGGAGATTCTACCATAAAATAGTACATAAAGTATATTTCGGTAATATGATGCAGGCTGTAATTGGAGAAATATTAGTTAGCTTGGTAATTTCATTTTTTATCGTAGCAGCGGCCAAAGCTTTTTTGGGTTGGGTGTTTGGTGGAGTCATTTCATTTACCGCTAGCATAATGAAATTAGCATGGTCGGTGATAAAAATAGCAGTTGTTGTTGGAGGAATCGGAGGAATTATTTTCATAATTTATAAAGCAGTTTCTGCGAAGGGAAAAAGTACATCAAATAAATCTACAGAAGCTAAAAATAATAATTCTGATATGCCAACAGATATGCAAGAAAAAAATAATATGAATGAATTTTTAATCTGTCCAGAATGTGGAACATCAAATGATTTCGAAAGCATTTTTTGCGAAAAATGTGGTAGCAGATTGCAGAAAGAGCAGCAAGATAATAAACAGGAAACTATGGAAGATATGGTAGAGCAAGTAAGATATCCACAGTGTGGGAATTTACTTAGTAATGAGGATAAATTTTGCACTTATTGTGGAGCCAAAATGCCTAAAGATATTAAATTTTGTACTTCTTGCGGAAAGGCTTTTAAAAGTGCAACAGCACCAATGAATACAACTGATAGTGTAGAAGACAAAAGGATAGAACAAAATGAGAAGAATAATGAAAAAACAAGTATAAAACCAAAGAAAAATAAAAAGGGACTTTTACTTGGTATTGTTGGTATAACAGTAGTTATTATTTTGATTTTGTATTTTATAGGGAGAGGAACAGATACAGATTTAAATCCAAACAATACAGAGGGAACGTTAGAAAAAAATTCGTTATACAACTCGACGCAAGAGATAGAAACAATTTTTGAAGAGCAGAGTTCTGAAATGATTATGGAAACAGAATCTATGACAGAATCTGAAAATTCTTTTGAAACCTCTGAGTATATTCTTCCCGATAGCAATACACGTTACCTGACAGAAGGGGATGTGGAAGGGTTAAGCAAGGACGAAATCCGAATTGCCATAAATGAAATTTATGCACGTCATGGAAGAATGTTCCAGACAGAAGATTTAAACGCATACTTTTCATCCAAATCCTGGTATGAACCGAAATATTCTGCTGAAGAATTTAGCGCAATTGAAAGCAGCATTATGAATGATTACGAGAAAAAGAATATTGAATTTCTGGCAGAGGTTCGGGATGGAAAATCCGGTTCAGGACAGGCATTTGAAGAAGACTGGATGTATGGCATGTACTATCTGGATTTAGGCGAAGGCGGCATTACAGCGGAAATTGGTTACTATATAGATAGTGGTGAAGATTACCTTTCCCTGTCTGGTTCTTATCTGGACAGCTATGGAGAATTTTCCGGTACAATTACGCATCTAGATGATGGTACGATGTTAGCAAGCAGCGAATTTGAGGAAAGTGTTCGTTTTGAATACAACGGAAAGGATCAGATTGAGATTCTGTCAGCAGATAATACAGGTGGCATGGATTTCCCAGGCTTTGAAGGGGTTTATCAGAAAACCGAGGATTTTCCACGGTAGCAATGGATTAGATATTTGGAAGAAGCGGTGAAAATTGCCGCTTCTTTCATTTTTCAAAATTTCAGGCAGATATAATAACTGTGAGTAATTCATAAGTAGGAGGTCTTTAAAGTGGACAAAAGGATTCTCACAGTTATTCTCAGCATTCTTGCAGTCATTCTTGATGCAATGAAAGATGATGAATAATACCAGCCCAGGTCAGATATGGCCTGGGTATTTTTATGCCAAAAATAAATCAAAGGAGGAATTGAAAATGGCAGCAAACGTTGAAACGATGTTTTACACAAGGACAGCACCATGGCACGGACTGGGGACAAGGGTACTGGAAGCTCCGACTTCCAGCGCAGCCCTTTCCCTTGCCGGATTGGATTGGAGGGTGGTTCAAAAACCGCTTTTTACGGAGGACGGACTCTCTGTTTCCGGTTTCAAAGCGAATGTAAGGGATACGGATAATCAGGTATTGGGAGTAGTGTCAGACCGATATAAGGTTGTACAGAATGAGGATGCCTTTGCCTTTACGGATGAATTGCTGGGTGAGGGCGTTACCTATGAAACGGCTGGAAGTCTGCAGAACGGCCGCCGTACCTGGATTTTGGCAAAGCTTCCCCAGAGATATATTATCAGTGGGGATGAAATTACACCGTATCTGGTTTTTATGAACAGCCATGATGGAACCGGAGCAATTAAGGCAGCCATGACACCAATCAGGGTTGTGTGCCAAAATACGCTGAATCTGGCACTGTCTACAGCAAAGAGAAGCTGGTCAACTATCCATACGGGGGATATTCATGGCAAGCTGGAAGACGCCAGAAATACCCTTTTATATGCAGACCGGTACATGGCAGAGCTGGGAAAAGTCATTGACATATTAAACCGCCAGAAGCTTTCCGATCGTCAGGTATTGGAGTACATAGATAGTCTGTTTCCGCTTCTGGATAATGCCAGTGAAACCCAGAAGAAGAATATCCTTAAAATGAAAGAGGATATGAAGTGCCGTTATTTTGAAGCGCCGGATCTGGCGCATGTGGGAAAGAACGCTTACCGCTTTGTAAATGCAGTCAGTGATTTTGCCACCCATGCCAGACCGTTAAGAGAACGAGCCAATTATCGGGAAAGCCTGTTTGGAAAGACAGTTGACGGAAATACCATGATTGACAGGGCTTATGAGATGGTAAAAGCAGCGTAGAAATGTTTGCATAAGATTAGAGTATCAGTCAATGGTACTCTCTTTTTTTATGCAAAAATAGGAACAGGAGTGATTGGAATGGAACAGAAGAAAATCAGGCTGCTCCGGCCGGATGAGATCGAGTGCAGGATTGGAACAATCAGCGAGAAAGGCCTGAGTCTGCTGTTGTTTATGGATGCAAGAGCAGCACAGAACATTTTGGATGAAAGTTTTACATCCTTTGGGTGGCGCAGAACCCATCAGGAGATTGGCGGAAGGCTGTACTGTACGGTAGAGGTCTGGGATGGAGAAAAAAAGCAGTGGATCAACAAGCAGGACGTGGGAACGGAAAGCTTTGCGGAAAAGGAGAAAGGGGCGGCTTCTGATTCCTTTAAGCGGGCCTGTTTTAACTGGGGGATTGGACGGGAACTTTACTCCGCACCGTTTATCTGGATTCCGGCAGACCGAGTGAGTATTCAGTATGATGGAAAGCGGTATACCACACTGGAACGTTTTACGATAGCAGCTATCTCTTACAATGAGAATCGGGAAATCTGCGGGCTGGAAATCCGCAACGGCGCTAACAGGCCGGTATTTGTAAAACGGGTAATTGGAGAACATGTGCCAGTCTCAAACGGAGAAACAAAGCAGGAAGTGAAGGAACAGGAACCAGCTTCTGCAGCACCGAAAAGCAATGGTGCCGATCCGGCAGAAACAGTAAAGAAGCATCTTACGGCAAAGATGAAACGGGACATGCAAAAGGAGCTAGACCGGACTGGTGTACCGCTGGAGAAAGTTCTGGAACGATACCATCTTACGGATATTACCCAGATGACGGCAGAGCAGTACAGGGATGCCATGACCGGACTGAAACGCTCCCAGTCCAGGACAGCTGCATAAGAAGAAAGAAGGGAAAAAATATGAGAGAGCAAAGTCAGAAAGAACGGTTGGAACGCTTAATAAAGCGGCCTGTTCCGAAAAAGAAGGTGGGAATTGTCCGGCTGGAAATGGTAAAGGAAAGCCGCTATCTGTATGGAAAAAAAATTCCGGAAGCCGGAAGAAGCGGCAGATATGATAAGGCCGCTGTTAAGGCCAGCGGATCGGGAAATGCTGGTGGTTCTGGCCTTAAATAACCAGATGGAACCTCTGGCGCTGGAGATTGTGGCAGTAGGAGGATTGAACCACTGTTATATAGAGCCAAGGGATATTTATAAAATGGCAGTATTAAATAATGCGTCCTATATTATCTGCTTTCATAATCATCCGTCCGGCGACTGCAGGCCAAGCAGGGAAGACCGCCTGATTACGGAACGGTTATGGAAGGCAGGAGAGATTCTTGGCATTACGCTGGTTGATCATATCGTGGTGGGAGAAGATTGTTTTTACAGTTTTCGAAAAGAAGGAAAATTAATTGTTCAAGAGACTACAGCAGCATAAAGGAGAAGTACATGATTCAGATTATTATTATCATTTGTATGGCAGTATGGGAGAAGAGCATATGAAAAAATTAGTATCAACATTACAGTTATCAAGAGAAGAATGGCTGCGTTACCGCAAGCAGGGAATTGGCGGTTCTGATGCAGGAGCCGTATGCGGATTAAACCCGTACCGGACAGCCGCCCATGTGTATCTGGATAAGATTACAGAGGATGTGGAAGAAATAGATAATGAATCCATGCGTCAGGGAAGGGATCTGGAAGAATATGTAGCCAGAAGGTTTATGGAAGAAACAGGGTTAAAGGTAAGGCGGAGCAACTATATGTACCAGCACGAGGAGTATCCGTTTATGGTAGCAGACGTAGACCGTATGATTGTGGGGGAACGTGCAGGACTGGAATGTAAGACAGCTAGTGCATACAGCGCCGGAAAATGGAAGGATGGACAGATTCCGCTCCATTACCTGATTCAGTGTGTTCATTACATGGCCGTGACCAATGCAGACTGCTGGTATCTGGCAGTGGTGATTCTGGGTCAGGGATTTCAGTGGATGAAGATTGAGCGGGATGAGGAACTGATTCAAAACCTGATTCAGATCGAGCAGAACTTCTGGGAGAATCATGTACAGGCAGGCGTACTGCCGGAGGCAGACGGATCGGAGGCGTATACCGAGTTGCTGAATCAGCATTTCCATACGGCAAGAAAGGGCATGGAGATTCAGCTTTCCGGTTTCCAGACGGATTTAAAACGCCGCCAGGAGATTGTGGAGCAGATAAAAGCACTAGAACAAGAGAAGAACCAGATCGAACAGACCATCAAAAAAGAAATGGGAGAATCCGAGTGGGCGATAGGAGAGGATTACCGGATTCACTGGAGCAACGTGGAGAGTACCAAAATTGATACCAAACGATTAAAGGCAGAGAGGCCAGATATTTACACGGAGTTTTCCAAAGAGGTGAAGAGCCGGAGATTCCAGATTTTGGCAGCATAAAAGGGAAGATAGAATGGAAACAGAAGAATTTCTCAGAATGATGTTAAACGAACGGATATGCAGCGTGATTCAGGAAAAATACAAACAGGATGATGAACGGAGAAACGCATATCAGAAGGCTGTGGAGCAGTGGGAACAGGTGTTAAAAAAACAGGGAAAGGAGGTGGAACAGGAATTTGACCAGTATTTTTCTGTAAAAGAGACATGGGAGGCAGAAGAACAGGAAGCACTGTACCTGGCCGGTTTTTCAGATGCCATTCAGCTGGTAAAAAGAATGGGACTGATTTAATATTATAAGTAGAAGTTAAAGAACGTGTTTACTTGATTGGGGACAGCCGGTGTGCTGTCCTCTTTTATTGTGGAAAAGGAGGAACAACATGGAAATTCAGGGATTAGAAAAGTCAGAAAAGCGCACACTGGACATTCAGTGGGTGAAAGAGCACCTGGTATGTCGTCTGGTGAACCGAAAGAATAACGAAGAACTGTTAAAAGAGATTCCGTATCGGAAATTTTATGATTTGGCGGTGGTTTATTATGTACTAATGCAGCAAGTAGAAGATGGAATGCTTTTCTGGACCATTCGGAAGGAACAGGCGGAAGTATTGGGACTGGAGGAAGAAAGCCTGTTTACACTGGCTCTGGAAAATACTAGAAGACGGTTTCCAATCCAGTTTACTGCTTTGGAACAGGCAATCCGGCAGTTTACGTTAGAGGCAGGGATTGATTTGGAAGAAGAATGTAATGAAGAGGCTGAGACGGAACAGGAAACAGGCAGTATGTACCTGTTGTCGAATACATTTCATACGTATGGAGCTGTTGCAATGCTGTATCCAGATGTGTGGGAAGGGATTGCAGACCGTTTTCGGTCAGACTTAATTATCCTGCCATCCAGCTGCCATGAAGTATTAGTACTTCCATACACAGAAGAGATTTCTGTTTCAGATTTGGCAGATATTGTATTTACCGTAAACAGGGAGTGTGTAGCGCCCGAAGACATGCTGTCTGATTCCGTTTATTTATATCGGAGAAAAGAAAAAAGGATTGTAATGGCAGGGAGAACCGAACAGGAGGAAATCGAATGAGCATTATCAAGTCAGGGAAGAAAAAACTGGACAGGAAGAGCGGATGTGTGCTGATAGAAGGTGATGGAAGAAAGCTGGACATGCTGGAAGATGAAAGCATAGACTGCATCATTACGGATCATCCGTGGCTGGATATTCTTTCCAATCGAGGGGGAAACCGTTTATTTTCCGACTATGAATGTTTCCGGTATGAGCTGGAGGACTTTCAGGAGAAGGCCAGAGTATTAAAAGCCGGATGTTTTTTAGCGGAATTTCTTCCCGCTGAAAATGAAAGCAATTACCGGTATCTGTATCAGATAAAGGAATTTGCCAGCCAGTGCGGTCTGGAGTATTACAGCAAGGTAAGCTGGAAAAAGGGGAGTTTTGTAAGCAATACGGGAAGAAAAGCCAAGAACAGCCAGGACATTATGATTTTTACCAAGGGAAAGGCTCGGTGCATGAGACTGGACAGCAAGAAGATTAAAAAGGACGGAAGGATTCATTACATGAGTGGGGCGGCAAGGATGCTGCCCGCCATGTTTGATGTGGAACCCGTTCCCAGAAATCAAAAGATTCATCAAAGTGAACTGCCCGTAGAACTCTGCGAACAGCTGATCCCGTATCTGACAAGGGAGGGAGAAGTGATACTGGATCAGTTTGCCGGAAGCGGAGCAGTAGGAGTGGCGGCCCTTAGACTGGGAAGAAGGTGCATTATGATAGAAAAATCCCATGAAGATATGGAACAGATTCGGAAACGGGTCGGGTAAGGTGGCTATCTTTTAACAGAGTACATTTGTTTTTGCTTTTTATAAAACAGGGGTTCGCTTAATGCTGTGGTTATGTTACACTGGAGACAGTGTAGAGAGAGGAATGTCCAATGGAGTTAAAAAGAGATATTTACAAACAATTACTGGATTGGAAGAAACGGGATTCTCACAAGGTTTTGGAACTTAGGGGAGCACGTCAGGTAGGAAAGACCTATATCCTGAATAAATTTGCACAGGAGAATTATCCGATTTATTTATACATCAATATGGTGCAGACAACAGGACAGGAGTTTTTGGAGTGTCTGGAAAGGGCCACAGCCTGGGAGCCTGGAATGCCCAGAAAAGAACGACCGCTCCATGAGGCTATGAGATTGTTTGACGGACGTTTTCAGGACACAAAAGATACGATCGTTATTATTGACGAAATTCAGGATTCTGCGAAAGTCTATTCTCTGATTCGTCAGTTTGCCAGAGAATTTTCCTGTCATTTTGTTGTTACAGGAAGTTATCTGGGAAAAACCTTATCCAAAGAGTATTTTCAGCCAGTTGGCGATCTGGATATTATGACGCTGGACACACTGACATTTGAAGAATTTCTGGATGCCGGAGGAAAACGGGACTTATATGATACTGTAGATTTGCTGGGAGGAAGTCCGCATAAGGACTATGATGAACTGAAACGATATTATGATATTTACTGCCAGATTGGCGGTTATCCTGCGGTTGTGAAAACATATCTGGAAACAAAGAGCCTGGAAGCGTGCAGGATAGAACTGGAACGTGTGATTCACATTTTTACTGAGGAATCACAGGGCTATTTTGATGATATTCTGGATATTAATCTGTTTGAACAGCTTCTTCCTGCAGTTGCACGGACCATGATAAGAGAGAAAAAAGGTTCGGAAGATCTAATCTCTGAATTATCAAAGATTGTTTATAAACAGGAAAGCAATCGGTTCAGTAAAAGGAGTATCAATCAGGCCATTGCATGGCTGTATCGTTCCCATATCCTGGATTTTTGCGGAAAAGCCAATGACTGTAATCCTACGGATGTTTCAGCGAACAGCCGGTTTTACTTCCTGGATATTGGAGTATGCAGAAGTTTTTTGGATATAGTGGGAGCAGATTTGCCGACGCTTCGCAGCACCATAAATGAAAACTTTGTTTATATTGATTTATTAAAACGGGTACGTTCCAGAAAAATTTCTGGAACAGCCCCCATGTTTGGCCTGTATAAAGAAGGCGAAATAGATTTTCTGATTAACAGCAGAGAGAATTATAAAACGTATGGCGTTGAAGTGAAGGCTGGAAAATCAGAAGGGAAAACGGCTCAATTACTTTTGAAGGATGGAAAAGTAGAGGCTGTCTATTTCCTAAAGGGTGATACCTATGGTGGGGCATCTGACAGAAAAATTACCGTACCGATTTATCTGGTGGGGCGGGTACAGTTTGATTTTGTGGATAAATAAAATGAAAAGTGGAGAAAAACAAGTTCATTTGAAAAAGACGTGGGAAACTGCGTCTTTTTCTATACCATTTAAAGGATAGCAGAATTATTTCTGTATAAATTTGTATGAGAGTCTGGTATAATGGAGACAGTGTTGGAAAAGGAGTGAAATTATGCGGATTGAACTGGAAAGAACGGCATATAAAAAGCTACTCGAATGGAAGAAAAATGCAGGACGCTCCACGTTGGAAGTATCAGGTGCACGTCAGGTAGGAAAGACGTATCTTGTAAATAAGTTTGCAGATAAGGAATACAAGCAGAAGATCTATATTAATCTTCTGGAACTTTCAGGAGAACTTTTCTTAAATCAGTATGAAAAACTCTGGAGCGAAATGACGCAGGGGAAACGCTTTGAAAATCCGGTATATGAGTTAATTCGCCGTTATGAGCCATCTTTTACTGATTCGCCGGATACAGTGGTTATTATTGATGAAATTCAGGAGTCAGCAGAAATCTATAATCGGGTTCGTGAATTTACCCGTCAGCTTTCCAGTGATTTTATTATAACAGGAAGTTATTTGGGTAGAGTGTTGAATAAGGAGTTTAAGTATTCAGCAGGAGATTTGGATTCCATTGAAATACAAACTCTGAGTTTTGAAGAATTTTTAAGAGCAATGGGAAAATGGGAACTGTACGATCAACTGGATATTTATGGCGGCAGTGGAGAAACGGTTTACAAGAAACTGGAAGAACTTTATCAGATATACTGTACGATTGGCGGCTATCCAGCTGTGGTACTGTCTTATCTGGAACAAAAAAATATCGAGCAGTGTCAGGCAGTTCTGGAAAAGATTGTTCACCTGTTTGCTAATGAGAGCAGACGGTATTTTGAGGATATTCTGGAATATGATACGTATGAAAATATCTTTACCAGCGTAGCCAGAATCCTTGTAAAAGAGAAAAAGGGTCTGGATGCAGATAGTTTTAGCGAGGAACTGCAGAGCATAGTCATAAAAGAATATTCCAGCAATCTTTCAAAGGCAGAGGTGAATCGTGCGATTGATTGGCTGCACAGCGCTGGGATTATTGGCTTTGCCGGAAAACTGACGGGATGTGATATATTGTCTTATAAAGCCAAATCCAGAGCCTTTTTTATGGATCTGGGATTGACAACCTATTTTTTGACCCAGACCGGATGTGCGTCAGGAGATATACAGGGAGTAGTGAACGAGAATTTTGTATTCCTGGATTTACGTCGGCGAATTTCATTTCCAAGAGAAATTGCGCTGGAGACTCCGGCTTTTGCCACATGGGGAAACTATGAGATCGATTTTTATGTAAAATCCATCAAAGGACAGCATACTTATGCAGTAGAAGTAAAATCTGGTAAAAACAGCAGCCGGACAATGGATGAGGTGCTGGAAAAGAAGAAAGCAGATTATATTTTATATACCAAGGGGAAAACCCATGGAGGGGTAAAGGATCATATCTATACAATACCGATTTATGGTTTGGCGAAATTTCGGTTTGAATGAGATTAAGGAGCGGATAACAGGATGACGTTGAACAATCAGTTTTTTATTCCCAATGAAATTGAATTAGAGAGAGACGTACAGCAGGAATTGCTGAGATGGAAAGAAAAACGCCATAAAACTGTACTGCAGGTAGAAGGGCCTCGTCAGGTTGGAAAAACGCATGAGGTAAAAAAGTTTGCCAGCAGTCATTATGAACAGGTGATTTATGTGAATCTGGTTCGTGATGAGTACGGATTTGAGGATTCCATGAGTGAACCGGCTTTCATGGAGGCATACTGCAGCCGTTCAGGTCTGGGGCATTATCAGGATGATGAAACCACCATTTTGATTATTGATGAGATACAGGAAAGTCAGGCTGTGTACAATTCCATTCGTGATTTAAGAGAACGGTTAAACTGCGATATGATTGTCAGCGGAAGTTATCTGGCAAGAACCGTGAATTCAAGGGACTTCTTTTTACCGGCCGGTATCGCATATCTTCGGATGTTCCCGTTATCTTTTCAAGAGTTTTGTCGGGCAGAAGGATTAGAAGAAATCTTTGTAGGATTGAAATTAAACGGCGAGTCTGATCCGGAGGATTACGAGAAATTAGAGCAGGCATATCGGGTTTATCGGCAGATTGGCGGCTATCCGCAGGTTGTAACCACGTATTTAAACGGCCATAGTCTGGGAGACTGTCTGGATGTACTGGAAGATCTGGTTCGTACTTTTACGGCAGAGTCCAGCAGATTCTTTTCCAATAGTACGGCATTAAGTATTTTTCAGGAAGTGTACAAGGCCGTACTGGTTCAGATGGTAGAAGAAAAGAAAGGAACCGGAAGGAATTTCATTGAAGAGGTAACGAACTTTGTGAAAGATTCTGTAAAAGAACCAGTGAGCCGGAATGAGGTGCGGACGGCAGCTTCCTGGTTACTCTATTCTGGTGTGATTGGATACTGTGATTTATATAACAATGGAGATGTGACGGATGTAGTGAGCAATCGCAGGGCGTACTTTGCTGATACGGGAATTGCCAATTATGTAGCGGGAACTGTAGCTATCCCGGTGGATGCGATAGAGGGAATACTGACAGAAACCTTTGCTTATACAGAATTAAACCGTCTCTATCAGTGTCCGGCCAGCAGAAAAACAGTGCTTGGAGATAAACCATGTTTTTCTGTGTGTGGAGACTATGAGTTGGATTTCGTAGTAGTTGATAAGGAACGGATCCGGTATGGCATTGAAGTAAAGAGCAGTGATAACCGGGCGAGATCTTTGCATTTTTATAAAGAAAAGGGATTTGTTGACCGGGCGTTTCGGGCTGTACCGACACATGGAGATCATGGAGAAAAGATTGAGACGATTCCAGTTTATGCGATTGGGAAAGTGTTGGAACAGTAGCTTCTATAATATGATTATCGAAGAAATGAAAGAAGAGTTGGGAGAAGAACATTCAGAAGTTAAAAATTTGGTCGATGAGCTTGAGTTTGACAGTTGGAAAAAAGAGGATTATAAGTGTTATTGGTAAAGATAGTGTACCAATAGTGAACCAAACCAGTGGGAAGGAAGTGGAGATGCTGATAAAATAAGGGCTGGCGGCTGATTTTACTATGGTCTGCAACACCCTGACACCAGTTCAAATCTGGTTGTCGCCTCTACATGAGAACCATCAAATAGATGGTTCTTTTTTTTATTTTGTAGTAAATATTGACATCTTTTATTATAACATATATTATATATATGAATTTAGTTTATATATATATCATGGAGGGGATAATCTATGAATCGAACTGTAGAGAGAACGTTTGCGATATTGCAGTTGATTGCAGAAAGCAAGGGGGGAATTACGTTACAGGAAATTGCAAATGAAATGGAAATGGCAAAAAGTAGTACATATGTGATTGTGCAGACTTTACTGGAATTAAATTATATTACTACAGTCCAGAACAATAATAAAAAATATTGCTTGGGAATAGAAGCTTTTTCTTTGGGAATGAAGTATGTGGACGATATGAGTTTAGTAAAACAATGTTCTATTTATCTTCCGCCAATTGCAGAAAAATATAGTAAGACCGCATTTGTAGCTGTACTTCAGGGAACGAAGGTTGTCTATATATATAAATATGTAGCTCAGAAGGCCAGACTGGCATCTTGTGCATTAGGGAGTAGAAAAGATGCATATGCTACATCTTTGGGAAAAGCAATTATTGCATTTTTACCTGAGGAAGAACAGAAGGAGTTATTGGATAAAATTCAATTTAAAGCATTGACAGAAAGAACTATAACATCAAAGGAGCGTTTAATGGAGGAGTTGGAGAAAACTCGTCTTCGCGGATATTCCTTGGATGCAAAAGAATTGGAAGATATTACCAGTTGCTGTGGGGCACCTGTTTTTGACTACAGTGGGAAGGTAATAGCAGCTATTTCTCTATCTGATATTTATAATAAAGAGTTGGATGATGAAGTAGTTGCAGAAGAGCTAAAAGAGATTGCGTTGCAGATATCTACCAGCCTAGGTTATCACCAGAGATAAAAAGAATCTCTGGTTTTTTTATATTTAGTAGATAATACTATGATTATATCTATTTAAAAAAAAATAAATATAAAAATAAATAAAAATGTTGACAGAATCATGTAAAGATTATATACTATATATAGTTCATGAATTAAGTTCACATATATAAACAAATGTAGCAATTTAAGGAAGGCAGTAAATGCCTTTAAATTTTAATTAATCATATGAACGGAGTTCTTAAATATGAACAATCAAAATATAATTTCTTTTAAAAAATTTGATTTAGTATGTTTTTCTGTGCTAGCGGCTATTTCAGAAATTATGAGCTATATGCTTCTAAATGTATTAAATAGCGGATTTTATTTTAGTTTTTCTACAGTGCTGTGTCTTATTACAATGCTGCGTTGGGGGGCTATAGGAATTATACCAGGTGTTATTGGCAGTGTTTTTGGAATTTTCTTTTCTGATATGAATTTGTGGGGCGGATTTTTATATTATGGAGTGGCGAATTTATTTTTGGTTATACCCATGCTACTTTACGGCAAGCGCGATCGTAATCGAATTTCTGAGGATTCTCTTAAATTGTTTTTGTATATTTTGTTATCGCATATTTGTCTGTCAATAGGAAAAGGCTTTGCAATTTTGATTATATCCGGTGAGATAACAGGAGTTATTGATTATTTCGGAGCAACATTTTTAATCTTAGTGATGAATGAAATTATTTGCATGGTCTTAAAAATGCGAGAAGGTTTAATTTGCGACATGCGAAATTATTTTAACGAAGGGGAAAGGTGTTAATATGAAACAGACAGAGATTAAAATGCGGGAACCTCATGCAAAAAATATATGGAAGGCTGTGGTGAAGGATTGGAGGTTATATGTACTGTTACTTCCTTTGGTAATTTGGTTTGCTATTTGGGCTTACAAGCCCATGGGCGGATTATTAATTGCTTTTAAGCGTTTTGACCCCCAGTTCGGTGTCTGGGGAAGTGAGTTTAAGGGAATTGATAATTTTATAAATTTAGTGAACGGTGTAAACAAAGTGGAGTTTTGGCAAGCATTTCGTAATACATTTATTATTAGTGCTTATAACTTAATTTTCGGGTTCCCGATACCAATCATTTTAGCGTTGCTGTTTGCAGAAATAGGAAATGAATTTGTAAGGAAATTTGCTCAGACTGCTACCTATTTACCTCATTTTTTATCAGAGGTTACAATTACAGGTATTACATTAATGCTGGTATATAGTGGTGTTCGTTCTAGCGGCATTATTGCTTCTAATATAAATAAAGGAGATTAAAACAATGAGAGCAGTGATTACAGGAGGAACAAGAGGAATTGGATTAAGTGCAGCAGAAGCACTTGGGCTGGCCGGTTATGATATTATTATAACAGGAATTGACAACGAGGCAGCCAAAACAGCACTCGAGGAGCTTAAGAGTAAAGGGATTAATGCAGAATTTATTTACGCAGATTCTATGAATGAAGATGATGTGAATAAATGTTTTAAGACTATTGAAGAGAAGTATGGCTCTTTAGATGTTCTTGTAAATAACGTAGGAGGATTAGGTGGAAGACAGCGTTTTGAGGGAATGGAAACTTCCTTTATGAGAAGAGTTATGGCATTAAATTTTGATAGTGCTTTCTTTGCAAGCCGGGCAGCTATTCCTATGTTAAAGAAAGGAGAACATCCATCCATCATTAACTATAGCACGATTGCAGTGACCTCTGGTGGTGGCCCTGGTGCAGGCATTTACTCTGCTAGTAAGGCAGCTATCGAAGGTCTGACAAGAGCATTGGCAAAAGATTTGGCAGAATATGGTATCCGTGTAAATGCAGTATCACCGGGAACAATTGATACAGAATTTCATGCGGCAACAAAGCGTGAAATTATGGAAACCTGGAAATCTGGTATTGTAATGAAGCGTTTTGGGGAGGCATCTGAAGTTGCATCTGTAATTGAATTCCTTGCATCTGAAAAAGCTTCTTTCCTTACGGGAGAAATTATTCAGATTAACGGTGGACAGGCATTTATTTAAGAGAAGGACTTTCTATGGATAAAGAGATTCAGTGTTTCGCAGAGCAGATATCAGAAAAAATTCGTAAAAAAATGAAAGCAACGGTTCTTCGTAACTCTGACGTATTGCCGTATACTAGCATTGATGGGCATTTTAAGGACAATAAAGAGGACATTTGTAAATGGACTAATGGGTTTTGGCCGGGTATCTTGTGGCTTATGTATATGGATACAAACGATTCTATGTATAAAGAAATTGCTGAACATACAGAACGCACTTTAGATGGTGCGTTCTGTAAATTTGATGGTCTTCATCATGATGTGGGATTTATGTGGCATATTTCAAGTGGTCTGAATTATCGTTTGACAGGAAATAGGGAATCTAGGATTAGAACTCTTCTGGCAGCAAATCTGCTTATGGGACGTTATAATGTGTCTGGTGATTATATTCGGGCATGGAACGAGAAGGAAGAGGGAGATACTACTGGCTGGGCCATTATTGATTGTATGATGAATTTGGCAATTCTATATTGGGCATCAGAGGAAACCGGGGATGCCAGATATCGTTCTGTAGCTATGCGTCATGCAGATAAAACTTTAGAACACCATTTAAGACCTGATGGAAGCTGCAAACATATTGTGCAGTATAATCCGCAGACGGGAGAATTGGTAAATGAGTTTGGAGGCCAGGGATATAGTGTCGGATCATCATGGAGTCGAGGCCAAGGCTGGGGATTGTATGGATTTACAATAAGTTATGAACATACAAAGGATATAAGATATCTAGATGCAGCTAAGAGAATAGCTCATTATGTGATTTCTTGTTTAAGCCAAACCGAATGGCTGCCGTTGTGTGATTTTAGAAGTCCAGCTCAGCCGATTATTTATGATTCTACTGCTGGGGCTATTATAGCAAGCGGTCTAATTGAATTATCAAGAAATGTATCTGAGTTAGAGCGAGATATATATGAGAAGGCTGCAGTGCAAATCCTTAAGGCAATGGAAGAGAACTTTTGTTGTTGGGATTTGGATAAGGATAGTATTTTGCAGATGGGGACATTAAAATACCAAGGAGAGCAAGAACGCCATATACCTATTATTTACGGAGATTATTTCTTTATTGAGGCAATTCATAAGTTAGCAGGGAATTCGTTCAGTATTTGGTAGTAAGCAGGAGGAGGCATAAAAGGGTATAGCGATGAAAATTTTAGTTACAGTAGGGGCAGGTGAAGTTTTCGATAGCTTTTTTACACCAAAAGTGAGAGAAGTGCTGGAAGGTTTAGGTGAGGTTGAATATAATGCGACTGGACATCAGGCGTATACGAAAGAAGAACTTATCAGGCATGTAAAAGATGTAGACATTCTAATTACAGGCTGGGGAACTCCAAGAGTGGACGAGGATGTAATGAAAGAAGCAAGTCGTTTAAAAATTCATGCTCATACAGGTGGGACAATGGCAACTATGACTTGCAAAGAAGAGTATGATAGAGGGGTTATTGTTCTTAGCGGAAATGATCTTTTTGCGAAAAGTGTGGCTGAGGGAACATTAGCCTATACCTTAATGGCATTGAGAAAAATGTATGAGGATGTAAACTCTATGAAATCCGGGGGATGGAGACGTATTCCAGGAAGAAATTCTGGCCTGATCGGAAAGAAAATTGGGATAGTGGGATACGGAGCTATTTCTAAATATTACATTGAACTGCTGAAATGGTTTGAACCTGAGATTCTGGTAGCTTCAAAACACATCACAGTGGAAGAAGCGCGACAGAAGGGAATTAAGATTGCTTCTTTAGAGGAGATTTTTGAAACGTGTGATATAATTTCACTTCATAATGCATTGAATGATGAAAACAGAGGGCTTATAACAGGAAAACTTTTTCGTAAAATTAAACCAGGAGCATTATTTGTAAATACTGCAAGAGCAGGTGTTGTAGTGGAAGAGGATATGATGTGTGAACTTCGGACTGGGCGTTTTACGGCAGTTTTGGATGTATTTCATGAGGAACCTTTGCCTGTGGAAAGTGAACTTCGTATTATGTCAAATGTGATTTTATTTCCCCATATGGCAGGACCAACTTTTGATATACGGGAACAAGTAACACTTAAGTTGATTCGTGATATCCAGGCGATTTTATCAGGGGCCCCCTATGAGGATGAAATTCCTTATGAATATGCAATCCGCATGACTAGATAGCAGGAGACGGAGAGATATGAAACATAAATTAGCCATTAGTACACTGGCATTTCAGGGCTGGGAATTGGAAGATGTGCTGCATATCTGCCGGGAAAAGGGGATAGATGCTTTGGAAATCCGTATGGATTTTCATTCGTGGTCAAATATTACTTTGTCGGATTCATTTTATCACCAGCTTTATGAAAAAATCCAAAATCAAGGTTTGAGAGTATCTAATTTAGGAACCAGTATTCGTGTGACGGGATATAGTCTGGAGGGGCTTACAGAACTGGAGAGGGTGTCGCAGATTGCGAATATTCTTCAATGTCAAGGTCTCCGGGTTATGCTTGGAAATCGTCATAAACGTCATTCGGATAAGGTTTTTCCAATTGATTATGAAGGACTGGTACATTGGTTGGACGAGGCAGATAAAATTCTGGAGAAATATCATACGCAGATATGGATTGAAACTCATGATGAGTTTGCCACAGGAAAGGCACAGTATGAGCTTTTAGAGCAGCACAGATTTCATAATATATATTCTCTTTGGGATATTATGCATCCGCTGGAGGCGAAGGAAACTCCGGAAGATACGCTTAAGTATTTGAAAAACTATTTGGCTCATGTACATATTAAGGATGGAAAACCATGGGGAGATCCAGATATGTGGAGCTGGAAATATACTAAGCTGGGGCTGGGGTCGGTTCCTATTGAACGAATTGTAAGGATGATCGATGCAGCAGGATATGAAGGATATTTTTCTTTAGAATGGGAAAGTGCATGGAGAGAAGAAATTCGAGGAGAAGAATTTCAGATCCCAGAGATGATACAAGAGTTTTATGAGCAGATAAATGGTATTTTGTAGAGTTTAGGAGGTATTAATTATGGTATTAAAATATGAGAACATTGTTCCAACGAACCCTGCACCTGGCATTACCAGAAGAATTTTGGCGCGGGGAGGAAATATGATGGGAGTAGAAGCTTCTTTTGAGAAAGGGGCTATAGGTACAGTACATCAGCATGAACATGAGCAGGTTAGTTATATTGTATCTGGTTCTTTTGAGTATGTAGCAGATGGTATAAAATATATGTTAAAAGCAGGGGATAGTTATTATGTGGCACCCAATGTACCTCATGGAGCTACTGCGCTTGAAGATGCTGTGATACTGGATATCTTTGCTCCACAAAGAGAGGATTTCTTATAAATTTTGATATGAGCATATTGAAAGAACCAGAGGAAACATTATTATCAATTAAATACAGGCCGGATGGAGAAACGACTTTGGAAAATCCACCCAGATTCACTTGGATGCCGGAAGGGGAAGATAGTAGAGAAAAAACATATTTTTTGGAAATTTCAAAAAATTCTGATTTTTCAGAAAGCTACAAAATAGAAAATATTCCCTATAATTTTTACACACCGAAGTGTATATTTGAGCCGGGACTTTATTATTGGAGATATGGCATTTCTGGTTGTAAAGAATATAGTACAGCAAGAACAGTTGTTGTTCGAAGAGATGCAGAATTGACACCGCTTCCAGGCAGGGAGGAAAGATACCGGACTGTTAATAAGAAACATCCAAGAATTTGGATGAATTCGGAACAGATAGAATCATTTTCAGAATCATTGAAACAGGATTCCGACTATTGCGGATTTAATACATTTTTGCATAATTCAGTAGAGTGGTGCGAAAAACAGGGATTTCCGAAAGAACCGCTGCCATATCCAGAAAATAAGCGTATTATATCCATGTGGCGTCAAAATTATACAGATTGCCAAATGGCATTACGTTATATTCGTTCCTTAGCTGTAGCAGGAAATATTTTAAAATGTGCTAAATGGAAAGAAATGGCGAAGAAGGCACTTTTAGAGTTGGCATCATGGGATGTGAACGGAACCACAAGTAGGGATTATAATGACGAATGTGCTTTTCGAGTGGTTTATGGTCTGGCTTTTGGCTATGATTGGCTGTATGAAATGTTGGACTTTCAGGAAAGAAAAGTTGTGGAAGAGGCACTTTATCAGCGGATCTATCAGGTGGCATATCATGTCATTGTTGATTCCCGGATTCATCTTTCTCTTTATGACAGTCATGCAGTCCGTTCGTTGGCTTCAGTATTGACACCGTGTTGCATTGCGCTTTTGGATGAACCATTAATAGACAAAAGAGCGCAGAAAATCCGCGATTGGCTGGATTATGGAATTGAATACTTTAGTACAATTTATACTCCTTGGGGCGGAAATGACGGCGGATGGGCAGAAGGACCAAAGTATTGGGAAAGCGGGATGGCTTTTGTAATTGATGCAATCAATACAATTCGAAATTATATAGGGATTGATTTTTATAAGAGACCATTTTTCAAAAAAACAGGAGATTTTCTGTTATATTGTAATCCCGTGGATACCAGACGAGCCAGTTTTTGTGATCAGTCTAATCTTGGAAAATATCCAGGACATAAAGCAGCATGTAATATCCGTCAGTTTGGCGGAGTATATCAGAAGCCGGAATATCAATGGTATTATAATAGTGTATTTGCCAGAGAGCCGGAAATTGACAATGACTTTTTTAATGCTGGATGGTGGGATTTTGCCTATGATGATATGGTGTACCGTCATGATTATGAAAAGGAAAATAAAGAATTGTTGAAAGAAAAGCCTTTGCAGTTCGAGAAGGTAAAGTGGTTTTGTGATATCGGTTGGGTATCAATTAATACCCAAATGGAGGATTCGGGAAAGCATATTTTCTTTTTGACAAAAAGCAGTCCATATGGAAGTATCAGTCATAGCCATGGCGATCAAAATGGGATTTTGCTTCATGCATATGGGGAGCCATTATTAATTGAGTCCGGATATTATGTGGGTTTTAATTCATCTATGCACAGAGATTGGCGGCGTCAAACCCGTTCCACTAATAATATTCTGATTGATACAATGGGGCAGTATGCAGGATTTGACAAAGATCTTCAGCTTAAAGCCAGTGGAAAGATAAAGACAGTTTGTCAGGAAAAAAATTATGTTTATATTTGCGAGGAGGCAGTAAAAGCATATCAAAATCAGGTTCCGGATGTTCGTCAAGTGACTCGTGAAATTTATTTTGTCGATGATATATATTTTGTGATTGTAGACACAGTAAAAACAGATGTTTCCAGAGAACTTAGTTTTTTGCTTCACGGATTGTCTCCATTTGAATTCGCCGGAAACTGTTTTTGCTTAAAACGCCCAAAGGCTGAACTTGAAGGGCAGTTTGTGTATGTATCATCTGGAATCAAAGCTATGGAGCAGAAAAATCGGTTTGAAGGGGTAAAGGAAGAAGAAACTGTAGGGAATGAACCGCAGTGGCATATGACAATGAAAACAGGTAAAGCCAAGAACCATAGGATTATCACATTACTAGTACCTTCTGGAATTCAGGAAAAAGAGAGGGTTGAAGTAATGATTAACATGGAGAATGGAAAACAGGGCATTGTTTTTAACCACAAAGGTAAGACCTTTTCGGTTGTCAACTAAAATTATTTATGTTAAAGAGAACTGGGACAGTATTTAAGATACTGTCTCAGTTTTTTGTATGCGCTAGTGAGAGCATTTTCCGCAGAAAGAAATCTTCAAATCCATTTTACAAGACATAGCGTTTTCGAAATAACATTGCGCTTGCCTTGTTGAATAGATATAATATAATTATGTGGATGAACAAAGGAGGCTGTAGAATGATAGTAATGCTTTGTGTCGATGACAAATATGGAATGATGTTTAACTGCCGCCGTCAGTCTCAGGACAGAGTACTGCGGGAGAGAATTCAGAAGCTGACCGGCGGAAAGCCATTGTGGATGAATGCATACAGCAGGAAGCAGTTTGAGGACAGTTCTAATATTTGCGTGTCGGAGGATTATCTGGATCAGGCGGCAGCAGGAGAGTTCTGCTTTGTGGAGGATCAGGACATTACTCCGTATGCGGCACGCATTGAAAAGATAATACTTTTCCGGTGGAACAGAACATATCCTGCGGATGTTTATTTTAATATGGAACTGCTTTCTTCCGGATGGATATTGAAAGAAACAGAAGAGTTTGAAGGCTCTTCCCACGAAAAAATTACTAAAGAGGTTTATGCACGATGAGAAATACAATGAAAAAGAAGCTCCTGTCCCTGTTGTTTGTTTTGATGCTGATTTTATGCAGCTGCGGATCCGGAACCGATTCTCTGGCCGGCTCACGTCCCGGCAGTCCGGTTTCCGGAGAAGCGTCGGCAAATGGTGAATTTTCCTACGATCAGGTACCCGAATATACAGGACAGCCCTATGCGGTGATAAATGATAATGTGCCGTATTTTAAGGAGTCTGATTTTTCAGAAGAGTCTTTTGAACAATACAGTGAACTGGACAAGCTGGGACGATGCGGAACAGCGTTTGCCAATGTAGGTACGGATCTGATGCCGACGGAAGGCAGAGGAAATATTGGACAGGTAAAGCCCAGCGGATGGCAAAGTGTGAAATATGATTTTGTAGATGGAAAGTATTTGTATAACCGATGTCATTTGATTGGATTTCAGCTGACTGCAGAGAATGCAAATAAGAAAAATCTGATTACAGGAACGCGGTTTATGAATGTGGATGGTATGCTGCCTTTTGAAAATATGGTGGCGGACTATGTGAAGGAAACGAACCATCATGTTCTGTACCGGGTAACACCTGTTTTTGAAGGGGATAATCTGGTTGCGTCAGGTGTTTTAATGGAGGCCCGGTCAGTTGAGGATCAGGGGGAAGCTGTTCAGTTTAATGTGTTTGTATACAATGTTCAGCCGGGAGTGGAAATTGATTATGCGACTGGAAATAGCACATTGGCAGGGAATAGCGGGACGACAGAGGAGTCTTCTATTCAGGAGTATGTGCTGAATAAAAAATCAAAGAAATTCCATAATCCGGATTGCGCCAGTGTAAGCACGATTGAAAAAGGCAACAAAGAAAGCTATAAGGGCGCCAGGGAGGAATTGGTAAAATCCGGATATGAGCCCTGTGGCCGGTGTAAGCCGTGAAATGCAGCAACATGAGAAGAAGATAGAAATTGGCCGATATGACAATGTTCGGTTTTGAAAGAATCTATATTTGGTGATGAAAAAGTCCTTGATTTCAAGGGCTTTTTTTCTGTCGCTGTAAAAAGAAAGGGAAATGCCGCACTGTTCTGCAGCGGCCTCCTGGGTAAGTCCTAACTCCTCCCGACATTTTCTAATTCGTTTTCCAATCTCGTAATAATCTAGCTTATTCAATGAAAGTTCTCCTGTTAAGTAATTCAAGTTTATTTTACCGATGTGACGAAGAAAAGATAATGAACTATAGGGATTATTATTATCTATAAGAATTGCGCAGAAAAATATCCTGGTTTCAAAGAATGAAGAAGAAAATTTTAATTGTAAATGGGGAGATGATTATCAAAATTTATTGACTTACCTCAGAATTATACATATGATATTATCGCAGTTGTTTAATTTTCTGTGGCTGCAAATGCAGATTGTAGGATGAAAGGACGTCTGCTATATTGCGTAGAGGGGATGAAACTCCATGTGAGCAGTTTGTCAAAGAAATCCACTTTTCCAGCAGTATTTTCAGTTAACGTGATGCGGAAAATACTGGATAATAAAGAAAATACAGATCGTATATTCTTTAGTCTAAAACAGGCAGAAAGGGGAAGTGTATGATAATTGCGGCAACAGGAAGTTTACAGGCAGCTCCAAATGCTCCGATTGTATATCGAGGGGATTATGAAACGATATTTCCAATGATGAGAGAAGACGGCTATCATGGAACAGAACTGCATATTCTGGATTCACGGGATATAGACAGAAAAAAACTGTACCATCTTCTGAAACAGAATCAACTGGTTCTTACTTCCATAGGAACGGGAGCAGCTTATGGAAAATGGCATTGGAATATTGCAGATCGCGATGAGAAAATCAGAAACCTTGCAGTTGAATGTCTGAAGGAGCATATGATTACAGCCAGTCCTTACCGGGGTGTGGTGATTCTGGGTTCTATGCAGGGGCGGTTTCGAGATGCTGGTTCCAGAGAGGAATTTGTATACCACGTAGAGGAAAGCTTATATCGGCTGGATCGGCTGGCAGAAGAATATGATGTTACTGTAGGATATGAGATTATGAATCACTATGAAAGTGATTTCCTTTTCCGCATTTGTGATGGCATAAGATTTATGGAAGAACATTCCTTTAAGAGGATTGGACTTCACATTGATACCGTACATATGAATATAGATGAAAGCGATCTGGGAAATGCTGTTCGAAGAGCAGGCAGCTGGCTCAGACACGTTCATATAGCGGATAATGACAGATATTATCCAGGACATGGTCACATGAATTTTAGAGAGATTCTGCAGGGGTTAAAGGATATTGGATACAGCGGAGCACTGGCCCTGGAAACCTTCAGCAGACCAGATATGAGGACTTGTGGAAGAAAGTCTCTGGAGTATCTTAGGTTTGTAATGGAGGAGGTTTATGGGGAACGGAAGGAATAAACGGTTTGTCAGCATTGGGAAAAAGATAGTCTGGGCTATTACATTTTTTATGTTTTTATTTATTATTTTATTTTCCCTATATATTTATTATTCCATGCAGAAAAATGCTATGGAGCGATATGAACAGAATGTGATGATTGATACGGAAATTGCAGGAAATAATATTGATTATTATGTGGAAAGCATGATTAGGGCAACAAAGTCCGTTTATATTAACCATCCGCTGATGGAATTTTTGAAAAATCATCACAGCAAAAAAGAATTAGCAGATAATGAGGGACGAATTATGGATTATTTCAATTCGGTATATTATACATCTACAGTAGCATCCCAGATTTATCTGGCTATGCCGGAAGAAAACCTGTCCCTGCTATATGAACCCAGGTATCTTAAGATTTCTGATGCACCGATTTGTGGAAGCGTAGAAATCCCTGAAATGGAAAATCACATGGATGTCTATATTGAACCGACACATGTTAAGACCAGCTATGGACATAATCTTCCTGCAATGGAACAGTATCCTGCAGACGAGCTGGTATTTACGATATGGCTTCCTATTTCCAATCTTCCAGCGGATTCAAAGCCTATTGCTTATCTGGCAATTGATTTTCCAATTTCATTTATTACCAGTAACTGTGGAAGTGTTTATTCCCAGAAAGAGCTGCTCTATGTTATCGATGAGGAACAGACGGTGATTGCGGCAAATGATCCGGCGGCAGTGATGAAAAGCTTTCAGAATTTTTATCCGGGCTACAAACATTCAGATGAAAAAGAGATTCTGGTAAAATATAAGGAACAGCTGATTGCAGAAACGAAAATTGATTCCCGGTATTTTAACTGGAGTGTTGTTAAGGTAACACATCTAAAAGATGTGTATGCACTGACGGCAGAACAGCTGGCATCGATTCTGTTCCTGTTTGGTATTTTGGCAATTCTGGTTCTGGCGATTATTTCCCTGCAGATTTTGAAATATGTCCGTTCACTTCGGCAGATTACAAGCTATATGGAAAGGGGACGCGAGGATTTATGCTGGGATTATGACAGGCAGATTTCAGATTATATCATATATCGGGAAAAGGATGAAATCAGTTCTCTGATTGAGTCCTTCCAGCGATTAATGGACTCCTTAAAGGAACATGAGATCCAGAAATATGAGCTGCAGCTAGCCTATACAAAATCTGAGCTAAAGACTATGCAGGCACAGATAAATCCTCATTTTATCTATAATGTAATTCAATGCTTTGCGACAAATGCGCTGAAGGATCACAATTTGAAGCAGTATCAGATGATTTCATCCTTTGGACAGATGCTGCATTATGCGATGGTGCTGGAACCATTTATGGTGGCAACGGAAAAGGAAATTGAATACGTAGAACGTTATGTGTCTCTGCAGCAGATGCGGTTTGACAGAAAACTGGATATGGTTTATGAAATAGCCCCGGAAAGTTCAGATTTTAAAATTCCCAAAATGTCGGTTCAGCCGCTGGTGGAGAATGCCTTAAATCACGGAAATTTGATGAAAAAAGACGGCAGTGTTATCCGGATTAAAACGGAATTTGAGAACGAACAGTATCGTTTGCTGGTAGAGGATAATGGAGTTGCTGTGGCAGATGAAGCAGTAAAGCGGATTTATAATACAATCAACCAGCTGAAGAAAAAACTGATGAATCGAGATTCTACAGAGGGAAGCAGCCAAGAATTAGCGTTAGAGTATTCTTTTAAAGAGGATGAAAATCATAATCATTTTATTGGCATTGAAAATGTATTTTCAAGGCTTCTTCTGAGTTTTGGAAGCTGTGATTTTAAAATTTATGCAAATAATATCGGTGGGACAAGTGTGGAGTTTTGTGTTCCCATGAAAGAAAAAGTTTCCGGGAGGTGACGACAATGAAGGTATTAATTGTAGATGATGAAAGTCATGTAAGGGATGCGATACAGCTGCTGCTTCCCTGGGAAACTATGAATTTTGATACGATTCTGACAGCAGAAAGCGTTCCAGCAGCAATTAACCAGATTCAGGAAGAGCAGCCTGAGCTTGCGATTGTGGATGTGGTGATTGGCGATACTCTGGGCATGGAAATTATGAACTATATAAATGATCAGAAGCTGGATATAAAAGTGGTTGTTATTTCCGGCCATGATGATTTCCAGTATGTACGGGCAATGTTTATTCTGGGAGCATTGGAGTATCTGCTAAAGCCGCTTGAACAGGACAAGTTGTTGGAGGCAGTAAAAAAGGCGGTATCTCAGATTCATACAAAAGAAGAACAGGAAGAATTTGCAGTTGATAAGAAGTTTAAGAAAATTTCTCCAGATTATCGCCATGGACTTTTGAGAAAGCTTTTTCGTCCAGAATTGTCTGAGCGCGTTTTTGAAGAATTGCTTCGCATTTCTCCCCAAATTCGTTTTTGCAGCCGATGTCAGATCCTTCACTGTACAGGAAGTACGCTTCCGGTACATGAAGAGGGCTATATGCTGAAGCTGAGCCGTTTGCTGAACAGGATTCAGGAAAAGCTGGAGACGGAAAAAAAGGGGACTGTGTTTCAGAATATGCAGCCATCTATGGATATTGTTATTTTGATTTATGGAACCGAAGAAATGGATTTTGAACGGGAAATCCAGGAATTAAAGATGCTGGCAGTCAGTGAAAACTGCGTTCTGAATCTGGGATGCAGCCGGATATGCTCTTTTCCGAAGGGATTAGAGTCAGCCTGGAAAGAAGCCAGAATGGCGGCGGACTATCTGACAGGAACAGGAATTTTTGCTGTCCGGGAATATCAGGAGAGTATGACGGGGATTCATCTGAGAGAAAATTTTCATTTGGAAAGTGCCCTTTATTCTGCGGTACTTTTGGGAAATATTGTTTCTGTAGAAAACCAGCTGATAAAATGGGCAGAGACGGTAATGGCTCAATCCCCCTGTACGATTGGACTTCTGCGAGGGGTCTGGGATGGCTTCTTTGCTATGTTTCGAAAATGGGAGCGGGCAGCAGAAATCACAGATGAGGAATTGCTTTTGGGAGGAACGGTGAAAAGCTTTGGAGATGTTCTCCTGGGTTCCTGGGAAGGAACTATGAATCGAATGAACAGCTGCTTTCTGAAGATGATTGCAGAGTTTATTGAAAGCAAAAAAGAGATACAGAACGCATCTGGTATGATGCCGAAGGTTGTAGATTTTTTAGAGCTGAATTACATGACAAAGGTATCTCAGCAGGAGTGTGCAGATTATTTTCATATAAATAAGGACTATTTAAGCAGAGCATTTAAAAAGCATACAGGAATCGGAATGGCCAAATATCTGAATAATATTCGGATCAGGAAGGCAAAAGAGCTGCTGAGGACTACGGATCTGCAGATCCAGGAAATTGCAGATCAGGTGGGATATTTTGACTCAAAATATTTTTCTCGCCAGTTTAAGACAGCAACGGGAATGACTCCAGCCCAGTACCGGCAGGAACTGTAGCATATAGAAAATGCTTAATGATCAGATTTTTAATCAAATAGTATACTTCTCCGGAAGAGGTCAAAATAATCCCCCTTCTGGTCAAAATTATAAGTACGAATAAAATGACAGCAATGGTAATATATGACTAGAAAAAAGAGAAAATATATTCGTTATTTATAATAAATGACCATGAAAGAAGGGGGATGTTTTGTTTTGAAGAAACTAAAGACCAAGAGAAAACCATTAAAAGCCAGTGATATTGGCAATTATGCTGTTTTTATTGGACCGACTATGGTTTTGTTCACGCTTCTGTTCCTGATTCCTCTGGTAAGTGAGATTTTTTATTCTTTTACCAACTGGAACGGAATTGATCCTACTTTTAAGTTTATGGGTATTAAAAACTATATTAGAGCCATTAAGGACGAGACATATTGGACATCTTTCTGGTTTACTATTAAGTTTTCCGCTTACGTTGTTATTATTTCTAATCTGATTGGGTTTACCTGGGCTTATCTGCTTTCGGGTGATATTCCTTACAGAAATTTCTGGCGGGCACTGATTTATGCTCCAAGAATTATTGGAGGCGTTGTTCTGGGCTTTCTGTGGAGATTTATTTTCCAGAATGTTTTTGTACAGTTTGGAGAATGGAGCGGAATTGAGTGGTTTTCTCAGCAGTGGTTTACCACACCGGAATCTTCCTTTTGGGCGCTGGTTATTGTTATGACATGGTCTTTGTCGGGCTATCTGATGATTATTTATAACTCCGGTCTTGCGGCAATTTCCAAGGACTATTACGAGGCGGCAAGAGTAGATGGAGCTACGAAGTGGACAGCTTTAAAGTCAATTACGCTTCCTCTGCTGAAGGGAACGACGACCAGATGCCTGTTCATTGCGATTAACTGGGCAATGCTTTTGTATGATACCAATATTTCTCTTACAAACGGTAATCCCTACAGAACATCAGAAGGCGTTATGATGAATATTTACGCAACGGCATTTAGAAGTAATCAGATTTCCTATGGCGCTGCGAAATCCGTACTGTTTATTCTTGTGCTTTTGGTTGTTTCCTTTGGCCAGATGAAATTAACATCCAGAAAAGAGGTGACGATGTAATGAAAAAAAGAAAAATTATAAATACATCCCTGGCTCTGGCGCTGATTATTTTCAGCTGTGCATTGGTGTTGATTCCTCTGTACTTTACAGTTTTAAATTCCTTTAAGCCTTACCCGGAAATTGCGGCAAATATTGCGGCATTTCCCCAAAGCCCTACGCTGGATAATTTTAAGGAAGCATGGAAACGGCTGGACTTTTTGAATGTGTTAAGAAATACGCTTATTATAACGGTCTTTTCTGCAGTAGGAACGGTTGTGTTAAGCGGAATGACTGGTTACTGGCTGACCAGACATCCTAACTGGTTTACAAAGCTTTGTTACGTATTGATTCTTTGTGGAATGAGTGTTCCTTTTCAGTGCATTATGATTACATTTGCCAAGATGATTGGCTTGCTGAATATGGGAAACCGTTATATCGGTGTTATTATGAGCAACTGGACTTTTTCCATGCCGATGGCAGTATTCCTGGTAACCGGAGCAGTAAAAACTCTTCCTTTGGAGATTGAGGAATCAGCAGTAATAGACGGCTGTACGCCGCTGAATCTGTACTGGAAAATCGTATTTCCTTTAACTAAGGGAACGATGTTTACTATCGTATCTCTGGAGGTGCTGAAATATTGGAATAACTACCTGATGACGCAGTTTATTTTAACAAAGCAGCAGATGAGAACCATTCAGATTGCAATGATGTCTCTGTTTAATGAAGCTCTGTTTTCCTGGGATGTAGCGGTTGCAGCTGTTACATTGTCAATTTTGCCTCTGTTTATTTTCTTTGTAATTGCACAGAAGCAGGTATTAAGCAGCGCGACTATGGGAGCGGTAAAGGGATAGCGTTATCTGGAGAAAAATTTAAATTTGAGCATTCAAATTAAAAAATAAAAAAGATTCTAAGAAGAATCGGTCTGAAAGGAGAAGTATTATGAGAAAAAGACAATGGACAGCGATGGTATTGGCAGCGGCAACGGTGATGACCGGAGTGACCGGGTGTGGATCTTCCGGAGGGGAAGCACCTGCAGAGACGACCAAAGCGACAGAGGCAGCAGGCACAGAGGCTGAGAGTACAACGGCGGCAGGCGCGGAAGCAGCAGTTGATGTGAAAAGTCTTCCGGCAGGCTCTATTGACCTTTCCATTATGCTTCCGCTGGGACAGTGGACAGATAATTTTAATGTGTTGATTGATGATTATAAGTCAGAGCATCCAGAAATCGGGGAGATTATTGCAACTTTCCCAAGTTCTGATAAGTACGACGACCTGTTGATTTCTGCCCTGTCAGCAGATGATCTTCCTAATATTATTAACATTGGATACGGAATCAGAAGACAGGATTGGTGGCAGTATTGTGAAGATTTAAGCACGGGATGTCCGGCATATGAGATGCTGACAGAAGAGCAGATTGCCAACGGCACCAATGGTGAGTATGGAATGCAGGTTCTTCCAATGGTTCTGGAAGGAACAGGAATTCTTTATAATACCCGGATTTTAAAAGAGGCAGGATGGGATCATACTCCGCAGACAAGGGATGAGCTGCTTCAGTATTGTAAAGATTTGGAAGCTCAGGGAATTAAACCTTTTATGCATCCGTGGGCAGAGACATATCTGAACCTGTTTAATAACGTAGGTAATTACTGGCTGTTAAATAAACCTGATGGCGGAAAAGAAACGCTGGCTAAATTAATGGCAGGAGAAGAGGTTGATCTGGCGAATGATCCGGAGATGACAGAATTGCTGGATACTTATGAGCAGGTTCTGATTCCCTATGCCCAGGAAGGCGCTGTTTCTGCAGATAAATGGACCTGCCGGAATGCCTTCTTCGCAGAAGAGTGCGCAATGCTGGTTGGCGAAGGCTCTTACGAGACTCCGAATATTCAGAATGCAAATCCGGCAATGCTGGAGTATGTAAAGCAGGACATTCTTCCGGTTTCCAATGACCCTGAAAAGAACAAAATGGCGATTGCATCTATTTCTATCAGCGTTACGAAGAATGAGGATCCGAATGTAGTTGCATGTGCAAAGGATTTTGCAAGCTATCTGGTATCTTCAGATGCAGCAAGAATCTGGCATCAGGAAACTATGGGAAGCCCGACTGCAATTCAGGGACTGGAGGTATCAGAAAATCTTCCGGCGATTGCAAAAGATGTAATTGATGCCAATAAGGCAGGAAAAGGCGTTGAAAATATTTTTGTATACATGCCCTCTTCTATCTATACAGACATGCAGGAAAACTGGGCGAAATACGTGGCAGGCGCTGTGAACAGAGAAGAGTTCCTGGAAAGATATCTGCAGATATTCAAAGACTACAGTGAGGGCTTTTACGGCTAAAGAGGTGTAAGTTTGAAACAAATAAGGCAGAGTCATATGAGGAATTGGAAGAACTTTTAAATGCCAGAATCCGATAGGATTTGGATAATAAAAAAGACCTGTCCTACATATACTTAACCAATGCAGAATCCCGCAGTGAAAAATGTTGACATGACCGCCGGCTTTATGTATAATAATGGAATTGTGAAAGTGTCTTTATTTTACGGATAGACAGAGCAAGGGATTTTACATTTTAGAACGTATTTTAATAAATGGCAACGGAAGAAAGTATGAGAAAGAAAGGAAACGAGACACATGGAAGCAAAGAAAAGATTACTTACTTATGCAGGCTTAAAGGCGCTGGAAGACGAACTGGAAAACTTAAAGGTAGTAAAGCGTAAGGAAGTTGCCCAGAAGATTAAGGAAGCCAGGGAACAAGGAGATTTGTCCGAGAACGCAGAGTATGATGCGGCAAAAGACGAGCAGCGCGATATCGAGGCGCGTATTGAGGAACTGGAAGGCATCCTTAAGAATGCAGAAGTAGTTGTAGAAGACGAAGTAGATTACGATAAAATCAATGTTGGATGCACGGTCAAAGTGTTTGACAAGACATTTGACGAAGAGATGGAATTTAAGATTGTGGGCTCCACAGAGGCAAACAGCCTGGAAGGCAAGATATCCAATGAATCTCCGGTAGGCCAGGCACTGATTGGCTGCAAAGTTGGAGATACCGTGGAAGTAGAGACCCAGGCCGGCGTAATGGAATATGAAGTATTAGACATTAGCCGTTCCTTATAATAGATACAGATGGAAGGAGAAGGTAACGTGGCTGAACAGGAGAAGAAAGTACAGGAACCAGATTTAAACCAGTTAAGAAAGGTCCGTCGTGAGAAACTGGCAGATCTTCAGGCAAATGGAAAAGATCCATTCCTGATTACAAAGTATGACGTGACCGCTCACGCAGCAGAGATTAAAGATAACTATGAGACGATGGAAGGAAAGCAGGTATCCGTAGCCGGACGTATCATGCAGAAGCGCGTGATGGGCAAGGCTTCTTTCTGCAATATCCTTGACCAGAGCGGAAATATCCAGTCTTATGTTGCAAGAGACAGCGTTGGGGAGGATTCATATAAAGACTTCAAGAAATTGGATATCGGCGATATCGTAGGAATTGAAGGAGAAGTGTTCAAGACGAAGACTGGAGAGATCTCGATTCACGCGTCTGCTGTAAACCTGTTGTCCAAGAGCCTTCAGATTCTTCCGGAGAAATATCATGGCCTGACGAATACGGATATGCGCTATCGTCAGAGATATGTAGACCTGATTATGAATACGGAATCAAGAGATACGTTTATCAAGCGTTCCAGAATCGTAAGCGCGATCCGCAGATATCTGGATGGACAGGGCTTCCTGGAAGTAGAGACCCCGATGCTGGTAAGCAACGCGGGCGGTGCGGCAGCAAGACCGTTTGAAACGCACTTCAATGCGCTGGACGAAGATTTCAAGCTTCGCATTTCTTTAGAGTTATACCTGAAGAGACTGATCGTAGGCGGGCTTGAGAGAGTGTATGAGATTGGCCGCGTGTTCCGTAACGAAGGATTGGATACCAGGCATAATCCGGAATTTACATTGATGGAGCTGTACCAGGCATATACCGATTATAATGGAATGATGGATCTGACAGAGAACCTGTATCGCCATGTGGCGCAGGAGGTCTTAGGAACCACCGTCATCACCTACAATGGCGTAGAGATGGATCTCGGAAAGCCATTCGAGAGAATTACGATGATAGATGCGGTTAAGAAATATGCAGGCGTTGACTGGAATGAAGTCAGCACATTGGAAGAAGCAAGAGCGCTGGCAGACAAGCATCATGTGGAGTATGAGGACAGGCATAAGAAGGGCGACATCCTAAGCCTCTTCTTTGAAGAATTCGCGGAAGAGCACCTGATTCAGCCGACATTCGTTATGGACCATCCGATCGAGATCTCCCCGCTCACCAAGAAAAAGCCGGAAGATCCGAACTATGTAGAGCGTTTCGAATTCTTCATGAATGGCTGGGAGATGGCAAATGCTTACTCAGAGCTCAATGACCCGATCGATCAAAGAGAACGCTTCAAGGCGCAGGAAGAACTGCTGGCGCAAGGCGATGAAGAAGCCAACACGACGGACGAAGACTTCCTGAATGCACTGGAGATCGGCATGCCGCCTACAGGAGGCATAGGATTCGGCATCGACAGGATGTGCATGCTGATGACAGATTCAGCGGCCATCAGAGACGTGCTGCTATTCCCGACAATGAAGCCCATCGACAAATAAACCCAGTAAAATCAAGGGTTTCCGGCTCATTAAATCCGAGTTGACAACAAATTGACAACGATTTTTCGTATCAATACGAAGAATTACGACGCAGAATGAATAGTTGACGGCTGAAACGCAATACAGCACGTATCGTTGAGAGAACACTTTTTGAAAGAAATTTCAAAGGTGTTCTCTTTTTTTCGTTTGGTGCAACTCTCTGTCGAGCAACAAATCGGATGGAGGATTTAATTTATGATTAATGACAGGACGAAAGCCTATTATGATTTGAAAAAACGAAATGATGTGCGAGAAAGTGCAAAGAGGCTGCGCAGGCAGTTCCTCCGGTATAAGGATGCAGAAATCGTTTATAGTATTACGCACAAGAAGCTGTTGGAACTCGCTGGTAAAGCAGGAGCTATATATCGAATGGATGGAACCGTTCTGATTAACCGGGATATTTTCGATGAATATCTGGAACAGTTTCATGAACCGAGTACCTTGGCTTCACAGGAGGATAAAGAATGAGTGGGAATCTATGGATGTTTTCGGATATGCTGGACGATGAGGATGCGAAGATGATGCAGCATGAATTCGTCACCTATTATGAGGGCGCTGATTATTACGGACTGGGTCTGAAAGTCTTTACAAGGTTGGCCCATGAAGCAGGTGCGGTGTATAAGATTGGAAAGCGGGTTTTAATACGGCGAGATATTTTTGAAGAGTATCTCAGAATATTGCGACGCAAAGAGGATACATCCGAGATGGATGAAAACATGAAAAGTGAGGATAATGATATGAGACAAGGAGCATTAACATTAGATGCCCAGACTGGGCGAATGGATATCCGATTTGATCTGGAGAATTATTACGGGGGGCTTCAATGTGGGGAGAGGCTGGATATTCTGATCAATGGAGAATGGGTACCAACCAGAATTGAAATGGGAGATGGCTGGTATCTGTCTGGAATCAAGACGGACAACCTTGAAGGTCTGATTGTAAGAATTTAATAGCAACTTATCGCCGGGCGGTTTCTTATTTTAGGGAGCCGCCCTATTTTTATGCCCATTTTTAAGGAAGGAGGGTACCTGAGTGAAATGTCTGAGGAAATACCAGTGGGTAAAGCTGCCCAGAAATCGTCTGCCTGAGGGCAAGGGAGTCATGGGTGCATGGGCGCGTTTAGCGTCCCGTGCGGCATTCCGCAAGGGACAAGCCCTCTACTGTGGGCATATCAACGCTGTAAGCCCCGGAATGTGGTCAGGAGGTGTCGTAGGGTTAAAGAGCATCCTCGGCCTAAAAAGCCGTCAGAAGGCTCTGGAAGTGCTTCAGACGATGGCTGACTTAGGTTATGTGCAGTATACGCTTGACTCTAAAACGAAAAAGCTGACATATCAAATTACAGATTGGGTAGTGAAATGTTCCGGAAAGGAATGTATGCAGGGTGCTGTTTATGCCACAGAAGGCTATGGTTTTCTATGCCTTCCGCGTAATATTACAGAACATCTTGCGGAGAAGCGATATATCTTTGAGGAATCGGACGCATGGATGGATCTCTGGTGCCATTCCGTATGGGAAGATCCGAACAATGCGTTTTCTTTTATGGCTCCGACCGTTCAGTATGGGAAATACGGGGCTTTACTGACATTGGAAACCTTGGGACAGCGCTGGGGCTGGGAAAAGACAAAGGTATGGAGATTCATGAAAAAGCATGGGGATGTCTTTGCTCTATACCGTCTTCCTGGTTCTTATGGCTGTCTCATTTTTAATAAACTGTATCCGACAGGATCAGAGGTTTCGATTCCAAACCAGGAGAAGATTCAACGTATTCTTTATGAAATACGCATGTGTGGTGCAAATACGCATAAGACAGGTTCAGACCATGAGCATATGAACAAGCTCATTACATGGTATAGCCGCAGACTGGCCCAGAGCAGCACTCCGGAGACGGCCATGCAGCCTGAAAACCGCGTTGCACTTTCGGCCCCTATAATACGCGCGTATCTTTCTCCGTGTAGGAATTGTAAGAATTGTGGATATGACTGCCAAGATAAAGGTTATATAACACAGGCAGTGATTGAAACGAGTAAAATCCGCGGGCCATGTGAGCCGGTGGATATCACAAAAATAGCAAAGGAGTATTTTACATATGAGCAAGCAGGATGAAAAAAAGCTGTATGAACAGCAGGAAAACAGGATATTGGCGCAGTCAGACGCATTTATTTCCCTTCTTACAAAGCGAGGGATTCTTGGCGATCAAAAAATTGATGATGAGAAGGTGCGTGCTGCCCAGAAGGAGAAAAAGCGGAATGCTTATCACAATACCCAGATGCTCCTCAAAAATTACAGGAAAATGGTGTGGGTGTTCAGCTGTTACCCGGAGGAGATTTTGCAGGAACTGGAGGCTCCGTTTGAGAATTTTGACCGAATGGTGGACAGGCTGGATCTGGAGATGGCCATTGGGAACAAAAGGATGGAGAGCCGTCTGGAAGCTGCGGCAAGATCGAGATTGCTGCTGGATCGGTTTAACGAGGCAATGGCGGTTCTCCGTAAGGAACCGACACGGGGTGAGAAGCTGTATCAGCTGATCTATACAGCCTATCTGGCGCCGGAAAAGCTGAAGCTGGAGGAGATACTGTTCCGGCTGGATTTATCACAGAGGCATTACTACAGGCTTCGTGAGCAGGCAATCTCAATTCTTTCCATTCGTCTGTGGTCAGCGCCCAGCGAGGATGTGGATGTATGGCTGGAGCTGCTGACGCTTTTTGAACATTTGGAATGACAATTTCGGGGTAAACAAAATGGCATAAAAATGGCATATGTTCCGCCGATGACAGGGGAATAAAGCCGTGCTATACTTGTATCATCCCAAACTGGGAGTGGGCAGACAAAGATGCCGTTTCTGAAGCTGAAAGCGCTTTTAGAAGCGGCATTTTTTATTGCCTAAAATCAAAGAAGGAGGTACTCGGCATGGTTAAACAAATCAAAAGAGGCGGAGGGCGCATGAAGACAGCCTACTGGTCGCTGGTTGGCATGGCATCTGCAATGCTGATCTCGCTGCAGCCTGTCATGGCGGACACAATCTGGAACCGATTTTCGACGATCATGAAGGATGTATACGGCCAGCTGGTGGGTATCAGCACCATTGTGGCGGTAACAGCAGCGGCCATTGCGCTGATTGTCAGGATGATTTCCAGAAACCAGCGCGCAGTCGATGAGGCAACGAGCTGGCTCAAACGAATTGTAGTGACGTGGATTGTCCTCAATTCTCTGGGGTTCGTTGTTGCCTATCTGCAGCCTCTCATTGCTGGCGGCAACTACACAGGTTAACCAGAAAAGAAAAAGCAGATGGAGGAGGTGATAATAGATGCTTGATTGGATTTTTGAAGGAATCGTAACGTGGATCAGCAGCATTGTCTCGCAGATGATGGATGCGGTGTCCGGTTTGTTCCTTCAGGCACTGGGGACAGATATGACAGCAATGGAAGAATATTTCCCTTTTGTATCTAAGGCATTTACGGTCATGCAGTACACGGCATGGGCAATTCTGTTCCTTGTAACGGTATGGCAGCTTTTCCGTGTCTTTGGAGGACCAATCACGGAGGCAGAAAATCCGTGGGTGCTTTTGGCAAGAGGTTCGATTTTTGCCTTACTGATTGGCTATGCAAAGCCGATTTTTATGATTGTGCTGGATATCGCCCGAGCGCCATATACGGCTTTGATGGAGATTACCATGTCGGCAGAGGATTTTACCTTTGTGGGTGTGGAACAGGCGCTGTCCAATGGTTTGACAACGATTGTAGCCATTGTATCGGTGGTAGGGCTGCTTCTCCTCATCATTCTGGAGATTGCCCTTGGATGGAATTATTTTCGGCTGTTGCTGGAAACCGTTGAACGCTATATTGTGGTTGGCGTACTCTGCTACACTTCCCCTCTGGCTTTTTCTATGGGTGCTTCCAAGACAACAGTGCCGGTTTTCAAGAGCTGGTGCCGTATGGTGGGATCACAGCTTTTGCTGCTGGTGATGAATGTATGGTTCCTCAGGGGCTTTAACAGCTCTATGGGGCAGTATATCGGAAATGGCGGTGCGCTTTCCACAGGTCAGGGCAGTATTTTTCTCTGGCTGTTCTGTGCGCTGGCATTTTTGAAGACGGCACAGAAGTTTGACAGTTACCTGGCGGCCATGGGGCTGAATGTTGCCCAGACCGGTTCCAGCATGGGTATGGAGCTTTTGATGGCAGCGCGGGTGATCAGCGGTGTTGGAGGTGGTGTGAAAAACGCTGGCAGTGTGTTCCATAGCGCAAGCACTGCAACTGGAACGGGGGCAGCCGCAAGCGGATTTGCATCTGGGTTCGCATCACGCTTCAAGCCAAATTCCTTTGTCCGTGACGCAGTTGTAGATGGCGGAAGCCGTATGGGTGCCGGTGGCAGCATCGGTTTTGTCGGTCGTGCCTTTGGCGGTATAGCGGCACGTAATGGCGCTACTCTTACAGGAGACTCCATTTCTTCTGTAGCTTCAAGAAATCCCAGTGTTTCCGGGACAATTGCCGGGGAGATTGCAGACCGCAGCCTTGCGGGCTATATGCCTCAGTTGCAGGGCCAGCAGTTGAAAGACACCCAGATTACAGGTGGTCAGATCAGTACAACTTCAATTGGTGCAGATGGAAAGAGCACAGCGCTTGAAATGTATAACACATCACAGTTTGAGAAACCAGATGCACCACATTCCGTGGTTACAGCTTCCGATGGAAGCCAGTGGTACCAGATGGCAAGCGGAGCCGGGGCAGGTGCATTTTATGATGCGCCGGCATTTATGGGAAGCCCGTCAGAAGCGGCACAGGTTGCAGCGGCTTTTCCCGATGCTTCCGAGGGAACAACCCTCAGGACGGTTGGCGATGGCGTGATCGAGGCAAGCTCCGATTCTGGCAATACCATGTGGTACAACAGTGCCTACTATGATGAGCCGGATGCACCGCATACGATTATGCAGTCGGCAAACGGTGTAGACTGGTATGCTATGCAGCAGCACGCTGAAGCGCCTGCATTTGAGCAGGGCGAGGCAGCTTTTGCCTATAACCAGGCGCAGTTCCAGCAGTTTATGCCGGGATATGAACAGCAGGTATCCTCTGTGGATGGATCCGGGCGTAAGGATGGCCATTTTGAGGTCCGCCATGAAAATGGATCCGGAACCATGTTCTACGATACATCCCAGTATGCGGCTCCCCGTGGGGATTATCAGGTGTTTGAAGATGCCCGCGGAGGCCAGTGGTATGCGATTCGCGGCGAAGCCGCCGTGGAACGCAAGCCGGTGTACCAGGATGGCAAGCCGGTTTATGACGGTGACAGTGTACGGACAGTCTCTGTGGAAACTGTTCGGTATAAGAATACGCCATCACGCTTTGGAGAGCCAAAACCCCGCAGTCATGGGGAAATTAAGCCGCCGAGGCGGAAACGGTAATACAATAGAATCCACGCTCTGCGAGGAATCTATTGTCATGAATAAGTGCAGGCAGCCGAATCAGGGAAAAATGCTGGTTCGGCTGCTTTGCATATTTCATGTTGAAATAACACTGCTTTTTTACAGCAGTTTGATATAAGGAGGTGGACCCAATGGCTGAGCCGGAAAAACAGCAAATCGGTGATGGCTCTGATAATTATGGACAGGCAGCCGGGCAAATGGCAAAAGCAGCAAAGCAGGCAGGTCAGGAAGCAGCAAAGCAGACGGCAGCAAAAGGTGCGGAGGCTACGGCTAATGCGGCCGCTGCCACTGTAAAGGCCAGTGTGGAAGGCGGAAAGGCCGCCGCAGAAATCGCAGCCGGAACCGCTGCGGGCGGCCCTTGGGGCGCTATCCTGTCTGCAGCATGGGCAATGCGCCATACTCTTTTCAAGATACTGGTATGTATCTGTCTGTTTCTGTTATTCCTGATTACCATGATTGTTTCCCTGCCGACAATTATATCAAATAGTATTTTCGGACTGGATGGTACAAAACCGGCAGAAGGAGCAACCCTGATGTCTGCTTATACGGAGATGTCAGGCGCTGTTTCCGATGTGGTAGATGAAGGATATAACCAATCGCTTGCTTATGTGGATCAACTGATTGCAGACGGTGGGTATGACTACGACCTTTCCATGGATGCACTAGTCAACTATGCGCAGAGTTCTGCCGGGTATGATGTCTGTTACATACTGGCAGCCTATTCAGCCTCCATGCAGCAGCAAAATACGGGCAAAGACGATATGGTATCAAAGTTACGGGGCTGTGCTGGGGATATGTTTCCCGTCACATCAGAAGAAAAGCAAAAAGAGATTATCATTCCTGTTTCCTATTATACATATAAGCCGATAACGCTTACCGTAGTTACAAATAAGGTGCAGACCGGGACGATTAATGGTACGCCCCAATATCGGTATGAGACAGCATCCAAAACCTACTATCTTCCGGATGAGGCGCATAGCAGCGATACTGCTGTCACGGTGGATGCCTATAAAGAGGTAGCGGTGGATATTCCTGTTTATTCCGGTGGGAAGATTACGGGAACAACGACGGCAAGTTATTATGTGGCAAATGGGCAGGAAACTCTGACTCCAGGAACTGAGATCATCAAATATCTGGAGTGTACCATTCATCCGTTTGACAATGCAGTGATTGCCAAGGCGTTTGGTATTGATCTGAATGCAAAGTATGACCAGTTCAACCTCACTTATGGCGAGGTAATACAGAACATGGCGAATGCGTTAAAACGGACGCTATATGGCTCTGTGGGCAGTGGACAGGCAGTTCCCCTGACGGATGCCGAGCTGATCGCCTTTGTGAATCGGCAGAATTGTAATGCAACAAGAAAGCATATTCTGAGCACTGCCCTGTCACTTGTGGGCAAGGTTCCCTATTTTTGGGGTGGTAAATCAGCGCCCGGCTGGAATGATGAATGGAATACGCCAAAGCTGGTAACAGCTGCAGGATCTTCTACGACAGGAACAATACGCCCATACGGGCTTGACTGTTCAGGTTTCAGCACATGGGTATTTAATACTGCTGTGGGTGTAGATATTGGCGCTGGAACTTCCGGACAGTACCCAAATAGCGTTGCAGTATCAGCAAGTGAGTTACTTCCTGGTGATTTGGGCTTTTTGGCAGAATCCGATGGAAGCGGATGGAACCATGTGCTGATTTTTGCGGGGTATGGCGAAAACGGAGAACGAATGTGGGTGCATTCTTCTGGCGGGCAGGGTGTAATCTTAAATTCGCCCAGCTATGAAGCATCACTATCGTTGCGGCGTCCCAAAAATGTGGATTTTAATGCACCGGTGCCAGGGGATACGTTGGGAACACCCATTTCTACTTTAGAAGTGGATGTTACTCATTACTGTGCATGTGCAAAATGCTGCGGCAGCAATGCAGATGGAATCACTGCCAGCGGTAAACAGGCGGCCCGCGGCATGGTGGCAATGTCAAGCCATTATCCGTTTGGCACACAGATCATGATAAACGGGACCATGTATACCGTAGAAGACCGCGGTGGTTCGGGTATTGAGAATGACATCCACCGTGTGGATATTTTTGTGCCAGACCATAACGAAGCACTGCGTTTGGGCAGATACAAGACAACAGCTACGATTTACAGAATAGGCAGGTGAGAAATTTTGGATGAGAAGGAGTACAGCAATATTTATGCCATACCGGCGAACTACACAGATTCCGGTAAGATTTTGGGCGGAATGCTGGAGCCAAGGAATGCAGTAGAGACAGGGATATTATTGATCGTTTTGGGGTATCCGGAATTGATGTTGATACCCATGTCCGGAACGATCCGCATCGTCGTTATGACGCTGACGCTTTTACCGCTTGCTGTTGTTTCCATGATGGGTATTGACGGCGATTCGCTGTTTCAGTATATAGGACACATCATACGGTATTTTGCAAGCAGGAGAAAATTACATTACAGAAGGGTGGGATATAGATATGACCCAAAGCAGCTCCGAAAAAAGAAAAAAGGCAGCTCGGCAAAGAAAAAGGGCAAAAAAACCGGAAAAGCTGGAGTTCGTTCAGGACTTCATTCCGATTAAGAGCCTCCAGCACGGTATTATTGAGACGACCGATGGGAGATACATTCGGATTCTTGAAATTGAGCCGATAAACTTTATGCTGCGTTCCGGAGAAGAACAGTTTAATATCATATCGTCTTTTGCCAGCTGGCTGAAAATCTCTCCTATGCGGCTTCAGTTTAAAAGCATTACCAGAAAAGCAGACTCGGACAAGCATGTTGCCATGATTCATGATGAACTGGAAGCCGAGGAAAGCGAAGAATGCCGACATCTTGGAGAGGGCTATATCCGCCTGATCAAGGATGTGGGAAGCAGGGAAGCGCTTACAAGGCGCTTCTTTTTAATTTTCCAATATGAAGAGGTTCGCCGTGGCGATGGGGATGATTTTTCCCAGATTTATGGCATGATGCAGACAGCAGAGCAAAATGCCCGTGCTTATTTTCTGCAGTGCGGGAATACCATTCTCCAGCCGAAAGACCCAGATGAGGCAACGGCAGAGATTTTATATATGTTCTTTAACCGCCGCTCCTGCGTGGATGAGCCGTTCTCATCCCGTGTGAACCGTGTGGTCGTGGATACAATGGCAGCAAAAGACAAGGTCATCGGTGTGGACCCCATCCCGCCGATCCGCATGGCGCATTTTTTGTCCCCACGCGGCATTGACCTGACCCATCACAACTATGTCGTGATGGACGGGCTTTATTATTCCTTCCTGTTCATAAAAGGAAATGGGTATCCGGGTATGGTACGGGCGGGGTGGATGTCGTCGCTCATCAATGCCGGAGACGGGATTGACATAGATATACAGCTGAGGCGGGAGAACCGGAGCAAGACCATTGACAAGGTGGCACAGCGTATCCGCTTAAACCGCACAAAACTGAAAAGTATGCAGGACACCAGCACTGACTATGAGGAATTGACCAATTCCATACAGGCAGGCTACTTCATTAAGTATGGAATTGCCAACAATAATGAGGATTTGTTCTATATGTCCGTGTTCGTCACGGTTTCTGCCAAAGGCTATGAAGAGTTGATGTGGCGCAAACAGCAGATCGTGGATATGTTAAAGTCCATGGATATGTATGTAAGCGATTGCCGTTTTCAGCAGGAAGCGGCGCTGCGGTCTGTGATGCCGTTTTTAAAGATTGAGTCATCACTGGAAAAGAAATCAAGGAGGAACGTGCTGACCAGCGGCGCAGCCTCTGCCTATATGTTTACTTCTTTTGAAATGTCGGACGATACAGGCGTGTTGCTTGGTATTAACCGACACAATAATTCACTGTGTATCGTGGATCTGTTCAATACGAAGAAAAACAAGAACGCCAACCTGAACCTTTTAGGCACCAGCGGTGCAGGCAAGACCTTTTCCATGCAGCTTTTGGCGCTGCGCATGAGAATGAGAGGGATCCAGTGTTTTATCCTGGCTCCCATCAAGGGACACGAGTTCCGCAGAGCCTGCAAGAAGATCGGCGGCGAGTTCATCAAGATTGCTCCCGGTTCCCCGCACTGCATCAACATCATGGAGATCCGGCATACCATCTCTCCGGAGATGGAGCTGATTGACGAGATTGACTACAGCGAAATGGATTCCATGCTGGCTCGTAAGATTCAGCAGCTGATGACGTTCTTCTCCCTGCTGATTCCGGATATGTCCAATGAGGAAGAGCAGATGTTGGACGAGGCTTTGATTCAGACTTATGCAAAGTTCGGAATCACACATGACAATGATTCGCTGTATGTAAACCGCAGCGTCTCCCCGCCGAAGATGAAAAAAATGCCGATTATCGGGGATCTTCATGAGGAATTACTGAAAAATCCCATGACGAAGCGCATTGCTATTATCATCAGCCGCTTTGTAACAGGTTCGGCACAGAGTTTCAACCAACAGACCAATGTGGACCTGTCCAATAAATATATCGTACTTGACCTTTCGGAATTGAAAGGTAAATTACTTCCGGTCGGAATGTTCATAGCATTGGATTACGTCTGGGATACGGTCAAGGCAGACCGTACCAAAAAGAAAGCCATTATGATTGATGAGATATGGCAGCTGATCGGCGCCAGTTCCAACCGGATGGCGGCAGAGTTCTGCTTAACCATCTTCAAAACCATAAGGGGCTTTGGTGGCGCCGCCGTCTCCGCAACACAAGACCTGTCCGATTTCTTCGGTTTGGAGGATGGCAAGTATGGACGTGCGATTATCAATAACAGCAAGAATAAGATTATACTGAATCTGGAGCCGGATGAAGCAAAATATGTGCAGGAAGTGCTGAAACTGACCAAAACAGAGATCCGTTCTGTTACCCGGTTTGAGAGGGGCGAAGCATTGGTCTGCTCCAACAATAACAAAGTTCCTGTTGTAATCAAGGCTTCCAAAGAGGAGCAAGAAATGATTACGACCGACCGGGCTGAGTTGGAGGCGCTTTTAAAGGAACGCCAGCAGGAACAAACGCATTCTGCGTAGAATACGCATTTTATGAAAAATACGCACAAAAAGGAGGTGTTGCCTATGCTGCTGCAAGATGAGCAGTATGTTGTAAAGTGGCTCTCACAGTACGGAGCCCTGCCGAAAACCCAGATTACACGAATGCTGCAAAAACCAGCCCAGACCGCAGATAAAATCTTGCGGAACTTGAAGAAGCAGATGCGGATTGCGGATGTGTCGAGCGGCTATTACATTGGGCTGGATGCGATGGATAAACCGGATCAGCGAACCATTCTTGCCGTATGGGTTCTTCTGAAATACATTGATTATGTTGACCCGATGGCACATTATCCGGCGGTTTATCCATCTCAGCTTTTTTTCTTAAAGGAGAATATCGGTTACGAAATCGTGGTGTTATATGAAGGCGAGCAGAATCTTTTGAAACTGCTCCAACCTCAGGAGGATTTGAAGTATATTATTGTTCTTCCCCGTATCTCTATGGCATACGGGATGTGGCTTCCCCATGCCCCCTGCCTGTTCGCGACTGTTGACTTTCAGGGGGATGAGGAGCCAGGGGTTACTTTCTATTCAGAGGAGGCAGTGAGCGATGACAAAATTTCTGGACACGATGGGTAAAATCAGGAGGTTGGAAAAACGATTGCAGGAGCAGCTTGCTTCTACACAATGGTTTTGTGAAAATGGGAGCATCTATGAAGTTTATCTGCATTCGCTTAACCTGGAAGAAACAGCGGAGAGGCTGGTGCTTTTGACGCGGGTACTTCCCGCTTATACCGGTGTGCCGAATGCAAAGCTTGAGGTAGAACGTCGGATAAAGGATTGTATACCCGTAGAAATCGGTTTTACAGCGGAGGATTGGTTTTGCCTCCGTATCCCGGCATTGCTTCCGAAAAAGGCAGGAGGGTCAGCGGATTATGTCCGCTCTTTTTTATACCCTGCTATGCGTGCTTTTTTTGAAAAGCAACCGCCTGTGCGGTATCGGGACTGTATCCTGATTTACCGACATGTATATGACAAAGCCAGACCCGAAAGAAAAAGGCGGGATCATGATAACATTGAAATCAATATGGTTTCGGATATCGTAGCCATGTATGTGATGACGGACGATGGCCCATCGGTTTGCTCTCATTATTACTGCAGCGCAGAAGGGCCGGCGGACCGGACTGAGGTTTATGTAGTGCCAAAATGGGACTTCCCCATTTGGCTGGTAAAGGAGACCAGGATGCCGGATGAGGGGGTGCCACTCTATGAAAAAAGGAAAATTTAGCCGTAAAAATATATGTAAAAACGAGGCTTTTCGGGCGGAGAAAAAATACATATCTTCCGAAAGGGCAAAAAAGCCCAGTATAGTAGCGGTTTGGGGACGTATTTATGCCGGGAATTCCGACAAAGAGAGCAGTCATGTTGTCGGAAAATGCTTATGAGCGGAGGTGAGGGTTTATGGTTCATTTCCGCCCGGGCAGTCAGGTCTGGCAGCTCATCACGCTCCTTTCATTTGTGGGGGAGTTCCCATTCAAAAGCCTCTCTCTGCTTGGGAGTGAACGGGTCTATAAGGCTCTTATTTCCAGACTGACTACGCTTCAGACGATTCGCAATTTCAATTCCGGGGACGAAATCACCTGCCGCCTCCTGACCATATCCGGAAAAGGGGCAGGAAAAACCATCCGGCTCTACAAGGGTGCGCTTCCCATACTGGAATGGCTGCATCCGGGGGTGCAGGGATATTACATGGACGCATTCTGGGGACACCGATTTCCCGGGGACGCATCTCACCGGGACAGGAACCACCGGGTTGCGGAAGCTGCGGCGATGTTCATGAAAGCCGGTATGGAGGCAAGGCCGTATCTTCTCTCCAGACTTCAGAACCGGGAGATTCTGCGGGTTGTGCCTGGTACGCCCTGTTTTTATCTGGCAAAGGATCTGAAGAAAGTTGGGGAAGCGGAGATGAACAAGACCATGTTTACCCGCATGACCGGCGCATTATTTTCTTCCGGCAAATGTTATGCCGTTTATAATACAAGGGATGCCGTGATGAAGTGGAGCGGCATGGGTGAATATAAGGCCCTCCACAGTCTGATCGAGCTGGCACGATTGAATGCCGGCATTTCACAGGTGGATTCAGCGATACTGTTTGGCCAGTCTGGAGAGACAGCCCTGCGAACTCTGTTAGAATCAGACAAGACCAGACGGTTGGAGTTTCGATTTGATTCCATTTACCGCCACATCCACTTTATCCCCATGAACGGGGACGGTATCCGGCAGCTGCGCCTTTTTTCTGCGCCAGACTGGAAAGCGCAGCTTCTTGAACTTTTATTTGAGTCCGAGGTCAGATCCTATGACCGAGGGCTTTTTGAATACGACGCCTGTGTGGACGGCGTAAATATCTTATCGCATCTGGATGGGGACATTGCAAGACTCATTCGCTTTAGGGAAGCAATTGAAAACCGAACCGGACGATTTGAGGTTCTATGCTTTCCACACCAGACGCACTTCCTCCGGGAATACTTGGGCGGGCTTGCCGGCATCAAAACCATCGGAATGGACTCGGTGGAAGCGGAGCTTTGCCCAGAGAGGAGGAATTTGTTTGAAAGATAAAAAAAGGGCGGTCGGTATTACCATGGCTGTCATACTGGGATGCGCAGCGTTTTTCTATCTTGGCGGGATGCTTGGCCAATTGTTTTCAAACTACGCAGCATGGATGCAGGCGGATGGGCTTGCCGGTGAGGCAGCCATGAAACCAGTCAGCTGGAACCCTGTGGTGTGCTTCCCGATGGCGTTTACCCCAGACGGGCTGAAAGGAATGCTTGGTCTTTTAGCTATTGGCGGAGGAGTCTTTGCTTATATCAAGCTTCATGATAAGTTTGACGGAAAAAGTTATGACCCCAGAGGTTTCACCAAAAGCAAGACCGGGATTTACGGAACCGCCTCATGGATGGAAGAAAAAGAAATGCACGAGGTGCTGGAGGTGTCTTCCGTCGATAAAGCCGAAGGAACGATTCTTGGTGAGTATAAAGGAAAAGCGGTCTGTATGCCCAAAGACACCAGACTCAACCGGCACATCGCCATATTCGGTGCATCGGGTACCATGAAATCACGTGCGATCATCCGGAATTCATTATTCCAGGCATTAAAGCGTGGTGAGTCTGTGATTATCACCGACAGTAAAGCGGAATTGTATGCCGATACGGCAGAAATGTACCGGCAGGCAGGCTACGAGGTAAAGATCTTTAACCTGGTCACGCCTGAGCATGGGGATTCGTGGAACTGCATGTCAGACTTAAACGGAGACACGCTGATGGCTCAGGTGCTCACGAACGTCATCATCGGCAATACCAGTTCCGGTAAAGGCGACCATTTTTGGGACAATGGCGAAGGAAACCTGTTAAAGTCTTTGATTCTTCTGGTAGATCAGGACAGAACCCGCAGTTCTGACATGAAGCACCTTACTGCAGTCTATCAGCTCCTGACCCAGAACAGCGAGCGGCAGCTGACGGTAATGTTCGACAAGCTTCCGCTTGATCATCCGGCAAGGGCGCCTTTTAATTTATTCGCCCAGTCCAGCGACACCGTAAAATCGGGAATTATTTTAGGACTTGGCACACGGCTGCAGGTGCTGCAAAACCAGGCGGTGCAGCGGATTACAAGCCAGTCTGACATTGATCTGACATCGCCCGCCAGACACAAATGCGCATATTATATTGTCCTGAGCGATCAGGATGCCACCATGGCATTCCTGTCATCGCTCTTTTTTTCGTTCATGTTTATCAAACTCACCCGGTATGCGGACAGCCGGCCAAACGGCCGCTGCGATGTGCCCGTAAATCTAATTCTGGATGAGTTTAACAATGTTGGCCGCATCGGCGGTGCGGAAGACGGGTCGGATTTTGCCCGTTCCCTTTCGGTGGTGCGTTCCAGGGACATTCGTGTGATGCTGGCAGTGCAGAGCCTGGGCCAGCTGCAGAATCGGTATCCCAATAACCTGTGGGCCGAGATTATCGGCAACTGCGATATCCAACTGATGTTGGGATGTACCGACGAGGTTACGGCTGAGTATATCTCGGCAAGATCAGGGGATATGTCCGTACAGGTAAATTCTACTATGACAGTGCGGCAAACCATTGCAATCGCTCAGGTCATTCCCCAGTATCGTCATACTGAGGGACAGGGGCGGAGAAGACTTCTGACTCCGGATGAGGTCCTGCGGCTTCCAAACGAAGAAATGCTCTGCGTCATACGAGGCTGTAACCTCTTGAAGCTCACAAAACTGGATTTTACAAAACATCCCATGTCGAAGCAGATTGTGAGGACATCCATCATGGATTACCAGCCGGCAACAATATTTACGGCCCCGATACTCAGTGAACCTGTCCCAGTGACAGAGCCGGAGAAAAAGCCGGCACGCAAAAAAAGTCTTTACAGTTCGGCAAAACCGCCGGCTGAATTTTAATTTTACAGGAGGTACTAACTATGGCAACAAAAAAACAAGAATTGCTCCCTGAGGAGGAAGTTCTGCAGGAAGCAGCCCCTCAGACTGATGTGAATCCGGAGCTTGAGGAGATGTCCCAGCCTGAAGACAGCTCCCCGGATACGGCACTGCCCCAGACTGACTCTGAAACTTCAACAGAAGGCGCCTCTTCAGAGGAATTCAGGGATGCAGAAGCGGCAGAAGCTCCCGTCTCCCAGATTGATATGGAAACAAATGACGGGCAGCCGCCTTCGGAGTCGGCAGAAGAAATATCTTCCCAGACGGATATGGAGAGTGCCGAAGACGACACCTCTTCAGAAAACGCATCGGACAAAACTACTCCCCAAGAGGGCTCCCCACAGACTGAGCCGGAGAAAGTGAAAAAGCCCCGCGGGCGTAGGAAGACCAAGGAAAATCCATCCCAGTCTGACACAGAAGCGGATTCAGGAGAAGAGAATGCATCCGACGGCGTCGAAAAGGCGCCTAAGCCCAAAAGAAAGCGTGCGTCTGCCAGACCGGTTTCGCCGGTGCTGGCCATTGATGACCAGCTCAGCGTCGAGACAGATGCAGAAAAAGCAAAGAACGATTTGTTGGACTTACTGGAGTCCCAGAAAACCGGCCGCATTCTGACCGGAACCATCCAGGGTGTGGAGCGCCCCGAGGACAACCCCTCCCGTTCTTTCGCAGTCATTTACCACGGTGAGTTCAAAGTCATCATTCCTGCAGAGGAAGCGGTGGAGCCGCCAGCGGATTATCGCGGCAGGCTTCCGGAGGACGTGCTGCATTACATGCTTACCAAGCGACTGGGCGCGGAGGTGGATTATATCGTCAAAGGGATCGACCCGGCATCGGGCATTGCGGCGGCGAGCCGTTTGGATGCGATGAAGGCAAAACGCAAGCAGTATTATCTGGGTACGGACAGGGATGGGAACAACCTGCTCTACTCAGGTGTGTGCGCAGAAGCCAGAATCGTGTCGGTGATTCGTGCCGGCATTTTTGTGGACTTGTTCGGTCTGGAGATCTATATTCCACTCAGAGAACTCAGCTATCAGAGGTGGATGGACGCAGCGGCCCATTTCCAGCCGGGGCAGCGTATCCTGGTGAAGGTGCTGGAGGTGGACAGGAGCGACCGGAACCATGTCAAGGCAACAGCTTCGGTCAAGCAGTCTGGTGAGAACCCGTATGAAAAAGCGCTGCGCAGGTATTCCGTTGGCAATCGCTATGTGGGTACGGTCAGTATGGTGGACACCAACGGCGTATTTGTGGCGCTGGACGGCGGCATCGACTGCTTGTGCAGTTACCCCAAGCGCGGCCGCCCGCCCAGAGGGTCGAGAGTAACAGTACGCATACTGGGAATCAACCATGATTCCAACCGAATCTGGGGCGCCATCACCCATATCGCAGCGCCCAGATAATATATGAAACTCAATCTGAGAGAAAGGAGGAACTCCATGAACCATTGTGATCTCAGTCAGGCTGAGCAGAAGAAGCGCAAAGAAATTGCCGAGCATACCCGAAAGATGATCCTGTCTGAACTTAAAATCGAAAGTCAGGATGACATATCCCTGATGGCAGGATACCGGGATTATTATCTGCAGATTTCATTTTCTGAGCTTCATCCGCTTTTGGTGTTCTGCCTGGCCAAGGCACTTGAGAAGCCGAGCACTGCCAGACAGAGGCAAATGACAAACGAACTGAATCTGCACAGCATTCTCGGCAGCCATGCCATCAATGATGAGGTCGGGTGCTATTCTTACCGTGCCACCCAGTGGCTTGATGCAGAACTGGGTGCACCACGTTTTTTTGAGATACTTGACCGGTGCGTCGATGAGGCAGACCGTGGATATGGAAAATTAACAGCATAACCAGTATAGAGGCAGGATCCCCGGTTTAGCTTCCGGGGTTTTTATTTTTGCCATAGGTTAATTATCAAAATCAGGAGGAAACGTATGAAATTTAAAAGAATGTTTAGGAAGGCCGCAGCTATGCTGCTTGCCATGGTCACAGCTTTTTCTGTGATACCGATCCAGAATGTATTTGCTGCCACAGGCGATGCGGCGGTGATTACATTTTCTTATACTTATGATTCTAATGGCAATGCGATGCATTACAATTCCGGCGCCGTCATCAATGGATATACTGCCGGAGGCCAGGGAAAGTATAAATATAGGATGTTTGTTGACGGCGATACTGGCTTTTGTATCCAGCCCGGTGTTCCGTTGCATACAGGGGACACCCTGAAAGAGGCATCGTCAAAAACATGGGATGCCCTTTCCAATGCCCAACAGAAAGCAGTCGGAATGGCGCTTCTGTATGGGTACCAGGGAAACAGGGGCAATCTTTCCGGTAGTGATGATGAGAAATGGCTTGCTACACAGACGTTGGTATGGGAGTTCGTTACGGGATGCCGTGAAGCCACAGGTTCCTACAAACAGACCAGCTCCACGGTGTACAACCTTCATTTTGGATCCAATTATCCCAACAGTGGTGCAAGGGCGGCTTATGACCAAATTGTATCCCTACTGACAAAACATAACACGATTCCAAGTTTTATGTCAGGCTCAACAAACGGGGTGACGAAGGAATTAAAATATTCTAACGGGAAATATACGTTAACATTAACGGACAGTAACGGTGTGTTAAGCGATTACAACTTTTCTTCGTCTAATTCTTCCGTAAAAATATCCAAGTCCGGGAATCAGCTGGAGATTACCTCGGCACAGGCATTTAAGGGCAGCGTCCGCATTTCGGCAACCAGAAACAATGTGCCGTCAGTAAGCGAAAGTGCGAAATTGATTGCTTATGGAGACGATGCTCTTCAGGATGTTGTGACCGGTGTGGAGAAGGCCAATCCGGTAAATGCCTATCTGAATGTGGAAACACCTGTTGGAACGATGAGCTTGAAAAAGACCTCGGAAGACGGAGTCGTGGGCGGCATCCAGTTTACCATTACTGGAAATAATTATAATAAGACCGTGACAACACAGGAAGATGGTACCATTACTGTCGAGGGCATGTTCCCAGGTACTTATACGGTAACTGAGGCTGGTTATGATCGATATGAGCCTCAAAAGAGTCAAACGATTACCATTGTCGGAGGAAAGACGACGACGGTAACGTTCGACAATAAACTGAAACGGGGAAAGCTGGAAGTGACAAAAACGTCTGAAGACGGCCTCGTAGAGGGAGTTACCTTCCGGTTATCGGGTACTTCCCTTGCAGGACTTGCCGTAGATGAGTATGCAGTCACAGATTCATCTGGTGTAGCCAGGTTTGAAAATGTACTGATCAGTGGTACAGAGCCCTATACACTGGAAGAAACTGACACGGCAGTGCGATACGTGATTCCTGCAAACCAGACGGCGCAGATAGAATGGAATAAAGTAACAAAGTGCAGTTTTGAAAACATCCTCAAGAAGTTCCGTGTGGAAGTGAATAAAAAGGATCGCGTAACAGGCTATGCTCAGGGTGATGCAAGTCTGGCAGGAGCAGTGTATGGTTTGTATCAGGGTGATACATTGGTTGCTTCATATACAACGGATGCCGAAGGTTCCTTTATCAGTGATTATTTTATCTGTGATTCCGATTGGACGTTGAGAGAAATCAGTCCTTCGGAAGGATATCTTTTAGACGAGTCCGTTTACACTATCCCTGCAGAACCCGGTAATTTTGAGATAGAGCTGAATCAAATTCCCATAAGTGTTACTGAGCAGGTCATCATGGGCCGCATCCGTCTGATCAAGCATATTGACAAAGAGCAGGATGATATTGAGAATGTTCAGGAAGCGAAAATAGCAAAGGAAACTGAGGATCCATCTGCTTTGGGCGGGCAGGCAGCGGAACTACTCATGCTTGCAGCAGAAAGTAGCAGCAATGCCCAGAAGGATGCCGGTAGCAGCGATGCCCGGACTGAGTCTGAAATTGCAGAAACTGAAGAAAACGGCGGTAATGTAACAGAAGAACCAAAAGATGCTGCAGTAAGCGACGGTGATAGCCAAACGGAACCGGAGACAGAAGCAGTTCCAGAGGAGCCAGAAACCGAAGCAGTTCCAGAGGAGCCAGAAACCGAAGAGACAGTTCCGTCCGAAACAGAGCCTGAAAAAGATAAATATGAACCCACTCCGATTCCAGAAGAGGAAATTGAAGCACCCGGACATGAGGGCATCATTGAACAGCCAGAGGAAGGTGCCAAGTTCCAGATCTATCTTGCCAGTGCAGGCAGCTTTGACAATGCCCGCGAGGCAGAGCGTGACATCCTGACAACAGACGCAGATGGGTTTACTGTTTCCAAGGATATGCCCTACGGCAGGTACATCGTCCATCAGATTGAGGGCATGGAAGGTCAGGCATTTGTCCCGGATTTCACTGTGTACATCCATGAAAATGACCAGACGTATTCCTATATTCTGAACAACCTGACCCAGTCCAGTTTTATCCGTGTGGAAAAACACGATGCAGAAACTGGGAAAATCATCCCTGCCGCTGGCGTTGGGTTTCAGGTGCGCGACCTTTCTACAGGAGAAATGATTTCGCAGAATATTTATTATCCGACCCCTGTTGTAATTGATACGTTTTTTACCAATGACGAAGGCTGGCTGATGCTTCCCTGCGAGCTCCCCTACGGCCGGTATGAGTTGATAGAGGTAGAAACGTGTTACGGTTATGTGCTGAGCAGCGAACCCGTGTCCTTTGAGGTGGATGGAAGCCAGAACGTGGTAGTGGTAGAAAAACACAACATGCCGCAGAAGGGCAAAATCCATATCACCAAGAGTGGCGAGATTTTTTCCACAGTTCTGGTGGAGGAAAACAAAGGATTTTCTGACCGCTATACTCCGGTTTATGAAACCTGCGGACTGAAAGGTGCAGTTTATGAAATCCGCGCAGCAGAAGACATTTATACGCCAGATGGTACGCTCCGAGCAGAAAAGGGTTCGGTGGTTGATACCATTACAACGGATGACAGTGGGAAAGCATCCAGTACCCTTTTATATTTGGGAAAATATGAAATTTCGGAAGCCCAGTCACCGTTTGGAATGGTTCTGAATACAAAATCCCAGTTAGTGGAGCTGGTCTATGCCGGACAGGAAGTCGAAGTGACAGAAACCTCAGCCAGCTTTTATAATGAACGTCAGAAGGTACTGATCAGCTTGGAAAAAGTGATGGAACAGGATAAGCAGTTCGGTATTGGTATGAACGGTGAAGTTCACAGCGTTATTTTTGGACTATATGCAGCGGAGGATATTTCTGCGGCAGATGGAACGGTCATTCCGGCTGATGGGTTAATCGAAATACTGGAGGTTCAGGAGGATGGAACCGCCGCAGCACAGACGGATCTGCCGTTTGGTAGTTACTACCTGCGCGAAGACGGTACGGATCCACATTATCTGCCAACCGACAAAAAGTATCCTGTAGTATTTGAGTACGCCGGGCAGGAAACAGCATTGGTACAGCTTCCGGCTAATGATGGAGCAGCCATTGAAAACACTTTAAAATATGGCTCCATTTCCGGTAAAAAGCTGGATGAAGACGGCAATGCATTGGCAGGAGCGAAAATTGGTCTGTTTGCGGAGTCAACGAAAGAGTTTGTGGAAAAAAATGCAATTCTGGTGACTACATCTGCTGAAGATGGCAGCTTCAATTTTGAGAAGGTGCCATACGGATCATGGATCGTGTGTGAAATAGAACAGCCGGCAGGTTTTGTCCTATCTGAGGAGCCCATCCCTGTTGAAATTAAGAAGGATGGACAGGTTGTCGAATTGGAAATTACTAACAAGTTTATCATGGGTAGTATTCATTTGACAAAATATGATGCAGATTATCCGGACCATAAGTTATCAGGCGCCGAGTTTGAGGTTTACCTTGACAGCAATGGCAATAAAAAGCTTGATGATGAAGATGAGCTGCTTGGTACAATGGATGAAACAGAGCCTGGTGAATATGAAATGGCTGATTTGCGTTTCAATGGCTATCTCGTAAAAGAATCGAAGGCCCCGGAAGGTTTCTATTTGGACGAGGGGGTCTACTATGTCAGCATAGATACAGACGGTAAAGTCTATGAGGTGGAGAACGAAGCTGGCAAAGGATTCCTGAACCAGGCCAAAAAAGGCAATCTGAAGATTATCAAAACATCCAGCGATGGGGTGGTTGAGGGCTTCAGTTTCCATATTGTTGGTGATGACTACGATAAGACGTTCAAGACGGATTCTAGCGGGGAAATTTATATAGAGGAGCTTCGAATCGGAAAATATACGATCACCGAGGTGGAAGACAGCCTCAGTGCTGGGTACAAGCGTCCTGCACCTGTAGTAGTTGAACTGGTAGCAGATGAGACACTGACCGTCAATGTCCATAATGATAAAGTGACGGTTGATGTGCCAAAGACAGGCGATAACTTCAATCCGTGGATTTGGGTTGGCCTGGTTGCAGCCAGCACCGTTGGACTTGGTGCAAGCATCTTCTGGGCAAAAAAGCGCAGAAAGAAAACGGCAGAGACAGCAGAGTAAGAATATGTAAATGAACATAAAGGAGCCGGGCAGGAATTTTCTGCCCGGTTCTGATTTTAGGAGGTAATGACCATGAGAGTAAAATTGTTAAAAGGGATTCTGACAGTCCTCTCTCTCATCTGTATCCTCTGCATTCCGGTTACGCCGATCTATGCGGAGTCTCAGGGGACAGATGGGACGGAAATGCAGGTCATGGAGCCTGAAAAACTGGAGATTCAGCTTGGTGCAGACTGGGCTGGAGTAGAGTTTCAGATGAAAACGGACTCCGGAATGTATCCCGGTACCATAGCAGTCGGCGATGACGGTGTTCTGAGAATGGAACTGGGCGGCAGCAAATCCTATGTGCTGACCTGTATGAATTCATCCGTATCTGCCCCGGAGGCAACGCAGGCCCCTGCCACAACAGAGGAAGCGCAAAAAGAGAGCAATGCGGACCAGGACAGCAATGGCTCAAATAGCGAGCAGTATGAAAAAGGCACAGTTGCCGGTATCCCGGTCCTTCATCTGGTTCTATTTGCAGGCGGCATGGTTTTGGCCGTCGGCAGCCTGGTCGCAATGCGGGTGGTAAAAAAACGCAGGGAAAGCGATGCAGAGTACGAGGATGAGGATGAATATGAGGATGATTAGTCCCAGACTGAGTCCAAAATGCACGAAAAACCCTAAAAGGAATAATTTTATATAAAAATCAAAATAAATATTCCCATAAGGCTTGACACGTAGATTTTTGTTTGCTATACTATAACCGTGGCAGGGGCTTGCGTTCAGGCTCTCGGTACGTTTGTGGTATAGCGTCAGACCTGATTCAAGGGAATCAGGGAACCGTTACGGATTCTGCGCACTGAGCGGATCCACAACAACGCAAGTCAATTGAATATTATGGCCGGAAGGCTGCTTAAATACTTACAGAGTCAATATGCTGGATGAGACATTGAAATTCCAGCGCCTTGGCTCTGTATGCTTTTTTGCAGACCTTCCGGCTTTTTCTTTTATCCAAACGGAGGTAAGACGATGAAAAAACAAAAAAAGAAAAGAAAGGGATTTCAGGCAGGTTCCATGCGCTGCCCTTATTGCGGCAGCCCGGTAATCTATAGAAGCGCTGATGGAATTTATCATGATAACAGTAAGAAAACAATGCTTTATGTGTGCAGTCACTATCCGGAATGTGATGCTTATGTAAGGGTCCATGCCGGAACCAATATCCCGGTGGGGAGTCTGGCCAATCATGAGCTTCGCACACTCAGGCGGACCGCACATCATTATTTTGACCAGCTGTATCAGTCTGGAATGATGAGCAAACAGGATGCCTATCAATGGCTGGCAGATTTGATCTGCGCACCTTTATCGGAAGCGCACATCGGCTATCTGGGCGAGTATTACTGCAAGCAGGTCATTGAGGAGAGCCGCAGACTGATGGAACGCTGGAAATCCGGAAAGAACAGGCGCCGATTTCGGGCATTAGAAGGGAGAGTGGCAACTTCATGACATTGACTGAGAAAGAACGGGAAAAGGTTGAAAAGAACACTGGTCTGATACATAAGGTCATTCAGGATAAGCTGCAGCCTCCTTATCAGGTCGGTATGTATTCCTATGAGGATCTTTATCAGATTGGCTGCATCGGGCTCTGTAAAGCAGCATCAACAGACAAAGGCGGGACGTTCTCGACCTATGCCTACCGGTTGATCTGGCATCAAATCTGTGACGCCATGATTTATGCAACCAGGCGGCAGACGAAAGAGACTACCTGTGATGTGACTCCGTACATTGCTGCAGAACAGGAAGCCACAGAGGAACTGTCGGATTTCCGCATGGACATCAATCGGGCACTTGAACAGGCAAAGGCCGATGCGCCGTCTTCCACCTGTAAAGGCATAGAGGCCATTTGTATGATGTCAAAAGGATATACAAGCCGCGAGATTGGAGAAAAAATGAACGCTTCACCAAAGCTGGTCTGTGCTTGGGTATCCAAGGCACGGAAATATCTGAAGAGCCGGCCGGAGTTTGCACAGATTGCAGCTGTCTATCACCAGGAATGAGGACAGGCAAAACATAAGGGATGCTGAGAACCTTGAGTGGTTTTTTCGGCATCCCGCTTTTTTATTTTGGAGGCAAATTATGAATAGACAAAAAAAGAATTTATGGAAATGGGCGATCCCGTTTTTCATCATGGCCATTACTCTGATTTTATTTAAGGTTGTATTTTTGTTCGGTTATGTGCCTACAGAATCTATGGAGCCGACATTGAAAAAAGACAGTTATATCGTAGGAACCCGAATTTACTCCAGACTCGGAGTCGGTGACATCATTATTTTTCATCACGACGGGAAGCTGCTGGTCAAGCGCATTGCAGCGGAGGAGGGTAAACAGGTAGAGCATAACGGAGCCAGTCTGACAGTACCGGAAAACAGTTATTATGTTCTTGGAGATAATACGGAGCATTCACTGGATTCGAGATACTGGGAATATCCTTTTGTAAAGCAAGAGGATATTGTGGCGAGATTGATTTGGCCATAAGATTTTTTACTCCGTTTCATACGAAAACAGACATTATGAAATAGGCTGCATTTGAATTAGGCAGCAGTGTAGTTTTGACATTATAGATGAAAAAGAATAAATATAGGATATTTCGAGGAACAATCAAGGAACACATTTAAGGACGTAGATTTTGGTGAGGCATGAGTGATTTTTTACCTGGTTTGTTCCAGAACAAAAAAGACCAATTCTGGGACATGGTTTTTATGTCTGGCTGCGTCAAACAGATTGTGATAAAATATAGGAAAATAGAAAAACTTGCAAAACTGGTAAAATTTCAAAGAACAATCGTTTTGCTAGCAAAAGGATGTAATTATTATGAAAAAAATACTAATTATTGAGGACGATACAGACCTGCAGGAAGGAATCGCTTTTTCACTTAATTCAGAAGGGTATCAAATACTAACTGCGGATGGTATGGAAGAAGGATGGAATATAGTTTTATCAGAACCTTTGGATTTGATTTTACTCGATTGTAACCTACCAGATGGAAGTGGGTTTGATCTGTGTATTAGGGTAAAGGAACACGTAAAGATTCCTATTCTTATGTTGACAGCAAGGGATACAGAAATGGATGAGATAAAAGCACTTGAATTAGGGATGGATGATTTTATGACCAAACCATTTTCTCTGGCGGTTCTGAAGGCCAGAATAAAAAAGCTTTTGGTAAAGGAAGATAAGAGTGCTTACCTGATTTCCAACGGGGTGACTGTTGATAAGAACAACTGTAAAGTTTACAGAAATAAAAATGAGATTGTATGCAGTAAAACTGAATACCAGATGCTACTCTATTTTATGGAAAACAAAAATCAGGTATTGTCCAAAGAAATGATTTTATCTCATGTGTGGGACAGCCAGGGCAGATACGTGGATGATAATACGGTATCAGTAAATATTCGGAGACTTCGCGCGAAGATTGAGGATGATCCCAGAAATCCGGAATTGATAAAAACGCTTCATGGTATGGGATATATCTGGAAAGAAGGTAAAAGATGATTTGTTTTATCGTGGCGCTTATAATTATGTTTGGAATTGTGGTAATCCACAGTTGGTACAGAAACAGAAAAATGTATCATACTATTGACCATATGTTGGATGAGGTGCTAAACAGAGAAAAAATAACAGTTTCAGATATAAAAGAAGGGGAGATATCTGCTCTTGCAAGCAAGGTGATAAGAATTCAAGAGAAAATGGAAGGCGAATTAGTGCAGGCGGAGATCGAAAAGGAACAGGTGAAAGGGTTGATTTCCAATATGTCTCATCAACTCAAAACCCCACTGGCGAATGTTATGATGTATCGAGAACTTCTGGAAGAGGAAAGCACTGTTAACGGTCAGGAACAGCTATTTTTAGCAAAGATGAAGCAGCAGTTGGAAAAGATTGACTGGATTCTCCACTCTTTATTTAAGATGGTCCGACTGGAACAGGGGGCAATTATTTTTGAGGCTGTATCATCTTCTCTTAAGAAAACTTTACTTGGTGCCGTAAATGCAGTGTATGAGAAGGCAGAAAAGAAGAATATTGAGATCATAACGGAACCATTTCAGGACTGTATGCTGTATCATAACAGTAAATGGACGGTTGAAGTATTTGTAAATATTTTGGAAAATGCTATTAAGTATACAGCTGCAAATGGCAGAATTCATATTCGTGTCTGTCCGATGGAGTTATTTACTGAAGTACAAATTGAGGATAACGGGATAGGAATCCGGGAGCCGGAACAGCCGGATGTTTTCAAAAGATTTTACAGGAGCAAGGAGGTAGAAAACAAGGAAGGCTCAGGAATTGGATTGTATCTGTCCCGTTTGATTCTCGAACAGGAAAAAGGATATATGACAGTAAAGTCTGAGTATGGGAAAGGCAGTTGTTTTTCTGTTTTCTTACAAAACTGTCAGATTTAGAAACTAAATCTGTCATATGAATGAAAGATTCACCTGCTATCCTAGTGGTATCAAAATAAAAGGAGATGAAAAAATGGAAATACTGCAGGTGAAAAGTATAGATAAAGTATATGGGACAAAGGAAAATAAGGTTCAAGCCCTGAGAAATATTACTTTTTCTGTGGAGCAGGGAGAATTCACCGCTATTGTGGGAACTTCCGGATCTGGGAAAAGTACAATGCTGAATTTAATTGGGGGATTAGATGTACCGACAAAGGGTGAGATTATCATTCGACAGCATAATATCGCATCACTGAAGAGAAAAGAACTCACTATCTTTAGAAGGAGAAATATCGGGTTTGTATTTCAGAATTATAGTTTGATGCCTGTGTTAAATGTATATGATAATGTTGCGCTGCCTGTGACTTTTGACCGAGGAAAGTATGTGGATCACGGGTACATCAAAGATTTGCTGAAAGAGTTGGGGTTGTGGGAAAAGCGTAAAAATTTTCCAAACGAACTTTCAGGAGGACAGCAGCAAAGAGTGGCTTTGGCCAGAGCACTTGCCAACAAACCAGCAATTATTCTGGCTGATGAGCCTACAGGAAATTTGGATTCCCGTACTGCAGTTGAAGTAATGGGGCTGTTAAAAAACAGCTGTAAAAAGTATAACCAAACTATACTGATGGTCACTCATAATGAAATGCTGGCACAAAGCTGTGACAGTATTTTGCATATCGAGGATGGCAGACTGTTAGCAAAAAAAGTAGGGTAAAAGGATGGTGAGTGACATGAAAAATAGCATTCGCTTATCCTCTGCATATATCCGTTATTATAAAAAACAGGCTGCTACGCTTCTGTTGGGGGTTATTTTATCTGCAGCATTACTTACTGGTATTGGATCCTTATTTGAAAGTGGCCAATATGCTACATTGGAAAATGCTAGAACGAAATATGGAGACTGGCATTTCAGTACAAGGGGAGATTTCCCATGGGCTGAGGAATTTAAAAATAATCCGCAAGGAAAAGGATATAAGATTGAAAAATATGGGATGGAAACCGTGCGAAAAGCAATTGCGGAGCCATATAATATACAACTTGTATATGCGGATCAGGGATATCTGGATATGATGGGAAGAAAACTCATAGAAGGAAAATATCCAGAAAAGGAAAATGAGATTGCTATGGATTCCTATACCATGAAAAACCTGAACATTCAGGAAAAACTGGGAAGTCAAGTTGTTTTGGATGGGAAAACCTTTAATCTCTGTGGCATTCTTACAGAGATGCCGGAAAAACTTTCGCAGATGCAGGGAGACTTCATGCAGATTTTTGTAAACAGCACTCTGGATTATGGCATGAATGGGACTTTTCTTTATCTCAAATTTGTAGAAAATGGGAATGCTTATAGACAACTATCTGCCTTTGCAAAAGAATTCGGAGTCAATATTGGAGATTTTTCCCGAAATAAGGGAGTTGCTTCATATGTGGGAGCAGAACCTTTGGCTTCTATTTTTGAAACGATTAAGGTTGGGTTAACATACAAGGAGCTGGGAATTCCATATATCTGGGGACAGTTAAATGCCAATGGATTGCTTATGGAGAAAGTGATACTGGCAGCACTGGGTTTTTTTGGCGCTTTTATTATTTATAGTCTGTTCCAAATTTCTGTCAGTAAAAGAATGGCACAGTATAGTGTGATGCAGACTCTTGGAATGTCAGAGTCCAATACATTTTTAATTCTTATGTTGGAAATGTGTATGATATTTATGGTGGGTTATCCTATGGGGAGTATTCTGGGAAATGTTGTTGCTACGGTCATATACGGAAAATCAGGACAGATTTTTATAATTCAGAATCAGACTTATCATACAGGGAGTGGTTCTACAGATTTAGAAAATGCTGCTATCAATCTGCCAGATTCTGGAGAGTTTCGTATTAGTTGGAATACAGCAGTTTATGGCGCAGTTTTTTTATTTATTGTTCTATTTTTGATTAGTTGGATGATGATTAGGCGGATGAAAAAAATGACTGCACGTCAGATGATTGCAAAAGATACAGGAAAACATGGTAAAAGCAGAAAGATATACAGTACAAAACATGGAAATCTCACGGGGGTATTAACAAAAAGGTTCATGCTTTCAAGAAAAAGTACGTTCTTTGGAATTTTGCTGTCTTTGTCAATCGGAAGTATTATTTTTCTGGGTGCTACCTATGTGACGGAAAATACGAAAACAAATAATGAACTGACGTTTAAAGCGGATGATGGGCTTGCGTCGGATATACAGATTTATGAAGTATCTGACCAGCTGACAGATATGATACCGGAAAACATGGTAAAAAGAATGGAAAATGTCACAGGTCTTAAGTCTATACATCCGGTACGTTATCTGCTGGGGGAAGTTCCATTGAAGGATGGAAGGCTTCTATGGACAAAATATTTTAATGAGTTGAAAAACGATGAAAACAATCCTCCAGACCAGGAAATTATGGACAAATATAATGGCTTGGCAGTAAAGACCGGGGATGAGGATTACACATTGAAAGTAAATATTTATGGATATGATGATGAAATGCTGGAAGAGCTGAATAACTATCTTCTGGAAGGAACGATTGATCCGGAACAGATGAGAAAAGATAACAGTGTGGTATTTAAAACCTTGATGGACGGTCAGGGAAATTATGATGGCATTCAAATGAAGCCGGGAGATACGATTCAGCTAAAGACGGTAAAAGATGTATCAGTTCCAGTGGAAGCACTGCGGTTCTTGGGAAAAGATGACTGGTATCAGGAGAAGGAATTGAAAGTAGCAGCTTTAACAAGCCGTCCCCTGGCAAAAGTGGATACTTTCATCGGTGATGACGCAAATAGTGACCGAGTGGATATTATTATGACCAATGAGCAGATGAGGGAGAATTTTGGTGTGGAAGGGTATCATACGGTCAGTATTGCTTTGAAAGAGGGAGCGGATGCCGGTACTGCGGCTGACAAGATACGGGAAATAACAT
>OGYI01000286.1_pt1 | contig 64757 bp, 51 predicted proteins | sample 1576521 | NCBI WGS metagenome assembly OGYI01 (sample SAMEA3541484, study PRJEB24748) | human gut metagenome | biome: human gut; feature: human-associated habitat; material: faeces | place: China | collected 2012
CAAGTTGTCAACGGGCTGAGGTAAAGCGGGTCCTGCACTGCGATGCAACAGCAAGTGTGGATATGGACGTTTTTCTGTCAAAAGACTTTCTGCTCCTGGGATATTTTCTCTTCAACAAATACAAATTTCACCCACAATTCTCACTATACACTTCAAAGGATTTCTCAATCCCATCAAGTATTTCTGCATACTGCCGGAAAGCACTTTTCATTTCGAGTTCATCAAAGGGCTGGGATTTATAGCAGATCCGGTGTTCCATGGCAGCCCAGAAATCCATGGAAATGGTGCGAAACTGAATTTCCACCGGATAGTATTCCATGCCATCCAGTGAATAAATAGGAACTCCCAGTACAAGATGATAGCTCCGGTAACCGTTCGGTTTTGGATGTCGGATATAATCTTTTTCGCAGACGAGGATCAGGTCAGTCTGCTTTTTTAATGATTCAGCAAGCTGATAAATATCGCGTTCAAAAAAGCAGATAACGCGGATACCGGCAATATCTTTCAGTAATGTGCGTGCATCCTGCACACTTCCGTTAGAATGTTTCTTTTTTAATTTATTTTCCATACTTATTTTTTCCTTGATCCGGTGGGTGATTCCATGGATTGGCCGGACATCCTCATTGTCAGCGGCACAGTGATTTAAAATCTCCAGTCGGGTAAGGATCAGGTTCATGGCATCTGTATAAGGATGGATCAAAGTATGATATTGTTCATTTGTCATAGAATTTATACTCCCTTCAATTCGATTGACAGACTCCCCTTAATGTCAGATGTTATTTTAGGACGAAAATGTGATAAAAAAGTGCTGGAAATATTATGAAATTATAAAATTATGTCGGGGTCAAAAGCCCCCGACTTTGATGCCTACGGATTGCTCCGTGCTACGCACTCCCACAATCCTACCCAATATTCGCATATCGTGGGATTATCATCCCACTTTTATGCTCATATCGGGGCGGGTCCTAAGGTCTTTCACCCACCTATGAGCAAGCTCATGTGGGCTTAGACCTTTTGACCCTGGCATCATAAAATAATATTCGTATTGATAACGCATTGCGGATATGGTAAGATACAGAAAAGATTTAACCGCAAGAAAAAGTATGTTATACTGTAGTCGTATCGCAAAATGGAAGGGAGGCTTATTATGTTTCGATTAAATAATGGTGTTGAAATTCCAGAGATGGGTCTTGGTGTCTATAAGATGAATGCGGGAAAAGAAATGGACGATGCAGTAAGATATGCATATGAACAGGGGTATCGCTTATTTGATACGGCTCAGATGTATAAAAATGAAAGCGGACTGGGTGAAGCGTTAGAGAAGAACCGGATTCCCAGGCAGGATATTTTCCTGATCAGCAAGGTAGATAATTGTAACCAGGGGTATGGGCGGACGATTGAAAGCTTTGGAGAGTCTTTAGAACGCCTGAAGACAGATTATCTGGATTCGTTTCTTGTACACTGGCCGGGACAGAACCGGGAAAGAATGCTTGATACATGGAAAGCAATGGAAAAGCTGTATACTGATGGAAAGGTCAGGAGCATAGGTGTATGCAATTTTGAAGTCTGCCAGTTGGAGTATCTGCTGGCAAATTGTAAAGTCAGACCGATGATCGATCAGATTGAGCATACGCCGTTTATGCATGATGAGAAATTACTCGGATTTTGCAGAGAAAATGAGATTCAGGTCATGGCATGGGGGCCTTTATTGCGGGGAAATCTGGACGAGGAGGAGATTGGCAGGATGGCTGCGGGATATAATAAGACGTCTGCTCAGTTATTGTTGCGTTGGAATGTCCAGCAGGGGATTATCCCGATTCCAAAGTCGACAAATAAAGAACGGTTATTGCAGAATATTTCGATATCCGATTTTGAGATTACGGAAGAAGATATGAAAAGGATGAATGCAATGAATCAAAATAAAAGAACAAGTTATGATCCGATGGTATTTGATTTTTAGAAAAAAGTGCTTATTTTCAGGTGAAACTGGAGATTAATAAAAAGAAAAGTTAAAATGCAGAAAAATGCAGGAAAGTAACTTAGTGATTCGTTTATAGGAGGAAAGAAAGATGTCAGTTGTTAAGTTAACGGTAGAAAATTTTGAGCAGGAAGTTCTTCAGGCGGAAAAGCCGGTACTGGTAGATTTTTATGCAGACTGGTGTGGACCTTGTAAGATGATGAGTCCGATCGTGGATGAGATTGCTGAGGAGGAATCGGAAATCAAAGTGTGCAATATCAATATCGATCAGGCAATGGAGATTGCACAGAAATACAGAGTAATGAGTATCCCGACCTTTATTGCGTTTAAGAACGGTGAGGAAGCAGGCCGACAGATCGGTGCAGTATCAAAAGGTGAGTTGTTAAGTCTTATAAAGTAAAGCAGTTCATCGATACAGGAACGATACAAAGTGATTGCGGACAATGGGCAGATGCAGGAACGGTGTGGGAAGAGTGACCGGTCTGTATCTGCTTTTTATACCAAAGTATGCAGAAGAAACTGCCGGTGGCAGATGCTCTGTATACCATAGCATTTGGAGGAAATGAATGTCACTACAGTTTATTTTGGGAAATTCAGGAAGTGGAAAATCTCATTATCTTTATCAGCAGATCGTGAATGAATCAATGGAACACCCGGAAAAGAATTATCTGGTTCTTGTACCGGAGCAGTTTACCATGCAGACGCAGAGAGATTTATGTGCGGCACATCCGAGAGGCGGCATCATGAATATTGATGCATTAAGCTTTATGAGACTGGCATATCGCGTATTTGAAGAAGTCGGCAGGGAAGAACAGCCGGTTCTTGATGATGAGGGGAAGAATCTTGTGATCCGGAGGATTGCGGGGAAGCTCGAGGATGACCTGAAAGTATTGAAAGGAAATCTGAAAAAGCAGGGATATATTAGTGAAGTAAAGTCTGTTATCTCAGAATTTGTACAGTATGGTGTTGATTTTGACAAGCTGGATGACTTTATGGAGGGACTCAGTCAGGAAAGTTATCTTTATTATAAATTGCAGGATATCCGTAAAGTATATGAAGGATTTGAAGAGTATCTGCGGGATCGTTATATTACCAAAGAAGAGATGTTGGATGTACTGGCGAGAGCGGTATGTGACTCAGAACTTCTTAAGGGGAGCGTGATCGCACTGGATGGATTTACGGGATTTACTCCGGTTCAGATCCGGCTGATCTCAGAACTTTTAAAAGTCAGTGAAAAGGTGATAGTTACGGTTGAAATTGACCGCAGGGAAGATCCTTTTATTTATCGGCATCCTTACCAGCTTTTTGCGTTGAGCAAGCAGATGGTTACATCTCTTGTAAAGACTGCACAGGATGCAGGGGCAGAGGTTGAAGAATCGGTCTGCCTGTATGAAAAAGTGCCATACCGGTTCAGAGAAAATCCTGAGATGGCATTTTTAGAATCGGAACTTTTCCGTTATTCAAGGAGACAGTATAAAAAGAAAAAAGAAGAATCGGAAACCTGCAGCGGAGCAATTTCGCTTCATGAGACGAAAAATCCGAGAGAAGAAGCCAGGTATGTGGCAGAATCAATCCGAAAGCTGGTGCGTGAAAAAGACTACAGATATCGGGATATTGCGGTTATAGCTGCGGATCTGAACCTGTATGCGGATGCATTGGAGAAAGCGTGTGAATTATTTGAAATTCCGGTTTTTATGGATCATAAAAAAAGTATTTTGCTCAATTCATTTGTAGAATATCTGCGGAGCCTGCTGGCGATGGCAGAACAGAATTTTACCTACGAAAGTGTATTCAGGCATTTGAGGACCGGATTGTGCGGTTTTACGGACAAAGAGATTGACCGATTGGAAAATTATTGTCTGGCACTGGATATTAAAGGGTATAAAAAATGGCAGCAGGCGTGGGTCAGAAGAACTCCGTCAACCGGAGAAAAAGAACTGGAAGAACTGAATCATCTGAGAGTGATCTTTGTAGAAAAGACGATGGGACTGATACAGGTTCTGAAGCAGAAGAAAAAGACTGTCAGAGATGTAACGCAGGCAGTATATGAATATCTTGTTCAGGAAAAGCTGCAACAGAAAATTACACAGTTGGAGAAAAAATTTCAGGACCGGGGAGAACTGGCACTGGCGAAAGAGTATGCACAGGTATACAGGATCGTTATGGAATTATTTGATAAATTTGTAAGTCTGCTGGGTGAAGAAGAAATCGCTCTGAAAGATTACTGTGAATTACTGGATGCAGGACTGGAAGAGGCGAAGGTAGGAGTCATTCCGCCAAGTCTTGATCAGGTTATGATCGGAGATGTAGAACGTACAAGGATCAAGAATATCAAAGCTTTATTCTTTGTAGGGGCAAATGATACACTTTTACCGGGAAATACAGGAGTGGGCGGATTGTTGTCTGAATGTGACCGGGAGCAGTTTCAGAAGAAAGAAATCTCACTTTCTCCGGGAGCAAAAGAAAAGATTTATATTCAGAAATTTTATTTGTATTTAAATCTTACCAAGCCGACAAAATTTCTCTTTTTATCCTGGGCAAAAGTGTCAGGAGAGGGAAAATCTCTCCGGCCGTCGTATCTGATCCAGGAGTTGATGCGGTTGTTCCCAAATTTAAAACCGGTGGATGAGGAAGAAAAGTCATGGCAGCAGTGTGAGATGACAAGAAGGACCGGGATTCTCAGACTGGCGGAAGGGCTGAGAGAAAAAGAACAGGGACTGGATGCACAATGGAAAGAACTTTATACATGGTTTGCAGGCGATGAAAAAAGCAGATCAGTGGTTGAAAAGCTGCTGAGAGCAGGATTTTATAAAAAAGAAGCCGGTATGCTGGGAAGTCAGATGGCTGAAAAGCTGTATCTTGATCCTGAACGCGTGAGTGTGACGAGGCTGGAAAAGTTTGCTTCCTGTGCCTATGCTCATTTCCTGAGTTATGGTTTACGGCTTTCTGACCGGGAAACCTACGGATTTGAGGCGATGGATCTGGGAAATATTGCACATCAGGCATTAGAACGTTTTGCAAGAAAAGCAGAGGAAGAGAAACTGGACTGGGTAACAATGCCGGAGGAACGTAGGACAGAGCTGATAGATGAAAGTGTGGAAAGCAGCGTTCTGGATTATGGAAATACAGTCCTGTTTTCAAGTGCAAGAAATGAATATATGATCTATCGGATCAAGCGTCTGATCCGCCGGTCTGTATGGGCATTGACCCGACAGATGGAGCAGGGAGATTTTAAACCGGCAGGATACGAATTTAAATTCGGAAGTGGTAAGATCGACAGGATTGATACGTGCGAAGATGAGAACCGGGTTTATGTCAAGGTGACAGATTATAAGACGGGAAGAAAGGTATTTGATATTACTTCTTTCTATCATGGTCTTCAGCTTCAGTTGCCGGTGTATCTGAATGCAGCACTGGAAGCAGAGGGAAAGAGATATCCGGGAAAGGAGATAGTTCCTGCAGGAATTTTTTATTACAGGATACAGGATCCGATCGTGGCAAGAGAAAAGACAGACGAGAAGACGGAAGAAAGTATTTTAAAAGAACTGAAACTGGATGGGCTTGTGAATGGTGAAGAGGAAGTAATTGAACATCTGGAGGCGAATCTGACAGGAAGTTCGTTATATTATCCGCTCCGCAGGAATCAGAATGGATTACTTGGGAGTGCATCAAAAGCTCTTCCACAGGAGAAGTTTGAGACGGTACTTGCTTATACCAGGGCGAAGCAAAAGGAACTGAAAGCGGAGATGTATGAGGGAGAGGTAAGTGCATTGCCGTATCTGCTTGGTGAGGATACAGGATGTGATTTCTGTGCCTGCAAAGATATTTGCGGATTTGACCAGCGGATTGAAGGGTGTGAATACCGTCAGTTGCAGAAATATTCACTGGAAGAAGCAGTCGAATGTATGAAGGAAAAGCTGGGAATAAAGAAAAGTCAGAAATAAAGAAAAGTCAGAAATAAAGAAAAGTCGGGAGTAAAAAAGCCGGAAATAGAGAAGGAGACATAGGCAGTATGGCAGTGAAATGGACAAAAGAACAGCGGCAGGTCATTGATCTGCGTGACAGAAATATTCTGGTTTCGGCTGCTGCCGGTTCAGGAAAGACAGCAGTACTCGTTGAGAGGATCATCTCAATGATCACGGATGAAAAGAATCCTGTGGATGTGGATAAGCTGCTTGTTGTCACATATACAGAGGCAGCGGCAGCCGAAATGAAAGAAAGGATCGCGGCAGCGATTGAAAAAAAACTGGAAGAATCTCCGGGAAATCTGAATCTGGAACAGCAGGCATCGTTAATACATAGTGCGATGATCACTACGGTGCATAAATTCTGTCTGTCGGTAATCCGGGATCATTTCCATGTGATCGGAATCGATCCGTCATTCCGTGTGGGAGAAGAAGGGGAGCTACGTCTGCTTAAACAGGATGTACTGGATGAAATGCTGGAAGAACATTATGCAAAAGATGAGGAAGAGTTCCGGGAATTTGTGGAAAAATATGGAACAGGCAGAACGGATAAAAAGATTGAGGAACTGATTCTTCAGTTGTATGAATACTCAAGAAGTTATCCTGATCCACGTCAGTGGCTGATCTCCTGTGCAGAAGATTATGAAATAGACAGAGAGCATTTGGAAGATTCAAGAATGGTGCATACAGTGGAAGAACGTGTCAGACAGCAACTGGGCGATCTGTATGGACTGGTCAGACAGGCGATGGAAATCTGTCAGCTCCCGGCAGGTCCGTATATGTATGCAGAGGCATTGGAATCAGATGAAAAAGAACTGAAAAAGCTGGAAAGGGCAGACTCTTATGAGAAAATGAGTGAGGTTCTGATGGATTTCAACTGGAAAAAGCTTTCGGGTAAAAAAGATGAGACTGTCGATGCGGAGCTGCGGAAATCCGTCCAGGCTGTCCGGAAGCAGTTGAAAGCTCTGATTGATGGGATTCAGAAATCTTATTTCTATGCAACGGCAGATGAATGGATTGCAGATATGCAGGATTCCGCTCAGGCAATGAGGACGCTGACCGGACTGGTACAGGAGTTTGCTGACCGGTTTGATGAAAAAAAGCGGCGGAGAAATATGATTGATTTCAGTGATATGGAGCAGTTTGCACTGGCAATCCTGACGAGAAATACAGAGGGGAAAATCGTGCCATCTGCGGTTGCTGAAGAATATCAGGAGCGGTTTGCCGAAGTGATGGTGGATGAGTATCAGGACAGTAATCTGGTGCAGGAAACGATCCTGACGAGTGTGTCAGGGATGAGTAAAGGCAGAAATAATATGTTCATGGTAGGGGATGTAAAGCAGAGCATATACAGATTTCGTCTCTCAAGACCGGAACTTTTTATGGAGAAGTATGATACTTACAGTGTGGAAAGCAGTCCCTGTCAGAGAATTGATCTTCATAAAAATTTCCGAAGCAGGAAGGAAGTACTGGACAGTACAAACTATCTTTTTGAAAAGCTGATGTTCCGGGAATTTGGAGGGATCGAATATGATGAAAATGCGGCTCTGTATGCGGGAGCAGAGTTTCCACCGATACCGGAAGATGCCGTCTTTACGGATAAGACAGAAGTTCTGATCTTTAATCAGCAGGACATGAAGACAAGAGATGCCAAAGAGGCTGAGGCAAGAATGATCGCACGAAGGATCAGGGAAATGATGGGATCGGGATATATTTACGATAAAGACAGTGATTCCTTTCGAAAGATACAGTATAAGGATATTGTAATCTTAACGCGGAGTATCCAGGGATGGGCAGAAATTTTTTCAGCAGTGCTGGCAGAAGAAGGAATCCCGGCATATTCAGTGAGCAGAGAGGGGTATTTTGAAACGTATGAGATCAGTGTCCTTTTAGACTATCTGCGGATTCTGGATAATGCGAGGCAGGATCTTCCACTGACAGCAGTGTTGACTTCACCATTTGTCGGGCTGGATGCGGAAGAACTGGCACAGATCCGGCTGGCATATCCGAATCTGCCATTTTATGAGTCTGTCTGGCTGTGCGGGGAAGAAAAAACGGAAGAAACCGGAGCAGACAGGAGTGGAGAAACCGGAGAAAAAGAAAAGAAAGAAAAGAAAAAATCAGATGCAGAAGCGGAAAACCGCAGCGGAGAGATTTCAGAAGCGGTCAGAGAAAAGCTGGCAGAGTTTACGAGGCAGGTCAGATACTTCAGAAGCATACTTTCCTATACTCCGATCCATGATCTGCTGGCAAAGATCCTTGAAGAGACAGGATACCGGACTTTTATTGCTGCGATGCCGGGAGGAGAGCAGCGGATCGCAAATGTGGAGATGCTGATTGAAAAGGCGTGTACATTTGAGGGGACGAGTTATAAAGGACTTTTTAATTTTGTCAGATATATTGAGCAGTTGAAAAAATATAATGTTGATTATGGAGAAGCCGGAATTATGGATGAACAGGCAGATACGGTACGCCTGATGAGTATCCATAAAAGTAAAGGACTGGAATTTCCAATTGTATTTGTAGCGGGAATGGGAAAAAGCTTTAATATGCAGGATCAGAGGGGAAGTATTGTGATCCATCCAGACTGGGGAATTGGAATTGATGCAGTTGATCTGGAGCAGAGAACGAAAAATCCAACTTTTCTGAAAAGAATGATACAGGAAAAAACAAAGCTGGAGAATCTTTCAGAAGAACTGAGAGTTCTTTATGTTGGCATGACCAGGGCAAAAGAGAAGATGATCCTGACCGGTACAGCGAAGCTTGGGGAAGAAGAACTTCTGGCATTGGAAATGATGGGAGATATAATAAAAAGAGAAGAAAAGCAGAATAGCTGGAAAGCAGATGAAAAAGATTCGCTTGCACTGTATCAGATGGAAGGGGCAAAGACCTGCTTTGACTGGATCTTACCGGCACTGATGAGAGATTGGAAAAAGGCAGAAAAATGGATACAGGTGCGGCTTGTTACAAGAGAAGAATTATCCTATGGGGCAGCAACAGCAGGTCAGGCAGAAGTACTGGCGAGAGAAGTGCTGGAACACTGGGATACAGAAAAGTCGTATATGCCGGAATGGAAAGAGCTTCTGTCAGAACAGATGAATTATACTTATCCTTATTTACAGGAAGAGCAGATGAAATTGAAATTTACAGTCTCAGAACTGAAAAAGAGAATTTACGCAGGAGAACAGATGCGTGAAATGCAGGAAGACGGTGGCGAGGAACTGTATCAGGAACCGGAAATTGTTCCGTTAGTACCGGGATTTATGCAGAATCAAAAAGAAGGTCTGACCGGGGCGTCCAGAGGAACTGCTTATCATAAGCTTATGGAATTATTAGATTTTACCAGGCAATATACGAAAGCTGCTTTGAAAAATGCAGTGCATGATTTTGAAAAGAAGAAAAAGATGACTTCAGAGATGGCAGCGTGTATCCGCATATCTGATATTTTATTATTCCTGGAAAGCAACAGCGGAAAAAGAATGTCAGCGGCAGCCGGAAAAGGGAAGTTATGGAGAGAGCAGCCTTTTGTACTGGGGGTGGATGCAGATCAGGTCTATCCGGGATTTTCCGGTGAGCCAGGAAGTCAGGAAAAGGAAGTGATTCTTGTTCAGGGAATTATAGATGCTTACTTTGAAGAGGAAGACGGGATTGTAGTACTGGATTATAAGACGGACAAGGTGAAGAGTGCAGAGCAGTTGAAAGAACGTTATCATGCACAGTTGGAATATTATGCACAGGCATTGGAGGGGCTTCTTGAAAAACCGGTGAAAGAAAAGATTATCTATTCATTTACGCTAAGAGAGGAGATCAGGTTATGAAATGGCTTATGTATTATCTGATCGTGGTGAATTTGTTGACCTGGATCATCTACGGAATTGATAAGTGGAAGGCAAAGCGACGTGCGTGGAGAATACCGGAGAGAACACTGTTGCTTTTGGCGGCTGCCGGTGGCTGCACAGGGGCATTGGCAGGGATGCTGATGTTCCGGCACAAGACAAGAAAACTGAAATTCATGATTGGAGTACCGGTTATTTTTGTAGTGGAAAGTATTTCCTTTGCATATATTTTTCTGAGATTGTGACAAATTGCACATAGAATAGTCAGAAAAAGCGGTCCAGAGAATGGATTTTTAGAAATTGCAGTCAGCTTCTTTTCTAATTGGAGAAATTCTGCTAATATTACTTACAGAGTACTTTAGTCGGTTAAAGAAAGGAAGAGAAAAATGCCAAAGTTAAATGAAAATTATCAGAATGTAAAAGACAGCTACCTTTTTGCAGAAATTGCCAGAAGAGTAAAAGTATATGAGGAAACGCATCCGGACAAAGCAGATCAGATCATTCGTCTTGGAATCGGCGATGTAACTCTTCCACTTACGAAGAGCGTGATCGAGGCACTTCATGAGGCAGTTGATTCCCAGGCGGTGTCTGAGACATTTATGGGATATGGCCCGGAGCAGGGATATGAGTTTGCACGCAAGGCGATTGCAGATTATTATGCAAGGAATGGCATTGAGGTTGATCCTGCAGCAATTTTTATTTCAGACGGAGCTAAGAGCGATACAGGAAATATCACAGAACTTTTTTCAAATGATAATGTAGTTCTTGTCCCTGATCCGGTTTACCCGGTTTATGTAGATACAAATACGATGGATGGAAAGAAGATCATCTATATGAACGGAACGGAGGAAAATGACTTCCTTCCGATGCCGGATGATAAAGTAAAGGCAGATATCATTTATCTTTGTTCTCCGAATAATCCGACCGGAGCAAGCTACAATAAAGAGCAGTTGAAAGCATGGGTTGATTATGCCCTGAAGAATGATTCGGTAATCCTTTATGACTCTGCCTATGAGGCGTTTATTACCGATCAGGATCTTCCACGGAGTATTTATGCTATTGAGGGTGCAAAAGAATGTGCGATTGAATTTTGCTCTCTGTCCAAGACAGCAGGATTTACAGGAACTCGTTTCTCCTATACGGTTGTTCCGACAGAGCTGGTGTTTACGGCTTCTAATGGAGCAACATTAAGTCTTCATGACATGTGGAACAGAAGGCAGTCTACAAAATTTAACGGTACGCCATATATCATTCAGTATGCGGCAGCAAGGGTCTTCACAGAAGAGGGCATGGCAGAGTGCCAGCAGAATATTGAATACTATAGAGAGAATGCACGTATGATCGCAGAAACTCTGAAGAAGAAAAATATCTGGTTTACAGGTGGGGTAAATTCTCCATACATCTGGTTTAAATGCCCGAAAGAGATGGAATCCTGGGAGTTCTTTGATTATCTGCTTGAGAATGCACAGATCGTGGGAACACCGGGAGCAGGGTTTGGTGAGAATGGAAAGAATTATTTCAGACTGACTTCCTTTGGAAAGCATGAGAAGACAGCCGAGGCAATGAAGCGTTTTGACGAATTATTTTAGGAATTGTTTCAGAAAGTGTTTCAGGTTATCGGTAAAAAAGTTCTCCGTATCAGGCAATGTCTTAACGAAATGATCTACGTGAGAAAAACTGAAAAAAGAATGTTGAGGGCTTTTGCTCCCAACATTCTTTTTTTAAACCGGAGTTTCTGTAATATATACTTTGCAGATCTGCCTGAGTGCGGCGTGCATATAAGGCATATATTCTTCCATCGACACCGGCTCGTTATGAAGAATACAATTATAGCTGGTAGAACTGATAAATTCGATCAGGGTGAAGAGTAAAAGTTTTGGAGAAGAACATTCTACGTGATACCGCTGTAAGGAATCGAGATAGTGGTTGTAAAACTTCTGGGAAACCAGCGATCCGGTTCCGACCGCATCCTGAAATACTCCCCACGAAAGGTTCTTGGAAAGAAATTTCATCAGTCCCTGCTGATTTTGAAAGCGTTCAATGATATAGTCCGTTACAAAAAGAATTTCTTCCTCGAAGTCAGGGATAACGGCAGCATCCAGTGCCTTATGTGCATCGTCAAAAAGCTGGCTGGCTTTAAATGCGATCAGCTTATCCCGCAAGTCATATTTATCTTTAAAATACAAATAAAAAGTTCCCTTTGCCAGTCCGGCCTGATTTACAATGTCGGATACGGTTGTCTTTGCAAAGCCTTTTCCTGTAAAAAGGTCAAATGCTGTCTGAAGTAGTGTATTCATTTTCAATTTTTTATTATCTTCTACTTTTCCCATATCCAGTTGCCTCCTTTGTGATCTGCCTGCACACCAGAGTATTTTACTACTAGATTCTGCAGAAATTCAAGCAGATTTTTTACTGATTTCTCTTTCTAGTATGGCACATTTTTCGTGAAAGTCAATAAAAAATGACTAAAATTCATTTTTTTAATTTTCTAATATTGACTATTAGTCATTTTGAGCTATACTAGAAGAGGCTAAAATATATGAGACAGTTTAGGAGATGATACAAATGGTCAAAGTTGGCAAATGGATTGCCAGGCACAGGGTTCTGATGCTGATCGTCGGATTCCTGCTGATTATTCCGTCAGTGATCGGAATGGCAAAGACGAGAGTAAATTATGATTTGCTCAGTTATCTTCCAGAGCATCTGGAGACAGTAAAAGGTCAGGATATTCTGGTGGATGAATACGGGATGGGAGCATTTTCCATGGTCGTGGTCGAGAACATGGATCTGAAAGATGTTCAAAAACTGGAAGAAAAATTTGAGAATGTTTCTCATGTAAAGGATGTTTTATGGTATGATGATGTTGCGGACATCAGCCTTCCGGTAGAGATGATCCCAAGCAACCTGCGAGAAGCCTTTTTCAAGGGTGATGCAACGATGATGCTTGTATTATTTGATAATACGACATCTTCAGATGACTCCATGGATGCAGTCGGTGAGATGAGAAAGATCGCAAATGAGCAGTGCTTTATCAGTGGAATGACAGGTGTTGTAGCAGATATCAAGAATCTGGCACTGAAAGAACTTCCGATCTATGTTGTGATCGCAGCACTTTTAAGTCTGATTGTTCTGGAACTGACTTCGGGTTCCTTCGTTGTTCCGATCCTGTTCCTTCTGAGTATCGGACTGGCGATTCTCTATAATCTGGGAAGTAATGTTTTTCTGGGAGAGACTTCCTATATTACGAAAGCACTGACAGCGGTTCTGCAATTAGGAGTTACGATGGACTATTCCATTTTCCTGTTAAACAGTTATGAGGAGAATAAAAAGCGGTTTCCGGGAGAGAAGGAGCGTGCCATGGGGCATGCGATCGCCAATACATTTAAGTCTGTTGCAGGAAGTTCTGTGACGACGGTTGCCGGATTTGTTGCCCTGTGCGTGATGACTTTCGCACTTGGACGGGATCTCGGAATCGTTATGGCGAAAGGTGTACTGATCGGAGTGGTCTGCTGTGTAACAGTTCTTCCGTCACTGGTACTGGTTTTTGACAAACCGATTGAAAAGACGCAGCATAAACTGCTTTTAAGCAACATGGATAAGCCTTCTGCATTTATTACAAAGCATTATAAGGCATGGATCATTATTTTCCTGATCCTTCTGTTCCCTGCGATTTACGGAAATAATCATACTAAGATTTACTATAATATTGCAGAGTCTCTTCCGGAGACATTGGACAGTAATGTGGCGAATGCAGAACTGAATAAAGATTTCAATATGAGCAATCTGCACATGGTCATGATGGATAAGAACATGGATGCAAAGCAGAAAAAGAAGATGCTTGAAGAGATTGATGAAGTAAAGGGTGTCAAATGGACAATCAGCATGAATTCTCTGATCGGTCCGACCGTACCGGATTCCATGATCCCGGATGACATGAAAGAGATGCTTCAGAGCGATGATTGTGAACTTGCCTTTGTATGCTCAGAGTATGAGTCGGCAACAGACGAGGTCAATACGCAGATTTCAGCCATTGATAAGATCGTGAAGTCTTATGACAAGAGTGGAATGGTCATTGGAGAAGCTCCACTGATGAAGGATCTGCAGGATGTAACGGATGTGGACTTAGTGAATGTAAATGCTATTTCCATTGCAGCGATTTTCCTTATTATCATGATCATATTCAAGTCGATCTCCCTGCCGATTATTCTGGTAGCGGTAATTGAGTTTGCAATCATGGTTAATATGGCAATCCCGTTCTATCAGGGAACCAGCCTTCCGTTTGTGGCAAGCATTGTAATCGGAGCAATCCAGTTGGGAGCAACGGTAGATTATGCGATTCTGATGACAACCCGTTATCAGAAAGAACGTCAGCGTGGAAGAGAGAAGATGGAAGCAATCAGTATTGCACATAAGACCAGTATGCCGTCTATTATCAGCAGTGGACTGAGCTTTTTTGCAGCAACATTCGGAGTGGCCTGCTACTCACAGGTAGAGATGATCGGTTCGATCTGTACCCTTCTTGCAAGGGGAGCGATCATCAGTATGATCGTAGTTATCATGATCCTGCCTGCAATGTTTATGATATTTGACAAGGTAATATGCAAGACCTCGATTGGTTTCCTCGGGGCAAAAAAGAAACCCGCAGAGGTGAAATAGAAGGGAGTTAAATTATGAACAAGAACAGAAAAATCAAACGTAGCCTTACAACTTCGCTTGCTGTTGGAATGTCAGTCATGATGGGAGCGGTTCCGGTTTATGCGGCAGGCAGCACAGATACGCAGGATGTATATAAGGAAGAAACGGTTTATGTCAATGCAGATGCGACAGGAAATAGTGACGAGGTGACGGTATCTGACTGGCTGAAAAATTCTGGAAGTGTATCGGGAAACCTGACTGATGAAAGTATTTTGAAAGAGATTAAGAATGTCAAAGGTGATGAGACATTTACGGAGAATGGAGATCAACTGACCTGGAATACTGCGGGAGAAGATATTTATTATCAGGGTACGACAGATAAGGAACTTCCGGTATCCGTAAAACTGACCTATTTTTTGGACGGCAAGGAAGTAAAACCGGATGAGCTGAAGGGAAAGAGCGGACATCTCAAGATCCAGGTACAGTATACAAATAACGAAAAGAAGACCGTCACAGTGGATGGAAAAGAAGAGGAAGTTTATACACCATTTGTCATGATGACCGGAATGATCCTTCCGAATGAAACTTTCAGCAATGTAACGATCGACAATGGAAAAGTTATTTCAGACGGAAGCCGTAATATTGTAGTCGGATTTGGTATGCCGGGACTGAAAGACAGCCTTGATATGGATGAAGAGACAACAAAAGAAGCTGAGGATAAAGGCGTAACGATTCCAGAGAATTTTGAGATGGAGGCAGATGTAACTGATTTCACAATGTCTTCCACCTTTACAGTTGCCCTGACAGATCTGCTGGATGATATGGATATGGATAATATCATAGATGTTGATTCACTGAAAGATTCACTGAATGAGCTGGAAGATGCTGCACTGGAACTGGTCAGCGGATCAGGAACACTGGCAGATGGTGCTTCCACACTGGCAGACGGAGTGAGCAGCTATACAGCAGGTGCAGATGAACTGAATGCGGGCATTCAGAAATATCTTGGCAGCAACGGAGAACTGAACGGCAGCGTGACAGAGTATGTCAATGGAGTAGGCAAAGTTGTCAAAGGCGTTAAAGACTATACAAGTGGAACTAATGCACTGGCAAATGGAGTGACTTCCTATGTGGCAGGCGAGCAGAAGATTGCAGCAGGTGCCGCACAGTTATCTCAGTTAAGCAAAGGTCTGGAGCAGGTGCAGACAGCCGTAGATACATTGAGCAAAGCGGCTGACGGAAAAGGAGAGGCAACAGACGATCTGGTGATCGCAGCCAACCAGCTTGCAGCAGGTACAAAGCAGTTACAGGCAGTACTTGGCTCAGAGGAAGTGACAGCACTTCTGACGCAGGTGAATGGTATGGTGACAACCGGAAATGAACTGATTTCTGCAACGGAATCTCTTTCTGCAAGTCTTCAGACAGGAATTGCCACACCGGTAGCCAATATTGCAGCAGCACTGACCGGAATGGAAACACAGCTCAATGCAATCAATACCCAGCTCGGAACACTGCAAAGTGACTGTGAGACAGCGGTTGCAGATGTCAATGCGAAGATTACAGATTACAATACAAAAGTGGATGCAGCACAGGCAGCAGCCAATACAAGCAAGACGCAGATTGCAAATGCGATCAGTGCATTGCAGGTTCAGTTAAATGCGACAACAGATGAGTCAGTAAGAGATCAGATCAGTACAGCAATTACGGCACTTCAGAATGCACAGACTGCTGCAGACGGACTGAACAATGTGCAGAAAGCATCTGCGATCACGGTCAGTGTACCGACCTTTGACCTGTCAGCCATCACAAGCGGGGCAGCAACGCTTCAGACAAATCTGAAGACATTTAAAGAGACTGCAGCAGCATTACAGCAGCAGCTTCCGGAAATGCAGAAGAAACTGGATGCTATTGCAGCAGCAAAGGACAGTCTTCCGTCAGATTCAATCAGCCAGCTTACAGCATCTGTGACTCAGTTGAATCAGGGAATGCAGGGACTGAATACCGGACTTGGAACTCTTTCAGGCGGACTTGGACAGTTGAATACATCTGTTCAGGCACAGTTCCCGACAGCAATCCAGGGAATTACTGAATTGAATGGCGGATTCATGCAGCTCGGATCTTATAATACTTCTCTTCTTTCAGGTGCAGAGCAACTGAAAGGAAGCAGTTCAACACTGGTAGCCGGAGCAGGAACGCTGCAGAGCGGAACGAACCAGCTTGCATCCGGTCTGAATACACTTGGTTCACAGATGTCAGCCGGTGCAGCGAAACTTTCAGCCAACAGCAATGCACTTCGTGAAGGGGCTTCCTCACTTTCAGAAGGAGCAAAGAAGCTGGCAGATGGTATGGATCAGTTCGATAAAGAAGGAACAAGTAAATTAAAGAGTACAGTAGAAGACGAATTCGGAGATGTACTTGACAGACTCAAAGCACTGACCTCTGATGACTGCACCTACAATACATTCAGTGGTAAGGACAGCAAGATGGATGGAAGTGTAAAATTTGTGATCGAGACAGAAGCAATCGAATAATTGACGATTCACTTATATTTGTATCATCTTATAAAGAGGGACGGAGCAGATACTTGACCGGTATCTGCTCCGTCCTGTTAGTTTTACGGGCAGATGACAGGAATCAGTTTTTCAGTATAATCTGATCTGATCGGGAAATACTTCTAAAAAAAGAAAGAAGGCAGAATATGGGAAAGAAAAAAGAAAAACCGATCAATTTAAACGAACTGGAAGAGGAAGAAAAAATGAAGTATGAGATTGCGGAAGAACTGGGACTGTTAGACCGGGTACTTGCACAGGGCTGGAAATCACTTACTTCCAAAGAGACCGGGAGGATCGGCGGACTGGTGACAAAAAGAAGACGGACGCAGGAGAACGGGACAGCACAGACGGAGGGAAAAATATAGAAAAACCGGAAGCAGAAAGGTCTTATTTTGACAAAACCACTCATTTTTGATAAAATGCTCAGAATGGGGAGCATGGTTGGGTGATTTATTATGATAGAAAAGATGAATATATTTGATGTGGAGATTCCAATCCTGACAGCAAAAGAAGCGATGATCCGGGCGATGCAGTATCTTGAGAGTGAGTCAGTGGATACGATCGAGCTGGTTTCCATGGATATGCTGATGAAAGAAAGAGAAAATGCACAATGGAAAGAGCAGATCAATGCACTGACGATGCTGCTGCCGGAGAATACAGAGATCCTGAAAGCGGCAGAGATAGAAAATGAAAAGCTGTTCCGGGAAACTGAAGAGAACGTTTTCCTTAAGATGTTCATGAAGTATATGCAAAAAAATCATAAAAAAATATTCCTGCTTGCAGACAGTGAGGAAAATCTGGGAAAAGTAGAGGCGGTTCTGTCCAGGCACAACCGGGGAATCCGCGTTACCGGGCAGATGGTGATTTCGGAGAATGAAGAGCAGATCCAGGATGCGATCAATGCCATCAACGGAACGGAGACGGACTGTATCCTGTCGGTGCTGCCGTCCCCGTTTCAGGAACGGTTTATTACGGCAAATAAAGCCCTTCTGAATGTACGGGTCTGGCTGGGAGGCGGCTGTGCGTTCACAGGGCATCTGGATGAGATAAAATTGAGGAACCGGATCCGTTTTTTTATTCAGAAGAAAATTTTCAGATATCATGTAGAACAGGAAAAAGAATAACGGATTTGCCTGGAAATAAGATCTATATTCGGAAAATTGTGAACTATGCTAAGTCTGAAAATATGAATTTTTTGTAAAAAATTCAAAAAAATGACTAAAATAAAAGGATTTACTCTTTATTTTTTTGCAGTTTTGACTTAATATACTAAGTGGAAATGTGTACGTAAAAAAAATCGACACGAAAGGTATGTGTAAATTGCACATATCGAAGAACGGATGGAATGGAGGAAAAAGGATGATTTCTAATCAGATACTTCAGAATACGATTGAAGGATTGAAGGGGATTTCCAAGGTTGATTTTTGTGTGTTAGATACAGAGGGGAAGGAACTGGCAGCTACAGGCGAGGTAGATAAGAACTGTTCGGATGCAGTGCTTGCATTTGTAGAGTCCCCTGCAGACAGTCAGGTAATCCAGGGAAGACAGTTCTTCAAGATTTTTGATGAGCAGCGTCTGGAATATGTGCTTGTTGCCAATGGAGACAGCGAGGGAGAATATATGCTGGGAAAGATCGCAGCATTCCAGATCCAGAGTCTTCTGGTTGCATATAAAGAGAGATTTGACAAGGATAATTTTATCAAAAACCTGCTTTTGGATAACCTTTTGCTGGTGGATATTTATAATCGTGCCAAAAAATTACATATTGACACGGAAGTGAAACGTGTTATCTTTATTATTGAGACATCCCACGAAAAAGACAGTGCGGCTCTTGACAATGTGCGGAATCTTCTCGGAAGCAAATCCCGCGATTTTGTAACTGCGGTAGATGAGAAGAATATCATTGTTGTAAAAGAACTTTCAGAGAAAGATGGAAATAAAGAACTTGAAAAAATGGCGAAGGATATGCTGGATCTGCTCCGGTCAGAGGGAGGCGACGAGCAGGTGCATATAGCATATGGAACGATGGTCAACGACATCAAGGAAGTTTCCAAGTCTTATAAAGAAGCCAAGCTGGCGTTGGATGTGGGCAAGATCTTCTTTAGCGAGAAAGATATCGTTGCCTATACAACTCTTGGAATCGGCAGACTGATCTATCAGCTTCCGCTTCCGTTGTGCAAGATGTTTATTAAGGAGATTTTTGAAGCAAAATCTCCGGATGACTTTGATGAAGAGACATTGACTACCATCAATAAATTCTTCGAGAACAGTCTCAATGTATCAGAGACATCCAGACAGCTTTACATCCACAGAAATACTCTGGTATACAGACTGGATAAACTGCAGAAGAGTACAGGACTTGATCTGCGTGTCTTTGAGGATGCGATCACGTTCAAGATTGCTCTGATGGTAGTGAAGTACATGAAGTACATGGAGTCATTAGAATACTAGGAATTTTGCGGAGTATGGATAATTAGGAGGAACATATGATTGAATTAAGAAACGTGAAGAAGGAATACTCCAAGGGCAATGCGGCTCTGAACGGGGTATCCGTAAAGATCGAGCGGGGAGAGTTCGTCTTCATCGTTGGTGACAGTGGATCGGGAAAGTCAACCCTTATCCGTCTGATTATGAAAGAACTGAATCCGACCGATGGTACGATCATCGTGAACGGACAAAACTTAAACCGTATGAGACACCGGAATATTGCAAAGTATAGAAGAGGACTGGGAGTTGTATTTCAGGATTTCCGGCTTCTGAAAGATCGGAATATTTATGAGAATATTGCATTTGCATTGCGGGTGACAGAGACACCGAGCAAAGTGATCAAGAAAAAAGTACCGGCTGCTTTGTCACTGGTAGGACTTGCACAGAAGTACAAGTCGTTCCCGAAGGAACTTTCCGGAGGAGAGCAGCAGAGAGTTGCGATCGCAAGGGCGATCGTAAATGAGCCTGCCATCCTGCTGGCGGATGAGCCGACAGGTAACTTGGATCCAACGAACTCCTGGGAGATCATGAGCCTTCTGAAAGAGGCGAATGAGCGTGGAACAACCGTGCTTGTTGTCACGCATAATCAGGAGATCGTAAATGAGATGAACGAACGCGTCATTACTATGAAGCAGGGTGTCATCGTCAGTGATGAACGAAAAGGTGGGTATACAGATGAGGATTAGTACGATTGGATACGTTGGAAAGCAGGGAGTTAAGAGTATTTGGAGAAATAAGATGTTCTCTCTGGCATCCATTGCAACGATGTCAGCCTGTATCTTCCTGTTCGGATTATTTTTCTCGATTCTTGTAAACTTTCAGTATATCATCCGAAGTGCTGAGGAAGGTGTGGCGATCACGGTCTTCTTTGATGAAGAGGCTACAGATGAGCAGATCCAGAAGATCGGGGAGGAACTGAAAGCAAGAGATGACGTTTCAGAGGTGAAATATATTTCAGCAGAGCAGGCATGGGAGGATTTTCAGAAGGATTATTTCGGAGATAATCTGGAGCTTGCAGAAGGATTTAAAGATGACAATCCGCTGGCCAATTCAGATAACTATGAAGTTTATATGAAGACGACAGACAACAGCCAGGATCTGATCGCAAGAAGTAAATCTCTTTCTTCTACGCAGCAGGATCTGGTTAAGTTTGCACAGAGTCTGGATGGAGTGTTGAAAGTAAATAAATCGGATGTTGTAGCTAATACACTGTCCAGCGTTAATATGCTGGTCGCATATATTTCCATTGCGATCATTGCGATCCTGTTGGGAGTGTCGATCTTCCTGATCAGCAATACGGTTACAATGGGTATTACAGTCAGAAAAGAAGAGATCGCTATTATGAAATATATTGGTGCGAAAGACTTTGTTGTAAGATCACCGTTCGTGATCGAGGGTCTGATCATCGGTATCTTTGGTGCAGCGATCCCACTGGGACTTTTATATGTACTTTATGATAAGGCAGTTTCCTATGTCATGGAACGGTTCAGTATTCTGAAGAATATTATTGATTTCCTTCCGGTAAATGTAGTATATACATACTTATTGCCAATCGGACTTATCATGGGGATCGGAATTGGTTTCCTTGGAAGCTTCTTTACAGTACGCAAGCATCTGAGAGTATAGGAGGAAGCCTATGAAAGGCCGGATGAGGAAAATTACAGGAATTTTGCTGGTGTTCGTCCTTTGTATCGGAACAGCATCGCAGTCCGGTGCGGTTACGATTGATGAAGCTGAGAAAAAAGCAGATCAGCTTGAATCGGATAAAAAGAAAGCAGAAGAAGAAAAGAAGACGCTGTCGGAGAAACTGGATGAGATCATTAAGAAAATGAATGAGACGCAGGAGCATCTGACCGCCAAAGAGGATGAAATCTCCGATGCGGAAAATGAATTGATTCAGGCTCAGATCGCGGAAGATGATCAGTACGACAGCATGAAAAAGAGGATCCGTTATCTTTATGAAGGCGGTAATACACAGTTTCTGGAAATGATGATGACGAGCAGTTCGATCACAGATCTGCTGAATAAAGCCGAGTATGTGGCAAAGCTGTCTTCTTATGACCGGGATATGCTGGTTGAGTTTCAGGATACGGTGAAAACTGTACAGGACAAAGAGGCAAAGCTTCAGGAAGAATATAAAAATCTGAATACGCTGCAAAGTCAGCTCGTAGAGCAGCAGACGCAGGCTCAGGAGATGATCAGCAGTAAAGAGGCACAGATCGCAAGTATCCAGACGCAGATCCAGCAGAATGCTGATACGCTCAAAGAGCTGAAGGAGAAAGCAGAGCAGGCAAGACGGCTGCAGGAGGAGCAGGCAAAGCTGAATAGTGGAGGAAGTTCTTTTAAGCCGTCGTCCAGTGGGAATGTGGTCAGTGGAAATGGATATTTTACGCATCCGTGTCCGGGTATGACCTATCAGTCCAGCTATTTCGGTGAAGTCAGGGCATTTGATCCAAGACCTCACAAGGGAAATGATTATGCAGCTCCGACAGGAACACCGACTTATGCGGCAGCAGCAGGAACTGTGGTGATCGCGGGATGGAGCAACAGTGCCGGGAACTGGGTCGTGATCAACCATGGAAATGGTCTCGTAACGAAATATATGCATCATAGTGCAATCTGCGTGACAGCAGGGCAGAAAGTTGCAAAAGGACAGCAGATCGGATATGTTGGATCAACGGGATATTCAAGTGGTGCACATCTGCATTTTCAGGTAGAATTAAATGGAACGGCAGTAAATCCAAATACATATTTGTAGTATGCTGACCAGAAGCAGAAGATGACAGATACGTCATCAAAGGAAGAATTGAGGGAGGACAGAGCGGATAAGTGTCTGCTTTGTCCTCTTTGTGCATAGAATATAAAAGGATGAAAGGAGTCAGGAATGGAAGAAAATACAGGCAGAAAGAAAAGTGGCTTTGCGGCAGGACTGCTGACCGGGATCGTGATCATGCTGATGATCTCGATCCTTGGATTTGGAGGATGGTATATCGTGAACCGGAACAGCAGCGGTTCTTATACATCAGAAAATGTAACAGAGGGAGATGTGTCAAAGAAGCTGGATAAGTTAAATAAGCTGATCGACAAATATTATCTGTATCAGGATGAAGTGGATCAGGATGCACTGGTAGAGGGAATCTATTCAGGTTATGCAGCAGCACTGGGAGATCCCTATACAGTTTATTACAATAAAGATGAGACGAAAGCATTGATGGAATCTACCAGCGGCACATTTTCCGGTGTCGGAGCAACGCTGACAAGAGATGCAGATACGAAAGCAGTGACGATTGTGAATGTCTATCAGGATTCTCCGGCTGAAAAGGCAGGTCTGAAGGCGGGGGATATCCTGGAGAAAGTAGATGACCATGAAGTCGGCGATGAAGAACTGGATACGATCGTATCTTGGATCAAAGGGGAAAAAGGTACGGAAGTAACATTATATGTCCTGAGAGACGGGAAGGAAGAGACACTGACTGCCACAAGAGATACGATCGAAGCACAGACGGTTGAGTATGAGATGAAAGATGGCGGGATCGGTTATATCCGTGTGTCAGAATTTGATCTGGTGACATACGATCAGTTTCAAGCAGCACTGGATGATCTGGAAGATCAGGGAATGGCAGGGCTGGTGATTGATCTGAGAAATAATCCGGGAGGAAATCTGGATGTTGTCTGCAACATGCTGAAGCTTCTTTTGCCGGAAGGAACGATCGTTTCCACGAAAGATAAAAATGGTAAGACGGATAAGATCACGTGTGATGGCACGAATGAATTTAAAAAGCCGCTGGCAGTTCTTGTGAATCAATACAGTGCAAGTGCATCGGAGATCTTCAGCGGTGCGATCCAGGATTATGGCACAGGAAAGATTGTTGGAGTAACGACCTATGGAAAAGGAGTTGTGCAGCAATTACTGGATCTGGGGGACGGAACGTGCTTTAAAGTGACGATCGCAGAATATTATACGCCAAGTGGAAAAAGCATCAATAAAAAAGGTGTTGAGCCTGATATAGAAGTGGAATATCAGTATGACGAAGCCGATCCGAAGAAGGATAACCAGTTGGATAAGGCATTGGAAACAGTCAGCGAAGAATTAAAATAGAGCAGAAAAGTGAAGATTAAAAATTTAAAAAAGAACTTGCAATTAAAAAAGCAGTGTGCTAATATTTAAACCAAGTTTTAACAGGCTAACGTGTTAAAATTGATAAAAGCGAAGAACAAGACTCTGATCTTCAGAAACTGACAGGAAGCAGGCGTCACCGACTGAGAGCGCCGGACAGCGGAGCAGATCAAGGGAACACTTGGGAGCCGGCTGTCTGAAAGATCAGTAGGGCAGCACGTTTGGCAGGCGTTATCTGCAAAGAGGGGAATCTGAAAGAACTGACAGAAGAGCAGACGGAGGATTCAATGCGGGTGGTACCGCGGATATTATATTTGATAATTTCCGTCCCGGGATACTGTTGTATCCCGGGACTTTTTCTATTTAGAAAAAAGCTTTACCGGGATGCTGGAATCTGAAAGGAGAAGTAAAATGGAGCTTGTAACAGGAGTAAAAAAGAAAGAGACGCTGGAATTAAGAGAACTGCTTGAAGCAGGCAGAATCGGAACTGAAGTCAGAGTGAATGGTGCGATCCATACGATCAGAGATATGGGAACCGTTGCTTTTATCATTCTGAGAAAAAGAGAAGGCCTTGTGCAGTGCGTTTATGAAGAAGGAGTTTCAAAATTTAACTTGAAAGATGTGAAAGAAGCAGATACAGTAGAAGTATCAGGGATGCTGGAGCGATCGGAAAAAGCTCCGAACGGGATTGAGATCCGGTTAGGAGAACTGAAGATTTTAAGTGAGCCGGCAGAGCCAATGCCGCTTCCGATTTCAAAATGGAAATTGAATACATCTCTGGAAGCAAAATTAAATTACAGACCAATTTCTCTGAGAAATATCAGAGAGCGTGCAAAATTCAGGATTCAGGAAGGTATTGTAAGAGGGTTCAGGGATTTCCTTTATCAGGAAGGATTTACAGAGATCCATACTCCGAAGATCGGTGCGAAAAGTGCTGAGGGAGGAGCAAACCTCTTCCGGCTGGAATATTTCCACAGACCGGCGATCCTTCAGCAAAGCCCGCAGTTCTATAAGCAGATGATGGTTGGCGTTTTTGACCGTGTATTTGAGACTGCTCCGGTATTCCGTGCAGAAAAGCATAATACCAAGCGACACCTCAACGAATACACCAGCCTTGATTTTGAGATGGGATATATCGATGGATTTGAAGATATTATGGCAATGGAGACCGGATTTCTTCAGTATACGATGGCTCTGCTTGAAAAAGAGTATGCAAGAGAGCTGAAGATCCTGGATATTAAAGTACCAAAGACGAAAGAGATTCCGGCGGTACGATTTGATGAGATCAAGAGACTTGTGGCAGAAAAGTATGACCGAAAGATCAAGAATCCATTTGATCTCGAACCGGAAGAGGAAATGCTGATCAGTAGATATGCAAAAGAAGAATGGGATGCGGATTTTGTGTTTGTAACGCATTATCCGTCAAAGAAGCGTCCGTTCTATGCAATGGATGATCCGGCAGATTCCACTTATACGCTCAGCTTTGACCTGCTTTTCAGAGGAATGGAGATCACAACGGGCGGACAGCGTATTCATGATTATCATGAGCTGCTTGCGAAAATGGAAAAGCGTGGTATGACGGACGAGGGAATGGAACAGTATTTAAGTGCATTTAAGCATGGAATGCCGCCACATGGTGGACTTGGAATCGGTATGGAACGTCTGACGATGAAGATGATGAACGAAGATAATGTGCGTGAGACAACCTTGTTCCCGAGAGATTTGAGCAGACTGGAGCCATAGTAGCAGACAGAGCGTGCAGCAGACAGATAGCGATACACAGATGGAGACAGAAAGTGTCGCAGGAAGATAGTCATAGTGATCGTCATGGAAAGCGAGAGACCGTTGTGGACAGAAAAGCGGAGGAGTTCAGATGAAAAAGAGAAGATGTTATCTTTGTGGTGGAAAACTTGTAAATGGAAGATGTACACTTTGCGGTCTTGATAATACAAAAATTGAGCGGAAAAATTACCGCCTGAATGAAAGCAGCTTTGACGGAAAAGGGATTGAGGCAAAGCATTTATGTGAATCCCATAACGGAAAGCCGTCCGGTGGGCTGAACCGCCAGGGGCAGGCTTCCTGGCAGAGCGGACGAAACCAGCAGGGACAGAGTTCCTGGCAGAATGGACAAAATCAGCAGGGACAGAGTTCCTGGCAGAGCGGACAGAACTGGACGCAGACGGGCAGGAAAAAGAAAAAGTCCGGAAAGCAGAAAAAGGGATGGATTTCAACAATCATTGTATTGCTGATGATTCTGATCAGTATTGGCGGACCGGCGATCAGTTTTGTGACGACAGAGATAAAAAATAAGATTGATCAGATCAATAACTCTGGTGATGATAACTGGTGGAGTGGTTCAGAAATCGATACAAGTGTGGACGAGAATGATCCGTATGAGTTTGTAACGAGAGAGTTATCCGACAGTGGAGAGGTTTACGATACAGAGCTTGGATATGGTGAATATGTTGTGGGAACAGATATTCCGGAAGGAACTTATGAAGTAACACTTCAGTCAGGATACGGTTCGTTTCAGACCGATGATCCGGACAATTCCATTTATCTGTATGGATATTTCTCTGAAAATGCATCTGATGAGGATGAAGATATTACTGAAATGGAAGATGTAAGATTGTATGAGGGGGCCCATGTCATGATCGGAGAAGATGTGGTACTCGCCTTCCATACGGAGAATGGTCAGACCGGACAAATGCAGTCAGAAGATAATCCGTTGAGTGTGACGTATACTCTCCAGCCGGAAAAGAAGTATACTGTGGGAAAAGAGATTCCGGCAGGGGTGTATGATGTCTCTGGAACAAAAGACTGGGCTGTGATGGAGTATGAGATCTATCTCGGAGAACTGTATGATGAGGAATATGACAGCCTGAATTATCAGAATTATTCGATCATGGTAGAAGCGGGAAATGAAAATGCAATCTATAAAAATGCAGTACTGACGGAGGGAACGGAAATCACCGTGACAGGAAAAATGATCCTGACACCATCCAAAAAGATTGGAAGTCAGGATTATGAGGCATTTTATGATATTTACAGAAAATGATGTCGGGGTCAAAAGCCCCCGACTATGATACCTACGGATTGTTACGCACTACGTGCTCCCACAATCCTACCCAACATTCGCATATCGTGGTGCTTACGCCCCACTTTTATGCTCATATTGGGGCGGGTCACAAGGTCATTCTACCACTCGTGTGCGAGCACACGTGGTGTCAGACCTTTTGACCCTGGTATCAGAAAATGAAGTGAGAAAGGGTGACAGAATTGGCAAATAAAATCTCAGACGAAACGATAGAATATGTGGGAATCCTTGCAAAACTGGAACTTTCGGAGGAAGAAAAAGAAGCCGCCAAAAGCGATATGGAGCAGATGCTGGATTATATAGATACTTTAAATGAACTGGATACTACCGGGATTGAACCGATGTCTCATGTATTTCCGGTGCAGAATGTATTCAGGGAAGATGTTGTAACAAATGGTGATAATAAAGAGAAGACACTGGCAAATGCACCGCTTCGGAAAGAAGACAGCTTTGAAGTGCCGAAGACGATAGGGTAAAGGGAGTGAGATGAAGATGGATTTATTAAAACTTACAGCCCTTGAACTGGGCAAAAAAATAAAAGCCGGTGAGGTGACGGTCAGAGAAGCAGTCCGGGCAGTAATCGAGCAGGCAAAAGAAGTAGAACCGGCGATTAACAGTTATGTGACACTGGATGAAGAAGGGGCATATGCACAGGCAGATGAAATTCAGAAAAAGATCGACGCAGGAGAACTGACCGGACCGCTGGCAGGAGTTCCAGTAGCAATCAAAGATAATATGTGCATTGAGGGTCAGCTTACCACATGCAGTTCCAAAATCCTTTCAGGTTTTCAGCCGACTTATACAGCTCAGGCGGTAGAAAACCTGAAAAATGCAGGGGCCGTCATTCTTGGAAAGACGAATATGGATGAGTTTGCCATGGGAAGTACGACGGAGACTTCTTATTATGGACCAACGAAAAACCCTCATAATACAGCTCATGTTCCGGGAGGTTCTTCCGGTGGATCCTGTGCGGCAGTGGCTGCGTGCGAATGTTATTATGCACTTGGTTCTGATACCGGTGGATCGATCCGTCAGCCAAGTTCCTTTTGCGGAGTAGTGGGACTGAAACCGACGTACGGTACAGTTTCCCGTTATGGACTGGTGGCATATGGTTCTTCACTGGATCAGATCGGACCGGTGGCAAAGGATGTGGCAGACTGTGCAGCAATCCTGGAAGTGATCGCATCCCACGATGAGAAAGACAGTACGTCGATCGAACGGGATGACTGTGATTTTACAGAAGCACTGGTGGAAGATGTAAAAGGACTCAGGATCGGAATCCCGAGAGATTATATGGGCGAAGGACTGGATCCCGAAGTAAATCAGGCAGTCATGCAGGCAGCGAAAGTGCTTGAGGAAAAAGGTGCAGTGGTAGAGGCGTTTGACCTGGGACTTGTAAAATATGCAATCCCGGCATACTATACGATCGCAGCAGCAGAGGCAAGCTCCAACCTGGAACGTTTCGACGGAGTAAAATATGGATATCGGACCAAAGAGTATGAGGGACTTCATAATATGTATAAAAAGACCCGTTCCGAAGGATTTGGAGCAGAGGTAAAGAGAAGGATCATGCTGGGATCTTTCGTATTAAGTTCAGGATATTATGATGCCTATTATCTGAAAGCATTGAGAACAAAAGCCCTGATCAAGAGGGAATTTGACCGCGCGTTTGAAAAATACGATCTGATCTTAGGACCGGCAGCCCCGACAACAGCACCGGAGCTTGGAAAGAGTCTGGATGATCCGATGAAAATGTATTTGGGAGATATTTATACGATCTCTGTCAATCTTGCCGGACTTCCGGGCATGAGTGTGCCGGTAGGAAAAGACAGCAAAGGGCTGCCGGTGGGAATGCAGCTCATAGGAAATGTATTCGACGAAAAGACGCTGATCCGTGCCGCATATACTTATGAATGTGCGACAAAGAAAGTGCATGAAGTTCCTGCACAGATCGGATGGACAGCGGAAAAGGAGGTACAGTAATCATGGCAAAGCAGTATGAGACAGTGATCGGACTGGAAGTTCATATCGAACTGGCAACAAAGACAAAGATTTTCTGTGGATGCAGTACCGAATTTGGTGGGGCACCGAATACGCATACCTGCCCGGTCTGCACCGGTATGCCTGGGTCGCTTCCGGTATTGAATAAGCAGGTTGTAGAATATGCGATGGCGATCGGACTTGCAACAAACTGTAAGATCACGCAGGTATGTAAATTTGACCGCAAGAACTATTTTTATCCTGATAATCCGCAGAACTATCAGATTTCCCAGCTTTATCTTCCAATCGCACGAGATGGATATGTAGAGATTGAAAGCGGAAGCGGAAAGAAAAAAGTGCGGATCCATGAAATGCATATGGAGGAAGATGCAGGAAAGCTCGTTCACGATGAATGGGATGATACATCACTGGTTGATTATAACCGAAGCGGAGTTCCGCTGGTAGAGATTGTATCAGAGCCGGATATGCGTTCCGCTGAGGAAGTGATCGCATATCTTGAGAAACTCCGTATGATCGTACAGTATCTGGGAGCATCGGACTGCAAGCTGCAGGAAGGATCTATGCGTGCGGATGTAAACCTTTCTGTTCGGGAAGTTGGTTCGGATACATTTGGTACAAGAACGGAAATGAAAAACCTGAACTCCTTTAAAGCAATCGCTCATGCAATTGAGGGAGAGCGTCAGAGACAGATCGAGCTGCTGGAAGAAGGAAAAGCAGTGACCCAGGAGACAAGAAGATGGGATGATAATAAAGAACATTCCTATGCAATGCGTTCCAAAGAAGATGCACAGGATTACCGTTACTTCCCTGAACCGGATCTTGTTCCGATCGTGATCAGTGACGACTGGATCGAAAAAATCAGGGCACAGCAGCCGGAACTTCGGACAGAGAAGCTGGAGCGTTACAAAAAAGAATTTGACATCCCGGAATATGATGCAGAGATCATTACAGAATCCAAGCATATGGCAGATCTTTTTGAAGCGACGACTGCGATCTGCAATAAGCCGAAAAAAGTATCCAACTGGCTGATGGTAGAGACGATGCGTCTGATGAAGGAACACAGCATGGAAGCAGAAGATCTGAAGTTCTCACCGGTGAATCTGGCGAAGCTGATCGAGCTTAATGATGCGGGTACAGTAAATAGTTCTGTGGCAAAAGAAGTATTTGAACAGATCTTCCTGAATGATATTGAGCCGGATGTATATGTAGAAGAGCATGGACTGAAGACAGTCAATGATGCAGATGCACTCAGAACGACGCTGGAGAAAGTCATTGCTGACAATCCACAGGCAGTCGCTGATTACAGAGGAGGAAAAGAAAAAGCACTCGGTGCATTGGTCGGACAGACGATGAAAGCCATGAAAGGAAAGGCAAATCCGGGAATGGTCAACAAAATGCTCCGGGAAATGCTGGGATAATAATTGAAAATAGTTTTTCATCATTTCTAATAATAAAGTAAGGTGTTTATGACCTGTCTCAGATAATCCGATGCATAGGATATCAGGTCATAAGCACCTTTATTAATATACCAGTCTAATCAAATCCCTTTCACTAAACGGATGCGAGACAGATCCGAATAGTTCCGAATCAGACAAAAAACAGTAAAAAAATGTGGGGGGGGGTGACAAGATTTGAGAGGAAAAAAGAGATACAATAAAGTAGGATGTATCTTAATATAAATAAGATACTCACGAAAAAGGGAGGAAGGAGATAAGTTTCTATGATGAAAGGGAAACTAAAAAAAGCGGTTGCACTTGTGACAGCATTAAGCTGTGTGCAGATCTCACCGCTTGCAGTGACTGAAGTAGAAGCCGCACAGGATGCAGTCAGTGCTACGAAGAGTGGAAATATTGTGACCATTGGAAATGATAAGCTCAGCCGTGAGTTCAGTATTTCTGATGACAGGCTTTCCACGACAAAAATTGAGAACCTGCTTGAAAATTCAGTGTTCACACCGGGAGAAAATTCAGAAGAATTTGTGATTAAGACGCTGGATGAGACAAGTAACGGGGCAGTTTCATTGGAAGAATATACGACCAGTGAGGGAAATAGCAGTCAGATATTAGACGGGATTACCGATACAACAGGCAATTTCTGGTGTTCTAATTCGGATGATATGAAACTGGTAGTAAATTTTGGATCAGAAAAAGAAGTAAAAAAAGTGGTTTATACACCGCGTTATGATAATAGTGCGAAGTATAACTGTACCGGACGTCTGACCAAACTGAAGATCCAGTACTGGGATGGCAGTGCATGGCAGGATGCAACGGTTGGTGGAAATGCAGAAATTTCACTGACAACCGATGCAAATACAAAGCCGGATGCGATCGAGCTGGATGAAACAGTGACGACATCCAAGATCAAACTGGTTGGTATTGAGTCCTACCACTGGCAGGATGCAAACCGGAATAAGTTTATGAATGTCGGAGAACTGGATGTGCAGGATACAGCCGGAACAACTGTTCTTGACAAAGGTACACAGATTGCCGGAAAAGAAATCAAATCCAGTGAACTGACACTGAAATCGACTTCGATTGATGATACAACAGCAGTGATCAATGATGTTAATAAGACCGGTAAGATGATCACTTTTGAATTTGATCCGGTTGAGATGGGAACAGGCGAAGCCAATATTACAGAAAAGATTGTCATGTATGATGGAGATCATTTCATGCGTAAGTTCCTGGAGATTGACAGTGAAGATAAGGATGTCCGCATGGATTATATCGATGGCGAGCATCTGACAGTCACAGACAGCGATAAGACATGGACTGTTCCGAAGGGAGTCGGCGGTGTTGTAGAGATGAGCGAATATAAGGCAAATCTCGGACAGCCGATCTATATTGATGGAATGTTTGTGGGATCAGAATTCCCGGAAACTGATACACAGATTGAATCAGGTTTGGGACATGTACGCTACTATACAGGAAAGAATTTTACAGATTTTGAGAGAGACGGACAGCTGACTGAGGATGGAAAGTATATTTCCTGGCAGACCGTTGTTGGTGCAAGCCATAGTGACGGAAGTGATCAGGGAGTCATCCAAAGTGATTTTTATGATTATATCGACAGTATTGCAACTCCGTCAGATTTCCGTCTGCAGTACAACTCCTGGTTCGACAACATGATGAGAATTGATGATGATAATATCCTTTCCTCATTCATTGAAATCGAGAAGGAACTGACACAGACCGGAGTTCGCCCGATGGATTCCTATGTAGTGGATGATGGATGGAACAACTACAATAATACATCAGTTGTAGATTCCGTACGTTCCGGAACGACCCTGAATACAACAGGATTTTGGGAGTTCAACTCCAAATTCCCGAATGGACTGACAACATCCAGTTCCCTGGTAAATAAACTGGGATCTGATTTCGGTGTATGGATTGGACCAAGAGGAGGATACAACTTCTTCGGTTCTCTGGCAGATATCCTGACAAAGAGCGGAACAGGAAGTAAGTCCGGTGGTTCCATTGATGTTGCAGATGCAACTTATGTTCAGAAGTTTGAAGAAATGGCGATCAACTGGATGCATGACTATGGAGTAAACTACTGGAAGTGGGATGGATTTGCAGATGTTGCACAGTATAATGCATTCCCGTCAGGAGAAGGTGTTGTAGGATACAGTGAGGAACACCGCCATATGTATGGTGGACAGAATCAGATGTACCATGTGACAGACCTTTGGGAGAAATGGATCGTGCTGATGGAGAATGTCCGTCAGGCTGAGAAAGATTATAATATTAAGAACTTGTGGATCTCCCTGACCTGTTATGTAAACCCAAGTCCATGGTTCTTACAGTGGGCAAACTCTGTATGGTTACAGTGTGCAGGAGACCGTGGAGAGATCAGTAATGGTACACTGAATAATAAGATGGACAATATGCTGACTTACCGTGATGCGAACTACTATGAGTTTGTTCAGGTACACCAGTTTCAGTTCCCATTGGCAAATATTTATAATCACGATCCGATCTACGGAAGTGAAGGAACAGGAATCGTAGCTGACTCCATGACAGCAGAACAGTTCAAGAATTACCTGTATATGATGGGAACAAGAGGAACTGCATTCTGGGAGCTTTATTACTCTGATTCACTGCTGGACAAGGATAAATATCTTGTAAATGCAGAGTTCCTTGAGTGGGAGGAAGAAAATTTCTCCAAGCTGAAGAATGCGAAGATGATCGGTAGCCATCCATCCAGTGCAACAAGACTCAGCACTTACAGAAATGGTGGAATGAGCAGCGGTGAAGTACAGAATCCATATGGATTTGCATGCTTCGATGGAAATGCAGGAATCATTTCCATGAGAAACCCGTCTGCAACAGAGAAGACGATCACATTTACACTGAATGATGCAATCGGAGTTGCAAAAGCCGGTACTTACTACATGAGTACAGTACATACTTATTCTCCGAATGGAACGATTGCGACAGCAAAAGATACTTATACAAAGGGTGAAGAAGTATCCGTTACACTTCAGCCGGGTGAAGTACAGGTATGGTCTCTGAGCCAGAATGCAGATACAACTGCACCGACATTCAAGAGCCTGACAAGTGTTTCAGGAACAGAGCTTCAGGTGCAGTTAAGTGAAAAGATCAAAGGAAATGCAGGCCTGAAAGTAAAAGTAAATGACAAAGTAGTTGATAATGTGACAGTTTCAGAGTATGCAGACCTGCGTACATTTAAACTGACATTTGCTACAGCACTGAATGATGGCGATGTTGTAGAAGTATCCGCAGAGAGTGGAGCAGATGCAGCCGGAAATCAGATCACAGGAAAGATCTCAGCTCCATACTATGCAGAGAATAAGATTGCAGAGAAAGAAACTGTAGAGGGAAGCAACAGCGAGATCAGTGGAAAAGACCGCAGCGTAGAAGGAACCAACGGATTCACAGTAGCAGCACAGGTTCAGACAGCAGACAGAAGTGTTGTCCTTGTAAAGCAGGGAGATGCTTATGAACTCGGAATTAATGCAGAAGGACATCCGTATTTCACGGTAAACGGTGTGACAGCAACAGCTGATACAGTTATTTCCGATGCAACAGAATCTATGATCGTTGGTGTAAAAGAAAATAACGGATTGGTTCGTATTTATGTAGACGGACAGATAAGTGCGTCTGTATATAATGCAGAGAACAAAGAGTTCGCAGTTCCGGCAGCAAAGATCGTTGGTAACGGTGTAAACGGAGCTGTGACAAATGTAGCAGTTTATGACAGAAGTCTTGGCTACGATGAAGTTCCGACATCAGGACTGGCAGAGACTGTGAAGAAGATCACAGCAGAAAAAGATAACTGGACAACTGAGTCCTGGACAGCAGCCAATATGGATACGCTTCTTTCCAATACAACGAGTGCCATCTCAGGTGGAGATGCTTCAGCGATCCAGGCAGCAAAAGAGGCACTGACAGCAGGTTATGCAACACTTGTACCAAAAGTAGTAGAGAATCTGGCATATCAGAAAAATGTAACATCTGCATGGGTAGACCCTGATGAGACAACAGATATGACCAATACAAGAAGTCCGCTTTCCAATGCAGTAGATGGTGTTTACAATAATTCTGATAAATATGCAATCTATGGAAAAGATGGAAAAGATAAAGGTTCTTATATTACGATCGATCTTGGACAGCAGTGCAAGATCAACAATGTAAACTTATGGCGTTACTGGTCTGATGGAAGAACTTATAAGGCAACCGCACTGGTAGTATCTGATACAGCAGATTTTGCGAAGAAGACAGTTCTCTATTACAGTGGAGATTCTGATGTATATAATTTAGGTGTGGATCCGACAGATACATTATATGCAGAAACTTCAGCAGGAAAAGCATTATACAGCGGAGAAGCTGTGACAGGAAGATATGTACGTCTGTACGCAATGGGTAAAGTTGGAAGTAATACTACAAGCGGACATGAGAACCATATCGTAGAGATCCAGGTAAATGGAAGTGCAACAGATTCAGACCCATATGATCTGACAGAATACCGGAATATATTAAAAGAAGCAAAGACAGAGGCGGCAAAGGATATTTATACAGCAGAATCTGTAGCAGCTCTGAATGAGCAGATCACAGCATCTGAAGCACTGATCGCAGAACTTGATGCAGCGATCAATGCAGGAAATCAGCCGGATAAGTCCTGGTCTGAAGTAGCCAATGCGAAGGCAGCTCTTGAGGCAGCCGTAGCAGCACTGGCAAAAAATGACGGACCGGTTGTAGAAGAAGATGCAGACTACACAGCAGTAAATGCAGCAAAAGAAAAAGCTGCAGGAGTAGACAGAAGCAGATATACAGATGAGAGTCTGAAAGCACTGGATGATGCAGTTGCAGCGGTAGTAGAAGGACTGAAGAAATCCGAGCAGGGCAGAGTCGATGCAATGGCAGCAGCAATCAATAATGCGTATGCAGCACTGGTTGAAAAACCGGCTGTAGAAGAGGATGCAGACTATACAGCAGTGAATGCAGCAATTGCAAAAGCAGATAAGATTGACAGAAGTAAGTATACAGAAGAAAGTCTGAAGGCTTTGGATGATGCAGTCGCAGCAGTAGAAAAGGGTCTGAAAGAATCCGAACAGAGCAGAGTTGATGCAATGGCAGCAGCAATTGAGAAAGCATTAAGCGAACTGGTAGAAAGCCCGGTAGTTGAACCGGAAAAAGATGCAGACTATACAGCAGTGAATGCAGCAATGGAAAAAGTACAGAAGATTGACAGAAGTAAGTATACAGAAGAAAGTCTGAAAGCTTTGGATGATGCAGTCGCAGCGGTAGAAAAGGGTCTGAAAGAATCCGAACAGGATAAAGTTGACGCAATGGCAGCAGCAATCGAGAAGGCACTGGATGGTCTGAAAAAGAAACCGGCAGCTGACGATGATAAGAAGAATGATTCAAAGAAAGATGATTCAAATAAGAATGACTTAAATAAGAATGATTCTGATAAGAAGGCAGATGCCGTTAAGACTACCACAGTGAAGACCGGAGATGCAGCCAATGTAATTCCATTCTTCGGAATGACATTGCTTGCAGCAGGTGCAGTGATCGTAATTGCATTTAAAAAGAAACGCAGAGCCTAAGAAATGCAGACAGGATGAAAATGAACTGAGCTGTGAAAAGCTTTGTTAAAAAGAAAAGAGTCTGGATATACAGAAAATGTATGTCCGGACTCTTTTGTTATCCTCCCCCCAAAAAAAAAATTATCCACAATTTTATCGACAAAAAAGATGAGTTATGAACAAAATACAAATTGCAATTCCAGTATTTGTCATGTATTCTGTAATTACTCCGATTCATGGAGCATCTGAATTCAGAACAAGGTCAACAGCTTTTATTCAAAGCATCGATTCAATGTAATTAAAATAAATGGTCAAAATGAAAATCTGCAGAGAACAGTCAGAAAAAAATCATCAGTAGAAAGGAATTGCCTATGGAGATCAATCTATTACAGGAGTACACGTTTGTATGTCTTGACATTTTTAATAACATCATTCACAATAAAGATAAAAAGATAGAGAATAAATTGGAAGAGTGGTTGGTATTTCTAAGTCAGGATGATCCGGATATGATTATGAAACTGCTGGACAGGAATCCTGAATTTCAGAAAATTTATGAAGAAATCTACACTCTGTGCCTGAATATGGAAGGGATGATGGAGATGTTTTCAAAAGAACTGGAAATTATGGATCGAAATACAGTAAAGCTGATGATCGATGAGATGGAAGAAGAACTGAACGAGACGAAGCGGAAAGCGAAAAAGGAAGTTGATGAGGTGAAAAGGAAGGCAAAAGAAGAAATTGAAGAAGCGGAAAAGCGTGCAAAAGCAGCAGAGGAAGAGACTGAAAGATTACGCAGGACTTTGGAGGAGCAAAAAGGTAAGAGGGATATTTCTTGACAGATCTTCAGGGAAGGTGTTAGAATATCCCCGTTACAATTAAATGAAAGATGCGTAAGGTGTCAGTCGGACAAAATGTCAGGACTGGTGAAAAGGGAAACAGGTGCGAATCCTGTACGAACTCGTCACCGTATTTCGTGAGCAACAGCCATAAGACCACTGGGAGACCGGGAAGGTGAGCTGGATGCGTCTGAACGATCAGCCGGGAGACCTGCCTTTCGCAGTACAGGAACGAAGAGTTCAGGTCACGAGGAACTGGCGGTACGAAAGAATAGGACAGACTGTTTTTTATAAAAAAGACAGTTTATTCGTGTAAAGAAGATATTATGTGAACCCTCGTTTTTAACGGGGGTTTTATTTACTTATTTATGCAGACAAAAGCCAGAGTCGGTGTGTATATCTGTATATCTGAACTGTTCTGTTCCAAAAAGCATTGATCAAAGATCAGGGAGGGAAAGATGAAGAAAAAATTATTGACAGCATTTCTGGTAACTGCACTTGGAATATCCATGTTAAGTGGATGTGGTGGAAAGAACAGTGACGACAATTCAACCAAATCTGAACAGTCAACCAAAGAAAAAGATCAGGAGGCGGCAGATAAAGTGGCAAAGCTGATTGATGATATTTATGTACAGGAGAGGACAGACAAGACAGATGAGCAGTGCGAAGCTGCAAAGAAGGCGTGGGATGCATTGACAGATGCACAGAAAGAGTTAGTAGAAGGTGAAAATGCAGACCCGGATTATTTCGGAAGAGATACGGGAGACGCATCAAAAGATGATCCACTGAATGAGGATGAGATTGGGGAAAATGAACTTTTAGTTGTAAGTTTCGGAACTTCCTTTAATAACAGCCGTGCAGAGGATATTGGTGGAATTGAAAAGGCACTTCAGGCAGCTTATCCTGAGTGGTCTGTAAGAAGGGCATTTACGGCTCAGATCATCATCAACCATGTTCAGGCACGTGACGGAGAAAAGATTGATAATATGGATCAGGCTTTAGAAAGAGCTGTAAAGAACGGTGTCAAGAATCTGATCGTGCAGCCGACGCATCTGATGCATGGTGCAGAATATGATGAACTGACAGAAGCAGTAGAAAATTATAAAGATAAGTTCGAGTCAGTAAAAATTGCAGAGCCACTGCTTGGAGAAGTTGGTTCCGATGCAACTGTGATCAATGCAGATAAGGAAGCCGTAGCAAAAGCAATCACAGCAGAGGCAGTAAAAATAACCGAGTATGAAAGCCTGGATGCTGCAAAAGAAGCAGGAACAGCATTTGTATTTATGGGACATGGAACATCCCATACAGCAAAGATCAGCTATTCCCAGATGCAGACGCAGATGGAACAGCTTGGATATGAGAATGTATTTATCGGAACAGTAGAGGGTGAACCGGAAGAGACCTCCTGTGAGTCAGTGATTGAAAAGATCAAAGCAGCAGGATACAAAAATGTTGTACTTCGTCCACTGATGGTTGTGGCAGGAGATCATGCCAATAATGATATGGCAGGCGATGATGATGATGATTCCTGGAAGAGCCAGTTTGAAGCGGCAGACGCATTTGACAACATTGAGACCCAGATTGCCGGTTTAGGTGAGATTAAAGAGATCCAGCAGCTTTATGTAGCTCATACAAAAGCAGCAATGGATGCAGAATAGGAGATTATTTTTCATGAGAAAAAGACTGTTGGCAGTGACACTTTCTGTTATGATGACTGCCTCGATGCTTGCAGGATGTGGCGGTAAGGCAGATACGAAAGATACTAAGAAAGTACAGACAGAACAGGATTCTTCAAAAGCGGAAGGAATAGCAGAAGAATCTTCGGAAAAGAAAAATGCAGCAGAAGATGCAGGACTGGAAGATGGTGTATATACTGCAGAATTTCATACAGACAGTTCGATGTTTCATGCAAATGAGACAAAGGATGGAAAAGGAACTTTGACTGTGAAAGACGGAAAGATGGTCTTTCATGTCACTCTTCATTCAAAGAATATTGTCAATCTGTTCCCTGGTAAGGCAGAGGATGCCCAGAAGGATGGAGCAGAGCTTCTGCAGCCAACCGTAGATACGGTGACCTATTCCGATGGAACTACGGAAGAGGTTTATGGATTTGATATTCCGGTTACAGTGATCGATCAGGAGTTTGATCTGGCTCTGATCGGGAAAAAAGGCGTGTGGTATGATCACAAGGTAAGTATTGAAAATCCGGTGAAAGACGAATAAATCTTCTTATAAAGCGGATTTGTACAGATAGAAAAGTCGCAGAGCAGGATAAAGATCTGCGGTAGAAATTATGAATCTGTATATAGTACATAAAAAGAACAGGGATCCCAGCGGACAGTTCCGGTTATAAAAGGAAGTGTTCACCGCAGGTATCCCTGTTCTTTGTTATTACTGCGTGTATGCGAAGCAGGACTATATATGCAGATCCAGCAAAGGATATTTCGATAATTTCACTCCGGTTTCAGGATCTGTACTGATACTCTGGTCAGATATTCCCCGGTATCTGAAGTTGCAAGTTCATCGATCACTGCTTCCTTATAGGAATACTGTCCGGTTCTGAAACCATGGTCATCGATCCACTGGAACAGTTTCTGATAAATCTGTTCGGACTGGTAGTAGTCCCCTTTCAGACAGGCAGTGGCATACGTGCCGGCCGGTTTGATATGGCAGGGATGCCCTTCGGGAAAGTCAATGACTTTTGTGAAAAAATAGGCATAAGTATCAAGGTGATTCTGTCTGAGTTCTGTGATATCCAGCATAGCTCCGTAAGGATTTCCGGCATTTAAGTTATGGCTGTTGCAGTATCCGACATGAGAGCAGAGTGTCTGAATAATGTGCTGATGCTCATTTGTATGAAGCGGTTCGCTAATGATCAGATATTCTTCCGGGAGTTCTTCACAGAAAATCTTGTCGATCCCTTTCTGGGTTAATTGATCCCGGTTCTCGATCAGAGACAGCTTGGTTGTGATGACCTGCCGGATTCTTCTGAGCCGTTCTTCTTCACGAAGCACTTCCTTTTGCTGTTCCAGTAACAAATCTTTTAAGAGATCCGGAGTACGGTGATCCAGAAATGCCCCGATCTCTTTCAGTGGCATTCCTAATTCTCTCAGCCAGGTGATCGTAAAGAAAATATCAAATTGACTTTCACTGTAGTAGCGGTAGCCTTTTTCGTCTGTATAGGCAGGATGGAAGATACCAATTTCATCATAATGAATCAGTGTCCGCTTATTTGTGCCACACAACTTTGCAAAATCACCGGTTTTTATGCATGGAATATCATTTTTTTGCATAAATATTCAATCCTTTCTTGACTATACCGTAACGGTATACCCTATTATAATCCCGATACAGAAAAATTACAATTTTAACTTACAACAGTAGATTTATCAGATAGAATAAATCCGATGTTCAGAAAAACGAAAAGGAGAAAAGTAAAATGCCGCAGTTAAGTAATCGTGTGAATACATTTACCGATTCGGTGATCCGGCGTATGACCAGGATCAGTGATGAATATGGTGCGATCAATCTGTCCCAGGGCTTTCCTGATTTTGATCCACCGAAAGCGATGCTGGATGCACTGGCAAAGGCAGCCTATGCAGGTCCGCATCAGTATTCGGTCACTTTTGGAGCTGAAAATTTCCGGGAGGCACTGGCGAAAAAGCAGGGAAAGGCAATCGGGAGAGAGATTGATCCGGACAAAGAAATCGTAGTGACCTGTGGTGGAACAGAAGCGATGATGTGTGCGATGATGACGATCTGCAATCCGGGAGACAAAGTGATGGTATTTTCCCCGTTTTATGAAAATTATGGGGCAGATGCGATCCTGTCAGGAGCAGAACCAATCTACATTCCACTCGTTCCGCCGGAGTATGGATTTGATATCAGTCTGGTGGAAGAAGGCTTTAAAAGCGGAGCAAAAGCAATCATCGTATGCAACCCGTCCAATCCGTGTGGGAAAGTATTTACAAGAGAAGAACTGATGCAGATCGGAGAACTTGCCGTAAAATACGATGGATTTGTTGTGACAGATGAGGTGTATGAACATATGGTGTATGCACCGAACCGGCACGTATGTATGGCATCTCTTCCGGGAATGTATGAGCATACGATCACCTGTAATTCTCTTTCTAAAACCTATTCGATCACCGGATGGAGACTGGGGTATCTGATCGGACCGGAAGAAGTCATTGAGGGAGCAAAGAAAGTGCATGACTTCCTGACTGTAGGAGCTGCGGCACCTTTACAGGAAGCAGCAGTGACGGGACTGAATTTCCCGGAATCCTATTATGAAGAACTGCTGGCACTTTATACGAAAAAGAGAGCGTACTTCCTGAAAGGACTGGATGAGATCGGATTGAAGCATAATGTGCCGCAGGGAACTTATTTTGTTATGATAGACATTCAGGAATTTCTCGATCTGCCGCAGTTTCAGGGCTGGACAGATCTGGAATTTTGTGAATGGATGATCAAAAACATCGGAGTGGCAGCCGTACCGGGATCCAGTTTCTTCCGTGAGGAAGTGAATCATCTGATCCGGCTTCACTTTGCAAGAGAAGAAAAGACGATTGACGAGGCACTGAAGCGTCTGAAGAAATTACAGGAGTTGTTAAAATAATGGTATATTCAGTAAATTTTGCAAATTATACAATCGGTGAAACTGCTTATGAAGCTGTGGCGGAAGTATGCAGGCCGTTCGGAAAGAGGATCTTTCTGATCGGTGGAAAGCTGGCAATGCAGGCAGGAAAAGAGAAACTGGAAAGTCAGATAAAAGGTTCAGAACTGAGCATTGTCAGGGAGGAAGTCTTTGGAGAAGAATGTACTTATGCAAGGATGGATGAGTTGGCAGAAGAGGCAAAAGCATCTGAGGCAGACATGATCTTTGGAATGGGTGGAGGAAAGGCACTGGATACTGCAAAGGGAACTGCGGAGAAAGCCGGACTTCCGGTTTTTACCTTTCCGACGATCGCGGCTACCTGTGCGGCAACGACAGCTCTTTCAGTAGTATACCGGGAAGACGGGAATTTTGACAGTTTCTACTTCTTTGAAAAACCGGCACGCCACAGCTTTATTGATACGCAGATCATTGCAGAAGCACCGGAAAAATATTTAAGGGCAGGAATGGGCGATACGCTGGGAAAATATTTTGAATGTCATTTTGCTGCGAGAGGTGACAGACTGGAGCATAGTTCAGCACTGGGAAGAGAGATCAGTAATATGTGCTATTTCCCACTTTTGGAATATGCAGAAGCAGCACTGGAAGAATGCAGGCACAAAAAAGCCGGAAAAGCCCTGGAGCAGGCTGTGCTTGCCAATATTGTAAGTACGGGACTGGTATCCCTGCTGGTACTGGATCAGTATAATTGTGCGGTGGCACATTCAGTTTACTATGGACTGGTTCTGCTGGATGGATTTGAAGAGGAAAACCTGCACGGGGATGTCGTGGCATATGGTGTGCTTGTTCAGTTGCTGGTTGACGGGGAAGAAGAAAAAGCAAAAGAAATGAAAACATTTCTAAAGAATCTCAAAATCCGCACAACATTAAAAGAAATGGGTGCATCTGTGAAACGGGAAACCTTGAGAGAAGTACTGCACGAAATCGTGACAGGACCGGATATGGAGCATATTCCATATGAAATTACCGAAGACATGGTTTATGATGCGATGGTAAAAGTGGAAGAGCTGGTTGGATAAACCAGTATGCAACAAAGCTGAAAACGTGTTGCAGACGATAAGAAAAAAGGAAAGTGAGGGTACAAATGGGAAAGTCATATGTGACAAAAAAGAATTTATTTAAATTCCTTTTAGGATCGGCATTTGGAATTTTAATGTTCCTTGTGCCGATTCCGCAGGGGGAATCATTTACAACATTGTTGGACTTTTTAAAAAGCTGGATCAAAGGCTTATTTGGCAGCAACTTAAGTTATATCATTACGGTGATGCTGGTCTTTTCGGCGGTAGTAAGTGTGTATGATTTTATTGCAAAGCCGGACTGGATCAGGAAAAATCATTATCTGTCGAGAGCATTCTCAACAACACCACTGTATCTGGGATCGAAGATCCTTGGAGCAGTATTTGCGGTCATGATCGTATTTAAGATTGGACCGGAAATGATTATTTCTGCGGATACAGGAGCAACAATGATCGATCTGTGCGGAACACTGTTCAGTATCGTGCTGGCGTTCAGCTTTATTTTACCGTTCCTGACAGATTGTGGAATTATGGAATTTCTTGGTGTGATCGCAAAACCGCTTGTCCGTCCGTTATTCCATGTACCGGGGCGTGCCTCAGTGGATCTGATCGCATCCTGGTTTGGTGCTTCTAATGCAGCGGTTATCCTGACGAGAGAGCAGTATATGAAAGGATTTTATACAAAGAGAGAGGCCGGCTACATCATGACAAACTTCTCTCTGGTATCGATCCCGTTCTGTCTGATGGTTGCAGACACCATGGGAATTGCAAATCTGTTCCCGCCATTTTATCTTTGTATCTGTATTGTTGGAATCATCCTGGCAGTGATCATTGCAAGAATCCCTCCAATTAAAACGATTCCAAATACTTACAGAGAATCCGTAGGTAAGCAGATTAACGAAGAGATTCCGCAGGAAAAAGGCATTTTTGCCCATGCTGTAGAAATGAGCTGCAAAAGGGCAGAATCCTTCAATGTAAAGACAGTCGGAACAAGTGGACTGGAAGTTCTGATGGGAATGTTCTTTGACCTGATCCCGATCGTTGTTGCCTGGGGAACACTGGCACTGATCATTGCCACATATACACCGGTCTTTGACTGGATTTCTTATCCGATGGGACTGTACCTGAAACTGCTGGGAGTACCGGAAGCATTTGCGGCAGCACCGGCTACCCTGGTAGGATTTACAGATATGTTTATCCCGGCACTCCTGTCAGTAGGGCTGACATCTGTAAAGACAAAATTTATTATCGGAGTTCTTTCACTGGTACAGATCATTTATCTGACAGAAGTTGGAACGATTATTATCAAGAGTGAGATTCCGCTGAATTTCTGGAAGCTGCTGGTCATCTTCCTTGAGAGAACAATCGTGGCACTGCCGTTGATCGTTCTGTTTGCAAATCTTGTTCTGTAAACCTTTTAAAAGAATAATTCGAGCTTAAACGGAGCATACTGAGTACGATAAAAAGGAAAGGTATGCTCTTTTATTATGAAAAAATCGCATCTGTATGATTTCTTATATAATATAGCAGGAAGTATTTTGTATGCGGCAGGGATTGATACCTTTGCCGGGGCAGCAGGATTTGCACCGGGCGGTGTATCAGGACTTGCCCTGATCCTGAATCATCTGTGGGGACTGCCGGTGGGGATCATGACCCTGATTTTAAATGTTCCGCTAGTTCTGATCAGCTATAAAGTAGTAGGAAAAAAGTTTCTTCTGAAGACGGCGGTGACCATGCTTATTTCAACCTTTTTTCTGGATCTTGTATTTCCCTTTTTTCCACTGTACCGCGGACAGCGTCTGCTGGCAGCAGTTTATTCAGGAGTCTTGCTGGGCGGAGGAATGGTGTTGTTCTATCTGCGGGGTTCGTCCTCTGGAGGAATCGATTTTCTGACTATGGCAATAAAAAAGAAGCATCCGTCGTTTTCGCTTGGGAAAATCACCCTGATGATCGATCTTGCAGTCATTCTTCTTGGCTGGCCGGTATTCGGGGATGTGGATGCAGTGCTGTACGGACTGATCTCTACCTTTGTGTCGGTGGTGGTGATCGATAAAGTTCTTTACGGGATCGGGGCAGGAACACTTGCGATCATTATTACGTCTGACGGGGGAAAGACGGCAAAAGCGATCCGGGAAAATGCAGACCGGGGCGTGACACTTTTAGAAGCCACCGGCGGGTATACCGGACAACAGAAGGGTGTACTGCTGTGTGCCTGTTCCAAGTCAGAAGCCTATATGGTTCAGGAGGCAGTGAGAAAGACGGATGAGACCGCATTTCTGATGTTCACTGAGACGAGTGAAGTATTCGGGGAAGGGTTTAAGCATTCCTGAAGAGATGGGGATATCCGGAGAAGGCTTTCAGCATTCCCGGCTTGCAAATTCCCGTGTCATACCGTACAATAAAATCCGTTGGATAAAAGAAATTAGAAACTTGATATAATATGATTCAGGAGAGGCGGTATACCATGGGCATGATACGTGCTGAAAAGCTTGTATTTGAATATGATAAACGAGACGAAGACGGCAATGTGATCGGAAGCCGCAGAGCCATTGACGGAGTGGACATCGACATTCCGCAGGGGTCTTTTGTGGCAGTGCTGGGGCATAATGGTTCAGGAAAATCCACACTGGCAAAGCATATGAATGCGATCCTTGTTCCGACAGACGGGACAATGTGGGTGGACGGAAAAGATACAAAGGATTTGGAGAAACTGTGGGAGATCCGGCAGAGTGCCGGAATGGTCTTTCAGAATCCGGACAACCAGATCATCGGAACGGTGGTAGAAGAGGATGTCGGATTCGGACCGGAAAATCTCGGAGTTCCGACAAAAGAAATATGGAAAAGAGTAGAGGACAGTCTGCGTGCTGTCGGGATGCTGGACCGGAGAAAAGATTCTCCCAATAAGCTTTCAGGCGGTCAGAAGCAGAGGGTGGCGATCGCAGGAGTGATCGCAATGGAGCCGAAATGCATTGTACTGGATGAACCGACTGCCATGCTGGATCCAAATGGAAGAAAAGAAGTGATTCATGCAGTGGAAAAGCTTCGGAGAGAAAAAAATGTGACTGTGATCCTGATCACTCATTATATGGAAGAAGTGGTGGATGCAGATCAGGTCTTTGTCATGGATGATGGCCGGATCGTTATGCATGGCACACCACGGGAAATTTTCAGCCGGGTTGATGAACTGAAAAAATACCGGATGGATGTACCACAGGTTACGATGCTGGCAGATGAGCTGATCCGCCGTGGAGTGGATCTGCCAAAAGGAATTTTAAGAAGGGAAGAACTGGTAGAAGCATTATGTCGATTACGTTAGAACATCTCAGTTATGTATACAATCCGGGAACCGCTTACGAGAAGCACGCATTGAAGGATGTCAGTCTTGAGATTCCACAGGGACAGTTTGTCGGGATCATTGGTCATACCGGTTCAGGAAAATCCACTCTGATCCAGCATCTGAACGGATTGATGAAAGCGACCTCAGGAAGGCTGCTCTATGAAGGAAAAAATATTTATGAAGAAGGATACGATATGAAGCAGCTCCGCACGCAGGTCGGACTGGTGTTCCAGTATCCTGAATATCAGTTATTTGAAGTGGATGTATTAAGTGATGTCTGCTTTGGTCCAAAGAACCAGGGGCTTTCAAAAGAAGAATGCGAGGCACAGGCAAAAGAGGCATTGCAGTTAGTCGGATTCCCGGAGAAATATTATCATCAGTCTCCATTTGAACTCTCAGGAGGGCAGAAAAGGCGTGTGGCGATCGCAGGGATTCTTGCCATGCATCCAAAGGTGCTTGTATTGGATGAGCCAACTGCGGGACTTGACCCGAAGGGAAGGGACGAGATTCTAGATCAGGTGGCACAGCTTCACGAAAAGACCGGGATGACAGTAGTTCTGGTATCCCACAGCATGGAAGATGTGGCAAAATATGTAGACCGACTGATCGTGATGAACCAGGGGGAAAAAATGCTGGACGGAACACCGCAGGAAGTCTTCCGGCATTATAAAGAACTTGAGGCAGTCGGTCTTGCTGCACCGCAGGTAACTTACGTGATGCATGACCTGAAAGAAAAGGGGTTTGAAGTGTCAGCAGATGCGGCAACGGTAGAAGAAGCCGCAGATGAGATCATGAAATGCCTGAAGCAGACCCGAAAGGCAGAAAGAGAGGTGCAGGCATGATCCGTGATATTACAATAGGACAATATTATCCGGCACAGAGTCAGGTACATAGGTTAGATCCACGGGTGAAGATCGTCTGCACGCTGGCATTCCTGGTTTCCTTATTTTTACAGAACAGTATTTTAGGATATGTAGTTGCATTTGTATTTCTTGCAATGGTGATCCGGCTTTCAAAAGTACCGGTAAAATTTATTGTCAGAGGACTGAAACCCATCGTGATCCTGCTGCTTTTTACGGTGCTGATGAACCTGTTCCTTACGAGGAATGGAAATATCCTCTTTCATTATGGAATCCTTACGATCACGGAGGGTGGTCTGCGGACATGCGTTTTTATGACGGTAAGACTGATCTTTCTGGTGATGGGATCTTCCATCATGACACTTACGACCACTCCGAACAGCCTGACAGACGGAATCGAAAAGCTGCTTCATCCGCTGAACCGGATCCATGTTCCGGTGCATGAGATCGCGATGATGATGTCGATCGCTCTCCGTTTTATTCCAATCCTTTTGGAAGAGACGGATAAGATCATGAAAGCACAGATCGCAAGAGGGGCAGATTTTGAATCGGGAAATATCCTGCAAAGGGCAAAGGCGATGATCCCGATCCTTGTGCCGCTGTTCGTATCTGCATTCCGACGGGCGAATGATCTTGCAATGGCAATGGAAGCAAGATGTTACCATGGCGGGGATGGAAGAACAAAGATGAAACCATTGCAGTATCATAGAAACGACAGAGTTGCTTATTTGATCATACTGTTGTATTTAGTGGCGATCGTAGGGATAGGAAGATATATTCCATTTAAAATATGGATTTTCTAATTACAGATAACAGAAAAAAGAGGACAGGAAAAGAATGAGAAGGATCAGACTGACAGTTGCCTATGACGGAACAGATTACTGTGGATGGCAGGTCCAAAATAATGTGGCAACGATAGAAGGAGAACTGAATACGGCACTGACACGGCTGACCGGGCAGACAGTAAAGGTGATCGGGGCGAGCCGGACGGATGCAGGAGTTCACGCAAGAGGAAATGTGGCAGTATTTGATACAGAATCTTCCATTCCACCGGAACGGTTTCTTTATGCCGTGAATGCGTTGCTTCCGGAAGACATCGTAGTAGTTGATTCCTGCGAGGTGGCAGCAGACTGGCATCCAAGACACTGCAATACAGAAAAGACCTATGAATACCGGGTGCTGAACCAAAAGCTTCCCGATCCGATGAGAAGAAGAGATACTTATTTCGTCTCTTTTCCGCTGGATTTGGAGAAAATGAGAAAGGCAGCGGGATATCTGGAGGGGGAGCATGACTTTAAAAGCTTCTGTAATGTGCATACGCACGTAGAAGATACAGTCCGCACCATATACCGGATGGAAGTGATCCGGGAAGAAAATGTGATCACATTCCGGGTCAGAGGAAACGGATTTCTTTACAATATGGTGCGTATCCTTGCCGGAACACTGATCGGAGTCGGAAGAGGACTGATCGATCCGGAAGAGATCCCGGCGATGCTGAAGGCAAAAGACCGGCAGGCGGCGGGGATGACCGTGCCGCCGCAGGGACTGACACTGATGAAGATCGATTATCTGGATTGAAGAGTGCAGACGGGCGGTAAGGGCCGACGGTTGAAAGCTGAGCCTGGTGAGGGTCAATTATTTAGAATGAGTTTATAAGGGATGGGGGAATGGAAAGTTGAAGGCAGTGGTCTGCGAAGATGAAGAGGCACTTCAGCTTTTTTTAGAAAAGCAGGTATGTGAGTGTATGGAAGAAGCCGGGATCAATGGGAGTTGCGAAGTATTTTCATCGGCAGAAGAATTACTGGACAAAGGAAATCCTTTTTATGATCTTTATCTGCTGGATATTCAGCTTGGTCAGATGACGGGAATGGAACTGGCGGAAAAGATCAGGGAGAAAGATGACCATGCAGTGATCCTTTTTGCAACAAATTATAAAGAAATGATCCGTAAGGCATTTCAGGTATCGGCACTGGATTATTTGGTGAAACCATTGGATGAGGTGGAAGTAAGACAGGCATTATTGCGTTCTTTCCGGTATCTGTCAAAAAAAAGAAACCGGATTGCTTTAAAAAATCAGTCAGGAGTGGAGATCTTTTATCACGAAGAGATTGAGTACATAGAAAGTGAAAAAAGAAAAGTGCGGATCTACAGCAGGCGAGGCAGCGGTGAATTTTATGTGCGGCTCAATGACCTGGAACACGAATTTAAAGGCAGTCTGCTTGTGAGAGTTCATGCTTCTTTTATCATTAACCTTGAGAAAATACGAAGTGTGCGGAAAGATACGATCACGATGGAGTCAGGAAAAGAAATTCCGGTGACAAGGAAATATAAAGATCAGTTTAACAGGGCATTTCAGAATTATTGCCTGGAAATGCGAAGATGAGAGTGGGAATGATATGATAATACCAATAATTGAGGTGATACAGACCTATTTATTTGTATCGTGCTTTTTAAAAAGAAAAGTAAGGTTTGGAAAGGTGTTGGACTGGTTGGTTCTGATTGGAGTTTCGGAAGTTGGAACAATCGGAAATCATTATTTTCAGGATGCGAATATAAATATATTGATTGCAGTGATAGAACTGTTCATTCTTTTATCCTTTTTTGAGGGTAGGGTGAAGAGGAAAATTCTGGCTGGACTGCTCTATTTAGTCTTTGCATTTTTAGCTGAAGGTGTTGTGGCTGTGGGACTGTCAAGAGCATATGATATCCGGATCAGTGACATGGGAAATCAGGAGGAGGCAGTGATCCTGTTGGGAAAGAGATATTCCAGAGAAATCCGGATTATTGCAACAATTTTCTTCTATTTGCTGTCAAGAAAAAAGCGAGATATGGAGAAAAGGGATATACAGGGACAACTGCTGGTCATCCCGGCACTTAGTGCGGTTCTGCTTGTAATTGTGACAGAGGATCAGTTTGCAAGAGAGCAGATTAATGTGTGGATGGAAGTGATGCTGATCCTGTTTATTTTGATTATCAATGTTGTATTATATGTGCTTTTTCGCAGGCAGGAAGTTTATTTCAGAGAAGAGGAAATGATCCGAAATCAGTTAAAAGAACTGCAATATGAATCAGCCCATTACAGAGAATTAGAACAACATCAGCAGGAAATCCGAAGAATCAGGCATGATATAAAAAATGAATTGTCGGGCATTTATGGTTATCTTGAAAATGGAGAAATGGAAGAAGGAAAAAAGGAGATTGAGACACTTCTTCAGCAGATGACTGCGGCAGAACAGAAAATTTTTACTGCAAATGCAGTTGTAAATGGAATCCTGAATCTGAAGTTACAGAAGATGGAAATGGCTCAGACAGAGTATGAGTTTGATATTCACATACCGGAACAGCTAAAAATTCAGGGAACAGATTTAGGTGTACTGCTGGGAAACTTACTGGATAATGCAATCGAGGCATGCCAGGAGTTTCAAGGAGAAAAAAAGATCCGGCTTCTGATGGAATATCAAAATAGCGGAGTAGTGATACACTGCGAAAACCCATGCAATGAAGATACAGAGACACTTCAGACAAAGAAGAAAGATAAGATAAACCATGGATTTGGAATGGGAAGTATTGCACAGATTGTAAAAAAATATGATGGTTTTTGGGAATACCAGATGAAGTCAGGTTTATTTAAAGTTACGGTAAATCTGTGGGAAAAAAGCGAAATGATATAGAAGTGTATTAATATAGAAAATAGATTGAATGTGGTATAAAATTGAAAATAATACCCTCTTTTTGTGTGAATTATTACATAAAAAGGGGGTATTTGTTACATTTTCAGAAATGAGAGGGAAAATCCAAATATAATACAAAGTAAAAGAGGCTTTATATACCGGACGGAGGTGACAAAATGAAAAGAAAGTTATTTCTATTAACTGGAATTATTTTTGTGCTTTTGAGCGGATGTGGGAAAGAAAAAAATTCTGCTGTGAAAGATCAATTTGAATCCGGGTATATGGAATTATTTGGAACGCATCCTGCTGTAACAAAAAAAGGAGATTTTCAGGTAATGGAAGGAATTGCATATTTTACAGATTACAAAAATCAGATCTGTACCCCCATCTGTAATAAACCGGATTGTCGTCATTTGTCGGTATATGAAGATGAAGATACACAATGCAATGCAGTTTGTGATGGGGTAAGGATTTTTCCATATAAGGAGAAACTTTATCGTATCAGGACAGCAGAAGATGGGAAGAGTGAACTGGTTCTGTCAGACTTAGATGGGAGCAATCCCAAAAGTGGAGGAACTTTTGATACTGGATCACTCTTGACGGATGCAGTTGTGAGAAAAAATAAGCTATATTACGTCAGTATGGTGATCAATGATGCAACAGGAGAGATAACCGGATCAGGAGAAGCGGCTGAGACACCTGTCTGGAAGTTATGTTCACTGGATTTAGATACCATGGATCAAAAACTAATTTTAGAAATAAAGGATGCACGAAGTTTTTGCCTGTTGGGAGGGAATGAGGAGTATCAGTTTTATGCGGTAATAAAAGACCGTGGTGCAGAGTATTACAGATTTGATTATCTGAACGAAGAGACGGTTTCGATACTATTGAATACAGGAAGTTATTCAAAAATAAAAATGTCAGATGATGGAAAGGCTCTTTACTATGTAGGAAATGATGGAAAAGAGATTTATAAATATGAGACTGCGACAGAAAAAATAAGTTCTGTTGTGGGAGTGGGAGAACTGAAGAAAATTACTGCGACTACGGAGATAGAACTTGTGATAGAAGGAGAGCATGAGGGAACGCTTTTATTCAGGATATTACCCGAAAATGAACTGTATGTAAAGAAGGGGACGGAAATTCTGAGAACAGGGCTTAGTGAGCGGCTGCCGGAAGAAGCAGCGTGGCTGAGCGGAATTAGAAGTACCACAAAGGAAGGCTTTTTCTTTTCTTATCAGGCGAACAATGAAAAATCAGATACAGAGGGAGATCTTATTAACTGGTATGCGTATATTAGCTGGTCGGAGTTGTTCGATAAAGAGGGAAAAATAAAAGTAGTACATAGTCCGCATATTTCATCCGCAGGAAATCTTCTTTAGAAATTCTTTCATTTTCTCCAAAGGCTCTCTTAAGTCATACTTGATAAATTAAAAGAAAAAGGGGTGTTAGAGATGAAGAAAAGGGGAAAAAGGCAGTTCGGCTCGAGAATCCTTGCAGGAATAATCGTGTTGTCTGTATGTGGGTGTGCGGGGCGTGTCCCTCAGGAAAAAAGTGCAGCGATCGGGTCGGATTATATGGAAATATATGGCGGGAATACAATAACCAGGACAGGCTATTTTACAAATGCAAGCGAAATCCTTTATTATGTAGATTTTGCAACGCAGGATGCAATTCCGGTCTGCAATAAACCGGACTGCAGGCATCTTTCAAAAGCGGAAGATGCTGATACAGAATGTGATGCAGCGATTGACGGGGCAAGAGTGTTTCCATATAAGGGGAAGTTGCTCGGAATCGGTGAAGATTCAAAAGGAAATGAAGAAATCTACAGTTCTGATATAGACGGGAGCAACCGGAAGGTAAAGAAAAAACTGGAAAGTTCTAATATGTTCATTGATGAAGGCGTAATTGCGAAAGATTCATTTTTTTATGTAGCAACAATGCCTGAAGTTGATGACCAGGAAAATATGAAGTGGATTTCAGTATTGAAAAAACTAAATTTAGATACTTTTGAGGCAACGCAGTTAGATTCTGTAGAAAGTAAAGACGCTCTGGGATTTCAATTACTTGGAGGAACTGAAGAATATCAGATTTATTCTTTGATCAAGGATGATGAAACTTTATTTTACAAGCTGGATTATGAGTCATGTGAATCGGAACAGATTGAATTATTTCAAAGCGGATATGAGCGAATTTTACCTGAAGAAAATGAAAACAGCTTTTATTATCTGAGTATTGAGGGCGGAGAAAGAAATCTTTATCAATATGATATTGACAGTAGAAAAAATAAGCTTCTCATTGAAAATGAGAAAATTCTGGAGAATGCCGGAGGGAATATTGTAGGATCAGACCTGTGTGGAAAATGTCAGGAAGGAATCGTGTACTGGGTCAGAACATGGACTGAGGAGCGAGAAGAGAAGATGTTCTTACTGGATCATAATGGAAAAATACAGGAACTGTCGATGCCACAACAACTTCCGGTTGCAGGTACTCATTTCTATGATGTGATATGTGCAACAGAGAAAGGAATGTACTTTTGGTATTTAAAGGATTTTGAATCCAATGGTTTTCAGGACAATGTCGACTGGCAGGCATACACGGAGTGGGATGATTTAGTCAATGAGAAAAGTGTCATAAAAAATGTGATAAAGCCACATATGACAGCTATGGGTGAGCTGGTTGACGAAAATGGAAATCCGATAAACGGACAGTAACTGGTTGGTGATATTAAAAAAAGGGGTGTTAGAGATGAAGAAATGGGGAAAAGTTTTCGTTTTAACAGGCAGTATCGTTGCAATGCTAATCACAGGAACCGGATGCTCGAAAAAGAATACAGGAATCAAGAATCCGGTGGATGAAGACGGCAATATGACTGACAGCAAATGATTCAGTATTAAAAGGTAAAGGAGATGTTGCGGGAGGAGGGGATGCGGATGCGGCATCTGAAATATGAATGGGAGAAGTTTTTCTCTTTTCGTTATTTTTGGTTTTTATGTGCAGTATTTTTGTTATTTAATCTATGGAATCTTTCGGAGCAGATCCGGATGGAATTTCCGGCATCCTCTGTCCGGCAGCTTTATATAGATTTTCAGGAGCAGCCGGAAGGAGCGAAAGGACAATGGCTGGAAGAGCAGAAAGCGAAGAAAAATGCTCACTATACAGGCAACCAGTATATGGAAGAAGAATTATTTAAAAAGCTTTCGAGAGAATGGATTCAGACAGAAAAATATGACGAATATCTGGAGGAGATCAAAGAGAGAAGTGCAAAAATGTCAGGTTCTATTTTCTCAGATGAAGGAACCTTTGCCTGGAGAAACGCAAAAGTGACTCCTGCTGCTTATGAGAAACTGAAAGGCACGAAGCTTTCCTTTGATCTGTCGGATGGTGTTGTAAAGGCAACAAAAGCAGATTTTACTGATCTGTGCATGACGATCTTGTTGATGGCAGCAGTTTATTTCCTGATTCTTGATGAGAAAAAGAATAAATTGTATCCATTATTGAGGTCTGCCAGCCGTGGCAGAACAGAGGTCATCGGTGCAAAACTGGGAGTGATGGCAGGGATTACGGGACTTTTGGTTCTGCTGCTATATGGAAGTAATTATCTTTTTATTTTCCATCAGTATGGTTTTGGAAATCTCACACGTCCCCTTCAGTCAGTGACAGCGTTTTATGAAAGTCCGTTCAGACTGACAGCAGGGCAATATCTGTGGATGTATCTGCTTTTAAAACTGGTGGTGTGCTATGCGGCTGCATTGCTGATGATATGGATTGCACAAAAGGCAGGGACACCGGCAGGAGCGATTCTCGCGATCAGCACAGGAGCAGTTGTGGAATATCTGCTGACCGTGCTGCTCCCGTCAGTCTCTTATGCGGACGGACTGAAGTATATCAATCTTGTGGAGTATATCAAAATATATCCGCTTTTTACGAAGTATCATAATCTTGATTTTTTTGAATATCCGGTCGATGCAATGAGGATTTTTCCGATCGTGCTGCCGTGTCTGTTACTTCTTTTTATCGTGCTGAATCTGACCACATTTTGCAGCCACAGATATGGTACAAAATCCGGCAGACAGGGAGGTGCAGAGAAACTATGGAGAAAACTCCGGAAGACTGCCTGGGGTAAAAAAAGAAGAAAGCGGAAGAAAAAAGGCTTTATTTCGGACAGTCTGGTATGGCATGAGAGTTTCAAAAGTCTTCTGACGAACCGGACAGTATGGGTGTGCGTGGCAGTATTGTATGGAGCAATTCTTCTCGGGAGAGGTCTGATGATATGGAACAGTGTGGAAGAAGAATACTATAAATATTATATGACCAAAGGACAGGGAAAACTGACGCAGGAGAAACTGGAAACTTTTGAGAGCGAAAAGAAACGTTATGATGACATTTATTCCATGACCCCGGAGGAGAGTGGGATGAGCAGTGAGGAGATCAGCAGCCGTCAGGAGGAAATACAGTATCAGTACAGTGGGTTCATGAGAGCATATGAACAGGTTCAGTATGTGGTGGAAAATAACCGGGCAGCAGGAACGGACGAACAGCAGCTGATCTATGAAGGGGGATATGAGCAGTTGTTTGGAGAGGTTTCTATGAAAGGAAGGCTGATCGGAGAGTTGCTCTGTGTTCTTGTGGCAGTATACAGTGCGGCAGGACTTCTTGGGATGGAATATGACCTGAAGGTGATGAATCTTCTGCAGAGTACGAAAAAAGGAAGGGGAACACTTCTGCGGGTGAAACTTGGAGTGGCAGCGGGAGTCACTACTGTTATGTTCATTCTTGTAAAGATACCGGTAGTGATGCGGATCGTTCAGAATTATCCACTGACAGGATGGACGGCAAAAGTCCGTTCCATGCGATTTACGGGGACATCGGTTTTTAACTGTCCGGTGTGGGCGTATGTGTTACTTTTGCTTCTGTTACAGTTGGGGACTTTGTATGTGGTGATCCTGTGCGTGACAGCATTGTCGGCAGTCTTAAAAGATACGATGCTGACACTGATCCTGTCGGTTCTGTTATTTGGCGGTACGTTGGTCATGGAATGGGGTGGACTTGGAATGATTCATTCCTGGAGCATCAATACACTACTGGACGGACACCGTCTGCTACAGTCAGGAGGAATGCAGTTTGCACTGACGGTACTGGTCTTTTGGGGAGTCCTTCCATTGGCGGCAGGAACCGTTCTGCACAGAGTCTATAAGAAGAGGGGGCAGGCAATATGGAATTAAAGATACAGGATCTGTGTAAAAGTTATGGAAAGAAAAAAGCATTGTGGAAATTTACAACAGAATTTGAGAATGGTATCTACGGGATTCTTGGTCCCAACGGAGCCGGAAAAAGTACACTGATGAATATTCTGACGGATAATCTTCTGCGGGATTCCGGGAGCGTCCTGTATGATGGAGAGGAAATATTGAACCTGGGGGCATCTTATCGGGAAATTATGGGATATATGCCGCAGCAGCAACAGCTTTATGATACCTTTACGGTTACACATTTTATTTCTTATATGGGAACGCTGAAAGGAATGAAGAGCAGGGACATCCAGAGAAGAATGGACGAGCTGCTCCCGCTTCTGAATCTGCAAAAGGTAAGAAAGAAGAAACTGAAAGAACTTTCAGGTGGAATGAAGCAGCGGGTGCTGTTGCTGCAGGCATTGCTGAATGATCCGAAATTTCTGATCCTGGATGAACCGACTGCCGGACTTGACCCGAAAGAGCGGATCAGGATCAGGAACCTGATCTCAGATCTGAGTGAAGACAGGATTGTACTGATCGCAACCCATGTGGTATCGGATATCGAATTTATTTCTAAAGAAATTTTATTAATGAAAAACGGGAGACTGGTGGACCAGGACAGCCCGGAAAATCTGCAAAAGAGGATTTATGGTCATGTTTATGAGCTGTGCATCAGCCAGGATGAACTGGCGGAGGTGAAGAAAGAATATGAAATCAGCAATCTGTTCCGCAGAGACGGCGAGATCGTCGTGCGGGTGATTGCGGACAAGTGTCCCGTTAAATATGATGCAGTGAAAGTCAGCCCGACGCTGGAGGATGTATATCTGTATGAATTTGAGGGAGTAAAGAGGCGGTAACATTTTCCCGCAAAGGTCAAAGAAGTGTTGACAATAGAACGTTTCACTGCTAAGATTAACAGTAGTTGAAAATACTGGATTGTTACTTATCAGAAGGCAAAACCAGATTTCGGGAAATAAAGGTTGCTTTATGGACTGAAAGTCTGGTTTTCTTTATCTGACAGTGCAGAACGATATCTGCCGGATAAGAAGGATTGGATATAAGAAGTCAGGTCCGGTATTTGCAAAGAATCTAATATGATGAGACAAGTCAGAGCTGAGGAGGAAAAAAGATGAAGATTTATGAGACAAAAGACTATCAGGAGATGAGCAGACAGGCTGCTAATATTCTTTCAGCACAGGTTATTTTAAAGCCGGATTGTGTACTGGGTCTGGCAACAGGTTCTACACCGATCGGAACATACGATCAGTTAGTAGACTGGTATAATAAAGGAGATGTTGATTTCTCTCAGGTAAGAACAGTAAATCTTGACGAGTACAGAGGACTGACCCGTGACAATGACCAGAGCTATTATTATTTCATGCATAAGCATTTATTTGACCGTGTAAATATTAAGTTAGAGAATACAAATGTACCGGACGGAACTCAGGAAGATGCAGAGAAAGAGTGTGCAAGATATGAAGCACTGATCGAGTCCATGGGTGGAGTTGATATCCAGCTTCTCGGACTTGGACATAATGGACATATCGGTTTCAATGAGCCTGCAGCAGACTTTGCTGTTACAACTCACTGCGTAGATCTGACAGAAAGCACGATCGAGGCAAATAAACGTTTCTTTGAATCCGCAGATGATGTACCGAGACAGGCATATACAATGGGAATCGGAACGATCATGAAAGCAAAGAAGATCCTTCTGGTTGTTAATGGAGAAGGAAAGGCAGATATCGTTGCAAAGGCATTTTTCGGCCCGGTAACACCGGAAGTTCCAGCGTCTATCCTTCAGCTCCACAGAGATGTGACGATCGTTGCTGATAAGGCTGCACTGTCAAAGATACCTAGATAATTTTCAATATAGTTCAGTGCAGATTGTAAAAATCTGACAACTAAATGAGAATGTTTATTAAAAAAATATAAATAGTATAAAAATAAAATAAAATAATCGGTTGACTTTCCTGGTGATTTTTGATAGACTGAAGTTACGAAATAAGTCAACGGATTGTTACTGTAAGGCAGGCAAAACCAGATTCAATGAGCATACGGTGATGATGTATGTTCAGTTGGTCTGGTTTTTATTTTCACAGGAAGTTTTCTGGTGAAAGAGTTGTATTTAGCAGAAGGAACAGTAAGACATGAAAAGCGTGTCGGAGTTGGTACGTTATTTTGGAAGGTCGGTTGTATGACGATAGAAAAAGTGATCAATAATAATATTGTTTCAGCTTTTGATGAGATAGGAAGAGAAGTCGTAGTCATGGGATGCGGGATCGGTTTTGGAAGCAGACCGGGAGCAAAGATCCCTGAAGATAAGATAGAAAAGATTTTCAGGATCGAAAGCGGAAGCGTGGCAGATCAGTTTAAAGAGCTGCTTGCCGGAGTCCCGTTGGAGCATGCAAAGATCTCGAGTGATATTATTTCTTATGCAAAAGGTGCATTGAAGCTGAAGCTGAATCAGAGCATTTATGTGACGCTTACGGATCATATTAATTTTGCGATTGCGAGATATGCAAAGGGGATCAACCTTGAAAATGCACTGTTGTGGGAGATCAAGAGGTTTTATCCTCAGGAGTATGAACTCGGAAAATATGCGATTACCCAGATCAAAGAGCGTCTGAAGGTAGAATTGCCGGAGGATGAGGCAGGGTTTATTGCACTTCATTTTGTGAATGCAGAGTATGGAACCAATATCCGGGATGCGTTACGTTTCCCGAATCAGATGAAAGAAATTCTGGAGATCGTGACGAGGGAGCTTGGTATCAAGCTGGATGAAGGGACGCTTCATTATGAGCGGTTTATTACTCATATGAAATTTCTGCTTCAGAGAGTTTACAGGAAAGAGCTTCTGCCGGACGAAGAAAGTGATCTGGCGTACATGATCAGCCAAAAGTATCCGAAAGAATTTGCCTGCAGTAAGAAAGTAGCGGATTATATAGAAAAGACCGCAGAGTGCAGGTTATCCGGTGAAGAAGTGATGTATCTTGCAATCCACATACGAAGGATTACGATGGCAGAAGAATAAAAGTGCAATCAATATAAAAGATAGAAGATAAAAAGCAGGAGGAAATGTAAATGTTTGGTGGACTTTTTAAGAAAAAGGATAATAAAATGATTCTCGGAGCTCCGGTAAAGGGAAAGGCAGTACCTCTTTCAGAGGTCAATGATCCGACTTTTGCAGAGGAGATGCTTGGAAAAGGAATGGCAGTCATTCCGGCAGAAGGAAAGATTTATGCTCCGGCAGATGGCGAGATCGGTATGGTATTTGATACACTCCATGCAGTCAGCCTTGTATCTGAAGAAGGGACAGAGATTCTGATCCATGTAGGTCTTGATACAGTCAAGATGAACGGAGAGGGATTTACAGGTCACGTAAAAGCAGGAGACAAGGTTAAGAAGGGAGATCTTCTCTTAGAGGTTGATCTTGATAAGGTAAAGGCTGCAGGATATGATACGATCACTCCGATGCTTGTCTGCAATACAATGGATTATGCATCAGTAGAGGGCGTGACCGGTAAAGAGGTAGAAGCCGGAGATGACGCAGTCATTATCGAAAAATAGGCGTGGCTGTTGCCTGAAAGCAGCGTACAACTTAGATTTTGACCGGAATCATGACCGGTTAAAATAGATAAAAGGGATTCAGCAATGAGAGATTTTGAGAAGGAGGAAAATTATGAAATTTTTACAGAAATTAGGTAAAGCTCTTATGCTGCCTGTTGCTTGTCTTCCTATCTGTGGTATCCTTATGGGTATCGGATATGCACTCTGCCCGGAAACAATGCAGGGTGGTGACATCACAAGTGTTGTTCAGCAGATTGGGTTCTTTCTTGTTAAAGCAGGTGGTGCCCTGATTGACCATATGGCAATTCTTTTTGCAATTGGTGTTGGTGTTGGTATGGCAGATGATAATGATGGTACAGCTGGTGTTGCAGCTCTTGCTTCCTGGCTGATGATCACAAACCTTCTGTCTACAGGAACAGTTTCAGTTATTAAGACACTGGAAGAGGGAACTACAAACTTTATCGCATTCAGCAAGATCGAGAACCCGTTCATCGGTATCCTTGCAGGTATCATCGGAGCTCTTTGCTATAACAAATTTAAGAGTGCGAAACTTCCTGACTGGCTGTCATTCTTCAGTGGAAAGCGTTGCGTAGCAATCATAGCCGGACTGGTTTCCATCATTGCATCTGCAATTCTTCTCTTTGTATGGCCTGTACTTTTCGGAGCACTGGTTGCACTTGGAAAAGGTATCGAAGGACTTGGAGCAGTTGGAGCTGGTATCTATGCATTCTTTAACAGACTGCTGATCCCATTCGGTCTGCATCACGCACTGAACAACGTATTCTGGTTCGATACAATCGGACTTGGAGACCTGTCTCACTTCTGGGCTGGAGAGACATCTGCTGATGTATCATGGAGCCTTGGAATGTACATGTCAGGATTCTTCCCATGTATGATGTTCGGTATCCCGGGAGCAGCTCTTGCAATGGTACATACAGCTAAGAGCAACAAGAAGAAAGCAGCAATCGGTCTTGTATCTTCAGCAGCAATCGCAGCATTTGTCTGCGGTGTTACAGAGCCATTCGAGTTCGGTTTCATGTTCCTTGCACCGGTACTGTACCTTGTATATGCATTACTCTATGGTATCTTTACAGTAGTTACAGTTCTGCTTGGATTCCGTGCCGGATTCAGTTTCTCAGCTGGTCTGACTGACCTGGTCTTCTCTGCTTCCCTTCCGGCAGCAGCTAAGACATGGCTGATCATTCCGCTTGGTATTGCAGCATTCGTAGTATTCTATGTAGTATTCCGTTTCGCAATCGTGAAATTCGACCTGAAGACACCTGGTCGTGAGGATGATGATGACAACGAAGCTGAGAAGTCAGCAGTTCTTTCTAACGATGACTTCACAGAAGTAGCTAAGATCATTCTTGAAGGTGTTGGCGGAAAAGAGAACGTTAAGTCTATCGATAACTGCATTACAAGACTTCGTCTTGAAATCAACGATTATACTAAGGTTGATGAGAAGAAGATTAAATCTGCCGGAGTAGCAGGTGTTATCCGTCCTTCCAAAACTGCAGTTCAGGTAATCGTTGGAATGAAAGTACAGTTCGTAGCTGATGAGTTCAAGAAACTCTGCAAATAAGAACGTATAAAATTGAATAAGTAATCCCTTTTAATGACCGGGGGCATGGCTGAAGGATTTGGCTGTGCACCCGGCTTTTCTATATAATTGGAAGAAAAAGAAAAGACCGGGGTGGAAAAAGGAAGGGAAATTGATGTAAAATGTGGATAAAGCAGTGAAAATGTAAAAGCAAAAAGAGGGAAATGTGATGAAATATACTTTGGAAATCTGTACTGACAGTGTAGCATCAGCGGTAGCAGCACAAAAAGGCGGAGCGAAGCGGATTGAGCTTTGTTCCGGTCTGGTGATCGGAGGGCTGTCACCGGATCCTGCATTATTTAAAGGTGTACGGGCAAATACAGACCTGGAGATCAGGACTCTTCTGCGTCCGAGATTCGGTGATTTCTGTTATGATGAATATGAGTTTGAAATGTTGAAAGAAGAGGTTCAGATGTACCGGGAATTCGGAGCAGACGGAGTTGTGATTGGAATTTTAAGACCGGATGGGACAATGAATGTAGAGCAGATGGAAGAGCTGGTCAGGATTTCAGGAGATATGAAAGTGACGATGCACCGAGCCTTTGATGTATGTAAAGATCCATATGAAACGCTGGAACAATGTGTCAGCCTTGGGATCGATACGATCCTGACCAGCGGACAGAAAGATTCTGCATGGAATGGAAGAAAAATGTTGAAAGAGCTGGAAGAAAGAGCGAAAGGCAGGATCGAAATCCTTGCAGGAGCAGGAATCAATCCGGGGGTGATCAGCAAGCTGAGTGAATATGCCGGACTGAAGACATTTCATATGTCAGGAAAGATTGTGAAAGAAAGCAGAATGGAGTTTAGAAGGCAAGGAGTTCCAATGGGGATGCCTGGTATGAGTGAATTTGAAATCTGGCAGACAGACGAAGAAGCAGTACGGGAGGCTGTGAAAGTCTTAAAGAATATTTCCGGTCTTGACAAAAGGGATGAGATAGTCTAATATCTGAAAGGAATGGACATGGGAATGTCCGAATATAATCAGGTAATAAAAGAAGGCTGTGAAGAGAAGAAGTAGCGGACAGAGGGACATACAGAAAGTTGCCGGCTGATGAGAGGCACATGGAAGACTGTCAGCGAATACATCTTGGAGCTTCGCATTGAAATCCACTGTATTTTGAGGAAAAGATAAATGCAGACAGGAGAGTAGGCTGCGACGGAGTTTGCACGTTATAGCATAAAAGAGGCTGACAGAGAAGGGTCAGCGAATTAAGGTGGTACCACGAGAGATTCGTCCTTATTGCGAGATGCAGTAAGGGCGTTTTTTATAGTCTTTAAGAGGAGAAAAGATCATGGGAATTTATGAAGAACTTCAGGCAAGAGGCCTGATTGCACAGGTAACAGATGAGGAGCGTATCCGGGATTTGGTGAACAACGGAAAGGCAACATTTTATATCGGATTTGATCCGACAGCGGACAGTCTTCATGTAGGACACTTTATGGCATTATGTCTGATGAAGCGTCTTCAGGAGGCTGGAAATAAACCGATCGCACTGATCGGAGGAGGTACAGGTTATATTGGAGATCCTTCAGGAAGATCTGATATGAGAAGTATGATGACACCGGAGCAGATCCAGCATAACTGTGACTGCTTTAAGAAGCAGATGAGCCGCTTTATTGATTTTTCAGAGGGAAAAGCACTGATGGTGAATAATGCAGACTGGCTGCTTGATCTGAACTATATTGAAGTGCTCCGGGAGATCGGACCGCATTTCTCAGTCAACAGAATGCTGACCGCAGAGTGTTATAAACAGAGAATGGAAAAAGGACTCAGTTTCCTTGAGTTTAACTACATGATCATGCAGGCATATGATTTCTACGAACTGTTCCAGAATTATGGCTGTAATCTGGAGTTTGGCGGAGATGACCAGTGGAGCAATATGCTGGCAGGTACAGAGCTGATCCGTCGTAAGCTTGGAAAAGATGCAAGTGCAATGACGATCACGCTGCTTCTGAACTCAGAAGGAAAGAAGATGGGAAAGACCCAGTCAGGTGCAGTGTGGCTTGATCCAGAGAAGACTTCTCCGTTTGATTTCTATCAGTACTGGAGAAATGTCGGAGATGCAGATGTACTGAAATGTATCCGCATGCTGACCTTCCTTCCACTGGAAGAGATTGATAAGATGGATGCATGGGAAGGTGCACAGCTTAATACTGCAAAAGAGATTCTTGCATATGAACTGACAAAGCTGGTTCACGGTGAAGAAGAAGCAAAGAAAGCACAGGAAAGTGCAAGAGCATTGTTCAGTCAGGGAAATGCTGATAATATGCCGACAACGGAACTGGAAGAGGGAGATTTTCAGGATGGAAAGATTGATATCCTTGCAGTTCTTGTAAAAGGCGGACAGGCATCATCCAGATCTGAAGCAAGACGTGCTGTGACCCAGGGCGGTGTATCTGTGGATGGAGAGAAGATCACAGATATTGCGACAGCGTATGTTCCGGCTGACTTTGAAGGCGAAGGAAAGATCGTGAAAAAGGGAAAGAAAAATTTCCGCAGAGTGATTGTAAAATAATAGAAAGAATATTAAAATAGAAAGAACAGCGTTACTGGTCACAGAGGTTATGGACAGTAACGCTGTCTTGCAAGGAGGAAATAAAATGGCACTGAAAGAAGTAAAGATTGAAGACCTTACATTTAATCCTTTTACAAAGATTGGAAAAGAATGGATGCTGATCACGGCGGGAAATGAAGAAAAGCACAATACGATGACTGCAAGTTGGGGTGGCGTTGGTATTATGTGGGGGATGAATGTGGCTACTGCATATATCCGTCCTCAGAGATACACGAAGGGATTTGTGGATGCAGAGGATATGTATACACTTTCCTTCTTTCAAGAAGAGTACAGAAAAGCGTTGAACCTGTGCGGTACAAAATCGGGGCGTGACTGTGATAAAGATAAAGAGGCGGGACTGACACCGTATTATGTGGAAGGAACGACAACCTATGAGGAGGCGGATCTGGTATTTGTATGCAGAAAATTGTATGCACAGCCAATGAAGCCGGAATTTTTCACGGTAGATGGACCGGATGCAAAATGGTATCCTCAGAAAGATTATCATACGATGTATCTTGGAGAAATCGTAAAAGTTCTTGTAAGGGAGTAGGATCCGGTGATGAAAAAAGTTCTTTTACCGCTTGTCGGTGCAGGAATATTTCTGTTAGATGAAAGTCTGAAAAATTATGCAGAAGAGAATTTGCAGCCGGGAACAGAGAAAAAGCTGACCGAAAGGATCGTGTTTCGGAGAGTGCATAACCAGGGTGTAGGATTTGAACTTTTGTCAGAATGTCCGGAAGAAGTAAAAAAACTTTCCCTTGCAGTGACAGCCGTGGTAACCGGAGCAGGAGCTGTTGTCGTGGCAGAAAAAGGAAGAATACTGGAAAAGCTTGGGCTGACTCTGACTGCTGCGGGTGCGTGGAGTAATACATGGGACAGATTCCGGAGAGGTTATGTGGTAGATTATATCGGAATCAGGCAGAAAAATAAAAAGTTCGACCGACTGACATACAATGTAGGAGATTTCTGTATCGTAGCAGGAAGTATTTTATGGGTTGCGGGAAATACAGTGAAATCAGGAAAAAGCCGAAAAATAAGCAGAAAGATTTAAAAATCAAATAGAAACGAAATAAAAATGGAAAATCCGGGGACTGCGATCAGTTCCCCGGACAGGTGATTTTTAATACTTGTTCGATCATAATATGCAGCAGTCGGCTCTGTTCTGTGTCGGCTGCTTTATAATACACTTCTTTTCCCTCACGCCGGCTGACGATCAGTCCGGCACTTTTAAGCTGACGCAAATGATGAGAGACAGCAGGACTGCTCATATCCATCATAGCGGAAATGTTAATGACACATTCTTCGCAGTGGCAGAGCATCCAGAAAATACGGATACGGGTCGGATCTCCAAGAATTTTAAAAGATTCTGCAACAGTCTGAAAATTATCTGTCTGAGAGATTGCATGAAGAATATGTTCGGTATTCATAGATTCACCGTGGTTGTGGGGAAGAATATGTCCTGGCATAAAAAGCCTCCTGTTCTTAATAAAAATTTCTCAAGATGTAAAAAGCTGTTAGTTCTATTTTATCATAAGATGTCAAGAGGGGAGAAATTTGTAGTTGTTGGGGTGAAAATATCGCGACAGCAAGAAGTGTTTCTGACAGAAGAGCGTCCATATCCACACTTGTTGTTGCATCGCAGTGCAGGACCCGCTTTACCTCAGCCCGTTGACAACTTGTAACA
>OGYI01000289.1_pt1 | contig 64426 bp, 62 predicted proteins | sample 1576521 | NCBI WGS metagenome assembly OGYI01 (sample SAMEA3541484, study PRJEB24748) | human gut metagenome | biome: human gut; feature: human-associated habitat; material: faeces | place: China | collected 2012
ACGCGGCTTAAACTCCTCCCTTTGGTCGTCAGACAGCGCCGCTAAGGGCGGGCAGCGGAGGACGGAAGCGAAACAGTAAGATACAGCTCCCTTTTTTTGAGATGCATCCGCTGAAGCATAGAGAGCGCCCCCGCATACGGACCCAGGGAGGACGGGAGGCTGGTACCTTTCGTTTTTATCTGTGTTACGTATTGGCAGGCGAGGGAAGGGAAGAATGGGAGAGGAGTATGTATTATCTGGGAAGGGGGAGTGGGAAATTAAATAAAAAATGAGTTGACTTGTTTAAACAAGTGTGATATAAAAGAGGTATGAGGTACTTGTTTAAACAAGTTGATGAGAGAAGGGCGGAGGAAAAAAGATGGGAAAATATGCTGAGGATGCGAGGGAATTGTTGGAGTTGATTGGGGGGAAGGAGAATATTGGGGCGGTTTCGCATTGTATGACTCGGATGCGGTTTGTTTTGAATGATCCGGGGAAGGCGGATGTTGCCGGGATTGAAGGGATGAAGGCGGTGAAGGGGAGTTTTACGCAGTCGGGGCAGTTTCAGGTGATTATCGGGAATGGTGTGGCGGATTTTTATAATGATTTCGTGGGGATTGCAGGTGTGGAAGGGGTGTCTAAGGATGCGGTGAAGCAGGCTGCGAAAAAGAATCAGAATGTGCTGCAGAGGGCGATAACGGCGATTGCGGAGATTTTTGCTCCTTTGATTCCGGCGATTATTGTCGGAGGGTTGATTCTGGGATTCAGAAACTGTATCGACAGTTTGTATTTGTTTGAAAACGGTACGAAGACTTTGGCGGAAATGAGTCAGTTCTGGGCTGGTACGGATAGTTTTCTTTGGCTGATTGGGGAGGCGGTTTTCCATATGCTTCCGGTGGGGATCTGCTGGTCTGTGACGAAGAAGATGGGGACTACGCAGATTCTGGGGATTATATTGGGGCTGACGTTGGTTTCGGGGCAGCTGCTGAATGCTTATTCGGTGGCTACTACGGCGGCTGATAGTATTCCTTATTGGGATTTCGGGGCTTTCCGTATTAATATGATTGGTTATCAGGCGCAGGTGCTTCCGGCTATTCTGGCGGCGTTTACTCTGTGTTATCTGGAAAAGTTTTTCAGGAAGATAACGCCTCAGGTGATTTCGATGGTGGTGGTGCCTTTCTGCAGTCTTTTGCTTTCGGTGGTGGCGGCTCATTTTATTCTGGGGCCTATTGGGTGGAAAATCGGGTCTGCTATTTCTTCTGTGGTATATGCGGGAATTACGGGGTCTTTTAAAGTGGTCTTTGGGGCTGTGTTCGGATTTGTTTATGCTCCGCTGGTTATTACGGGACTTCATCATATGACGAATGCTATAGACCTTCAGCTGATTGCGGATTATGAGGGGACTATGCTGTGGCCGATGATCGCTCTTTCGAATATTGCGCAGGGTTCTGCGGTGCTTGGTATGATTTGGCTTCAGAAAAAGGATGCAAGGGCACAGGAAGTGAATGTCCCTGCCTGTATATCCTGTTATCTGGGGGTGACGGAGCCTGCTATTTTCGGTGTGAATCTGAAGCATATGTTTCCTTTTATCTGTGGTATGATTGGTTCTGCCTGTGCCGGTGTGGTGTGTGTGGCAGCGGGTGTTACGGCGAATGCTATCGGTGTGGGAGGTCTTCCGGGGATTCTGTCCATCAAGCCGGTATTTATGCCTATGTTTGCAGTTTGTATGGCGATTGCAGTGGCGGTTCCTTTTCTGCTTACGGCTGTTGTGGGGAAGAAAAAGGGACTGGCTGCGGGAAATAGGGCGATGGAAAGGGTACCGGAGGAGAGCGGGAGTCAGGAAGGCGGCGTTTCGGGCGGCAGCAGGGATGAAAATGTGGGGAAAGGGCAGGCTTTCCGGGCATTTCTGGATGGGACGGTCATTCCTTTGAAGGAAGTGGGGGATGGTGTTTTTTCAGAAGGGATTATGGGAGAAGGGCTGGCTGTACGGCCGGAAAATGATACGGTTACTTCTCCGGGGGCAGGAACGGTTATTGTGATGATGGAGGATTCCCGTCATGCGGTGGGGCTGCTCATGGATAACGGGATTCAGCTTCTGATTCATGTGGGTATTGATACGGTGGATATGAAGGGTGACGGTTTCGCTTATCTGGTGAAGCAGGGGGAGCGGGTAAGCGCAGGTTCACCGCTCATCCGGTTTGACAGGGAAAAAATAAAGAAGGCGGGGCACCCTGATGTGACGGTGTGTGTTGTAACGGATGCGGGTGAGGCGGAGAATATCCGCATGCTTACCGGTATGCGCGGAACCGCAAATGAGACGGAAATTATGGTATTTGAGTAGAGGAGCAGAAAAAATGGCAGATTTTAAAGATAAGGTTGTTTATCAGATTTATCCGAAATCCTTTCAGGATTCCGACGGAGACGGGATCGGGGATTTAAAAGGAGTCATCAGCAGGCTGGATTATCTGGAAAAGCTGGGAGTGGATTATCTTTGGCTGACGCCGTTTTTCCGCTCTCCGCAGAAAGATAATGGTTATGATGTGGCGGATTATAGGAGTGTGGATCCGGTATTCGGTACCATGGAGGATTTGGAGGTGCTGGCAGAGCAGGCCGGGAACAGGGGAATAGGGCTGATGCTTGATATGGTGTTTAATCATACCTCCACTGAGCATGAATGGTTCCGGCGGGCTCTGGCAGGGGAGCAGAAGTATATGGATTATTATTTTTTCAGGGACGGGGAGACGGATAGGCCTCCTACGAACTGGGAATCTAAATTCGGGGGCTCGGCCTGGGAGTATGTGCCTCATCTGGGGAAGTGGTATCTTCATCTGTTTGATGTGACGCAGGCAGATCTGAACTGGGAAAATCCTGAGGTTCGGGAGGAACTGAAAAAGGTTATCCTTTTCTGGAAAGAAAAAGGAATCCGGGGATTCCGGTTTGATGTGGTGAATCTGATTTCCAAACCGGAGGTCTGGGAGGATGATTGGGAGGGAGACGGCAGAAGGTTTTATACGGATGGGCGGCATGTGCATGAATTCCTGAAGGAACTCACGGCGGATACGGGGATTGGGGATTTGGTGACGGTGGGGGAAATGTCCTCCACTTCGCTGGAGAACTGCATCCGTTATTCCAATCCGGAGGAAAAAGAGCTTTCCATGTGTTTTAGTTTTCATCATCTTAAGGTGGATTACAAGGATGGCAATAAGTGGGAGCTGATGGAACCGGATTTGGGAGAGCTGAAGTCTATTCTTAAAAAGTGGCAGCTGGGAATGCAGGAAAATGACGGGTGGAATGCTGTTTTCTGGTGCAACCATGATCAGCCGCGAATTGTTTCCCGGCTGGGGGATGAGGGAAAATACAGGAAGGAATCCGCTAAGATGCTGGCGGCAGCCATTCACCTGCTTCGGGGAACGCCCTATATTTATCAGGGGGAAGAGCTGGGGATGACAAATGCCAATTATACGGATATCAGCCAGTACCGGGATGTGGAAAGCCTGAATTATTATCAGATTCTTCTGGAGCGGGGCAAAACGAAGGGGGAGGCGCTGAGGGTGCTTTCCTGCCGGTCCCGGGATAACGGGCGTACTCCTATGCAGTGGGACGGGACGGAGAATGCGGGATTTACGTCAGGCATGCCGTGGATAGGATGTCCGGATAATTACAGGGAAATCAATGCTTCGATTCAGGTGGAGGATGAGGATTCGGTTTTTCAGTTTTACCGGGAACTGATTGCGCTTAGAAAGCGGAGGAAGGTGATTGCGGAGGGAAAAATAGAATTTCTGTGTGATGACCAGCCGGAGGTGTTCGCTTATCGGCGCAGTCTGGAGGGGGAAGAACTTCTGGTGGTGAATAATTTTACTTCCCGGACTGTTACGGCATGTATTGTTATGGAAAAGGGAGATTATGTAAAGATTCTGGGGAATTATGCCGGAGAGCCTGAGAAGGGGGCGGAAGGAGTGCGGCTTCGTCCTTTTGAAACGGCGGTGTGGGAAAGGAAATGATATAGGTATAATGCTGAGACAGAAGCGGCGGTGCAGGAGGCAGGAGAGATTAGAGATGGTGAAATTCGAGAAAATGCCATTCTGCTGTCAGCGAATGGGTTAAGAGAATTGATGTAGGAACGGACGGTGAATGATGTAGTAAACAGAGACAACCGGACTATGTGGAAATACTGTAAATTGCTAAAAGAACTGCCGTTTTGCTGAAAATATTCAGCTTGCGGCAGTTCTTTATTTTCGTATTCGATGTTTTGTTTTGCCGGTTCTATTTTATACAGGACTGAACTGTTGCCAGGATTATATATGACACAGGATAGAGTGGAAAAAGGAATCCGGATATAGTACAATAGTTTGCAGGAGCGGTTCAGGAATTTACTTGTCCTGAAACAGGAAAGGGATATTTTTTTTCCCGGTAAAGAGATTATGAGCATAAAGTCTGCTGAGAGTTATGAAGCACCATGAAGCAGGGCGTCAGGGCAGCTGCCCTCAGGAATCAAACACATGCAAGGAGGATAACGAATGAGGTACAGAGAATTAGGGAAAACAGGACTTTCCGTCAGTGAAATCGGGCTGGGCGGGGAATGGCTGGAACGTCACAATGCGGGAGAGGTGAAGGCGGTCATAGACCGGTGTGAGGAACTGGGGATTAACATCCTGGACTGCTGGATGTCGGAACCGGAAGTGCGCTCCAAGATCGGGGCGGCGATCGCAGGGAAGAGGGAGCGCTGGATCATCCAGGGACATCTGGGATCCACGTGGCAGAACGGGCAGTATGTGCGTACCCGGAATCTGGAGCAGGTACGCATTGCCTTCCAGGATCTTCTTGACAGGATGGGAACGGATTATATTGATCTTGGCATGATTCATTTCGTGGATGAGAAGGCGGAATTCCGGCGTATCATGGAAGGGGAATTCATTGATTATGTGAAGGGGCTGAAGGCTCAGGGCGTCATCCGTCACATCGGTATAAGTACCCATAATCCGGAGGTGGCCAGGATGGCGGCTCTGAGCGGAGTCATTGAAATGATTCTTTTCAGTGTGAATCCGGCATTTGATCTGCTTCCTGCGTCAGAGGATCTGAATGAGTATTTTAAAGAAACCTACGAGGAGCAGCTGGGCGGGATCGCTCCGGAAAGGGAGGAGCTATACCGGATTTGTGAAAGAGAGGGTGTGGGGATAACCGTTATGAAGGGGTATGCAGGCGGGCGTTTGTTCCAGGCGGAAACGTCACCCTTCGGTGTGGCTCTGACTCCGGTTCAGTGTCTGCATTATGCGCTTACCAGGCCTGCGGTGGCAAGCGTTATGGCAGGATTTGATACGCCGGAGCATGTGGATGCTGCCGTGGCCTATGAAACGGCGACGGAGGAAGAAAAGGATTATGCCAGCGTGCTGGCAAACGCTCCTCATCATGCTTACAGCGGACAGTGTACCTATTGCGGCCATTGCGCGCCCTGTCCTTCCAGAATTGATATCGCCATGGTCAATAAGCTGTATGATTTGGCAGTGATGCAGGAAGAAGTACCGGCGACCGTCAAGGCGCATTACAGCCAGCTGTCTGCGAATGCGGGGGACTGTATTCAGTGCGGCGGATGTGAAACGCGCTGTCCTTTCGGAGTCAGGATAGTGGATCGGATGGAGAAGACGAAGGCTTTGTTCGGTCAGGCATAGAAGGATCGGGAAATTTCGGGAGAAGCTATGAAGAAGGAAGATTTGCTCAGGGCCGGCTGCATGGTGCCGGATACCCTGCAGGAGGCCATGCGGTCAGGACGGCAGGAAATGGCAGAGGGGGATGAGGAAGCTCTGGAAACATATGTCTGTCATCTGCTGGAGGAGAACGGAAGAGAGAATACCTATTTTGACTTTTATTTCGGAACTCTTTCCCAAGAGGAACAGAGGAGAGCGGAGATGGTTCTTTCCTCAGAACAGGTACGGTTTCTGCATGAATCTGACCTGCCGGACAGCAGGGAGGACGTTTATTTTCCTTTTGAGGAAAGCCTGTTTGCCATAGCGCTCAGGTTTTCTGTAACGCAGATGCTGTTTTCCACCTTTTACTTTCCGATGCTCCGTAAAACGGTCTGGAGCAGCTATGAAGGGAAATTTATTGTCTTTTCATATGATTAGACGCAGGAAAGGAACTATAATCAATGCAGATATTGGTAGATGCGGATGCCTGTCCGGTAGTGGGAATTGTGGAAAAGCTCGCGCGGGAAAGGAAAATTCCCGTGATACTTTTGTGTGATACGAATCATGTCCTGAACTCTGAATACAGTGAGGTCAGGGTGATTGGCGCAGGAGCCGACGCGGTGGATTTTGCACTGGTGAGCCTTTGCAGGAAAGGGGACATTGTGGTGACGCAGGACTATGGCGTGGCGGCAATGGCTCTGGGGAAAGGGGCCTATGGGATTCATCAGTCCGGAAAGTGGTATACCCGGGAGAATATTGATCTGATGCTGATGGAGCGGCATCTGGCGAAAAAGGCGCGCAGGGCATCTTCCAAATATCGTGGAAAAGGGCCGCATAAGAGACAGGCGGCGGATGATATCCGGTTTGAGGAGGAATTGCGCAGGCTGTTGGATTTTGCGCAGAAGGGGGAATGAGGGGACCGGAAAAGGGCGGGAGCTGCTGTTTATCATGGCTGTGCTCACAGGGTAAGAAAAGAGGGGAACGCCGTCAGGCGCTTCCCTCTCCTTTGATTGTGGCATAAGCGGGATTGGCAGTTCTGGTAAGATCCCCGTAATTTTCTTTTATATAAGCATAAGCTTTTTCCACATGTTCAGGGATGTCCACATGGGCGATAAAGTTTTTCCCCTGAGGGCCATATCCTTCAGAATCATCACGGAGGCGGGGGATTTCTCCCATGAGCAGGGTGATATATCGTTCCATATCCCAAAGGCCGGTAATGGTATTATCCCGGAAGGCGAGGGCGTTATTTTCGACAATGACCTCAGCCTGGTAACAGGCAAAATTAATAATACGGCTGTGGGCATCCAGATATTTTCGAAACCCGGCGTCCATACGCAGCTGCATGGAGGCATCCTGCATCAGGAGAATCGTGTCATGGGGAAGGCCTTCTTTTTTTATGAGTTCCAGGGCGTTGGTCACGTTATTGCCGCAGTTGGTGGAGGCTGTTTCCAGATAGTCAGGGGAGATGCCGTATTTTTGGGATAAATATCCGGAGAACACTTCGGCTTCGGATTTTCCCTCCGTGAGAAGTCCGGGGCAAAGGGCGGCCATTTTCCGGCGGAGACTTTCCGTCGTATGTCCTTCTCCTCCCACAATCAGATAATGTGCGGCGATTTTTTCACGGACGGCATCTGCGAAAAGTTCTGCGGCGCAGGGGATGCTTCCGCCGAATAAAAGAAAGAGATCGACGCGGGGAATTCCATAGCTTTCCATAAGGTTTTGTCTGGATAGTGCGTTTATGTCTCTGCGGCCGCAGAAACGGCCTACTATATTGATGCATTCCGCTGTTTTTTCTAAGTTTGTCATTTTGGCTCCTGTCTGGTCTTTTGGCACGCATTCCGATATGGGCGGCCCGGCTTTGCTGTTGTTTTCAGGAAGATGCTCATTTGGCAGGACTGCACTTTCTGACGACGGCATACATGATCGTTGGAAAATCAGGCATAATTGATGTGATTCCGCTTTCTGTCAGTTCAAGGTTGTTATTGCTTATTTCTTTGCCTAATGTGTCAAAATTAACCTTTCTGCACGAAGTCCCGGCTATCAGCAATTCTGTGCCGGTGGTTTCGTGGATCCTTTTTTGCAGGTCAAAAGCGCTTTGTATATCGGAACGGGATTCTTCTTTACCGTCGCCCATGGTACACAGGAGTGCAAAGCCGTCGTCTGTGAGATGATCGGATATAAATTGATAAAACCTTCTTCTGTCCTCATCCAAAACTAACATGTGCAGCACGGAAACGGCATAGATAAAGCCGAATTTTTCATCCAGATGCTGCGATAAGCAATCTAAAACCTGAAAGCAATTGGAATAATCCGGGAACCATTCTTTACAATGTTCTATAGCAACGGGAGAGATATCCGTGGCGGTTATATGATATCCTTTTTCCAGCAGGTATACAGCGTCCCTTCCCTCCCCGCAGCCAATTTCAAGAATTTTCATGCGGTCATCTGTTTTATACTTCTGCAAGGTCTCCTCCACAATTGGGGAAGGGGAATCGGAAAACCATTTCAACGACTTTTGATGAACCTGCCGGTATCTGTCATCGTATGCTTCATAATATTGTCTTTCTTTTTTCATGTCCCACCTCACTGAATACAATGTGCTGCCGTTGACTGATCCAGTAAAAGTATATCACCGTCAACTTCAAATATCTACTCCATACTGTGTATATCACACGAACAGCCAACTTTGAAAATCAATATAAATTTTATGGTAACGACTTTCTTTACCGATGTCGCATTCTTTTTTCAGCCTGTTATAATGGTTAATAAAGATTAACGAAAGAAGGTCAGTATGATGGTTAGGCATGTGATAAATATTGATAAGGAAAAATGTATCGGCTGCGGTATGTGTGAAAAAGACTGTATTGCCCATAATATTGTGGTAGAGAACCATAAGGCCGGTGTTCTTTCCAATGACTGCATTATGTGTGGACATTGTGCGGCGGTCTGCCCGAAAGAAGCCGTTGCTATCAGCGGATATGATACACAGCCGATTCCCGTAAAAGGGGAGGTGCGTCTGAAGCCGGAGGAGGTGCTGGATGTCATCCGGTTCCGCAGGACAATCAGGCAGTTTCAGGATAAGAAGGTTCCGAAGGAGGTCGTAGAGCAGATTCTGGAAGCGGGAAGACTGACCCATACGGCGAAGAATGCGCAGGATGTCTCTTTTGTGGTTTTGGACAGGAAAAAAGACGAGCTTGAGCAGGCGGCGGTCCGGACCTTCCGCAAAATCAAGTTCTTTGCTGACTTGTTCAGCCCGATGGCGAGAAGAGTGAAAATCAATGATCATTTCTTCTTTTTCCGGGCTCCTGTTGTGATTGTCATTCTGTCTGAAACGAAGCTGAACGGAGCTTTGGCGGCACAGAACATGGAATTTGCGGCAGAGGCAAACGGACTGGGCGTCCTGTTCAGCGGCTTTTTTACAATGGCGGCAAATGCTTCGCCGACAATAAAAAAGGCTTTGGGAATTGCAAAAGGGAAGAAGGCGGTTACCACGTTAGTGCTGGGATATCCGGCCGTAACATATCAGCGCAGCGCACCGCGTGAAAAATCAGCAGTTACGTATTTATGAGGGTGAGTGTATGGAGAGAGAATGTAAAGAACGGCTGGAGAAAATTACGCAGGGATTCCAGGAATGCCGGAAGGCGTTTACGGCAATCGGTGACGAGACGAGGCAGTTGATTCTGCTCGTGCTGATGCGAAGCGACATGGCCGGTATCCGGGTGGGTGAGATCGCAGAAAAGACGCATCTGACCAGGCCGTCCGTGTCCCACCATCTGCAGATATTAAAGGAGGCAGGGATCATCAATGTCAGAAAGGAAGGCACGAAAAACTTCTATTATATCAGCGCGGATGAGACACAGTGGAAAGCAATTGCGGATTTAATGAAGCTGGTGTATGAAGGTGTGCTTCATATAGGAAAAAGCGATTCAGAAGATAAAGGATGCGGCCGGGCCGGGCAGGTCTGAGATATTTAGGAGGTACAAATATGATTTTATTTTTTTCAGGTACGGGAAACAGTGAATATGTGGCGGAACGGATCGGTAAAGACATTGGGGATACGGTTCTCAATCTTTTCGAAAAAATAAGGAAGCAGGATTATTCCGCTTTACAATCGGATAAGCCATGGATCGTTGTTACGCCTACCTATGCTTGGCGGATGCCGCGGATTGTGACAGACTGGCTGCGGAAAACAGAATTGATGGGCAGCAGGGATATATATTTTGTATTGACCTGCGGCGGAGACATCGGAAATGCGGGAGCTTTTTTAAGAAGGTTTTGTATGGAAAAAGGATTGGAGGATCAGGGATGTGCGTCGGTTCTAATGCCTGAAAATTATATTGCGCTTTTTGAGACGCCTTCCGAAGAAGAGGCGCTTGCACTGATAGAAAGGGCCGAACCGAAGATTACGGATATTGCACGAATGATTAAGGAAGGGAGGATATTACCGGAACAGCAGATTAGCGGAAAGGATAAAATCAGCAGCGGACTGGTAAATACCGTCTTTTATCCGCTTATGGTGCATGCCGGGAAATATTATGCGACAGACGCCTGTATTTCCTGCGGGCTGTGTGAAAAGGTCTGTCCGCTTGGAAATATAACGCTGAAAGACGGAAAGCCTGTATGGGGGAAGAACTGTACACATTGTATGGCTTGTATCTGCAGGTGCCCGAAAGAGGCGATCGAGTATGGGAAGCATAGTCAGGGACAGCCCCGGTATGTATGCCCGAAAGGAAATTCCGGAAATAAATAAAACTTTATGGATTACAAAAGAGTGTCTGCCTGCTATACTGAAGCCAGGAATGAAAAGAGGAGGTATAAGCGGTATGGAAACAAAACTGATAAATGGAGAAACTTGGTATGACACGGATGGAAACATCCTCCATGCCCATGGAGGGCATATGCTCAAATGGGAGGGCAACTGGTATTGGTATGGGGAAAACCGGACGGATAACAGGTACGTGAGTGTGTATAAATCCGGTGATCTGATAAACTGGACCTTCTGCCGCCATGCGCTGACCGCGGATTCCCCCACGGCAGAACACCGTGTCAGGACAGAACGGAAGCTGCGCAGCGAAAGCGGCTGTAAGATCAATGTGGAACGCCCTAAAGTGCTGTATAATAAGAAAACAAACCAGTTCGTCATGTGGATGCACATTGAAAACGGTGTGGATTATCTGGATGCCGCCTGCGGGATTGCGGTATGTGACAGGCCTGACGGGGAATTTACTTATCTTGGCTGTTTTAATCCTTTTGGATATATGTCCAGAGACTGCACCCTGTTTCAGGATAAAGACGGAACCGCCTATTTCATCTCTGCATCCAGAGATAATGCGGATCTGCATATGTACCGGCTGACAGAAGATTATCTGAACGTGGACTGCCTGGTGCATAAGCTGTGGCAGGGAGAATACCGGGAGGCGCCGGCAGTTATGGAAAGAGAAGGGAAATATTATATGTTTTCCTCCTATTGTACCGGCTGGGCGCCCAATCAATGCCGGTATGCGATGGCCGACAGCATGGAAGGCCGGTGGAGCAGCCTGACCGACATAGGGGACGAAACCACTTTCCGTACACAGCCTGCATTTATCCTTCCTCTGGAAAAAGAAGGGAAGAAGGAATATTATTATGTGGCGGATCGCTGGAACGGAGAGGATTACCATGATTCCCGTTATGTTATCCTGCCGCTGGGATTTACTCCGGAGGGACTTCCGGTTATGGAATATACGGAATGCTTCGGGCCGGTATAATTTTCCTTTTTTCATAATTTCAGGGTTGCAGTCTTAAAAAAGAAAGCCTATGATAATAACGGGGAAAAGTCATGCGAAAGGAGAAAAATGATGCTTGAATTCAGGTATGACACACAGTTATTAATTGAAGGAGAGGATTTGGACGAAGATATCATCAGTGAATATTTTACGGACAATTTCAAAGGGGACTGTTTGCTTGCTGTAGGAGATGAAGAACTTATAAAAATCCATTTTCATACAAACGAACCGTGGAAGGTTCTGGAATATTGTTCCACGCTGGGAGAGATATATGATATCGTAGTGGAAGATATGGACAGACAGTCCAGAGGCCTTCAGGGCTGAGGGATTCGGAAGGGCATGGCAGACGCCATGCCTTTCCCCGTTTCCGGACATATGAATATGATTTGGAAATCAAATCAGCCTCTTTAGCTTTAATTCAAAAGAAGGATTTGTAATATACTCCATGTAGATCGGTCTTCCGGTATATTCCAGATATGCTTTATACCGTTCTATGATTGCCGGAGCCTGAATGAGTTCCAACGCCTTAGCTTTTGCAACATATTTAGATTCCGAGTTTTCATCAGACGGCCTGGGAGTTCCTCCTTTTGCCCTGCATATAAAATCGAGCATAATTTTTGTCGGTATTTCTTTTACTACATGATAGCCGGGATATTTTCCGGTATTGGAAGAAATACAGAAAACCTCTCCCACCTCAATGTCAATGCCTGCTTCCTCCATGATTTCTCTTTTAACAGCATCAATTACGTTTTCTCCGACTTCAACCTGTCCTCCCGGAAATACCCATCCGGCATTATGCGTCTTTACTAACAGGACTTCATCTTTTTCATTTATTACAATTCCGGCGCCGGCAATGATATGTGTGGGCATGACCCAACCTGTATTTTCCATAATGGCTTATTCCCTCCACTGGTATGATAAAGATTACAATTTATCATATTGTACATCAATTTAATACATAAATACAGCAGAGCCTGTTTAACTCACAGCGTTTCACGCACGGCACGCAATGCGGCGGTAAATTCATCGGGCCGTTCATACATGGGATTGTGTCCGGCTCCCGGAATTACAGTAATTGTTTTGCGGGGAGCGTCAATCGTGTCAAAATACGCTTTTCCAAGTGACGTCGGAGCGATAGTATCAGTCTCCCCAAGAATATAGTGCACCGGCGTCTGGTAGTGAGACGGGTAATCGGTAAGGGCAAAGGAAAGCAGCTGCAGGTGAAGCGGATGATTTACTTTCATGACACGTATCAGACCTATGAGATCGTTCCAACGGAAGGAAGGGCTGCGGCGCAGGAGCTTCAGCAGCTCGCCCTGGCCGGAACCGGAACCCGGACCGTTATCGTAAGCTGCCTGTATTTTCCGCAGCTTCGGCAGCTTCTTCAGCAGTAATTCCGGGTCATCAGGCGGATAATCCCCCAGATTCCCCAGGGCCAGTAAATGTTTCCGGTTTCCCGCTTTTTCTGCCATTTTCCACACTTCCTGAAAGGCAGTCCGTTCGTTTTCCATCATGCTGATTACCTGGCCCGTACCGATGTATGACAAAACATTTTCGGGATGCCGCAGGGCATACAGGCTCCCCAGCACGCTGCCCCAGGAATGGCCCAGAAGGACAAGCTTTTCAATCTGATATTTCCGCTGCAGATACGCTATGATGCCATGCAGGTCATCCAGCATCTGTTCTATTGTTTCCGGCATACCGAGCTTTTTGTTCCTGAGAAGTGTTTTGCCTGCTCCGCGCTGATCCCAGTGTACCTGGGTGAACATATCGCCCCATGCCTTATCAAGCACATAGGCGAACAGCGATTCCATGCTGCCGGGACCGCCGTGCAGATACAGCAGAACCGGGGCATCGGGCGCTTTGGGATAGTGCAGTAAAAAATGTGCAATGCCATTTACTTCAACATATTCTTCTTCAAATTCTCTTTTCATCCTTTTATCACACTTCCATTTTTTCTACTTGATCTATGAGATTTTTAATCACGATGACTGCAATGATTCCTCCGGCTGCAAGGAAAAGGAGGGAGGCGGCGAGAGAGGTCATTGTCATAGCCATTATCTGACAGGAGATGACTGCAATAATAACAGCCGCTACAATGGTAACCGTAACGGAATGCCTTCCGAAGCCAAACCACAGGGCGATGATGCCCATTATCCCGGCTAGCAGAGAGTAACAGATAAGAGAGAAGAGGCTGTAAACAATGGTTTCTGCACTCAATGGCTCCGCACATAGGGGGAGTATTGATTCGGTGGCAAAAAAGATGCCGTATACAATTGCCCCGCATAAAAACATGGCGGCTGCCGTATAGAAAAATACCATTTCGATTTTCGAAGAAATAATACTGCGGCGGGCGACGGGATAGGAAAACAGCAGAACTGCCCTTTTTCCTGCATATTCCTCCACAATAAACCTGGCGGACATTACGGCGGAAAGGACCGCGAATATAACCATGCCGATGATATTTGTGATTCCGATAAGGCTGCGGTAGGTCATAAACATATCAAGGCCTGTTTCCGTCCCGTCTAATTTGGGAATTGCAGCAAAAAGATATAAAAGTGCAAGCAGACAGAGCGCGCTGATCAATGCTGCGGTGTGATAGGAACGCAGGCTGTTTCGTTTTAATTCAAGGGATATCAGTTTATTCATTTCCTTTTCCTCCATTGGTTACTGCTAAGAAATAATCTTCCATGCCGTTCGGATATTGTTTTTTTATTTCTCTCGGATCGATTTCCTGTACTACCATGCCGTCAACAATGACACCGATACGATCCGCGGTATGTTCCATTTCTGAAAGAATATGGCTTGACAGCAGAATTGTAATTTTCCGTTCCTGAACAAGCCTGCAGAACAGTTCCCGCATTTCTTTAATCCCAACAGGGTCAAGGCCGTTGATGGGTTCATCTAAAATCAAAAGCTCCGGGTTATGCACTAGCGCACGTGCAATTCCCAATCGCTGACGCATGCCTAGAGAAAATGTGGAGACAGCCTGTGTTCCCATATTCGGTAAGCCGACCAGATCAAGTGTTCCTTCAATATCTGCATTTGCTGCGCCCATATAGTCAAGGTGAATCTGCAGATTATCAACAGCAGACAGATGTTCATAGAAAATGGGTGTTTCAATTAAGCTGCCTGTTCGTTTTAAAATATCGAGATTGTTTTTTACGCTGTCCATTCCTAAAACGGCGGCTTCCCCCATGGTAGGCTTCAGCAATCCCAGGAGTATTTTAAATACGGTTGTTTTTCCGGCTCCATTCTTTCCTAAAAAGCCATAGATAGTCCCTTTTTCAACAGACATGGTACAATCATGGATAACCTCTTTTCCATCAAATGATTTAAAAAGATTTTTCGTTCTTACTGCCAGGTTAGTGTTCATTTAGTCTCTCCTTTGATACATATAAATGTATGTATATATTTATTAAAAAACTGCCTGAAAGACGGCAGTCTTAAAATTCAGTTCTCAGCTATTGGTGTGCAGCAACGCCATCATATAGCTTTTCAACTAACATTTGCATTTCGTCATCGAAAACAGGGAGCCCTATGCCTTCATACATTAATTTCAGATGCTCATATTTTTCCATATAATCTTCTTTGGTATCAGGAAAAATTAAAGGGCTTAACCAGATATTCAATAATAAAATCATAGTTTCTGCGGTTTGCTTCGGATTTTTTACATGTATGGAGCCGTCATTGATTCCTTCTATAATATACTGAGTAAAAAAAGGCGCCATAGAGTTGATACTGTCCAAAACCTGTTTGCCAATGTAAATGGGACTTTGCAGCACACTGGATGCTACCTGGCTGAATTGTAAAGTGTCCGGACGCTGCAAAGAAAATTTCAAAACATATTGGATCTTTTGAAGACCGTTCAAGCTCTTGTTTTCTTCTACGGCCTTAAAAGGATTATTGCCTAAAAACATGCGAGTGGTAACAGCGTCAATAATATCATCCTTTGACTTAAAGTGATGATAAAAGGCACCGCGGGTGATATCGCCGAGTTCATCAACAATGTCCTGAACCGTGGTTTCCTCCCACCCCTTTTCAAGGAATAATTTAGTGGCGGTATCTAATATTCTGGCTTCTGTTATTTCCGGATATTTATTTCTTGCCATAATTCACCTTACCTCACATATACATACATTTGAATGTATTTATTCTAGCATTCTCTGTTATTCTTGTCAAGAAGATAAAAGAGAGGAATAAAAACTGAACATTGAGACTATAACACAGTCCCAATGTTACTCTTACATACTCTTACAATATAAAACCCTCCCATTGACAGAAAAGAAAACAGATGATATGATGAAAATAACCAGTTAGTTATAACTAACGATAAAAACTGAAAAGCACTCTATAAAAATATCAGCCATATTATTAAAAAAGATAAGAGGTGAATTCCATGGCAACAGGCATTATATGTATTATTATACTAATGGCATGCGTTTTCGGCATAAAGAGCTATGCCAAAAGATTATCCCACGGCTGCTGCGGCGGAGGAGGGGAGACAATAAAGAAAATCAGGCCTGCGGACAAACAAAAAAGCCACTATCTCCATACATACAAACTGGAAATCGAAGGCATGACCTGCAGCAACTGCAGTACCCGCATAGAAAACGCATTCAACACCCGGGAAGGCTGTTACGCCCGCGCAGATTCAGGAAAACGAACAGCCACACTACACTCCAAACACCCCCTTACAGAATCGGAAGCCCGTGAAATCATAAGAAAAGCAGGCTACAGACTAAAATCCTTCCAGACAATCACCTAACCCCTGCCTCATCACTTACGGTTCAAGAACTTCCTGTATCCGCGGCCTTCCGGAGCTGCCTGCCCTGCCCTGCTTCCGCCTCCCCGGTATGGTCTGCGGCGCTGCAAGGATTCCTGTAAGGGCCGTATAAACTCGCCGGTCCTTAGGCTGCGTCCTTTGCAGCCTTAGTACCGCTGCGTGTTTATCCGAGCGAAAGCGTGCCCGCACAGGAACCTTGCAGATCAGCGGCCCGCGCAGAACGGCAGGGAGCGGAAAGCCGGACAGGCGGCTCAGAAAAACGGGCATGGAACTGCCTGAGGACGGCGGCGGATATTTTATCTGATCACTTTATTTCCATTTGAAAATCACTATTCCTGCTATGGCTACGGCCATTCCTATGGCCTTGCGCCACTCCCAGCCGGTTTTTTCCACACCGAACATGCCGAAAAGCTCTATGAGATAGGCGACAAGCAGCTGGGCTACAACGATGAGCATCACGGCCCGGGCGGGTCCAAGCATATCCATGCTCTTAATGACCGTATAAGTAATAAAAGCGCCGATAGCGCCTCCCAGAAGCATATATTTAGGCTGTACCTGGAACACGCCGAGCAGGGAGCTGCGGTCGGAAAATGCCCAGGCAATCAGGCATACCAGCAGTGCCGTAAACTGGACGAAGCAGTTCGCCACCCAGATACTGGAGGACTTGGTGACCTCTGTATTAAAAACTCCCTGAATACTCATCAGCGCGCCGGAAATCAAAGCAATAATCAAACCAATCATATGGGCCTCCTGTCATAGGAGCGAAAAATACGCTCCGGTATTTTAACGTAGGAAGCTGTTTCTTCCCTCCCTACATTTTACCCCTATGACCGGCGGATTATTCTTCTTCGCCTGCATATTCTTCCTTTTCAGGCTCTTCGATATATTCCTCTTCAAAAGGCTGTCCGGTTACCTGTGTCATTATTTTTTCAGAAAGCGCTTTCAGTGTATCCGATACGCCGTCTCCCGACCAGATTCTTGTAAATGCGATTTCCATCTGTACCCAGTAATTGCTGGTTGCCATCATTTTGGGAATGGGTACGGAAAGCCCGTATTCCCTGCCGAAGGCCTCCGCCTGGGGCGATGTGAAGGTCACACCCTTCCTGGCCGGCATCCTTCCGGTCCGTTCGTACAGGTTCTGCGCTCTGTCCACCGTCAGGTAAGCGGCGAACTCATTGGCGATATCTTTTTTCTGGCTGTAGCCGTTCACCACAACCGCATTCGTCACAGAAAGACTCTTTGTCTGCAGTTCTTCATTGATATTGGGGATATTGGTTACCCCGTATTCATAAGGAAACTCCCCGTTCTTTTTCGCTTCCTCAATCTTTGCCACGATATCCGTCGTAGCCACGGTGAATACCAGTTTTCCTTCTATAAATTCCCGGACCACGGAATCATAATCCACCTCCTCCGGATCAATGGAAAAAAACTGGTTCAGATCCTGATAAGCCATCAGGCATTTGATGGAATCCAGGTTATAAATATCTATTTTCTCTGTGTTGTCACCCGTAGGGCCGCCCACATCAATATAGTTTCCCACAAAGAAGTAATTATAAAAAATATCCGCCACATCCCATTTGAAAACCGCCTCCACCTGTTCCGGCGCATCGTAGCTGTTGGCAAAGGTCAGTATGTCATCAATAGTGGCAGGTATCATGGCTTCTATCCGCTCCTGAAGCTGGGCTTCGTCCGCCGTAAAAGTCTCCGGCTCCGGATTATTCCCTTCACCGTCAGGTACCAGCGGCTCCCCGTTTTCATCCAGCTCCTGCATGGCTTCTTCTCCGGCGAGAGCATCCGCCTCCGCCTCCAGGGCGCTCAGGGCCAGGGCCTCCATATAGGTCTTATTATACACAAGGGCGCTCGTTTCAAAATAAAAAGGATAGCCCACAAGCTTCCCGTCATAGGTTACCGCTTCCAGGGCCGGCCGGGAGAAGTTGCTTTCATTCACTGCTCCCATCTCGTCCCGGATGGGGCTGACCAGGCCGGAAAGGCTGGCTTTTTCCAGACTTTCATTGCTTATTATATAAAGATCCGGATAGGTATTTGTCTGCAGGGAATCCCTGTTTATATTTTCCAGATATTCCAGTCCGGAAACCAGCTTTGGAATAACACGGACATTTTTTTCCTCGGAAAAATCCAGGGCAACACTCCCCAGATAATCTCCCAGGGCTTCGTCCGTATACCACAGGTTTATCGTTGGCCTGCTGATAAGGGCATTGTCCGGAATCACTTCCAGACTTGCCAGCCTGTTGCTGCCGATTCCAAAATAGAGTAACACGCCGGCAGCCACCGCAACCACTGCCACAGCCAGTATTCTTTTCCAAAGCTTCATGCAATTTCTCCTTTTTTTCAGGATGTCTTTTTCTCATCCAGGCATTCTGTGAGGATAGCAAGCATTTCATCCACATTTTCCTTTGTGATGACCAGGGGCGGAACAAAACGGATAATATTCGTTCCCGCATTAATCAGGATCAGGCCTTTTTCCAGGGCGCGGTTAATAATATCGCCTACCGGAATGGAAAAAACCAGCCCTTGCATCAGGCCAAGCCCTCTGTGCGTCTCAATAAAATCATAGTTATCCACAAGCTCACCCAGCTTTTCTTCCAGATATGCACCGACTTCTCTCACATTATCTATTATATGGCCCTTTTCGAATAAATCAAGCACTTTGCTCACCGCCGCGCAGGCAAGAGGATTTCCGCCATAGGTCGTACCGTGATCACCGCTGGCAAGGGAATGGGCTCCCACCTTCTCCGTCATCAGGAAAGCGCCTACGGGAACGCCGCAGCCGAGCGCCTTGGCCGTGGTCATAATATCCGGCTTAACACCGTAACGCTGCCACGCAAACATCTCTCCCGTTCTTCCCATACCGCACTGGATTTCATCCAGAATCAGAAGGATATCCTTTTCGTCACAGAGAGAGCGCACTTTTTTCAGGAATTCTCCGGATGCGGGATAAATGCCGCCTTCGCCCTGAACGGTTTCCAGGATGATCGCACAGGTTTTATCCGTGACCTGAGCAAGGACACTGTCGAAATCATTCAGATCCGCAAAACGGATGTTGCCGATCATGGGTTCAAAAGCCTCTCTGTAATGAGGGTTTCCTGTCACGGAAAGTGCGCCGAAGGTCCTTCCGTGGAAGGAATGGTTCATGGCAATGATTTCATGATCCGTTTTTCCGTCCTTAAGAAAAGCATATTTGCGGGCCGCCTTCAGAGCGCCTTCCACTGCCTCCGCGCCGCTGTTGGTAAAAAAGACACGATCCATGCCGGAGACCTTTTTCAGCTTCACCGCCGCTTCCACTGCCGGAACATTATAATAATAATTGGAAGTGTGGATCACCTTGTCTATCTGGCCTTTCAGAGCATCGTTGTATTCCCTGTTATTATAACCCAGCGCGAATACGGCGATTCCGGCACAAAAATCCAGATATTTTTTCCCTTCGATGTCTGTAAGGTAAACGCCGTCACCTTTATCCAGAACCACCTGGTAACGGTTATAGGTATGTAAAAGTGCGGCTTCCGCCTCATCGATATATTCTTTCATGCTTAAAACTTTTTCATCCATCATTTTTATACCCCTTGTCCGCTTCAGCGGACATTAATTCAATATTTGAAATGTACTTTGTTTCAAACTTCTCCCTTCAAAGCACATCGTCATCGGAATAAATCGCCGTTCCAACCCCTTCATTGGTAAAAATCTCAAGGAGCAGGCAGTGAGGAACCCTGCCGTCCAGGATATGTACCCTGTTTACGCCGTTCCGGATAGCCGCGGTACAGTTGTTCAGCTTGGGCAGCATACCGCCGCCGATAACTCCGCTGTTAATCAGTTCCTCCGCCTGGCCGGCGGATAATCTGGATATAAAAGAGGATTTGTCATTGATATCCTTGTACAGGCCTTCGATATCCGTGAGGAAAACCAGCTTATCCGCGCCCACGGCCCTGGCAACGGCGCAGGCCGCGTCATCCGCATTGATATTATAGGTATTGAAATCATCATCCAACCCGACAGGCGCTACAATAGGAAGAAAATCCTTTTCCAGAAGATCATACAGCACCTTGGGATCCACCTTATTTATTTCGCCGACATAACCGATATCCTGTCCGTCCGCATATTTCTTATTCACCTTGAGAAGACCGCCGTCCTTGCCGCTGATACCAACGGCTTTTACGCCCAGCTCCTCCACCATGGTTACCAGATTTTTATTCACACGGCCCAGAACCATCTCCGCTATTTCCATGGTTTCTTCGTCTGTCACACGCAGGCCGTTCACGAATTTCGCTTCCTTGCCTACCTTTCCCACCCATTTGCTGATGGCCTTTCCTCCGCCATGCACGATAATGGGTTTGAAGCCTACCAGCTTAAGCAGGGTGACATCCTGAATGACGTTTCTCTGCAGTTCCTCGTTGCTCATGGCGCTTCCGCCATACTTTACCACAATGATTTTACGGTTGAATTTCTGGATATAAGGCAGGGCTTCAATGAGCACCGATGCTTTCTGCATTACCTGATCCATTTCTTTCTGTTCCATTTTCCTTCCTCCCTGAGCGTTTTTCTATGAGCGGTAATCCGCATTTATTTTCACATAATCATAGGTCAGATCACAGCCCCATGCCGTAGCCTGTGCTTCACCCATTTTCATATCCGCCACTACGGTCACTGCAGGACAAGAAAGGATTTTGGTCGCCTCTTCTTCACTGTAATCTGCCGCCTGCCCGTCCTTATAGATCAGGATCCTTCCGGCTTCGCTTTCAAAATAGAGTTCGACGGCTTCCGGATCGAATTTGGCGCCGCTGTAGCCGAGGGCGCACAGGATCCTGCCCCAATTGGCGTCATGTCCGAAGATCGCCGCTTTGGTAAGGCTGGAACAGATCACGGATTTTGCGAGAGTTCTGGCGTCTTCTTTGGTCGCTGCGTGAATTACCCTTGTTTCAAAAAGGGCGGTAGCCCCTTCCCCGTCGCCTGCCATCATCTTGGCGAGAGTCTCATTGACTTCATGAAGGGCCTTTACGAAATTCTCATAGTCTTCGTTCTTTTCCGTTATTTCCGGATTTTCCGCACATCCGTTAGCCAGCACCACCAGAGTGTCATTGGTGGAGGTATCGCCATCCACGGAAATCATATTGAAGGTGTCGACCACATCCTCTCGGAGTGCTTCCTGCAGAAGCTCTTTGGAAATCGCGATATCCGTAGTGACAAAGCCCAGCATAGTGCACATATTGGGGTGTATCATACCGCTGCCCTTGGACATTCCTCCTACGGTAACCGTTTTTCCGCCCGCTTCAAACTGTACGGCCACCTGCTTGGAAATGGTATCCGTAGTCATAATAGCCTCCGCAGCCAGGGTTCCCGCCTCCGGTGAATCCGAAAGAGAAACAGCCAGTTTCTCCACGCCCGCGGTGATTTTATCCATGGGAAGCTGCATGCCGATAACCCCTGTGGAAGCTACCAGCACCGTGTTCTCCGGAATATGTAACGCTGCTGCTGCTGTCTGCGCTGTTTCCTGGCAGTAAGCGTATCCCTGACGTCCCGTGCAGGCATTCGCAATACCGGAATTTACCACCACCGCCTGAATGTAAGGGGAGTTATCAATCATTTCCCTGTCCCATACCACCGGCGCTGCCTTAACTACATTGCTGGTAAAAACACCGGCAGCCCTGCAGGGAACCCCGCTCACTATCATTGCCATATCCTTCCTGTTTTTGTACTTTACATTTGCTTCCACGCCTGCTGCCCGGAATCCCTTTGCGGCTGTAACGCCGCCCTTAATCCGCTCCATAATCTCTCCTCTCCGTTCTCTTGATCCCTGCCCTTCATAGCTTTCATTATAAAAGGCCTTACCTTTATGCCCGGACTTGCCTGGCTTAAGGATTTAGGAAATCAATCATTAAAACGCTCTATATTTTCACTGTTTAAGACGAAATCATAATAATTCAGATCTTCGCGCTTTGTCCATCCGATACAGCGCCAGAATTTATTTCCCACATCATTTTTGGTAAAGGCAATCAATGATACTTTACTGATATGCTCTTTTTTCAGGGCATTCATCGCGAATACCACCATTGATTTGCCGATACCCCTCATACGATACTCCGGATCCACGCATACATGGTACATGCATCCCCGTCTGCCGTCATGGCCGCACAGAATCGCTCCCACTACCCTGGAATCCTCCACTGCCACCACGCTGCTGTCGGGATTGCGTTTCAGGAAGCGCGCAACTCCTTCCCTGGAATCATCGATGCTGCGGATGGAAAATCCCTTGATTTTATGCCACAGCAGGCTGACCTCCTCATAATCATCGATTGTCATCGTTCGTACCATGTCCATACTCCTTCACTTTATATTCAGATTCTGTCTGCAGAAAACGTTCCATCACACGCCAGGCTTCCGTAAGCCTTTCCAGTGACCAGGCCGCATTGGCCGGACTGGTGGAGGGAAGCTTTATGATATCCATCCCCGCCTGCTCCCTGCAGTATTTGAGATAAAGCTGATACGCTTTATCCCCATTGGCAAACACGGCCTGTATGGAAGTCCTTCCCAATAGGCCGCCGATATCATTCGCCTTCACATTCCGTATGGAGCTGTCGCTTGAGCCTTCAATATCACAGCTGTCAATCACATCCCAAACAGCAATATGGCCTTCAAGAAGCATCCTCTTCTTTTCTTCAACCGTATCCGGCACTCTGCGCCCCAGCAGCGCCGCCGTCACCTTCCAGAAACGGTTCTGCGGATGTCCGTAATAAAACTTTTGCTGCCTGGACTTCACCGAAGGAAAGGTGCCCAATACCAGCACACGGGAATCCTTATTCCATACCGGCTCAAATTCATGTGATACATGTTCCATTTTAACATTCCTTATGCATATATTTTAAAACCCATTGCAGTTTACGCCTACGTATCTTATCTGTCAATCCCCAGCCCGTCATTACCTGCCCATTTTTAAGGCCAGCTCTGAGCGGTAAGACAGACAGGGCAGTCCGCGGAGGACAGGTATCGGCGCAGACGGAATGTACCCCTATGTATCAATCCTGACAAGATTAGCCAGCGCTTTATTTCGATAGTTCAAATCCTCCCGTATGGAAAAACCTTGTTTTTCCCAGAAAGCATCCCCCGTTTCATTATTTCGGAATACCACCAAAGCCACCTTTTTGATACCTTCCTGCTTCAGGCTTTTTAAAGCCGCATCCACCAAGGCACTTCCTATCCCCTGTTTTCTTTCGGACACTGCTACAGCCGTATGATGGATAAAGCCTCTTCTTCCGTCATGCCCGCTGAGGATCGCTCCCACAATCCGGGCACCCTTCCTGGCTACGAAGCAGGTATCTGGATTGCGCTTAAGATATGCCGTAATGCCTTCTTTGGAATCATCACTTTCATTCAGCCCCATTCCGGGCGTATTCAGCCATAAGGCCCGAATTTCTTCATAATCCTCAGGTTTCATCACTTCTATAACTGCTGTTTCTTCCTTATATACTACGTCAAATTCTTCGCATACACAAATCATGTCTTCCGTGAATCCGATTCCGCAGTCTTCTCTGCATTCCCGCTCAAAAACCTGTCTGTGGGCTTCTTTCCAATAGGCGAGGGATTTATCCCCTTCCCCCTCACACCGGGCATACTCTTCCGTAATATCTGAAAACTTAACCTGTGTCACCCGGCTGATCCGTGTGATACAGCGCGGCTGTTCCCGGCTGTCCAGGATGACGGAATAATCTCCTTCCCGGGGCAGAGGCTCGTTCTCCAGCTCATACAGCTTCAGCAGCCCGGTGGTCGCTCTTTTTTCTCCTTCCATTACAAGGCGGCACAGTTCATCCGCTATTTCCGGATAGCCATAGTAATAAGCCTCATACCGGGTGATGGAAGGGTCATATTTATTTACAAATTCTCTGATTTGGTTCTTATCCATTATTACACCTACAATATTTCTCCAGCCTTATAACAGGCCGCAATATAATCTCTTGCCTGATAATAAAGATCCGTATTATAATCTGACAAATGACTGTCCATCCAGGAATGATACACTTCCCAAATACCATCTTTTATCCTATCATCTGAAAAACAATCTTCTATCAGTCTTTCATATACCTCACCAATAGTCCAATAATCCGGTACCCGATACCTGCAGTCAGTTACATTATCAAACTCTCCCGCAGGAATTTTATATTCTTCAATAAATTCCGCCGCAACCTTTTCAATAGGTTCACAATGAAAAACATCCGCATAATCATAAATTCTTTCCACTGCTTCCTTTCCTAAAGCATCCACAGCAGACCTGCGGGGCAGAAGCATCTTTCGGCCTATGAATTCGATCACACTGCATGTAAAAAATAAATTACTGTTATTTTTTTCTGCCATAAACCTCTTCGCTCCTTTTAAATATAAGTGTATTCAATGCAGATATTGTATGAAAACTCACTTGATGTGTCGGGTGGCTGAATTTGGCAAGTTCCCAAAACGCTGCTCTGGAAATTTTGCCGTCCACAAAATTTTGTACGTAATTAAATATTGTATCATTAGCCATCGGTCCTTCCACCATGTCATAAGTATGGGGATTTCCAAGACGGCAGGAAACAATAAAGTCCAGCCATTCCTCTGTCATGTCTTCAAATTTCAAGTATCTTAATGAAGGATCCGGTGTGTATTCATAAATATTAATATATCCTGATTTTCCAAACCGGGTTGCCCAGCGTTCTGCCTGTTCTATATAATTTGTACAGTAAAAACCAAAATAAAAATCCTTTTGGTACAATGCTTTTCTAATTTCAGGGAATTGTACAATTTCTTTGCTTCCATGATATAGTAACATTTATTCTTTACTCCTTGTATCCATCAAGTCAGGGTTTTCGAATATCTAAATCTTCAAGGCCATCTCCAACGCAATATAAAAATTCTTCAGCTGATGTTTCTTTTCTTCCTCATCGCCCAGGATTCTCATATCCCATTCCTCACTGTCCAGAAGGTCTCCGCTGATCAGGTAATAATACAGGTCAAGGCCTCTGAAATCGCAGACTGCCTGCATGCCGGCACATTCCATTTCCACGGCAATACAGCCTTCCGCTTTTCTTTTATCCACATTTGCTTTTGTTTCCCTGTAAATGGCGTCGGAGGTCCAGGTACGGCCTGACACATGGGGGAGTCCCATTTCCTCAAGCCATTCCGACACCCGTCCCGCGTTTTTCATCGTAATATAGTCGGCAGGAGGCGCATAATGGTAGGAAAGCCCTTCATCCCGGTATGCCTGGGTGGGAACAATGATTTTTCCTGCCGTGATCTCACGATTCAGTGCTCCGCAGGAGCCGAACATAATATAGCTGCCGGCTCCGGTAAGGCATCGGGCTTCTTCCAGGCAGGCGCCTGCCGCCGCGGACGAAATCATCGTCATGTAGAAAGCAATCTTTTTCCCTTTATATTCCAGAAGATAGATCGGGCGTCCCCCGTTCACACTCCCGATTTCAGCCACCGTGGTACAATCGAATTTTTTCCTTATTTCTTCCACCACCACATCAGAAAAGGTAACAATGCAGATATCGCAAACCTTTTCCCGGACTCCGTAAACAGCTTCCGGGCTGATCATTTGTTCCGTATCCTTATCAAACGTTTCTGTCAGCATGATTTCTTCCTCATTCTTTTTTTATCTCCATCCTGCATCTTCCCCATTTTTCATCATGGAATACAAAGCATTCCGGGGTCAGGGCGGTTTCTTCAAAGCCTATATTCCAGTAAAGTCCCATGGCCGCTTTATTACAGTCAAAAACATTCAGAGCCAGAGACTGCACACTCGCTATTTCAAAAGCATATTTTACAGCCAGACGCAGCATTTCTTTTCCACAGTCTTTTCCCCGTTCCCCGGCATCTACGACAACAAATCCTAAAAATCCACTGTTCAGGGCAGGATTTATTCCCATCCGGAGAAACCCTGCGGGGGTACCGTCATCCATGACAGCGGTAAAGCTGCTGTTGCCCCAGCGCTCCTCCGTCTCTTCCAGATATTCGTTAAAATCCTTTTCCGTGAAAGGAAACGGCAGAAGATTCCCGCACCATAGGGCATGGGTGCGTTCGTCTTCGATCCAGTTCATAATGGCTTTGGCATCACTCTTCCTGTATGGGCGCAGTCTCATGGCAGTTCTCCTTTTCTCCGCGCTGCCTGCGGCAGGGATTTGGGAATCCTTTTCCTACGGGAACATCGGAACCAGCTCCAGCCCTTCCGCCTCCGGCATTCCGAACATCAGGTTCATATTCTGTACAGCCTGGCCGGCTGCACCTTTTACCAGGTTATCCATAGCGCCCATCATGATAATGCGGCCGGTTCTTTCGTCTATCTTAAAATTCACGTCCACATAGTTGCTGCCTTCCACCCATTTGGTTTCGGGGCAGATATTCTTATCGAGAACTCGGACGAATTTTTCCTTATCATAATATTTGTCATAAGCTGCGCGCACTTTTTCATAGGAAGGACACACACTGGTTCCGTCCGGCAGCTGTTCTTTCATCAAAGACGCATAAGCCGTGATCAGGATGCCGCGGTTCATGGGAACCAGATGAGGGGTGAAGTTGAGAAGCACCTCCTGCCCAGCCGCATAGGAAAGCTGTTCCTCTATTTCCGGGGTATGCCTGTGGCTTGCCACGCCATAGGCTTTTATGTTCTCATTTACCTCGCAGTAAAGATTATCCACCTTGGCTCCCCGCCCTGCGCCTGAGGTACCGCTCTTGGCGTCTATAATAATAGTGGAGGGATCGATCAGGCCTTCCTTCAGCAGCGGATAAATGGAAAGGGTGGAGCAGGTGGGGTAACAACCCGGATTCGCAATAAGACGCGCACCGCGCACCGCTTCTCTGTTGATTTCACATAAACCGTATACTGCTTCTTCAATAAACTGAGGGGATTTATGTTCGATGCCATACCATTCTTCATAGGTTTTTACATCCTTAATACGGAAATCCGCGCTCAAATCCACAATTTTCACTTTGGAAAGTATTCCCTCATTCACAAGAGAGGCGCACAGCCCCTGGGGGGTTGCGGTAAAAATCACGTCAACCAAATCCGCCAGTTCTTCCATATTATCATCCATACATTTATCATCCACGATACGGAACATGTTCCTGTAAACTTCGTAATACTTCTTATCAATATAACTTCTGGAACCATACCAGGCGATTTCCACCTCCGGGTGTGCGGTTAACAATCTCACCAATTCTCCGCCTGCATATCCTGTTGCTCCGATAATTCCTGCTTTTATCATTTTTTCCATTCCTTTCTGTTCCGTATGGCTGGCCTTCGCCTGCATCCATCCGTTTTCCTGTATTTCCGCGGGTGTATACCCGTGGGTGTATTCCCATGGGCAGCAGGCCAAACAACTATATCCGCCTGCCTGTACCGACACTAACCTCAGTATAATCAGATTTTCCAGGAAACTCAACCTTTTCTATTATTTAATGGCACAAAGATCACCCCGGCTCCGGTTTTCGCATAATTATACGTCCATTTTGCATAATATGCAATAGTTTTTTAAAGTTTATGCATATTTTCCATAAATAATGAGCAAAAATATGCATATTTTTTCACTTGCAATCTAAAAAGTTTTGTTGTATATTAAATCCAGAACAAATGAGCCGGCCCTTTCAGGCGGAAGGCTCCTATTAATCTACATATACCAAATATGCCGGCATCTGCGGCAGGAAAGAGGAACATTATGAAAGAAAAAGTAATCCTTGCTTATTCAGGCGGACTTGACACCACAGCTATCATCCCCTGGCTGAAAGAAAACTTTGATTATGAGGTCATTTGTGTCTGCATCGACTGCGGGCAGGCGGAAGAACTGGACGGCCTGGAAGAGAGAGCTAAATTCTGCGGCGCTTCCAAGCTTTATGTCCTGGACGTTATCGATGAATTCTGTGACGAATATGTAATGCCCTGTGTAAAAGCACATGCCGTATATGAGAACAAGTATCTGCTGGGAACCTCCATGGCAAGGCCCCTCATCGCCAAGAAGCTGGTTGAAATTGCCCGCAAAGAAGGCGCTGCCGCCATCTGCCACGGCGCTACCGGTAAGGGAAATGATCAGATCCGTTTTGAGCTGGGAATCAAAGCCCTTGCTCCTGATCTGAAAATTATCGCCGCATGGAGAAATGACAAGTGGACCATGGATTCCCGTGAATCTGAAATCGAATACTGCAAGGCTCACGGAATTGACCTTCCTTTCTCCGCAGACAGCAGCTACAGCCGTGACCGCAACCTGTGGCATATCAGCCATGAAGGCCTTGAGCTGGAGGATCCTGCCAACGAGCCTAACTTCGAGCATCTGCTTGTTCTCGGCACCACTCCTGAAAAAGCTCCGGACGAACCGGAATATGTGACCATGACCTTTGAAAAAGGAATTCCTGTCAGTGTTAACGGAGAAAAGATGAAGGTTTCCGATATTATCCGCAAGCTGAACGAGCTTGGCGGCAAGCACGGCATCGGTATCGTGGATATCGTGGAGAACCGTGTTGTGGGCATGAAGTCCCGCGGCGTTTACGAGACTCCCGGAGGAACCATTCTCTATGAAGCTCACCAGCAGCTGGAGGAACTGATTCTTGATCGTGAAACCTCCACCATGAAACTGGATATGGGCAATAAATTTGCACAGATCGTATATGAAGGAAAATGGTTCACTCCTCTTCGTGAAGCAGTTCAGGCTTTTGTGGACAGCACACAGGAATACGTTACCGGAGAAGTGAAGTTCAAGCTTTACAAGGGAAATATCATCAAGGCGGGCACCACCTCCCCTTATTCCCTGTACAACGAATCCATCGCTTCCTTTACCACAGGTGACCTGTATGACCATCATGACGCGGAAGGCTTCATCAATCTGTTTGGCCTCTCCAGCAAGGTACGCGCCATGAAGCATCAGGAAATCGAAAAAAATAAGTAAAGGTTTTCTTATGAATGTTATTTTAATTCTGCTTCTTTATGTTATAATAGTGAATATAGTGGGTTTTGCCGAGATGGGAATTGACAAGCGAAGGGCCAAAAGAGGCGCTTTCCGCATACCGGAGGCCAATCTTTTCCTGATTGCCGTGATAGGCGGCAGCATAGGCTGCATAGCAGGAATGTATGCCTTCCGCCATAAGACCAAGCATAAAAGCTTTGTTTTCGGCATGCCTGCCATACTGATTGTTCAGCTGGCAGCGATTCTATACCTTTTGTTAGCAGCACCTGTACAGTTCACTCTTATGTAGCAAAAGAATCCGGCCCGTCTGATACAATACTCAGACGGGCCTTTCCATATGGATTTATGTACAATACTCAAACTTCGCACATGCCCCTGTCCCCTCCGGCCCCTGTTTTCGTGGCGTCGGCCCGGTTTGGAAACAGGGGCCGGAGGGGACAGGGGCATGTGCAAGGTTTGAGTATAATAAAAATAACAGGAGGAAGCACTATGCATCTAGCGGTATGTGACGACAATATTGCGGACAGAAAACAGACGGAACGTCTTTTGGGAAGGGAATCGGACCGGAGGAGCAATACTACCGGAGTCCTGTATGTGGACTCCTTCGGCAACAGAAATGCGATTCTTTCCACTCCTATGATTTACGACGGTCTGTTTATGGATATGGTGGAGGATGGCTGTAATGCGGCAGAAATCGCCCGGGAGCTGCGAAAAGCGGGAAGCAGGCTTCCTATCATCTTCTGCTGTTCCAAAATAAATTACAGGGAAGAAAAGGATCTGCCGGATAACTGTTATTTTCTGGACAAGCCGATACAGCCCGACAAGCTGACTGAAATGGTGGAAATTCTCCTCACGATAAAAAACAGCCAGGAAAAAAAGCTGGAATTCCGGACGGATACGGAGACCTTTTACCTGAAGGAAGAAGATATCATGTACGCTTATCCTGACGACCGTTTTGTCCGTATTCATCTGGCAAACGGGGAAAACAGAGAATGCGTTGCCACCATGCTGAACTTCTGCGCCACTCTTGGATTTGACATCGATTATTCCGCAAGAGGCACCACAAAGCTCGACATCGGTTATATCCGGGTGAGTGAATCCGGCCTTCTTGCCATGATTGGCTGCAGCGCGGTAATCAATCTGAAATATGTGGACAAGATCTCCTTTTTCCAGCTTTCCATGATCGACGGACATAAGATAAAAATTTCGCCCTCCAGCAGAAAGGCGCTGTGCACCATGGTTTCCGAAATCAGAACAGATTTCTAAAAAAAGGCTATCCTGCAGATATCAGTCTGCGGATAGCCTTCCTTGCTGTTTTCTTATTCCCCAATGGTTTTATACTGCAATAATAATACCGCCGTCATTGGCATACATGCTGCTGATTCCTGCAGTGTCCAGAATTCTGGAATCGGCAAACTGTACCTTTTCCAGAATCATCTGCCGCACGCTCTCGGCCTTGGCCGGATTGTTGCAGTGGGTGATCATAAGGCATTTTTTCTGAGGGTTCTTCGTCCCCTGGACAACAGTATCCGCCAGCTTCTGCAGGGCTTTCTTAAAGCCGATGGCCTGTCCCAGCTGGGCAATGGTCCCTTCCGGCGTTGCGCCCATAACGGGTTTTATATTCAAAGTGGAAGCCACCAGCGCCTTTACGCCTGTAAGACGGCCGTTTTTGCGCAGGGTTTCCAGATTGTTCAGGACAAAATATGTGTTCATTTCGTCACGGAAATCTTCCAGTCTTTTCACTATCTCTTCAAAGGACAACCCCTGCTCTTCCAGCTCCATGGCCTTCAGGGCGATCTGTGCCTCTCCGCAGGAAGCGGACTTGGAGTCCACCACATGGATTTTCTTGTCTTTGTGCTTTTCTTCATACAGATTTTTTCCCAGGACAGCGCTGTTATGGCTGCCGCTCAGGTTTGCAGACAAAGTAACAACATAGATATGATCCGCGTCACAGTCAAAGCTCTGCTTGTATCTATCAGGAGATGGACAGGAAGAACGGGGGCATGTGGGGCATTCCGCTACTTTTTTCAGAAATTCTGCCTGGTTGAAGCCAGCGTCGTCCTGGATATGCCAATCACCCACTTCTATTCCCAGAGGGACTATTTCAAAGCGGGGATCTCCTTTTAATTCTTCAGGTAATTCACAACAGCTATCCACTACAATTTTATAACTCATTTGTTCCTCCGATTATTCACTACAATCACACGTAGTTATGATTACCACTTATAATAACACCCGCCTGCATATATTGTAAAGGGAATTTCTAAAAGTTATAGAGTTTTTATAAAGTTATAAGATTTCACTGCATTTTGATATATTTCATAACAAAGAAGATTCCTGGCTGCTGAAGAAAGAATGGCGGACAGGATAGTAATGTGGTAAAATGAACAGGTAAAACTTACAGCAGAACTGTGTAAGATCTCATGGAGGAATGTTATGGAACTTTCCGGGCTTAAGCTCTCTGATATACACCCTTCCCAGTTTTATATATCCCTTGAAAAATTAAGACAGGTGGAAAAATGGTTCCGGCCTGATGACCTTTCCCATTTTGAGCCGGTTCCCGTCAAACGGCTTAACGGAAGGATTATTTTTACAGACGGCCATACACGGGCGTTTGCCGCTTACAGGAAGGGCCTGGCAAAGATTCCTCTTGTGTGGGATGAGGACGAGCTTGACTGGGAAGCATACCAGCTTTGTGCGGACGCCTGCAGCAGCAGGGGCATACATACGATATCCGATCTGCAGGACAGGGTTGTGGATGCGGATGTCTACCAGCATTTATGGAATGACTGGTGCGATACTCTGCATGAAATACTGGCACTGCGCAGAAGCCGCCCTTCCTTATATTCGGACTACAATAATAACGGAGATGAATCATGATTGCATTACAGATAAAAGAAATAAAAAGCTTTATGGGCAAGCTTCTGGGAACGGAATGCTTTGATTCCTTCCTGCTGGAGGAAGCGGTTATCACCACTTATAATACGTTCCGTATTGACGGCCGCATCAACCGGGAATTTTACAGCGACGAGGAATGGGAAAATAAGGAAACGCATCCGGACGAGTTTTCTGCCTGGAAAACTATGCGGCCTCTGTGTTTTGATCTGATAAAAGGAAAAAAGACACCCGCCGGGTTTAAATTTATCTTTCATCTGATGCCCCGGTATATACCGGGTATCCTGAAGCCGGAGGACACCCCCATCACTCCTGATCAGGTCAAGGCCCTGGTCCTGACCTGCAAATATGACGGCGGCAGCCTGACTCTGGTGACGGGAACGGCCTTTACCACCTTCCTTCCTGACAAGACTGTGGACGTGCTTTGGGATAAGGCGGTGAGGACCTTCCTTTCCAAAAAGGAGATCGGCTTTGAAGAACTTTAACCAGTCTCTTCCTGACATGGATGCCCTGCAGCAGATTCCCATTCTCACCCTCAAGGATGAGGACTGCGGCTTTCAGCATCAGTTCAGCGTGAGGGAAACTTATCCCTTTCATACCCATACCTTTTATGAATTCTTTCTCATCAGCAAGGGAAAGGGAATCCACCGGATCAATGATGCTTCTATCCTGCTTTCGGAGGGTTCCTTTGTATTTGTGCGCCCACAGGACAGGCATGGCTATGATTTTCTGAATCAGTATGATCTTGAGCTGATCAATATATCCTTTCAGCCACCGGTTTTTCATAAAATCTGCGGGCTTCTCGGCTGTCCCCGGTCATTTTTTACCGACTCTCCCCTAAGCCTCCAGACCGAACTGACAGAGCCCCTGCTCTCCGATATTCGCGGCAAAATGCTTCATATAGGAGATCTGGAGCCGGGCGCCGGCAGAAGACTGTACCTGTCATCCGTACTGCCCTTTTTTCTGTACCAGTTCTGTCCCGGCCCTTCCCTGCAGGAGGCCAGCCCTCTGCCGGGCTGGCTCTCGGCGCTCATCCGGGAAATGGAAAAGCCGGAAAACTTTATCGAAGGCCTTCCCCGCCTGCTATCCCTCGCCAGCCTTTCCCAGGAATACCTGAACCGATCCTTCCGCAGGTTCCTTCACATGTCTCCCACCGAATTCATCAACATAAAACGGATGGATTATGCGGCGGGGCTGCTTCTGGAAACCGGTCTGGAGGTCATTGAAATCTGCCAGGAATGCGGCATCCACAACCTCAGTTATTTTTACCGGATATTCCGGAAGCAGTATGGCTGCTCTCCCAAAGAATTTATCCGGCTGAACCAGGAGGAAAGACAATGAATCATTTTTATCGGTTATACAGGCCCGCCACGGCAGTTCCCCACCGGAACGACAGCACCTATACGGAAATCACTCCCTGCAGCGCCCTGAGGCCCTATATCAAATGCTTCTGGGGCAGTGTCGGTCCCTCCGCCGCCAAAGCGACGGCAGGAGAACTGATTATTCCCGACACCTGCATGGATATTATTTTTGAAGTAAACCATTCCCAAAACAGCATGAAAAGCAGATTTGTGGGTATTAATAATGAAGCCTTCTTCTCAGCTGGCTCCACAGAAGAGAAGGATACCAGCTCCACCTTCGGCATCCGTTTCTTCGCCTGGTCCGCCGCCATGTTTTCCCAGGATTCTATGAATGGGGTAAAAAATAAGGTCTTTGATGTCCAATATCACTATGAAGCGATTAAGACCGCCCTGGAACCGATTCTCTATGAAGTAACCGATATCCATGCCCGGGCAAGGGAAGCGGAAAAAATCCTTCTCCGCCGTCTGGATTCCGCAAGGCATAAGCCCGTTCTGGATGCAGCCATAGGCGCCCTTCTTGCCAGGAAAGGCAACATCCGGACCACCTCGCTCGCCGATGAAGTTTTTCTGAGTACAAGACAGCTGGAACGCCTTTTTGCCGAATATACCGGAGTCTCCCCGAAACAGCTCTCTTCCTTGGTCCGTTATCAGTATTTATGGCATGACATTCTTACGGAGGATTCTTTTCATCCGGCGAATGCGGTTCATAAATACGGTTATACGGATCAGTCCCATTTACTGCATGATTTTAAAAGGTACCATACCCTTCTTCCTGCGCAGGCAAAGGATTACGCATTAAAGAAAGCGGATATTCTCCGGGAGTCAAATACCCCGCCGCAGGAATAGGCATACAGCCGGATTCATGTCGCAAAATTACAATACAAAGGATGTCCGACGGCTTATTATCATACTGTACATAAAACGCTTCCGGCAAGCCTCTTACCGGAGCAGTTACAAAACCAGGAGGAAATATTATGCTGTCAGAAAAACAATTTTCACAAATAAGGACATGGGTATACCGGAATGCCAGAGAAATTGACCTGAATGTCTGGAAATTCCACTTTGAAAACGGGAAAAAGGAAGATGTTGTTTCCGCGCTGTCCCACTATCAGAATGAGGACGGCGGCTTCGGAAATGCCCTGGAGCCCGATAACTGGAATCCTGCTTCCACGCCTTATGTGACTCTTTATGCGCTGGGCCTTCTTCAGAGAATAGGGATGACGGACACCTCACATCCCATATATAAAGGAATCTTTGAATATTTATCCAGCGAAAAAGATTTGACGGACTATGGCTGGCGCTTCAATGTTCCTGAAAACAATAACTATCCCCGCGCTCCCTGGTGGAACTACAGCGAAGATGCCAACAAAACGGAAAGCATCGGCCCTACCTGCGGCTTGTGCACCTTCATCCTGCAGAATATGGACAAGGCTTCCTCCGTTTATAAAAAAGCGGAGACTCTGGCAAAACAGGCTCTGGATAATCTTCTGACTGCAAAAAACTTCGGAGATATGGGCATCGGCGGATATATCGGCCTTATAGATGCTCTTCCCTCCCTGAATATAGGCGATTATGACATGCCTGCCCTGTATTCCAAAATCAACGAACTGGTTAATGCATCTATCGAACGTGATGTAAACAAATGGCAATACTACGGCGTGCTTCCTTCCACTTATATCCACAGCCCGCAAAGCCCTTTTTACCCGGCTAATAAGGAAATCGTCGATCAGGAAATCAATTATCTTCTGGAAACATTACCGGAAAATGGCGTATGGAACATTTCCTGGACCTGGTTTGACAACATGGAATCCTACGGCAAGGAGTTCATCATCAGTGAAAACTGGTGGAAATCCATCACCGCCATCGAAAAGCTCTGTTTCCTGAAAAATTTTAATGCTGTAAAAATCTGAAGGAAGGACTTCAACCGTTTAAATATCCGGCAGCTAAAATCCGCAATCTGTTTGTAGCAAATTGTCAAAAAAAATGATATACTGTATGACAAATATCTGAAATTCCTATCGTAAGTAAAGGAGTCCGTTTTGGAAAACAATACAGATTTACGCAAGGTAGTCTACAGCATCATGCTCACTCAGATACAATTCGGCACCTATCGCTGCGGAGAAAAGCTTCCCACTATAGAAGAAACCAGCAAACGGCTCTGTGTGTCAATCGATACGGCCCGCACAGCTTATCTGAAGCTGAAGGACGAAGGATATATCACTTTATCTAAAAATGTAGGGGCTACGGTAAAAGTAAATTATGACAGTCAGGAAACGGAACAGTTTATCCAGACTTTTTTTTCGGCACGCAAAAATGCCATGATAGATCTGATAAATTCCATGCTGCCCCTGTTTGGGAATGCACAGTGTGTAGGGATGAAGAATGCCTCTCCTGAAATGCTGCGAAAGATGGAGGAGCTCTTTACCGAAAAAAATATAGAAGCGCCCTATGCCATGCTGAGGCATCTCAATCAAAAATACAGCTCCCTCGGCAATAATCTCCTCATGCGTCTCGCCTGGCAAATCTTCATGTTTTTACATGATCCTTTTTTCAGCATAAAAGATAATCTGCATTATTTTGACCAATCTGAGGATTATCTTTCAATCGTGCTCGTACTTTGCCGTAAGAAGGAATGGACTGCGCTGCGTGTTAAAATGGCGGAATCCATGAACAAGCTGACCTCGTCTCTTACCCGGTTCTATAAGGACAGAATCCATATGCCATCCCCGGAAAAGGAAGTTGCTTTTACCTGGAGTTCCTATAAAAAAAGCCAGCAGCTATGCTACTCCATAGCCATGGAGCTTCTCATTTCCATCAACCGGGGGCTGTATCCGGCCGGAAGCCTGCTGCCTTCACAGGAGGAGCTCGCACGGCAGAAGAATGTTTCGGTAAGTACCATTCGCAGGACACTTGAACTTCTCGGCAGCGTCGGTGCTATAAAATCTGCCAGACATGTGGGCACTCGTGTTCTTCCATTGGAGCAGACTTCAGCAAACAGTGATTTCACCAAACCGGTCCTTCGCCGCAGACTACTGGATATGGCGGAGAGCATTCAGATGCTCGCCTTATCCTGCAAAGACGTGTCTGTGTTAACGCTTTCTTCTCTCAATACCGAATCCATTGAAGAACTTTGTGTGAAGCTGAAGGCCTATAAAGGGCTGCGGCGCGGGGAAAATTTGTCTTATTTCATACTGAGCACGGTCGGTGAATCCGCTCCCTATCAGACCATCCGAACCGTTTATTCCGAGCTGATGCGGCAGTTCTTCTGGGGCTATGCATTCCGCGGTATGAATGGGAAACAGGAACAAATAAACGAAATGTATGATCCTTTTTTTGATGAATTGATTGAGTCTCTGGAAAAAATGGATTTCTGCCGGTTCTCCGTCAGCCTGGAGGAGCTTGCTGTCCTTGAACTGCGCAGAACCGTGAGTTTTTTATTACATCTTGGAATTTCAGATGCTGAAAGCATTCTGATTCCGGAATAAAATAGCATATAGCATACGATCGGGCCGGGAGAGGGACAACCTCTCCCGGCTTTTCTATGGACCATTTTTCTGGCAGCCGCAGGGAAAAGATAAAGAAAAAGAAACAGCTGGATAAAATGAATATCCAGGATCTTTAAAGGGAAGAAAGCGCATGCTTTCCTCCCTTTTCCTATACGCACTGTTCAATTATGTTTGTCAGTCAGAATCAGCGTATATTATACACACTTCTGATTTTCAGGCCTTCCGGTGTTCCCTTCAGAATCCGGATTTTTCTTTCTCCTGCATTCATGTCAAAATAATTATCCTCTAAAAGCATATCATCCGCTTCGTTGATAATTTCCACGCCTCTGGCATAGGCATTTGCTTTCACCGTCAGCACATCCCCTTCCGCCGTAACTGTAAGCTTCGGATCCACAAAATGATAATGCTTGGGAGCGCAGAAGATCACACAGCCGCCGGAAATAAGCTCTCCGTCCCGGAAACAGTCATAACTCACATAATCCCCATACGTATCCGCATCCATGCAGTCCTGCTTCGCAAGCCATACGCTTGACAGGGGAGCCGCCGTAACCGCTTCTTCCCCTCCCCGCAGGATTTCTGACCTGTTGTTGCGCAGAGTCCATTTTACAGTCAGGTTCTGCTCTTCCATCGTCTCATTCGCCACACAAAGATGGATGGACTTTTTCACCTCATAAGGCTCCGCATTGGGATTGGTATCCTGTGTGAGAATCCCTTCCTCGGCGCAGGAAAGCATTACCGGCGCGAAAAATCTCTTTGCATAGTAGTGGAGCGCTTTCCACCTTCCGCAGTAGTCTATGGAGGCCCAGCTCGCCACCGGCCAGCAGTCGTTGAGCTGCCAGATAACGGTTCCCATACATCTTCCCCTGTTCCTCCGGAAATGCTCCACGCCATACCGGATGGCCTCCGCCTGAAGAAGCTGGGATGCATATAAAGTGGTGTCAAAATCATTGGGATACAGGAAGGTCTGTTCCATATAGTTCATGATTTTTCCGTTGGCGCTCTGATTGCGCTGGTGCTTTTCCATAACATAGGAGAAAACATTCCTGTCTTCCGGCTCGGTGAAGGTCTCTACCGTCTTCAGGGAAGGGAAGGACTGGAAGCCGAACTCGGAAACATAACGGAAAAAGAATTTTCTGTATTCGGTAATCGGCTTATTGCCATGCCACACATCCCAGTAATGCACATCCCCGCGGTTTTCATCGTTGGGCTCATCAAAAGCGCCGCCTGAGGAAGGGCTTGCAGGCCAGTAAAAGGTATTGGGATCATATTCCTTAAGCACCTTGGGAATTATGTATTCATATATTTTTACATAATCACTCTTTTCCTTGGGCCGTGTTATCCACATTCCTTCCTTCACGAACATTTCCATTTCATTATTGCCGCACCACAGTCCGAGAGAAGCATGGTGACGGATACGTTTAATATTGTCTATAAACTCGCCTATAATATCCTGTTCAAATTCGTCCGTCAGGTCATAGATCGCGCAGGCAAACATGAAATCTTCCCACACAACAAGCCCCAGCTCATCACAGGCATCCCAAAAACCGTCATAGGGGTAATTGCCGCCGCCCCACACGCGGATACAGTTGAAATGGGCATCCCTGGCCTGTTTTAGCAGCTCATAGGTCCTCTCCGGCTTCACCCGGGGAAGGATATTATCCTCCGGAATATAATCCGCACCCATGGCAAAAATACGGACGCCGTTCACTTCATGGGCGAACTGCTCGCCGTATTCATCTTTTTCCCTGTGTATGGTCATTGTGCGCAGGCCAATCTTTTTGCTCCAGGAATCCAGCACGCAGCCATCGCACAGAAGCTCCACCTCTACCTGATATAAAGGCTGGCTTCCGTAGCCATTGGGCCACCAGAGACGGGGATTTTCAATAACCGCCTCTTCGGGGCAGAGTCCTTCAAAAACAGGAACGCCTTCCGGATCCGTCACTTTTATGCGCCAGGACAGTCCTTCCAGCTCCTTTTCCTCTCTTCCGAACCGTTCGGTATGCTTTATCCCCGTCCGTTTTACATCCACCTGTACGGACAGGGAAACCCGGCCTTCCTCGTGCTTCTGCGTAATGTATACGCCGTCCAGCCGGGCCGTGTCGAATGCCATCAGCTCCACCTCACGCCAGATACCCGCATCGGGAAGGCGGGGGCCCCAGTCCCAGCCGAACATACAGTGGGCCTTGCGCAGATAGGGAAAACCTCTCATGGCATCGGAGCTGCCTTCCAGGGGCCGTTCTTCATAGGCTTCCCGTATGAAGCGGGTGGGGGAATGAAGCACCACCTTCAGCTCATTTTCTTCAGGCTTCAGCAGTTTTTTTACGGAATATTCCCAAATCCGGTGCATGTTCTTCACATGTCCCAGCAGGGTTCCATTCAGGTATATATCTCCGATCGTATCAATTCCGTCAAAATGAAGCAGGACTTCTTCTCTCTCCCGGATATCCTCCGGCACATCAAAACAGGTGACATAGGTAAAATCATTTTCCATGATTTTCAGCGCCTTCAGTTCGTTGTCCCTGTAATAAGGATCCTCCATTTTGTTGTTGTCCAGCAGATCCTGGTAAACGCTTCCAGGCACGGCGGCGGGCATAAATTCCTCCGTATTGTTGATGCACATCTGCCAGTTTTCATTCAGCTTCTGAATAAGCATCCCTTTCCTCCTTTTCCCCGCAGCGTCCCGGGCCAAACCAGTCCGTACCGCCGCTTTTCCCCTCCTGTATACAGAAAGGAAATTTCTTTTCGTGTAATTTGTATACTACCAAATTAGCACTTCTGCCCGCCCTTTTCTTCTTCTTTTTTGACCGATTATTGTACTATATTGACCTGGCGGTTTTCTTCACATTTCCGCCATTTTCCAGGTCTGAAAAGCTGCTCTTAATAACCCAGATCCCTGTCGATTACAGTGCCGTCCATGGCATTGATGGTCAGACAGCTTTCATAAGGGCCTCCGAATGAATCAGTATACGCTTCTCCTGTATTATTATGATCTATCACCTTGGTTCCCAGGAAATCCCATACCGGTACCATCGTTCCTTCCGTCGGGTTGCCTTTTTCCATAATCCTCATATAGCCCAGCCGGATTTCTTCTATATGAAAGCTTAAATCAAGCCCTGCCTGGGCAAGATCATTGTATTTTTTCAGAATCATCTCTTTAAAAATTTTCTGGATTTCTTCAAAAGGCATGAGAAATACATATTCGTCCGACATATCCGTCACCGTATAAGGATCCGTCCAGCGGAAGCTGGTGAGGCCTTCATCATTATACGCAAGATAAATATGCTCATAGGGCCAGGAGGCATTATCATCCTCCACCGTCGTACCATCGTTATTGGTATAGGTTACGGGAATTCCGTCGATCACCCTGGTAAAGTGAACGCCATAGGAATAATCTACAGGCACCATCTGCCCTTTTTCTTCTGTAAAGGACGCGAAGTATTCCCCTCCGCAGGGCTGGAAATCCGTGAGCCCCATCTCCTCTACAGCCGCGGCGGCCCTTTGTTCGATTTCCGCAGGAGACGTCTTCAGATGCGCTGCATTATCCCCTTCCATTCCAACCGGCATATAATTACCGCCTTCCCCTGAATATTCGGTTGAAAAATATATCCACCTCCATGTAGGGGAAATATTGTTATCCAGAACAGTAAAATAATCCTTTCCGTCCATTGTCACATAGCCCATCAGTGCATTCCCGTACGGATTCCCGTTTTCTTCTGCCTTCGTATCAAACTGAACCTTGGGCTCAATTTCCTCGATTTGCGCAGTTTCCGGTGCCGCCTCCAGCATAGCCTCAAATTCCGCTATTTTTTTATCATAATCCTTCCCGTCGCCATACTGATCCACATAGGATTCCCCGGATTCTTTTTCCTCTTTCAGGATTCTAATCCGTTCCTCTATCTCCGATTTGGTAAAGCCATGGGCCGGATCGTTTTCATCCACAACCCTGTCCCAGAGCCTTCCGCCCTGCAGAAGCACCCGGTTGACCGCATCGTAATCCTCCTGGGTAAATATCCGGCTGGTAACGGTTTTCAGCCGGAACCCATCCGCCTCCGGAACCACTACCCTGGCCTTCACTTCCACTTCTATCTTACCGCTCTCATCGGAAAACTGCAGTTCAAAAGCATCCGGCGCCTGAACCTGTTCTGCAATATTCCCTCCCTTAGCCGTCTGGGCAGGAACAGTACTTTCCTGGTTTTTAGGCACCACCAAATCCTCCTGGGAGGAATCCTTACTTCCTGCAGAAGGATTTTCGCTCCCCGCAGAAGTTCCCTGACAACCAATAGGAACAGTTAATACCATGCTCATAATCGCTGCCGCAGCAACCCATCTTTTTTTCCACATCACTTTTCCCTCACTTTATTTTTATCTGCCGTACTCCCGGGCACCGGCCCCACATCCGAGCCGCCGCCCTTCCGACACCTTTACTTTACCCTGCCGGCCGGTAAAAAGTATGCAGCAGAATGTAAACATTTTGCAAACACGCGGAAATGAACGTAGTTGTCCCCTCCCGCCGCCGTGACCTGTGCCCTATTCAAAAAGGATAGATACGCGGGTTCCCTGCCCGACTTTGCTTTCGATGTGCAGCCTCCCGTGGTGCAGCGCGGCTATCTGGCTGCATAAGGCAAGTCCCAGCCCGATTCCTCCCGCCTTTTTGCTTCTGGATTTATCCACCATGTAAAAGGCTTCTGTGACACGGGAAATTTCTTCTTCCGGGATACCTTTCCCATGATCAGTAACGCTGATTCCTCCCTCCGTGGCCTCCAGAAGGATGGAATCGCCTTCTTTACCGGCTTTCACGGCATTATCGATAAGATTGATCAGAAGGCTTTCGAAAAGATCTCTGTCCAGCATCCGCTTTTGCCCGGCGGCTCTCGTTTCCAGTCTCATTCCTTTTTCTTCAAGCTGGTACTTCTCCAGCTGCGCCACTCCGGCGAAGAGTTCTTCGATATCCACTTCCTCCATCCGTATGCTGTCGTTATCATACAGTCCTATCAGGCTCATGAGCTTGCCGGAAAGTCTTTCCAGCCTGCGGCATTCCTCGTGGATATGGAGCAGCGCCTTATTCTGACGCTCCTCGTCCACTTTTACATGAAGCAGGGTATCCGAATAGCCGATGATGGAAGTCATCGGCGTTTTCAGTTCATGGGTAAGGCTGCCCAGCAGCTGCTTCTGCTGCCGGGAAACCTGTTCCAGCTGTGTGACCTGCTCTTCTATCCTGTCCGCCATCCGGTTAAAGGAACCTGCCATCTCTCCGATTTCATCATGGGATTTTACCCTGGCGCGCCGGTTAAGAACGCCCTCGCTGATATCGAAAGCGGCCTTCTGCAGCTCCCTCAGAGGGGACAGCATCCTTCTTGTCAGCAGGAAAATAAACAGCACCGATATGACTGCCGCCGCCAGATAAAATTCCAGGAAAAGCATGACCTGCTTCTCCATATCCCGGTAAACCTGAGAGATATCCGCCACCAGCACAAGCCGGTAATCCGCCGGGGAATCCATGGGAATTTTTTTTCCCATAATCAGGAGCCTTTTCCCTTCCACCTCCCTGGTATCCACGGCAGGCTCCGTCTGAGCCCATCTTTCATCCTGCGGATTGACCAGTTCGAAATCCGTAAGGTTGCAGAGAACTTCTCCCTCTTTAGTTAGGATATACCGGGATGCGCCATACTTTTTCATGAGGAAATTAAAAAAAGAGCTTCTGGTAGCCTCGCTGTACCCCAAAAGCTCACTTTCCCCGATATCCCTTCCCAGAGCATAGGCGGTGGCCTGAAGCTGCTGCCTGTAGCTTTCGGTGGTTTTTTCCACATTGTAGCGCAGTGTCTGCCCGATTACCGCCGCCCCGGATACCCCGGTCGCCAGAAACAGTGTCACCGTGGTTACCAGAGACAATTTTTTCCAAAGCTTCATTTCTTAATCCTCCAGCCGATAGCCTGTTTTGGGGATGGTGCGGATCACATCAAAGAAATCCAGTTTTTTGCGCAGGCGGCCGATATGTACATCCACGGTCCTCGTTTCCCCCATATAATCGCTTCCCCACACCTGGCTGAGAAGCTGTTCCCTGGAAAAAGCAACATTTTTATTTCCTGCCAGCAGCACAAGCAGCTCATATTCCATGGGTTTGAGCGCCACCGGCTTTCCGCCCTTCGTCACCTGATGCTCTTTCCGGTCGATGCGCACATCCTGTATTTCTATTATTTCCCTGCCGCGCCCGGTCCTCTGCAGTACTTTTTCTATCCGTACCAGCAGCTCCAGCACCTCAAAAGGCTTGACTATATAATCCTCGGCTCCCGCCCGCAGGCCATGCACCTTGGATACCACATCCGCTTTGGCGGTGAGGTAGATCACAGGGATCTCTGCCGTCTGCATAACCTCCATCAGCTGAAAACCGTCTTTGCCGGGAAGCATGATATCCAGGAGGGCGAGAGCATATTCCGGCACGCCTTCCCGTTTCTCCTTTTCAGCGAGCACTGCCGTTTCCGCCTCTTCCCCGTCATAAATGGGCACAGGATCGTATCCGGCGGCCTCCAGGTTCATGCAGATCAGCTCGGAAATCGCCGTATCATCCTCTATCACCAATATTTTCGTTTTCATGTTCAGCCCATGCCTTTCAACACTGTCTTACATAATGATAAGTGTATCATACAATGAGCGGAAAAAAAGCACCAAAATGTAAACATGCAGAAAACGCCGTTCTGGCAGAGGCAATACCGCACGGTATCGGTAAGCCAGTCTGCTAAACGGCGTTTATAGTTCCTATTCCATTATTTTTTCATCTTCGGGCTGAATATAAGGGAAGCCAGATATCCGAATATCAAGGCTGCCGCGGTACCCACGGCTCCTGCCTTGAAGCCTCCGGAAAATAATCCCAGGAAGCCCTGCTCATCCACAGCTTCCTTCACGCCCTTCATCAGGGTATTTCCAAACCCCAGAAGAGGCACACTGGCTCCCGCACCCGCAAATTCCTGAAACGGCTCATACAGGCCAATTGCTCCCAGCAGAGCGCCGGTGCATACCAGCAGAACCATGATCCGGCCGGGCATCAGCTTGGTTTTTTCCATCAGTATCTGTACCAGCGCACAAATCAGTCCGCCTACCCAAAAAGCATTTATATAATCCATTTCGTCCGCTCCAATCTCTGTACAAAATCATTTCATCTACCTTGTATTATGGAGCAATCCGATAAAAAATATACTTATTTTCTGTTTTTGAATATAAGTGGGTCATATGAAAATCCGTTGACATATTTTCACTTGCCGGGTATAATAATACTACAAGGCAGACAACAACGTGTGTCTGTCAAAGCGCAGATATAAGGGAGTGTGCCGGAAAGCATTGCCTTATGGAGCTTGCAAGAGGGGTTGTGCAATGAAACCTCAAACCGGCGTAGGCTGAAAAGCTGAAAGAAAATGCTCACAAAAGCTCTGCCTCAAGGCAGGGCTTTTGTTATGAGCGGAAAGGAGAAAACGCAATGGATTTACTAATGGAATGTGCGTCTGTTTTTAAAAATCTGATGAATTATCAATACCGTTTCACTTTAGGACGGAAAGGAAAACTGAAAGTGATTACTCTTGGATTTTCTGAAACGGATTTTCATCATTTGGTTGGCCTGCACAAGCTCAGAGATACAGAAGTAGCCAGAGCAAACCGCGGTGCCGTCTTCAAGGCAATTGTGTCGGGTCGTATTACATACGCCACAATTATCAAAAGTACATTTATAGAGGAAATTTTAAGCAGGCTGCAGACGTTCCCAAACCTTGAATCTTTACTGGATCATGATCAACTGGTCTTCCGCTATAATAAAAAAGTATATCCTTATTCTTCCATTGAGAGTGAATTTCTATTAAAAATGGGCGATGGAAGTATCCTCGATATAACATTTCTGTTTTTGGATAAAACGGAGCAGGGAATTTATTATTGCAGAAGCTTTTTCCCAATGGAACGAACAGACTATACAAAAGAACAAATGCAGTACACTCTCCTCAAAAAAGAAAAGATTGATATCAGGTCAGGTGTGGCTGCAGTCCAGTATGATCGCCTGACACCAAAAAACAAGTAGCTATCGTATATATAAGACTCGTCAAAAACTTCTCTATCTTACAACTCAACTCTTCAATCTAATGTCAGTAAGCTTCCCTGACTTTTCAATCAATTTTTCATCAAGATCAAATTTAATAGTAGTATTCCAAAAATTTAAAACACCCCATATAAATCTCTCACTAAAATAAGTCTGAATCCGGCGATGTATTATCATCTTCCTGAGCCAGCTCCGTCTGATTCGTCTTCATTTCCCTCAAATATTCCGCCGGACTCACCCCGGTAACAGAGCGGAATATCCGGCTGAAATAAAACTGGTCGCTGAATCCCACCATGGAAGCCACATCCTTGATAAACAGCTCCTTATTTTCCTCCATGATTTTCTGCGCCTTCTCCACCCGGAAAATAGCCAGCCGCTTGCTGAAGCTCGTCCTGCTGTATTTTCGGAACAGGCGGCTCAGATAGGTCTGCGAAATTCCGAACACACTGCATATTTTCTGGGCGGACATCGGTTCTGAAAGGTGTTCCTTCATATAAGCTTCTATCTTCTCAAAGAATTCCGGTGTATCGATTTTTATTTTCTGGACCTCTTCCATTCTGTTCCTGCAAAGAATCTGACAGATATTTTCCGCCAGCTTATTCATATTTTCCGCATAGTAAAAGGCATCGTCTATAAAGTACTCACTGTTTTCCACGGACTCATCCAGCATATTTTCACAACGGAAAATACGGAAAATCTCACGTACCTTTTCTTCGACACTGAGCTGTGTATATCCCTTTTTCTCCCATTCGGCGAAGGATCGTAAAATCTCGTCCTCCAGCTGCCTGAAATTCCTCTCTTTTATCAGGAATTTCAGCCGGTTCAGCGACACGCTGTCATAATCCGGCCTCTGTTCCGCTTCCGGGGACTCCTGATCCACATCGATAATCTGGTTTTTGCCGATGATAAGCCTGTGATCCAGCGTATAATATAAACTGCGTATCACATCCGGAAGCTCATTGGCAGCAACCGGTGTTTCCTTGAGCACGAGCGTGTAAAAAGCCAGTGTCCGTTTTTCCTTTTCCAGCTGGTGCATCATCATCTGATAAAAGCTGTTATGGAACAGCAGCTTCCCGGGGCAGATATAGAGGGCCTCCACTTCATCCCTTCCATATACCATCATCTGTTCTTCTTTGATGGAAAAAATTTCAATCCCCCTGGTTTCCACAAATCTTCTCGGCAGGCTGTTCTTCCGGAGCAGTGCAATGTAGTATTCGTCCTCGGGGAAAATCCGGCGGAAACGGGGGGATTCCGAAAAGGTCCCTGTACACATATCCCGGATCACCTGGTTGCGGAGCCCATAATAATATTCATCCAGCCTACCCTCAAGGAGCCGCATGCTTTCCTGAAGGGCGGACGGCTTCACCGGCTTCAGGATATAGTCACAGACTCCATAGCGCAGAGCGGACCGTGCATAGGAAAATTCCTGGTATCCGCTGACAATAACGGACAGAATGTCCGGATATTTCTCCTTAACCCGTTTTACCAGAGTTATGCCGTCCATAACCGGCATTTTGACATCGGTGATCAATATATCAGGCTTCAGCTCCCCCAATTGCTCCAGGGCATCTTTTCCGTTTTCTGCCGTCCCCGTCACCTGGAAATTGGGACACTTGATTTTAATGATAGTACAAAGATGCTGCAGTGCAGCCGGTTCATCTTCCGCAATAAATACCTGATACATAGATTGTCAAACATTCCTTTCTTCCTGAATTACAGAACCAATAATAATTTCCGCACCGCCTTCCATACGGTTATGGATATCAAAAATCAGATTTTCTCCCTTCAAAAGATACAGCCGTGCAAAGGTATTCAAAATTCCCATCCCGCCGATTTTCATTTCCACATTCTGGCGGTTATCCAGCAGGTCCTGTTTCAGCTTTTTCATTCCTTGCGTCAGCTGTACAAGCACCTCCGGGGAAAAGCCTTCTCCATTGTCTCTGATCCGGATGTACCAGTTCTTCTCATCCTTATAGCCCAGCACGGAAAGCTTCATCACCTTGCTGCTGTTGGCATATCCGTGATTGATGCTGTTCTCCGCCAGCTGCTGGATCACCAGCTTCGGCACCCGCTCTTCTTCAATGGCCTTATCCAAATCTATCGTATATTCCAGCTTGTGTTCATATCGATATTTTAACAGGGAAAAATACAGTTCCAGATAAGTCAGTTCCGTCCTTATGGAGGCATATTTTTCTTTGGTATCGGTGGAATACCGGAGCAGTCCGGCAAGCTCATCGCACATCTCACAGATCACTTCGTCGTCATCGAGAATTCCCCTGCTGGAAATCACATTCAATGCATTGTATATAAAATGGGGATTGACCTGTGCCTGCAGCATATCGAACTGCGCCTGAAGCTGCAGGGTCAGCAGCTGTCTTTCCCTGGCGATGGACTTACTCAGCCGGCTCCGCATTTCTTCATATACCTGTCCTATCCTCTGAAACTCATCGTTTTCGTTGCCAAATTCCAGGGGCTCCCTCTGATCCAGAGTCTCCAGGCTTGTATTTTCCAGGACATTCTGTAACTGAATGATGGATTTCGTCAAATGGCTGGTGGAAACCGCAACATACAACAGGGAAAACAAGAGCATGCCTCCGACCAGGAATATGGTCATGCACATAATATGCACCATATCCCCCTGAATCAGGGAGCTGTCCTTATAAACCAGAACCATGGTTCCGGCATCTTCATTATAAACACCGGCCGCCAGATAATCGTTCCCTTCCCCTCCGGCATATTTACCGGCCGGTATATTTCCCCTGCCCAGCAGGCTGCGGCAGAATTTCATATCCACCTGTGTATTCCAGTAAAGAAGCTCGCCTTCCCCATTAATAAGGCATACCTTCAGATCCTTATCCGCCATGCGGAGCTTTTCATGTACCTTATCGGCACTTTGCTGAACCTCTATGTATCCCATATTCTTCCCCTGAATCTGCTTGATCACGGAAAATACCTGGATCTTATCATTCTGTCCCCACAGATCCCAGTGCAGTCCAATCGTCGTATAGGTATCGGTATTTTTTTCAGCCTTTTCATACCAGGGCATTTCTTTATAATCGATATCCTTCCGTATATCCTGGTTATTTCCGATGGGTTCACAATTATCGTTGCAGAATATGACACGGTAAAATCGTTTTCTTATATAATCGCTGTTTTGCCGGGATATAATCTCCTTTTCCGCGTCCTGAAAATAGTTTTCCGTATTCTCGGAACGCACCATGGTGGAAATCGATGTGATGGCCGACAGCATATCCGCATCACTGAGCAGGTAATAGCTGATGTCTTCCATCGACTTAATCATTTCATCGTACTGCTGATTCAGCTGAGCCGCGCTGATGGTGAGATTCTGCATCTCCCTCTCATAAATCTTGTCCACACTGATAGAATAGTAAATAAATCCGGAAACAATCGCTGCCAATATCCCCAGGATAATATATACGATTTTCATTTTTGACTGAAATTTCAAGAGACTTCCTCCTTAAGGCAGCTATTCCCATAAACCTATCTGCAGCGCCATTTTTCTGCATTCCTCATCATAGGCCTCCGCCGCTTCCAACGCGCTGATCCGTCCGCTTCCCAGCTTATTGCAGATCTGGGCGCAGTTTATTCCCTTGATGGGAGTCAGATATTCCAGCGCCAGCATGATGTTGCCTTCCGTATAATATTTCTGTACTTCCTGAACCAGTTCTATGGACTTCTCCTTCGGCTGATATCCTGTATGGAATACTCCTGCCGGTGAATAGAAAGAGGTCATCACATCCTGTCCTTCCTCCGAAACGTACCATTCCATAAATGCGAGGATTGCCTCCGTATTTTCACTTTTCTTATTTCCGTAAATGCCGTTTGACGGCCATATAGTCAGTCCTGTGGCTTCCTTCGTATCACCGGGCAGCGCAAAGAAACCTATTTTATTAATTTCTTCTCCATAGGTGTTCATCCATTCGGGAATACGGCTGGAAAACTGAATCAGATGCCCTACTCTGTTGTCAAAAAAACGCTCTTCTATTTCCGTATTGGATACGGTAGCACAATCTTCGTTCAAATATGGAACCAGTTCTTCATATCTCTCCCAAGTCCTCAGTCCCTCCTGCGAATCCGCAAAGCCTGTTTCTCCGAAGGTGAACTCCTGTGCAAAATCGGGATTTTCATACATCACCTGATAATTATCCGCGAGAAACGGCAGCTGTGAGGAAACGAGCTCGCTCAGTGAAATTCCCATTCCGTCCATGCCCGCATGCTGTAATACTTCCAGGTTTTTTCTGAAATCTTCCCAGGTTTCCGGCACCTCCAGCCCATATGCCTCATAGAGTTCTTTATTATAGAACACTCCGGCGCACATGCTGTCACATTGGGGAATCCCGTAGAGAACACCGTCAACGCTTGCCGCCCGGATAAAATCCGAATCAAGCTTTTCAGCCATCTTCGTATCCGTAAGATCAAGGAAAAATTCCGACGGAGCCAATGAATAAAGAAGACTTCCCGTATTATAAACCAGAAGATCCGGACAATCGCCTATGGCCAGCCTTGTTCTCACCACATTGTCATCGTAGCAGGGCTCTATTTCTATATGAAACCCGAATTTTTCTTCTGCCGCCGCACAGGTATCAGTCAATACTCCGCCGGGAGTTGCGGATGAAAAATTCAGTAAGGTAAGCGTTACCCCGGCGAATGGCTTCTCTTCCCCGCCGCCGTCTGTTTCCGGACTTTCCTCCGACGGAACGGTTTCCGGTATATCCGATCTGCTTTCAGAGGCTTTGCAGCCTGCAATGCTCCAAAGGAACATTGCAGACAACAGCACCAATACAGTCCATTTCTTCCCTCTCATCTTCCCCTCCCAAGACGCTGCTGTTTCCTTTATAAGTACATTTTAAAAGTCTTAATCTCAAAAGGTGTTATAGAGAAAGTAACCTCGGCTCCTTCAACGGCCTCACCGCAGTCATGCTCCAGCAGATTGCAGGGCACCAGCTTCTTTACCGGGAATTCGGAAGACAGCTTCACCTTTCCTCTCCCTCCTCTGCATTCATGAAGCCTTACGATAAGGCAGTCTTCATCCTCGGCCTTTTTCACCGCATCAATCTGAACCCTGTCGGTGGATACCTTCACGATTTTTCTCTGATCGGCAAACTGTCCCGGAACTGCCTGTGCAGGAAGGTTAAGACGGCTGGCTGCCTCAATGGTTCCTCCTTCCGTCACGCTGCCCTCATGGGGATACAGGGAATAGGTAAATTCATGTGTCCCTTTATCGGCTTCTGTATCCGGATATACCGCGCTCTTCAGCAGGCTTAGCTTTATCGCCTGATCCTTTATGCTGTAACCGTACTTACAGTTATTCAGCAGGCTGACTCCATAGCCTGTCTCAGACAGATCCGCCCATTTGTGCCCGCAGACCTCGAATCTTGCCCAATCCCAGCTTGTATTCCAATGCGTGGGACGTTCCACATGGCCGAACTGGATGTCATATGACGCCTTCACGGAACGGATATCCGTATAGAACGCCGCCTTCAGCAGTCTGTGCGTTTCCTGCCAGTCCACACGGGTGACGAAATCAATATTTCCGGAACCCCTGAAGACTGTCATATCCTGTTGGATCACGGATTTGTGATACCGGAATACAAAACGGACAACCGCCTTCAGGCTCCCATTTTCCACCAGCTCCGGGGCTTTCGCCAGTTTTGCCCTTTCCATCTTCTGTGTATAGAAAATATCAATATCCCAGGCATCGAAATTGATGGGCTTATCTTCATATACCTCCAGGACATTGCCCAGCTGCCCTTCCTTCAGCACGGAACGCTCCATTCTCTTATCGTAAATCCGGGTCAGCTGCCCTTCTTCATTCCAGGCTATGGAATAGCGGGGCGTTTCTACCGATGACCCATCAAATGAGGAAGCTGTCTTTGATACAGCCGTCTTTTTTTCTCCCGGTATGAAAATAACGGGAATCGCGGCAAAGGGTTCTGTCTCCACCTGTACTTCATAACCCTTTTCCGTTTTTTGTGCTTCCAGCTTTCGTCCGCTGCCGTCCGTGAAGCTTCCTTCTTCCTGTTCGGGAATCAAAACCAGTTCTTTTCCTCCGAAGCTGTTTGTGGAATACACGCTGTAGGTATGCTCTTTTTCCTGTATTACTGTTTTCAGGGCTTCTTCCCATACATGATCGGCACGTTCTTCCGCCGCACGGTAATTGATCCTGGAATCCTCATATACTTCGTGAATGGAAGAGCCCGGAATAATATCATGAAACTGATGAAGCAGAACACATTCCCAGCTGTCATTCAGTTCCTGTCCGGCATAGCCTCCTCCCAGGATATAGGCGAGTGAGGACAGCCATTCCGTCTGTACAAGCTTGTTCTCCATATGGCGGTTTGTTTTTTTATTGTATGCCTGCGAAGTATATGTTCCTCTGTGATATTCCAGATACAGCTCCCCGTCCCATGTATGAACATAACGGTCTGTATTTTCCACGTTTTCATGCAGCTTTCTGAAAAATTCTCCCGCCTGTACCGATTTTACATGGGGAAGCCCCGGAATCACATCCATGGCCCTTCTCAGCTCCAGCATGTCCCTGGTCACTCCGCCTCCGCCGTCACCGTAGCCGTAAGAGATCAGGGTATCCCTGCTCAGATCTTTGTTTTTGAACTTACTCCAGCTTCCCAGGACAGCATGGGGAGTAACCATTCCATTATAGGTGGCATATCTGGTATCCATATCCTGTCCCTCGCCGGGCGTATTCACAAAATAGGTGAGGATCTCACTTCCGTCGATGCCCCTCCACCAGAACAGGTCGTCCGGGATGCTGTTAAACTGATTCCAGCTGATTTTCGTCGTCATAAAGGTATTGATTTCACACTGCTTTAAAATCTGCGGCAGGGCCCAGCTGTAGCCGAATACGTCAGGCAGCCACAGATATTCGCATTTTTTACCGAATTCCTGTTCCAGGAAACGGGTTCCGTACAGGAACTGGCGGACCAGGGCCTCTCCGGAAGAAAGATTGCAGTCCGCTTCGACCCACATGCCGCCGTCCGGCTCCCATTTTCCTTCTGCAGCCTTCTGTCTGATCTTTTCATATAATTCCGGACAGTCCTCCTTCACATATTTATAAAGCTGGGGCTGTGTCTGCAGGAAAATATATTCGTCATACAGCTCCATCAGGCGGAGTACGGTTGAGAAGGAGCGCTGGGCTTTTTCCCTGGTATGCTTCAGCCTCCACAGCCAGGCCACATCGATATGGGTATGCCCCACCACATTCACGGTCACCTCCGTGTTTTTTTCCATCTGATCCAGCTCGTCCATCAGCATATCATGAGCCTTTTCCGCCGTTTCATAAAAGGATTCTTCATCCCAGTTGATACAGGAAAAGGTGCGATCCAGCGCCGCCTTCAGCTTCGCATACTGCTCATTTTCCGGAGGGAGAAGCAGAAGCGTTTCCGTGATGGCTTTTGCGAAATAATAAAGCTCATCCGTCTTTTTATGAAGATACGCTATATCCGCCTGCCGGCACTGATGGTAAAAGGAGGTATGCTCCCCGCCTCCCTCAAGGCCCGTCCACAAAAGGAAGGTAAGGCAGACCTCTTTTCCTTCTTTCCCCCGGAAAATCACTTCCTTATGATTGGTGTCGACTCCCTGGTAAGGATGCCTGTCCACATAAAGCAGGGATTCAAATCCGCTGTTATATCCGCCGCCGGTTTCCCCGAAATCAAATAATCCCACTGTTTCACAGCCTTCTTTTGCTTCCGGAAGCTTAACGGTTCTTTCCAGCCATAAATAACGGTCTCTTCCCACAAAGAAATCATGGAGGCCGAACTCCGGCCCTTCCACCTTTTCAGGCAGTTCCTTATAGCTTTCATCCCGGGGAAGATTTCCCTCCATAGACACAAACGGGGCAATACAGCTGTGGCCGAAATATCTTTTTTCTCCCAGTTCCCTGACCCTCTGCCTGAACTTATCCAACGTTAAAAACATAATGCACTCCTTCCCTTCATGAAACCTACGGTTCCTCCGTTAACACAGCGTATGGGGATACCAGGATTCCTGTCTGTGTAAGCTGGTATTCATACGCCCAGTTTTCTCCTGTTGTCCTCCAGGCATCCGGCCCGCACCAGGTCTGTGTATCGCTGCAGTTATGCAGCTGGCCGAACGTGTTTTTCCGGTTTCCGAATACCTTAAGCGCCAGTTCACAGCTGCCTTTTTTTACCCCTTCAAATTCCGCCCGGCAGGGGCTCTTAAAAATCTTCCTTTTCTCCGTGCCGTTCAGCGTTACTTCTATCAATGGATTCCGGAATTTGGTTACCCAAACGGAAAGCGTGCCGTCCTGCCTGATCTCCACAGGCATATGCAGGGTCAGATTCCCTCCGTAAAAGGGCAGCCCCTGGGTACAGATATCTCCGAAGGCCAGCTCCCTTACCGACTCCGTCAGAACCGCGGTACAGCCCCTGACCTTTACGCCGAAATCCCCGAGAAGATACATGGCTTCCACATTGACATTGGCATGATATGGGATATGTACCTCCAGAATATTCCCGCCGGCCTTTACGCCGTCCAGTTTTACTGTTCGGATCTGTTTGTCGACATAATAACCCTCTGCGGGATCTTCTATTTTTCTGTTATTCCAGAATACTTCTGTGATATCCGCATTTTCCAGCGCCAGCCGGACGTCTGTTATATCGATTTCAGAATTTATGTGAAAACGCAGGGATACCCTGTGTTCATATTCCTGTTTTCCGTATATCCAGGGCTGCGCGTAGGCGTCGGCCCTCCTGGGATATCCCAGCTCTTCGCGGATTTGATTATCCAGGCGGAGTATTTCCTCTTTTTCTCTCCATTCCCCGTCATCCAGCCGGAATTCCGCCATATCGAGCGGCAGGACATTATCTTCCTCCAGCGTTACCCGGGCGGATTCCGGAAGCTTCACCGCCTGCTGCCGTCCTGTAGCCTTCACGGTTTTGTGCAGGGTGCATCTGCCGGGCTTCAGGCAATACAGGAAGGAATCGCAGGCATAGGAAGTGATTTCCCATACCGTCCTGTTTTCCTTATAAAATACAGGAATTTCCTCCACATTTCCAGACAGCGCGTCATAGAATTCCACTCTCCAGATTCCCGGAACGGTTATCGTCAGTTTTTCTTTTTCCATACTGTCCGGCTTTTCCGGCTTTCTGCCATGGGCCAGGAAAATCCACCTGTTTTCTCCGTCCTCACGCATCTGATAAAGGAAATGATCCGTGGGAATTCCGGCCTGATTCCGGATATCCAGCATACGGTACGGTTCCAGCCTTCTCATTAATTCCCTCTTTTCAAAGGGTATTTTCATACAATGTCCCGCCAGCTTCGCCGCCCGGTCACTCTTGCGGGCCGCCACATATTCGGGAATGCCTCCCATGAATATGACGTTTCCGCCCTCCTTCACAAAGGCCTCCAGCCTCATCACCGTATTCTCGCGCAAGGTCAGGCAGTCCGGCACCAATATCACGTCATACCGCATTTTTCCTGCGGTAAATCCCTTTTCTCCCTCCGGCAGATCCTCCAGCAGGGATTCCGCGATATAGTCAAAGTCCTGCAGCCCATACAGCAGCCATTTTATCAGGCTGTCGAATTTTTCTTCCATCGCCTCCCTGTCTGCGTGAGTGGTTTCTTCACTCCCCCACTTCAGCCAGTAAGACTCCACAGGATGTATCACACCTATACGTACCAGGGGCTTTCCTCTGACAAGCGCCGTATTCACTCTGGCAAAATAATCCTCAATCAGCTTATATTCCTCAAACCAGGGGGACTGATAGCCGATACAGGCCGGATAATCCCTTTTCGCCTCTCCCTCCATGGAAACCCAGGCCAAATGATGGACCCTCACCGTCACACCGAGGGCCGCCTGCCAGTCACCCGCCAGCTTATGTCCCCGGAAATCAAAGTCCCAGTTTGTCACGCCGTAGATTTCACTGACCATCCCTTCCCTGCCGTACTGATGAACCGCACTCTGCGCCTGCTTTGCCGTCGTCAGTTCCCTGGAATCACACAGAATGTCGATTCCCGGAATGTGGAAGCTGCGGTAGGAACGCATCGCCTCTCCCAACGCCGCCGTCTGGCTTTTCAAGGTCGGTTCCTCCATCATGTGGCCTGTCAGCGCAATTCCGTGTCCGGTACACCAGCTGCCTGTCTGATCCGCGTAGGCGCGGGCAAAACGCTCCGCGATATGATCATGATACCGGTATCTCGTCTCCGAAACCTGCTCCTCTGTCCGTTCCCAGAAAACTTCGGGAAGATATTTCAGGAATTCCTCACCATAAGCCGCTTCATATGTTTCTTCAAAATCATCCGTATAGGGAATAAACTGGGCCTTTCTGCCATGAGCCCTCCCCAGCCTGGTTTTATGGGCGAACTGCGGTTCATCCGTAAAAATGGCCGGAATATCCTTTCCAAAATATTCGCCCATTTTTTCATTATACTTCTCATGCGTCACTTCCAGGAAACGGGCGATTGCCTTTTCATCCAGGGTATTCACATAGGCCTGATTATTAAACCAGACATTATCGCCTGAAATTTCCAGGTAGGCATACCAGGGATCATACCCCTCCGGAATCTCCTCCCCATTTTCCAGCGCCCGGTAATCCTCCATGGTACCATCCGCATTCAGCAATACCCCATACCTTTTCAGCAGTTTTCTGGATGCGCTTCTGATGATCACGGCCGCCGATACGTCCCTTCCTCTGTCTTCGGGTACGCCTTCCGGTATTTCCTCCGGAGAAAAGACAAGGAATCTCATACGGAATTCCGGATCCTTTGTGACAAATCCGCCGCCGTACCCGGAGGGCCAGCGGTCTTCGTCGTACAGCCAGGTCAGCATCCCTTTTTCCCGGAACTTTTCATGGGCGTATGATACCTGATCCAAAAATTCTTCACTCATATAGGGAATATTCATCCCCGTCCGGCAATGGATATGGGCCCCTCCCATCCCCATTCGCCGAAACACCTCCGTCTGATCATCAATCTGTTCCTTTGTCACCTTACAGTTCCAGGCCCAAAAGGGCGCCCCACGGTATTCACCGGACGGGTTTTTGAATAATTCTTCCGTTAATGTCTCTTCCTGTTTTTTCTGATACAGCATGCCCTTCTCCTTAATTTCTAAAAAAAGTTCCTCTTGAATGATTATATACGATTTCAAGAGGAACTTTTCATCAACTAGATTTATCAGCCTTTTACAGCCGCATAGCGGTCATATGCAGCCTGCTCGATTTCCAGCAGACGGCCCAGATTCATCTGATTTAAAGTATTCACATAGGTATCCCAGTCTTTATCCAGATCCAGTTCGCCGGTAATAAACTGCGCTCTCGCCTGTTTCAGATAGGTAGTAATGTCTTTGTAAACAGCTCCTCTTTCTTCCACTTCATCCGAAGTATAAGATACCACCGGATATGCTTCCACACCAGTAACATCATCCGACTTAAAGGCGTCAATTACCCGCGCTGCCCATCCGTATTTCTCCACGAATTCAGGTTTTTCCAGCACTTCCCTGTCACTCTCAAACATAGCCTGACGGTCAATATTTTTTTCTACAAGATTCAGGGCTTCATTCAGGATAGCTCCTTTATAACGGAATTCTTCCCCGGAAGTATAGCCGTCCGGAATACGCATCTCCGGTACCTCTGTTCCAAGAAGATCATCCTGCACCATATCAAAGGTGACTCCGTCATAGCCTTTTGTAGCGGAAAGCATTCCTTCTTCCGTATAGAAATAGTCAATGAAACGGGCCAGGGCTTCCGGATATTCCGTATTGCCGTTTACCGCAACAAGAATACTGTTCTGAACAGGACTGGCAATGCTGGCTTCCCTCTTTGGGTGCAGTTCGGAAGACATGCCGGAAAGAGCCATCCAGTTCGCATCATAGCTGATGTCTTTATTCGCCATAACGAACGGAGCGGAACCACAGCCAAAGGAACCATATACATCACCCTGCTGTTTTGTGGTAATCTCATCGCCTGTAATCGTAAACGCTTCCTGCTCCATCAGGCCTTCTGCATACAGCCTGTGCATGAATTTCAGGTATTCTTTGTAGGTATCATTGATATTTGCCAGTTCTACCTTGCCGCTCTCATCTGCCTGAAGGACATAGTTGGGATCCGTGGTAAAAATACCATACGCATCCAGCAGTGTTTTTTCCAGAGCGGTATAGCCCCCGCTGTCCGAGGTGAACAGAAGCGGTATCTCATCATCCGGATCCCCGTTGCCGTTGGCATCCTGCTCTTTGAATGCAACCAGCACATCGTAGTACTCATCAATCGATGTGGGCATGGAAAGTCCCAGATTATCCAGCCACTGCTTGTTGATAAAGCTTCTTGTCAGACGGTCGGTCATATCAACCTTCAGTTTGGGAAGGCCGTAGATATGGCCGTCGGAAGTCGTGCAATATGCTTCCAGCTCCGGATACTGTTCGAAATATGCCTTAAGATTGGGCATCAGATCCATATACTGGCTCAGATCCAGGAAATAGCCTTCTCCGCCCCATTCATTTACGTCGCTGACATTCATGGAACAGCCTATCAGCATATCCGGCAGTTCATCGCCCGCCACCTTTAATGTCAGCTGGGTTTCCCAGTCTGTCTCATAGAAGTCGCAGTCCAGACGGATGCCGAGCCGGTTGGCATATTCGTCGATAACCGCCAGCTGTGACCAGTCTTCACACCCTGAGGGCATGGGGCCTGCGGCTGTTACGGTGATCTCCTCACTGGTAATGGGATACCCTGTTTCATTCACCTCCACACTGCCGGTACCTGATGACGCCTGTGTGTCAGCACTTCCGGTATTTTCCGTGTTTGCGGCACTCCCGGCATTTCCGGTTTCCTCGGCCTGCTTACCGCACGCCGCCAGACTGACAGCCATGCTGACCGCCAGAACAATGGCAGCCGTTTTTTGGAATCTCTTCTTCATACATCTTCCTCCTGTTTTTTTATTTTATATATCATCTATGATAATGAAATTGATATATCAGCCTTTCACAGATCCGATCATCACGCCCTGCTCGAAGTATTTCTGAAGGAACGGATAGATGATAAGCATCGGCAGTGCGGAAAGGACAATGACTCCGTATTTGATCATGTTCGCCGTATCCGCCTGTTTTATAAGAGCCATCATCTGTTCCGCCGAAAAGCTCATGCCGTCCGCCATGGCCGTTTTGGCAAACGTACTTTTCGTCAATATCTCACGCAGAAACAGCTGCAGAGGGAATTTGTTCCTGTCTTTGAGATAAATCATTTCCACAAAGTATGAATTCCAGCGGCCCACCCCATAATACAGAGTCATTACAACGGTAATCGCCTTTGACAGCGGGAATATGATTTTACCGAAAATCTGGAAATCATTGCACCCGTCAATAACTGCCGCTTCCTGTATTTCCCACGGAATTGAGGTCATAAAATAGGTACGCGCGACAATCAGGTTAAAGGTGGATACCAGGCCGTTTATCAGAATGACGCCGCGTGTATCCAGCAGCCCGAGGCTCTTGATATTCAAATATCCGGGAATCATGCCTCCGCTGAAATACATGGTAATCATAAAGTAAATCATCAGATACTTCCGCCCCTTCAGATCTTTCCGGGACATGGCATAGGCGCAGGGCAGCGTGGCGGCCAGGTTCAGCAGGGTTCCCGCAATCATATAAAAGATGGTGTTCCCATAGCCGACCCAGATTTCCTTATACTGCATCAGGTACCGGTACCCCTCCAGAGAAGGCTTTACCGGAAGCAGCAGCATCTCTCCCCCGGCAACCGCTTTCGGATCACTGAAGGACGCACTCAATACAAAAATCAGAGGATACAGCATTATGACAGCCAGAAGCAGCAGCAGGATATAAATCACAGCGTTGAATATCCCGTTATTTATCTTCGTCTTACTCAGCTTTTTTGTTTTCATCCATTCTTACCCCTTTCATCAGAACAGGCTCGTTTTTGTTGTCTGCTTGGAAATCGTATTCGCAAGCACCAGGACAATCGTATTCACGACAGAATTAAATAAATCCGCCGCTGCTCCGAATGAAAAGTCCGACTTTTCCAGACCAGATTTGTATACAAACGTTGAAATGACCTCGGAAGCGCTCAGGTTCGTGGGATTCTGCAGAAGGAACACCTTTTCATATCCCACGCTAAGCAGGGAGCCGCAGTTTAAAATCAGCAGAATCAGGATGGTCGGCACCAGGACCGGAAGATTGATATACCAGATCTTCTGCAGCCTGGAAGCGCCGTCTATATCCGCCGCTTCGATCAGCGCTTTGTCCACCCCCGACAGGGTTGCAAAATAGATGATGCTTCCCCAGCCCATTTCCTGCCATACACCGCTGAGCACATATACCCATTTGAACATGGACGGTTCCTGAAGGAAATTAATGTGCTCCCCGCCCAGCATGGTAATAAAACGATTGATCACGCCGGAGGACGGGCTCAGGAACAGGGTGAGCATACCGCATAGGACTACCGTTGAAATAAAGTGGGGTGCGTAGGATATTGTCTGGAACCCCTTCCTGAAACGGCTGTTCTGCACTTCATTGAGTATCAGCGCCAGAAGGATCGGGATGGGAAATCCCAGAATCAGAGTCAGTCCGCTCAGCGTCAGCGTATTCTTTAAAATGATAGGAAACCAGTAGGAAGAAAACAGCCTTTCAAAGTTACCAAAGCCGATCCAGGGGCTTCCCATGATTCCCTTTCTCATGCTGTAATTTTTGAAGGCAATGATAATTCCATACATAGGCTTATAGGCAAAGATAAGAAAATAAATGACTGCAGGCAGGCACATGATATACAGCTGCCAGTTTTTCCATACACTTTTTTTCTTTTCCCGCTCTGCCCGGATGGATTTTTGTTTTGTCCCACTCATACTTCTTCCTCCTGGATTTTTATCTGCACCCGCTGCGGGCGCCTGACTTAACTGATTCTAGCATGGAGGATTCTTTTTTTAACATGGAGATTATTTCACTTTTACACAAAAAAATATGGAGAAAATAGTCCATCCTGTGAAAGGACTATTTTCTCCATATTTTTTACTTAAATTTCCATATCATTCCAGGTTACGGAAGAAGCTCCCAAACCTTTTCAATACAAAATCCCGTCGTAATATTTCAAAAGCAGCTGCACTACCCTGCTGTAGCTCTTCATTCCGTCTTCCACGCCGTTCAGCTTCAGCGTTGCCTCCGTAAACTGGTTGGAGGCTTTCTTCACTACCGCGGTCTGAATCACCGCTTTTTCTTCCACCTTTTCCCAGGCCTCCGCCGTAAGGAACAGATCATCGTCATATACGCTTCTGGCGATTTCCGGGTGTTCGAAATACGCCGACGCCTTATGATTGACGGAATCCCTGAATTCATTTTCCACATAGCCCAGCACGCTCATATAGCCGCTGTACCGGAAGAACAGGTCATCGGAGCTGACACAGGCAAGAAAACCGATGAAATTGGCCTCGTCTTCATAGATAAAGCCCTTCAGATGCGCCAGTTCATGACAGATAGTGGCGGGCTTATTCACCACATACATGGTTTTATTGTAATTAGCCTCCATGGAAAAAGGGAAATAATATCCCATCATATGTTCCTGGCTTAAAAAATCCGAAGAATGAATGGTTTTTGCTTTAGGGTAATAACCGGCCAGCTGTCCGTACTCGTTTCCCAGCTTCTGCATGGCCCTGATTGCCCCATCGCTGATCTCCTCATCATAAACAAGATATCCTGCGTCATCCCGTTCCATGAGTTCCGTCAGTTCATTCAGCTGGGTCACGATATAATCCCTCACCGCCGCCAGTTCCGTATCCGTATAGGTACGTTCCGTCTTCTCCGGCATGTATTTTTCATCGATGGGAGAAGCATGGTATAAAAGGAAGCAGTTGCAGGTCATAATCCAGAAAACCGCCAGAAGGACCCAGGCGAAGCCCTTGTAAAACCCACTGCACAGCTTTTTCACCCATTCCTTTTTGACAAAGAGCCTTACCAAACCCAGAATGAGCGCTTCCGCAAGCAAAAGCAGCCCGAATACGATCATCCATTCCCCGACGGAAAAAGGAACAACCGACATCATCCTGCCATAGGTATTGATGGAAACGGGAAAGAAAAACCGGATATGCCAGTCACAGAAGGCACTGCTGTTCCATGCCACAAGATTAATAATTACTGCTGCCGCAAATAAAGCAAACCAAATCTTTTTTTTCACAAAAAACCATCCCCCGCTCTCTGCCGATGCTGTTGATTAACATGTCTGAACAGATTCTTTTATCCCCTGTTTATACTATACCTGCAACACCCGTCCAAAACAATAGAATCACAAAAAAGCTAGAAAGAATTCACAGTCTATTTACAATTCGTTAACGAAAAAGCATGGAATAAATTCTTGACAAAAACGCTTGCATGTGATCCGGCACACTGGTAGAATAAAGGGAAATTTTGTAACAATCCGAGGTTTTTTTGACAATGAATATACATGTATTTTTTATCGTATGCCCGATGGTTTTCCTGGCCGGAATCGTGGATTCCATAGCGGGGGGAGGCGGCCTTATTTCCCTGCCCGCTTACCTGATGGCAGGGCTTCCTCCCCATATGGCAGTAGCTACCAATAAGCTCTCCTCTTCCTGCGGCACCACGGTTTCCGCCTTCCGCTATCTGAAGAACAGATGCGTCAGCCTTCCGCTCGTTCCCTCCACCGTCCTTGCGGCCCTTGCCGGTTCCGCCATCGGCGCACATCTGGTCCTGGCTCTGGACGAGCGTTATATAAAGGGGATGCTTTTTATCGTCCTTCCCGTTACCGCTTTTTTCGTTCTGCGCAAAAAAAGCCCGCTGGATACCCAGGGGCCTGCCCTTCCTTTGAAAAAACAGCTTCTGATCGCTACTCTGGCGGCTTTTATCATCGGGGCCTATGACGGCTTTTACGGTCCCGGGACAGGCACCTTCCTGGTACTGATCCTCACAGGCCTTGCCCGGATGGACGTGCGCACCGCCTCCGGAAATACCAAATGCATCAACCTGGCCTCCAATATCGCGGCTCTTGTCACTTTTCTTATAAACGGACAGGTCTTTCTCCTGTTAGGGCTCTGCGCCGCTCTTTTCTCCATTCTGGGCAACTTCATCGGCTCCGGTATGGTAGTAAAAAATGGGGCGAAAACAGTCCGCCCCATCATTATCGTCGTGCTTATTCTGTTGTTTTTCAAGCTGCTAACCGACTTCTGACTCCGCCTCCGGCTGCCGTTTCTTTTCCGGAAGCTGTACCAGGATTACGGCTGCAAAGACAAGGACACAGCCGAAAATTTCCTTGGAGCTCATGGTCTGGTTCAGTATCACCCAGCCCGCCAGGACCGAAACCACAGATTCCAGGCTGAGAATCAGGGATGCCACCGTCGGATCCAGATTCCTCTGTCCGATGATCTGCAGGGTATAAGCCACGCCGCAGGACATGACACCCGCATACAGTACCGGCACCGCGCCGCTCACCAGCGCGCTCCAGGTGGGCGTTTCCACAAGGAAGGCCCCGATGGTACAGATGATCCCCGCCACAAAAAACTGGATGCAGGACAGCTTCACCCCATCCGCTTTGGGTGAGAAATAATCAATCACCAGGATATGTATGGAAAAAATCACCGCACATATGAATACCAGCAGGTCTCCTTTATTCAGGCTCAGTGTTTCGTTGACGCACAGCAGGTACATCCCCGCCGCTGCAAGCGCCGCACCCGCCCACACGATCCTTCTCACTTTTTTCCCGAAGAAAAGCCCCATGATAGGGACGATGATGATATAAAGGGTGGTAATAAAACCGGCCTTTCCCACCGTGGTATACTGGATGCCGTACTGCTGAAACATACTTGCGGTACAAATGGCAAGGCCGCAGCAGCAGCCTCCGATCAGCGTCACCTTACGCCGCGCTTTTTTCTTCTCCGGTGTCTCTTCTTCCACTGCATCCCTTTTCCTGCTTCTTTCCCGGAAAGCGATCAGCGGAAGCAGAACCATCCCGCCTATCAGGCTTCTGGCCCCATTAAAGGTAAAAGGCCCCATATAATCCATACCGACGCTCTGGGCCACAAAGGCCACGCCCCAGATGGATGCCGCAAGAAACAGAAGCAGGCTGCTGCGATAGCTCTGCCCGCCTTTATTGCTCTGGCTGTTGCGTTCCATAAAACATACCAACTTTCTATATTAAACTTAACATCATATGCCCGGCCTGATCTGTCACTCCCCTTCGGGCTGAAAAACAGCAGAAAGCTCTGATACAATCTGCCGAAGCCTCTTTCCTCCGCAGCCGATCGTCACATCCGCATATTTTTCATAGAGAGGAACTCTTTCCGCATACAGTTCCTCCAGAGTCTGCCCTGCCTTCAGGGCCACGCCCCTTTTTCTCAGATCTCCAAGTCTTTTGCCGATCTCCTCACAGGAAAGCTCCAGATAAACCACGGTTCCGATTTCCTTCAGATGATGCATGGCCTGTTCCCCATACACCACGCTTCCCCCGGTGGCAATAATGCTGCGGCTCGTTTCTATCCGGCTGTTCACATCATTTTCTATCTCCAGAAAGCCGTCGACACCATCCTCAGATATGATCTCATGAAGAAGCCGTCCCGTCTCTTCCTGGATAACCAGATCCGAATCCAGGAACCGGCAGCCCAGTGCCTTAGCCAGGACTACGCCCACCGTACTTTTCCCTGCTCCGGGCATACCGATTAAAACAATATTATCTTTCGTACCCATAAGCATCAGCCCAAATAAGCGATCACTTCTACTTCACAAAGCACACTCTTGGGCAGCTCCTTAACCGCTACACAGCTCCTGGCAGGCTTTTCCGTAAAATATTTCTCATAAACACCGTTAAATGCCGCAAAATCAGCCATATCAGCCAGGAAACAGCTTGTCTTCACCACTTTTGCATAATCCGTGCCGGCCGCTTCCAGGATGGCTCCGATATTTTTCATAACCTGCTCCGCCTGAGCCACGATCCCCTCAGCCTCAATATTGCCGTTTTCAGGATTAATGGGAATCTGGCCTGAAGCGAATAAAAAATCACCGGCCGCAATTGCCTGGGAATAAGGTCCGATTGCTGCAGGCGCCTTGTCTGTTGCTATTTTTTTTAACATAATAATCCTCCTTGTTTTGCGGAGAAAAATGCAATTTCTTTAGAAATTTGCCCTCTGGCGAACAGAGGATTTTCCTCCTTCATTCTTTTGTCTCAACATTTTCCATGGTTTTCTTAATTTCACAACCTTCATAATACCATTGTTTTTCCCACCCGGCAAGGTTAAAAATGCTTATATATGAAGATAAAAAATTCCCTTTGCCTAACCCATCCTCATCCCCTACTATGTACCCGCGGCGGCGGTATCCCGATCCGTTTTACGCCCGCAGCCCCTTTGCCGTTATCGCCGCCGGCACCGGTCATGCAGAGGGCCTTACAGGGCACGCTCTCGCTCGGATAAACACGCAGCGGTACTAAGGCTGCAAAGGACGCAG
>OGYI01000297.1_pt1 | contig 64163 bp, 58 predicted proteins | sample 1576521 | NCBI WGS metagenome assembly OGYI01 (sample SAMEA3541484, study PRJEB24748) | human gut metagenome | biome: human gut; feature: human-associated habitat; material: faeces | place: China | collected 2012
GGACAAACGGTTTTCAAGACCGCCTCGTTATGACCACTTCGATACCTCTCCATATATTCACTTGTTTATCGCTTCTGTATCAGCGACATGTTGTATTCTAGCACACTTCATGCCGCTTCGTCAATATCTTTTTTCATATTTTTTTATTTTTTTGTATCCCTGTACTTTCCCGTAGTTAAACACCGCCTGCAAAGCCTCTTTAATTCAGATCTCATCCCTGTCTGCGACGTTCCAGCAGAAACATTTTTGCAATGTCCAGATCTTCCGGTGTCGTTATTTTTATATTTTCATAGGAACCTTCAAATAACTTTACCGGCATCTTAAGCATCTGTTCCAAAACCATTGCATCATCCGTCACCTGTACAGCGCGTTTCTCCATAAGTTTGGAATATGCATCTGTAATCAATTCTGTTTCAAATATCTGTGGTGTCTGGACTGCCCAGACATATTTACGTTCCGGTGTTGCTGTCGAATATGTTTTATCGTCTACGATTTTAATGGTATCTTTGCTTGGCATACCAGCTACACAAGCACGACATTTGCACACTGTATCATACCCTCTTCTTAAGATATTTTCTGTCACAAACGGTCTTGCTCCATCATGAATAAATACATAGCCGGTCTTGCTCTCTTCGCCAATTCTTCCATCTGCAATTGCCTGCAGACCATTCCAGACGGATGCATAACGCTCTGCGCCGCCTTCTACAACCGCCTTTACTTTTGAAAAATGATATTTTCGTACAATTTTTTCGTAAACATCTTCTTCCTGTCCCTTTCCTACTACAAGAACAATATCATCTATAATAGATGATGACTGAAAAATCTCCAGTGTATAATAGATGACCGGTCTTTTATAAAGTTCTATATACTGCTTCTCTACAGAAGCATGCATACGTTTTCCACGTCCTGCCGACAGAACGATTGCCGTACAGTGTTTCTTCTGTCTGATTCCCATTATCTTTCACCTAACTTCAAGTTCGGGACTGCATTCAGATCCCAACCGTGCCTTGTTCCATTTATATATTCATAATATGCAGCCACACCAATCATTGCTGCATTATCCGTACAGTAGATTGGCGACGGATAGTAGAACTGTACACCTTTTTCTTCACATGCTTTCTTCATTGCAGCACGCAGTGCACTGTTTGATGCCACGCCTCCTGCAATTGCAAATTTATCCACATGATATTCTCCTACCGCATGCATGGCATTTGCGACAAGTACATCTGTAACAGCTTTCTGGAAAGATGCTGCAATATCCGCCTGATTGTATTCGATTCCCTTCATCTGACAGCCATTAATATAATTCAACACAGCAGATTTCACTCCACTAAAGCTGAAATCATATGGTGAATCTTCTACATGTGCACGTGGAAATGCAATTGCCTCTGGATTTCCTTCTTTTGATACCTTGTCAATCTTTGGTCCTCCCGGATAACCGAGCCCGATCGCTCTGGCTACTTTGTCAAAAGCCTCTCCTGCCGCATCGTCTCTTGTACGTCCGATAATGTCAAATTTGCCGTAATCTTTTACGCGTACCAGATGGGTATGTCCTCCGGACACAACAAGGGAGAAAAACGGCGGTTCCAGATCTTTGTGTTCAATAAAATTTGCTGCAATATGTCCTTCAATATGATGCACTCCGACCAGTGGTTTCTTCGCAGCATATGCGATTGCCTTCGCTTCGGCAACACCGACAAGAAGCGCCCCAACCAATCCGGGACCGTAGGTTACTCCGATTGCATCTATATCTTCCAGTGTTACTTCAGCTTCTTTTAATGCTTCTTCTATTACCTGATTAATCTTCTCAATATGTTTTCTGGATGCGATTTCCGGAACAACACCTCCATATAAGGTATGAAGTGCAATCTGCGAAGAAATCACATTGGACAGCACTTCCCTGCCATTTTTCACAACCGCTGCTGCTGTCTCATCACAGGAACTTTCAATTGCCAGTATTAATATATCTTTTTCTTCACTCATTGTTTTACCTTTCTTTTCTCTGTTTGTTATTCACATTCTAATCCGAAAATACAAGTTCCACCGAACGCCTGTCTTTTGCTGCAATCGCATTCGGGAAAATCTCTCTCACTTCATCCATATATTCTTCCGGCTTACTGAGTGATGGACTGTAATGCGTCAGCCACATTTCTGCTACTTCTGCATCTTTTGCCAGCTTTGCCGCCTCATAAAATGTCATATGCTTATATTCTTTTGCTTTTTTCTGCTTATCTTTTTCACCATACATACCTTCGCAGATAAACAGATCCGAATGCATGGCATTCTTGCGGATAGCATCTACCGGTCTTGTATCGGTACAATATGTCAGTTTCAGACCTTTTCTTGCCGGTCCTAATACCATATCCGGAGTATATACATGCTCTCCATCTTCTACAGTCTCACCTTTTTGCAGGATTCCCCAAAACTGCTTTGGAATTGCATTTGCATTGGCGCGTTCAACATCGAATTTGCCGGCACGATCTATTTCCATCGTATAGCCATAGCATGTTACATTGTGATTTACACGGAATGCCTTCAGTCGGTATCCATTCATCTCAAGTGTCTGCTCCTGATCTTTGATTTCTATATATTTGATAGAAAACGGAAGCTCCGGCGCGATCACACGCAGTGCATTGACAACCCGTTCCAGCCCTTTTGGGCCAACCAATGTCAATGGCTCCGTCCGGTCTGCATTTCCCATTGTAAGGAGAAGTCCCGGTAATCCACTAATATGATCTCCATGATAATGTGTAAAACAGATCACATCAATCGGTTTGAAACTCCAGCCTTTTTCTTTAATTGCAATTTGCGTTCCTTCTCCGCAGTCGATCAGCAGGCTGCTGCCATTATATCTCACCATTAGTGACGTAAGCCACCGGTACGGCAACGGCATCATCCCTCCTGTTCCTAACAAACATACATCTAACATATTTTTACTTTACCTCTGTTTCTTCTCTTTTTCTTAACTGTCGCACGTTACAGGTATTGAAAATCCAGATACGATCCTGTCATAGCAGTCCTCACAAAGATCAAACGCGTCTTTCTGTCCGTCTTTCTTCGACAAATACCCCCAGTGCTTCTCCACTTCCACGATATCTTCCTGTGGGACTTCGTTTATTACCGAAATTTTCTTTCCGCAACAGTTGCAAATAATCTCATCTAATTTTTTTATCTCTATTTTTTGTGTTCTGTAATGGCGCATACGTTCCTCCTGCATGTGTCGGTCACATTTTTTCTCTTTGTTACGCCTACATTATATTCTTTCATTTTGCAGATTCCTAGTGGAAACTGCTGACAATTATGGTATCTGCCGGCTCATCAGAACCGCATCTTCCACCGGATCTGTATAGTAATTTTTACGCACTCCGTCCTCTGTAAACCCAAAAGACCGATAAAGTGCTGCCGCACAGTCATTTCCGGCACGTACATCCAGCATCCATCTGTGGATTCCTGACGCTTTACACCACTCTGTAAATTCATTCATAAGTGCTGTAGCGATTCCCCGCCTCTGAAACTTTGGAGCAACTGCGATTTTGACAATCTCCGTCTCATCCAGCACATAAGAGCAAAATAAATATCCTGCCAGTTTTCCTTCTATCCATGCCCCTGTATTTCGATATCCCGGTGCCTTCAGTGTCTCTTCTATACTGCCTGAGCTCCACGGATCCGGAAATGTACATTTTTCAATTGCCAGTATCTCTGATACTGACTGATTTGTTGCTTCTAATACATCCTGCGGATCAAAAATCCGGACTTCTATTTGCTGCTTCATCTGCGAAACCTCATCAATCAGAATCTACTGACCGGATTTTTCCTTTTTCTCGCGTTCTGCACGTTCTCGTTCTGCCTGTGATACACGCAGGTAATCCGGGCGGTGTTCCATTGCTGTGACTGTTCTGCCTTCTCTATAATAATTCATGCCAAGTGCACCTACTGCTGCCGCACGCTGTCGGTTCAGGTGAGCAGGCGCAAACTGAATCTTCATATCTGCAAGCAGCTCATTTTTCAGACGTTCTCTGAAAGCCGGTACACCATCTCCCAAAAATGTTACTTTCTGATTGTATTTTTTTAATTTTTCTGCCAGTTCTTCTATCGGAACTGCCATCTGTTCTTCCATAACTTTAAGTTCATTATCTGCACATGCATAAATACCTGTATAGACCTGCCCTCTTCTCGCGTCCATGATTGGACAGATCAGTCCTTCTGTACCGCAGAGATTGTATGCCAGTCCTTCCAGTGTCGGCACTTCTACCAACGGCTTCTTAAGTGCAAGTCCCAGTCCTTTTGCAGTTGCTGAACCGATACGAAGTCCGGTAAATGAGCCAGGTCCGCTCGCGATTGCAATTGCATCGATCGTATCCAGGTCTAATTCTGTCATTTTCACAATCTCATCCAGCATCGGAAGCAGAGTCTGAGAATGTGTCTTCTTATAATTCACAGTATATTCGGCAATCGTCTGCGCATCTTTCTTTTCATTTTCTGATTCCAGAACCGCAACTCCTGCTACAAGGCCGGAGCTGTCCAGTGCTAATATTCGCATATACTAATCCTCCGATAATCAAATCCTTTTTCCAGATCTTTTTCTATCTTAATCTCTGTATAATGTTCCGGTAAGATCTCTTCGATCAGGTTCGCCCACTCGATCAGGCTCACCCCGTCACCATATATATAATCTTCATAGCCAATCTCATCCATCTCTTCGACATCTCCAATCCGGTACACATCAAAATGATAGAACGGCAAACGCCCTTCCTCATATACCTGTACAATTGTAAATGTCGGACTGCTTACCGGCTCCAGTATATCCAGACCTCTTGCCAGACCTTTTGTAAAAACAGTCTTGCCAACGCCAAGATCACCGACCAGCGTATATACCTGTCCGGCATGTGCTTTCTTACCAAGTTCTAAACCGAACGCATAGGTTTCTTTCTCACTGTTTGTCTCTATTATCATGGATATTGTCCTCTCTGTTATCTTTGCACACGAACCGCCGGTGCCGGCATATTTTCATAAATCAAGTCTGCGATTTCTTTGTATTCCGCTTCAATCTGGTTTAACGGAAGAATAATTGCCTGCCCGGAATTACTGTATAAGATCAATATTTTCTTCGTTGTCACTGCACGCTTAAATGCATCCCACGATGCCATTCCACTGTCTGATTCTGTTGTTGTCAGGATTCCTTTCTCTGAAAATTCATAAGTCACCGGCATACTCAGACGATTGGAATGTTCCATCTGTTTTGTTACACGGTTGCGGATGATCATCTTCAATCCGCCCAGAACAAACGCTGCAAACAACGCAAATACAACTGCCAGTGCGATCTGCTGTTTTACAAGAAATGCCACTGCCAGTGCTACGTTCAGTACTCCAAGGACATTCCGGAATATTCCGATCTTACCGGAACAAATATGATGTATCGTAAAGTCTGTCACCGATGGGACATCCAGTTTTACTTCTACTTTTACTGCCATTTACACGCACCTCCAAATTTTCGTTATATTTCATTGTAACACATCTTTTTTTTCCGTGCCACTTCTGTTATAGAAAAATAGGTATTATTACCAGCGTTTCACCTGACGCATTCCCCGGTTTGAAACCAGATTCATCAACACAATAATCAGAAATGCAATAAAAATTACGATTGCAACCCAGACACCTGCCGTCGCATAGTCTCCATCCTGGATAACCATGGCAATCCTCTGTGAAATCGTTCCTGTTTTTCCCGGAATGTTACCTGCCAGCATGGATGTTGCGCCATATTCTCCCAGAGCCCTGGCAAATGTAAGGATTGTTCCTGACAGAATTCCCGGACCTGCTGCCGGAACTACTACTTTCCAGAAAATAGTAATCTCACTCATTCCAAGTGTGCGTCCGGCATGAATCAGGTTAACATCAATCTGTTCAAACGCCGCTCTTGCATTCCGGTACATAAGAGGAAATGCAATAACTGTTGCTGCTATAATACAGCCAAGCCATGTCTGCACGACTTTAATGTGGAACTGTTCAAACAAAAAAATTCCAAAAGGTCGTCTTCTGCTGAAAATCAACAAAAGGAAAAATCCTGCTACTGTCGGGGGAAGTACCATCGGCAGTGTCAGAAAACCATCCAGAATGGCTTTCATCTTAGGTCCTGCCTTTACCACTTTTCTCGCCGCATAGATGCCAAGAAAAAAGGAGAAAATCGTAGCTGCTATACCTGTTTTCATGGAAATATAAAGTGGACTCCAGTCCAGATTTCGTATAATTTCTGCCATTTTTTCATTCCTCCTGTGTTTTTTAATCATTTGTTATGTCCGTTATTTCTAAAACAGACTATGCTTCCCGCATAGCCTGTATCTGTTTTCTATCTATTTCATGTTTATTTTACATTTGTGTCAAAGTAATAAGAGTCAAATACTTTCTTTGACTGATCCGATGTTACGAATTTTAAGAAGTCTTCTGCTGCCGCTTTCTGTGCTTTGTCAGCTTCATCATTTTTCACTTCTGCGATTGGATAAATAACATCCCCTGTCAGATCATAGCTTACTTTTTCCAGGATATCCAGATTTTTTTCGTATCCATATGTATCTGAATAGTAAGTGGTTCCGACTTCGCAGGATCCTTCTACTACTGTGGAAAGGACTTTACTGACATTATCCTGTTCACTGATTTCCACACCGCCAAGCGCTTTGGAAACTTCTTCTGTTGTAATCGTTGCCGGATCTTCCACTTTTTTCAGCTTACCAATAGATATCAGTGCCGCTCTTGTATATTTACCAACCGGAACACTGCCGCCTGCTAATGCAATACTTTTAGCGTCTTTTAATGTTTCCAGACCTTTTACTTTTGTTTTGCTGTCTTTTCTTGTTACAACAATGACCTGATTGTTTACTACATTTTTTCTTGTACCGTCTACAACCAGTCCGTCCTCTTCAAGCTGATCCATCTGTTTCTGTGCTGCTGAGAAGAATAAATCACACTCATACCCTTCTTCAATCTGTGTCAGAAGTGTTCCTGAACTGTCAGCATTATAAGTGATTTTTACATCCGGGTGATCTTTCTGATATTCTTTTGCAAATTCTGTCATGACTGTATTCAGACTTGCCGCAATAAATACCTGGATCTCTGTCTTTTTCCCGGATTCCTTTTTTGAATCCTTGCTCTCGTTTTTGTTTCCCGCACAGCCTGCTAAAGAAAATACCATAACAGCCGCCAGCACTGCTGCTAAAATTCTTTTTTTCATTTGTCTTCTCCTTTTGATTAGATGTTGATAATTAAGAAAAATCTCTTCTTATAAATTTATAATCTAATCTTTGAAAGTTTACACCCATAGGTAATAAATAATACGAGCTTTGCCGAACTTATTATGCTATACCCGCGCACATTCGCGGCTTGTCCCACGGAGTACTTCAAGTCCATGTTCCAGGTGTGGCAGCAGAAATCTCAGTGCTTCCTTTACTGCTTTGGGGCTTCCCGGCAAATTAATGATCAGAGTTTTCCCCCTGATTCCCGATACTCCCCTGCTGAACATTGCCCTCGGTGTAATCGTCATAGAATAATTACGAATTGCTTCTGCAATTCCATTTGCCATTCGATTGCAGACCTCGATGGTTGCCTCCGGCGTTACATCTCTTTCTGAGAATCCGGTGCCGCCGGTTGTAAATACAACATTGATCTGCCTTTGATCGGCAAGTCTTTTCAGTTCTTTTTTTAATGCTTCTTTTTCATCCGGCAGAAGCAGGCTTTCTTTTACGATATATCCAGCCTCTTCAGCAAGGCTTACCGCCTCCGGACCGCTCTTATCTTCTCTTTCTCCCCGTGAGCCTTTATCGCTCAACGTAATGACTGCTGCAGTAAATGGACGATTTTCATCCAGCGGTAACTTCTCTACTTCATCTCCGACTTTTATGTGTCCGCCTTTTACTACTTCAGCAAATACACCTTCTCTCGGCATGATGCAGTCACCCATCCGTTTATAGATCTCGCAGTGGCTGTGGCAATTCTTCCCGATCTGCGTCATTTCCAGAATCGCATCTCCGATTCGAAATCTGGTTCCGACAGGAAGATCCCGAAAATCATATCCTTCAATAATCAAGTTTTCGCCAAATGCTCCCAGTGCTACATCCGCACCTTTTTCTCTGAATTTCTGTATTTTTTCATAAGAAAGAAGGCTGACCTGCCTGTGCCAGTTACCACCGTGGGCATCTTCTTGCAGTCCCCAACCTTCTATTAAATTCACTTCTTTTTGTTCTTTTTTGACTGTACCTCTTTTTTCACTGGTACAGATTCCGACAATTTTTCCCATAGATTTACCCTCCGATCTGTGCCATTTTTTTCTTTTCCGACACTTTTTCAATCTCTGAAAAACAATGTTTTTTCGGTTTTATTTGTATTGCATGCTTTATATTTTCTCTGATTTTTTCCGAATCACCGCATCTTGCTACATCACGCACAGATATCGTTTCATCATAACAGAGACATGGTTTTAATTCGCCTGTAGATGTCATGCGCAATCGGTTACAGGAATCACAGAACACACCATGTATTGCACTGATAAATCCTATACTTCCTTCAAATCCAGGAATTTTATAATAGATTGCCGGTCCATTTCCGTGCTTTCTTTCATCCGGTTTTATATCCGGATAGATTTCTTTTATTTTCTGAAACAGCGTTGTATTGGAAATCGTTTCTCCTTCTTTTCCTTCTCCGATTGGCATGAGTTCCAGAAACCGGACATCGACAGGAATATCTTTCGCCAGAATCAGTAATTCCTTCCATGAAGATTCATTTCGTCCTCTTTGTAAAATCGTGTTGGTCTTCACATGCATTCCCATCTTCATTGCAGCTTTCAGCGACTGCAGCACCTGATCCAACATTGGAAATCCGGTAATCTCTGTATAAACTTTCTGATTTAATGTGTCCAGACTGATGTTGACACTCCGAAGACCGGCATTCCAAAGTTCCGGTAAATATTTTTCAAGCAGCACACCATTTGTTGTAAGTGTGACTTCCTCTGTACCTGGAATCTCATAAATCATCCGGATCAGATCTGCACAGCCTCTTCGCACAAGCGGTTCACCACCGGTAATTTTGAATTTATGAATGCCAAGTGAAACTGCTTCCTGACAGACACTTACAATCTCTTCATAAGTCAGAAGGTCTTTCATAGGGCAGAGCTCTATTCCGTCCGGCATACAATATTGGCAGCGCAAATTGCACCGGTCGGTAATTGAAATACGCATATAATTGATTTCTCTGCCACATAAATCCTTCATTTCTTCTATCTCGCTCCTTGCTCTCTTCCTTCTTGTTCTCTTTGTTCTCTGGGAAGGCTGTCTATAAATGATTGTTTTACATTCTTACTCCGCAAGAAGTTCTAGCAATACTTTTACAGAGCCCCCGCACACCATGCCTTCTTCATCTGCGTCTGCATTTTGCAAATCTACAGAACAAATGCTGGCTGTGTCTGTTTCGTCCTTCCCACTTTGCGGCTGTGTAGTAGTTAATGTCCGGGCTTTTGACATCAGCAGTCTTGCTTTCTGCACAACTCCGGCTTCCATACAGCCTCCACCAATCGTGCCAACACAGGTTCCGTTTTCGCAGATCAGCATCTTCACGCCAACGCCCTGTGGCGCAGAACCTTTTCTATCTATAATTGTTGCTAAGACTTTCTGTCCATAATCTGTATCATTTTCTATCGCCTTACGGATTTCTTTGGAATAGCCGTAGGTGCGTTTCTTCTTATTTTTTACTTCTATGATCTCTGCAATGATCGCAACACCGATTTCTTCCGGTGTCTCTGCCCCGATATTTAATCCGATCGGTGAATAGATTTCATCCAGCACAGCCTGATCGCAGCCTTTTTCCAGTAAGTGTTCTTTTACCATCGCAATGCGTCTGAGGCTTCCGATCATTCCAATGTATGCATGTCTTTTCTTTGTAATCTGCTCCAGGCACTCTTCATCATAGCGATGTCCTCTTGTCACAATGACGAAATAAGTGTCTGCATCTCCGTCGATTCTCTGCAGACCATCCGCAAATGCTTCGCAGTATACTTCATCTGCTCCTGCTTTTCTCGCCGCATCCGCAAATTTCGGTCGGTCTTCCAAAACAATCACATGACAGCCGATCATCCGCCCCATACGGATTACCGGAATGGAAACATGTCCGCCACCGCAAATGACAAGTTTCTTTTCATTGCCTAATGTATCACAAAATACTTGTTCATCAGAAAGCTGTACCTTTCCACTTATATCCAGCTTATGAAGTTCTTCCGGATGTTCTCCAAAATATCTGGCATAGCGTTCTTGTGCATCCGATTCCCATACAATTTTATTATCTGCCACAAGACACTTCTCACCCAGATATTCTGTTTGCAAGCTTGTAAGTACCTGTTTTTCCACATCCAGTTCACACTGATCGATTGCCTCGAATAATGCCCACATGTCAGTCGCTCTGCTTTTTACATCTACCATTACCGGGTGCCTCCTTTACCGAAGCCGCAATTCGGGAAGGTGCATTCCGGGCAATTCAGACATAAACCACCTTCTCCAAGTGTATTCAAATCTTCTGCTGTTAATATTTCACCGACAGTCAATCTCGGAAGTACAAGATCGAAAATCGTTCGTTTAGAATACATGACACATCCCGGAAGTCCTAAGACTGGAATTACTTCTTTTCCTTCTTCTCTATAATATGCAAGCAGGAACATGGCTCCCGGGAGAACCGGTGCGCCGTAACTTACAATCTCGCCTGTCACCTGCCGGATTGCATACGGAGTCCGGTCATCCGGATCTACGCTCATTCCACCGGTACAGACAATCATGTTACATCCATCTGCTAATAAGCTACGAATTGCATTTTCAATCATTTGCGGATCATCATTGCAAATCTCGTGTCCACCAATCTCTATATCGTATTCAGCCAGTTTTTCTTCGATCACCGGCGTAAATGTATCCTTGATCCTGTGATAATAGACTTCACTTCCAGTTGTAACAATACCTGCTTTCTTCTTTTTATAAGGAAGGATGTTGAAAATTACTACTCCTGCTGTCACATCTTTTGCCTGCTGCATTTTTTCTTCACTAATCACCAATGGGATTACTCTTGTTCCGGCTAATTTATCACCTTTTTTTACTGGAAAATCGCCGTGTCTGCTGGCGATCATTATCTCGCCAAGACTATTGACTTTCCGTAATTTCTCCCGTTCAATCTTCAATACACCATCTATATCCGCAATCAGTTCAATTTTCCCTTCTTTGACATCTGATGGATGCATATGTTCTCCCTGGCAGATCTGGCGTAAGATCTCTGCCGCATCATTTTCATGCAGCATGCCTTCTTCCTTTTCCCAGACGTAGAGATTCTCTTTTCCAACAGATAACAGAACCGGGATATCTTCTTCTGTCACAATATGACCTTTGCGGAATACTGCGTCCTTCGTCACGCCTTTGATAATCTGTGTGATATCGTGGCACAATACATGTCCGACTGCATCTTCCGTTTTAATCAGCTTCATCTGTAGTTCCTCCTGTCTGTATGTCTATGATTGCTTTTTCCAGACTAATAACGCTTTCTTCTTTGATTGAGCTGTTTATTGTGATCGCATTCCGAAAATCTTCGCCGTAATACTTATAAAAGGCATCTTCGGCGGCTTTTTGCACTTCTGTTTCCATCTTACGATAAGTTTTGACCAACTTTTTACCGGCTTCTGTCAGCCTTGCGCCTCCGCCGCCTGCGCCACCTGTCCAGCGTTCTACCATAGATATACCAATCACCTGATCCAGTTTTTTTAACATCTTGCTCCCCTTGGAATAAGAAAGTTCCATCCGTGCACACGCTTTTTGCACAGAACCGGTCTCATCAATCAATTCCAGAAGTTCACACACGCCCGGTCCGAAGAACTTTTCCTGCGTGTCAAAACGCAGGCGGATCTTTGGATGGATGCAGTTGTTTATCGTGTTCGTGTCTTTCATAGTAGTGTTTCTCCGAAAAATCCATTTAATAAAATCGTTTTATGAATATATTTATTATAAGTTTCGTTATGTTTTTCAAAATATAACGGTTGTATTTTAGCATATGAAATAAAATGAGGCAAGGGTTAAGATGTTAACTTCCAGAAAGATTATCTATGTCGTTGATTTATTTGATGTCAGCCTGGATTATCTTAATACAGTACATTGTAATTCTATATTTATCTATGAAAAGATTGAGTATCACAACTACTTTTAATAAAAAAAGACGATCGGTTGCATTTCGTACTATTCTGCAAACCACCGTCTTTTTTTCTTTACTTTTATTTACCTATATTCATTTATATATAATGAGTTTACACAACAACCGCATCCATGATCTCCCCGATCGGAGCTGCAATGGTAAGATCTGCTCCGACAGATCTCGCTGTCTCGCTTTTATTGATCACAACCAGGTGTTTACCATGGAAATAATCGATAAATCCGGCTGCCGGATATACAACCAGAGATGTGCCGCCGATAATGAGCATATCAGCTTCACTGATCGCACGGATGCTTTTCTGGATTACTTCCGGATCCAGTCCTTCTTCATAAAGGACCACATCCGGTTTGATCATTCCGCCACACTCGCAATGCGGAATCCCCTCCGCATTTTTCACATATGCTGCATCATAAAATCTGCCACATTCCATACAGTAATTACGGTGTATACTTCCGTGCAGTTCCAGTACATTCTTACTTCCTGCTGCCTGATGAAGTCCGTCAATATTCTGTGTGATCACAGCAGTCAGCTTTCCTGCTGCTTCCAGTTCTGCGATTTTCTTATGTGCTGCATTCGGTTTCGCGTTCAGATACATCATCTTTTCTTTGTAAAATTCATAGAATCCTTCCGGGTTATGCATAAAAAAACTGTGGCTTACAATCTGCTCCGGTGTATACTTATAATTCTGATGATACAATCCATCTGCACTCCGAAAATCCGGAATGTTACTTTCCGTCGAAACGCCGGCGCCTCCGAAAAATACAATACGGTCTGAATCATCAATCATTTTCTGCAATTGTGTAATCTGTTCTTTCCATTGTTCCTGCATAATCATGCACCTCCTGAGTTATCTTTTTCACAAGGTATCCATATACTACCGATATCATTTTGCATTACATTTATGTGCTTCCAGCCACCCAATCACTTTCCCCAGATCTGCAAGTGTTTCTGTCACTTTCGCTGTCACTTGTTCCGGCACAATTGCAATATCCGGAATATAAATAACTGCACCGCCAAGTGCGATTCCTGCGCGAAGTCCTGCTTCACTGTCTTCTAATACAAGACATTCTTCTGGCTTACATCCGATTTTCTCTGCCGCTACACGGAAAATCTCCGGATCCGGTTTGCTTTCTTTAATCTCATCACCATAAACAAATGCGTCCATTTTCTCATACACGCCCGCATCCTGCAAAAGTTTGCTTGCACGTTTCTTTTCTGTGGATGTTGCCACTGCTTTTTTAATTTCTTGTTTTTCAAGATAACCAAGCAATTCCTCTAATCCCTTTTTGACCGGCACACCATCTCCGGCTATAATCTCATTAAAAATTACATGCTTGGCAGCTCTTGCAGCGTCATAGTTGAATGTCTCTCCAAATGCTTCCATATATAATCTACGAATGACTGCAGGGTTCTTCCCTCTGCAGTCATTCATCAATTCGTCTGTTACATTAATTCCAAGATTCTCTCCTGTTCTCTTCCAACAATAGCTGGATAATCGCTCCGTATCAAACATGGTGCCGTCCATGTCAAAAATTACGCCTTTTATCATGCCTGTATTCTGCCTCTTTCTTCCTGCCTGTTCTCGTGAATGTTTTATTCTCATATATACGCTCTCGTTCATTACTTCTGCCTGAAAGCATTTCACACTGTGAAATTACTCCTGGCGCAAAGCAATTCATGCCGTGAGATTATTTATTCTCCGGCTCTTCGCTGTATCCGTTAAAAAATTCTGACAATGCATCCAATGTCTTGATGAGTACCGGCAATTCTTTTTCATCCAATTTGTCCAAAATTGCCTCTGTCATCTGTCTGTGATAATCTGCATGGTGGTGGTAAGCACGTTCTCCACGCTCTGTCAATTTCACAAATACAACTCTTCTGTCTTTTTCGCTGCGCTGTCTGGTCACGTACTTTTTGTTCACAAGGCTGTTCATTGCTGTCGTTAATGTTCCGACCGTTACATTTAGCTTTCTGGCTATCGAAGACATATTGCCACCTTCTCCAAGTCCGATTGCCTCAATAACATGCATATCGTTGTTCGAAATATCTTTAAATTCTTCGGTAATGATGGCTTTTTCCTCTAAGCGCCATATCTCATTGATCAGCGAAACTAACGTGTCATTGATCACCTTGTAAGCATCTTCCATGTTTTATCCCTCTTCATTCCCTGGCACTTTCCTCCCGTGCCATTCCTTGGCTGCCTTCATTCAGGCAACTTCTCATACTTTTATTATATCCATCACTCCAGGCAGAATCAAGCCTTAAACAAATCTTGTATCACCTCTTCAACCGTTTCTATTTTCGTCGCCTTATATGCATTTGCACCACAAAATAAAAGGGCATCTTCCACTTCTCCTTTAGCAGCATGGATCAACGCATCTGTAATACAATACGGAATTTCTGCTGGATTGCATTTGTGCAGACATCCGTGACATGGACTGTGTGGGATTTTCTCACCGGCACGCACCTTTTTCTGAAATGTATTTAATATTGCCCGCCCCGGCATGCCCACCGGGCTTTTCACAATTACAATATCTTCTTTCTTTGCATCCAGATACGCCTGTTTATAACGAATATCCGCATCACATTCTTTCGTTGTCACAAACCTTGTTGCAACCTGTACGCCGTCCACTCCAAGTGCAAATGCTTCTTTCACTTTTGACGCATCATCTATACCGCCGGCGAGTACAACCGGAATTTCATGATCGCATTTTTCTTCGTAAATCTTCACTGTTTCCAGAATCTTTCTGACTTCATCTTCATATTTCTTTTTCCCGCGATTTTCAGATCCGCTATTTATAGAACCATGGCACAGATTTCCACATTCTGCTTCATACATTTCCAATTCTTCCACAGAAAATCCGAGGTGTCCACCTGCGAGCGGTCCTTCTATTACTACCAGATCTGGCTGCCGTTTATATTTTTTCTCCCAATATCTGAAAATCACACGTGCGGATTTTTCTGACGAAACGATCGGCGCAAGTTTCACCTGACTTGCTCCTGCTATTTTCGGCAGATCCATCGGAAGTCCTGCCCCGGAAATAATAAGATCTGCACCTGCCTGTATCGCCGCTTCTACATATTTTTCATAGTGGCGCATTGCTACCATGATATTAAAACCAATCACGCCGTCCGGCGCAATCTTTCTCGCTTTCTCGTATTCTTTCTGAATCGTTCTTAAATTGGCTTTTTCCGGATTTTGATCAAAATCCGCTTCTTTAAAACCAATCTGGGCGGCAGAGATAATCCCTATACCGCCCACTTTCGCAACAGTTCCGGCAAGATTTCCAAGGCTGATTCCGATTCCCATTCCACCTTGTATCACTGGAACTTTTGCTGTCAAATTTCCTGTTTTTAATGGTTTATAGTCCATATTTTGCTCCTTAATGTGCAAATATCTGTGTTTCCTTACATCTTACGGAAACGCTGATATCTGTGTTCTGTCAGTTTTTGCTCCGGCATTTGCTCATAATTTTCTATAAACGCCTCTACTTTTCCCCGGAGCTGATCTGCAACCGGTTTCATTGTCTGTACCGTATATTGTTCCGGCTCTTCCAGCACACATTCAATCACGCCCATTTGCTTCAGATCATCTGCTGTCAGCTTCATCACTTTTGCCGCTTCTTTTGCTTTCGTGCTGTCTTTCCACAAAATGCTTGCAAATCCTTCCGGTGAAAGAATCGAATAAATGGAATTTTCCAGCATCCACACTTCATCTGCGACTGCCAGCGCAAGTGCTCCGCCACTTCCGCCTTCACCGATCACAATTGAAAGTACCGGCGTTTTTAAACCGGAAAGTTCATATAAATTTCTCGCAATTGCTTCTCCCTGTCCACGTTCTTCTGCTTCCAGTCCACAAAATGCTCCCGGTGTATCTACAAAACAGATTACCGGACGGTGGAATTTTTCTGCCTGTTTCATAAGACGCAATGCTTTCCTGTAGCCTTCCGGGGATGGCATAGCAAAATTGCGCATAATATTTTCTTTGGTGTTTGTTCCTTTTTCCTGTGCGATCACAGTCACCGGTCGCTCTTTAAAATATGCGATCCCGCCAATGATCGCCGGATCATCTCCATAGAGACGGTCTCCGTGAAATTCCGTGAAGTCCTGGAACAGCATCCGTATGTAGTCACTGCCAACCGGACGGTTTTTCCTACGGGACAGAAGGACGCGGTCCCATGCATTTATCTTCTGAGTCTGTGCCTTATCTACGATATCTTCTGAGTCCTTACTCTTTATCTCATCCGCTGTATGAACCGTCGTCTTACTTACTATCTTACCTGTTGCCCGGTCTACCGCCTGATCTCCTGTCTGACTTGCTGTCTCCCTTACCGTCTTATCTATTGTATCTTCTATGTCAGTCTGCACTTTCCCGTGAAATTCCAGAATTCTGCCTAATGTCTCCCGCATCTTTGGACGTTCTACGATCTGGTCAATAAATCCATGCTCCAGCAGAAATTCCGAACGTTGGAAACCTTTTGGCAGTTTCTGTCCGATTGTCTGCTCAATCACACGCGGCCCTGCAAAGCCGATCAGTGCCTTTGGTTCTGCCAGTATAATATCTCCCAGCATTGCAAAACTTGCAGTTACACCACCGGTTGTCGGATCTGTCAGGACACTGATGTATAAAAGTCCCGCATCGCTGTGACGTTTCAATGCTGCGGATGTCTTCGCCATTTGCATAAGGGACACGATTCCTTCCTGCATTCTGGCGCCTCCGGAACATGCAAATATAATAACCGGCAATTCCTGCCTTGTGGCGCGTTCTACTGCTCTTGTAATTTTTTCTCCGACAATTTCTCCCATACTTGCCATCATAAATCTGCCATCGCAGACTGCCAGTACGGCGGGTTCTCCAAGAATCGTTGCTTTTCCTGTTACAACGGCTTCCCTAAGTCCTGTCTTTTCCTGCAGTTTTTCAATTTTTTCTTCATAGCCTTTATAATCAAGCGGATTCTCTGTCTGAAGATCCATATCCCACTCTTCAAAGGAATTTTCATCTGCGATCATTTCTATCCTGCGGTATGCATGCACACGGAAATACCCTCCGCATTTCGGGCAGATAAAATACTCTCTTTTTACATCTTCCGCTATGATTGCACCGCCGCATTTGTTGCATTTGCGCAATAATCCTTCCGGCACTTCCGGTTTTCTGCCACCCAGATGAATATAATTTTTTCTTCCAGAAATCTGCCTGGTCTTTTTAAACATATTGTCCAGTTTCATAAAATGTCACCTTTATTATCTCTATCCTTATGCTTTGTGTTACTGTGCTTTCACCTGCATATTTTCAATAAACCCAATGTCAATATTGCCTTTTAAATAATCCGGATGATGCAGAATCTCATACTGGTAATCTACATTTGTATCAATTCCTTCGATAATAATTTCCCCCAGTGTACTCTGCATTTTCCGAATGGCTTCTTTTCTGTTTTTTGCCCATACGACCAGCTTGGCAACCATGGAATCATAATATGGTGGAATCGTATATCCGCTGTAAATTGCTGAATCGATGCGGATTCCTTTGCCGCCCGGAAGATACATATCCGTAATTGTACCCGGAGACGGACGGAAGCCTTTTTCCGGATTTTCTGCATTGATCCGGCATTCAATTGCATGGCCGCTTAAGTGAACATCTTCCTGTTTATAAGAAAGTTTTTCCCCTGATGCGATCCGAATCTGCTCCTTGACCAGGTCAATCCCTGTAACCCATTCAGTCACCGGATGTTCCACCTGGATACGGGTATTCATTTCCATAAAATAAAAATTCCCGTTTTTCTCCAGCAGAAATTCAATCGTTCCGGCATTCTCATATCCGGCTGCTTTTGCCGCCGTAACTGCCGCATATCCCATCTTTTCCCGCAATTCGCTGTTAAGTGCAATCGACGGCGATTCCTCGATCATTTTCTGATGATTTCTCTGAATAGAGCAATCTCGTTCTCCCAGATGAATGACATTTCCATATTTGTCAGCAAGGATCTGAAATTCAATGTGTCTGGGATTTTCCACAAAATGTTCGATATACATTGTGTTATCCCCAAATGCCATCTCTGTTTCTTTCTGCGCTGTCTGAAATGCATTTTCAAACTCTTCCGGCGTATCTGCAACACGCATTCCTTTTCCGCCACCGCCAAGTGCTGCCTTGACAATGACCGGATAACCGATTTCGGCAGCTGTTTTTGCGCCTGTCTCTACATCATAAATTGCTTCTGTACTTCCCGGAATCACCGGTACACCAGCCGCTGTCATTGTATTTCTTGCTTCCTGCTTATTTCCCAGTCTCGAGATTACATCGGAATCCGGACCGATAAATGTAATGCCACAGTCTTCACATAATTTTGCAAATTTACTATTCTCGGATAAAAAACCAAATCCCGGATGAATGGCATCTGCACCGGTTATAATAGTTGCGCTAATAATGCGGTCCATGCTCAGATAACTGTCTTTCGACGGAGCCGGACCGATGCAGACTGCTTCATCTGCAAGTTTTGTATGTAATGCTTCTTTATCTGCTTCTGAATACACCGCAACCGTTTCAATTCCCATTTCCCGGCACGCACGAATGATGCGAACTGCGATCTCCCCGCGGTTTGCGATCAGAATTTTCTTAATCATACATGCTCACCTATCCAATCATAAATGTCAGTTCTGCACTTGCAACAACTTTACCGTCTACACTTGCAACTGCCTCTCCGACACCTACCGGACCTTTCTTTTTAATGATCCGTGTCTCTAATTTTAATTTGTCACCCGGCAGCACCTTTCCGCGGAATTTACATTTATTTATTCCGCCGAAAAATGCAATCTTTCCTTTATTTTCCGGTACACTCAAAATTGCAACCGCACCTGCCTGTGCCAGAGCTTCAATCTGCAATACTCCCGGCATGACCGGCTGTCCCGGGAAATGTCCGGCGAAAAAGTCTTCCCTGTAAGTTACACATTTATATCCAATGGCATATTCGCCCGGCTCATAATCTTCAATGTAATCCAGAAGTAAAAATGGATGTCTGTGTGGAATAATTTCCTGAATTTCTGCTATATCTAAATGTTTCATCTGTTCCTCCTGTGAGACTCTTTTCCCTAAATAATGCGGAATAATGGCTGTCCGTATTCTACCGGTGCTCCGTTCTCTACCAGAACTTCCGCAACTGTTCCATCGTAGTCACTCTCAATCTCATTCATCAGTTTCATCGCTTCTACGATCGCCAGCGTCTGTCCTTTTTTCACCGTATCTCCGATTTGTACAAATGCTTCCGCATCTTCCGCAGGTGCTACATAAAAAGTTCCGACAAGCGGGGATGCAACTACTTTTCCCGCCGGCACGTTTTCTTCATTTACATTTTCTTTGCCTGTACCGGTACTTTGAATATCCTTTTCATTTCTGCCTGCCGTAAGAGCTGCCGTCTCGGATGTCAGTGCCTCTGATACCTGGATCGTCTGCACTTTTCTTTCTTTTTTACTGAGTTTTATCTTCACACCATTTTCTTCATATTTCAGTTCGGTCAGACCAGATGCTGACACGGACTCGATCAATGTAATCAGATTCTGAAATTCCATGTTATTCTCTCGCTTTCCAGTATTATCCTTCATAACGTTTCAACAACAGTGTTGCATTATGTCCACCAAATCCAAGTGAATTGGTCAGCACATAATTTACGTCTTTCTCTACCGGCGCACCCACTGCATAATCCAGATCACACTCTTCATCTGTCTCGGTAGTTCCCACTGTCTGATGGATAAATCCATCCTGTATCGTTTTCACACAGACGACACACTCTACGCCACCTGCTGCTCCTAATAAATGTCCGATCATAGATTTGGTCGAATTTACCACTACATTTTTAGCTGCTTCATCTCCAAGTGCCAGCTTAATCGCGCGTGTTTCAAACAGATCATTGTGATGTGTACTTGTCCCGTGTGCATTGATATAATCAATCTGCTCCGGCGTTACATTTCCTTCTACCATTGCAAGTTCCATCGCTTTGGCTGCACCGCTTCCGTCTTCTGCCGGTGAAGTAATGTGGTAGGCATCTCCAGTTGCTCCATATCCTGCGATTTCCGCATAAATCTTCGCGCCTCGTTTTTTGGCATGCTCCAGTTCCTCCAAGAACACCACTCCCGCGCCTTCACCAAGTACGAATCCATCCCTGTTTTTGTCAAACGGAATGGATGCGCGCATTGGATCTGTTGATGTAGACAATGCTGTCAGACTTGTAAATCCTGCTACTCCGGTCGGACAGATACAGCTCTCTGTTCCACCTGCCACCATAACATCTGCATCGCCGTACTGGATTGCGCGGAATGCATCACCGATACAGTTTGTCCCAGATGCACATGCAGTCACAACATTCGTACATTTTCCGCGGAATCCAAGCTGAATCGAAACATTTCCTGCTGCCATATTGGAAATCATCAGTGGCACCATTAACGGATTCACACGTCCCGGTCCGCGGGTTTTGATTTTATCGTATTCTTTCTCTACTTCCTGCAGGCTTCCGATTCCGGAACCAATGATCACACCTGCACGGAACGGATCTTCTTTTGCAATATCAAATCCTGCATCCTCACATGCCTCTTTTGCAGCTGCCACTGCATACTGGGAAAATGGTTCCATTCGCTTTGCAGCTTTAAAATCCATCCGCTCTTTTGCTACGAAATCTTTCACTTCAGCTGCGATCTTCACTTTATAATCTGTGGTATCGAATTTCGTAATCTCTCCGATCCCGACTTTTCCTTCTTTAATTCCCATCCAGAACTCTTCTACCGTATTTCCAATCGGAGTTACTGCGCCAAGTCCGGTCACTACTACTCGTCTCTTCAAATCCTTTTCTCCTTTATGCCATTACACACTTGTATCTTTGTCACGTCTGTAATCACTGCCATACTCTTTTTCTTCCCGCTTACATCACCATGCCGCCGTCCACATGGAGCACTTGTCCGGTAATATAAGCTGCATCAGAGGACGCAAGAAATGCGACTGCAGATGCTACCTGCTCCAGCGAACCGAATTTCCCAAGTGGAATCTGCGATACCGATGCTTCTTTTACTTTTTCCGGGAGCACTGCTGTCATATCCGTCTCAATAAATCCCGGTGCAACTGCATTGACCGTGATTCCTCTGGATGCCAGTTCTCTTGCTGTCGCTTTTGTCAGTCCGATCACGCCTGCTTTCGATGCAGCATAATTTGCCTGTCCGGCATTTCCTGTCACGCCTACAACGGATGCCATGTTAATGATCCTTCCACTTCTCTGTTTCAACATCTGACGTGCCGCAAACCGGATCGTGTGAAAAGCACCTTTTAAATTTGTATCGATCACCCTGTCAAAATCTTCTTCTGACATTTTCATCAGCAGACCATCTCTTGTAATTCCTGCATTGTTTACAAGAATATCCATACTTCCTTCTGTCTTTATTACATCCTGTATAAATGTCTGACATGCACCATAATCTGAAACATCACACCGATAAATCACTGCTTTTCCGCCTTCTGTTTCAATCTGCGCCTGCACTTCTTTTGCTTTTTCTTCTGAACCGTTGTAATTGATCACAACTTTTGCTCCCTGGGATGCCAGTTTTAACGCAATTGCTTTCCCGATTCCGCGGGATGCGCCTGTGACAACCGCCACTTTTCCTTCCAGCATATATATCCTCGCTTTCTGCCTGTTTTATATGAACCTGTTTCAAATTTTTCTGTCTGTTTTTTTGTATAAACCTGTTCCAATTTTTTTCTGTTATTTTCCGGAAAGCATTTCTGCAATTTTATCAACATCTTCCCATGCCGCTACATTGTATACGGCAACATCCCGGTTGATCTTACGAAGAAATCCTGCCAGCGTTCTTCCCGGACCGATCTCCACAAATGTATCGACACCATCGGCGATCATCTGCTCTACACTCTGCATCCAGCGGACCGGTGCACTTACCTGTTCCTTTAACAGTGCCTTTGTTTCTCTGATGTCCTCTACTTTTTTCGCAGTTACATTTGTATAGTACGGAATGGCAAGCGGATGTAATTCTGTCTGTTCTAATTCTTTTTCCAGCTCTTCACCTGCCGGTTTCAGCATCGGCGAATGAAATGGTCCGCTTACATTTAAAAGAATGGTCCGTTTTGCACCTGCTTCTTTTAATTTCTCCGCTGCTTTTTCTACACTGTTTTTTTCGCCCGTAATAACAATCTGTCCCGGACAGTTATAATTTGCGACCGTCACACCGGAAATGTCTGCAATGACATTTTCAATCTTCTGCGCATCCAGCGCCATCACTGCACACATGGCTCCTTCGCCCGCCGGCACCGTATTCTGCATCAGTATTCCTCTTTTTCTGACTAAACGGATGGCATCCTGATCTGTCATTCCGCCAGCCACAGCAATGGCTGTATATTCTCCCAGGCTCAGACCGGCTGTTACATCCGGTTTTACACCTGCATTTTCCAATACTCTCTCCATAGCAAGGCATGTTGTCACCATTGCCGCCTGTGTATATTCTGTAACGTCAAGCTTCTCATTTTTTTCAAAGCAAAGCGCCTTCATATCTATTCCCAGATGTTCTGCTGCTTCATCGTAAATCTTCGCCGCCAGTTCGCTGTTTTCATAAAAATCAGCTCCCATTCCGGCTTTCTGCGCTCCCTGTCCTGGAAAGATAAATGCTGTTTTACTCATAAAATCCTTTCCCTCCGATCAATTCATCGGTCTCTTTCACCAGTTTCTGGATCAATGCCTGACAGGACATTCTTTCTTTTACCATTCCTGCAATCTGACCTGCCATGACACTTCCATTTTTCACATCTCCGTCTACAACTGCTTTTCTTAAACCTCCAAGTGTCAGATGTTCCAGTTCTTCGAAGCCTGCACCCTTATTTTCCAATTCTATATATTTCTTTGTCATATCATTGCGAAGCGCTCGCACCGGATGTCCGGTCGTTCTTCCTGTCACACGAGAATCAATATCCTTCGCTTTGATAATCCGCTCTTTGTAATTATCGTGTACCTGCGACTCATCTGTGACTACGAAATGCGTCCCCATCTGTACACCTTCTGCGCCCAGCATGAATGCTGCTGCAATTCCTCTTCCATCTGCGATCCCTCCGGCTGCGATCACCGGAATCTTCAACGCATCTGCGATCTGCGGAACAAGTACCATCGTTGTATTTTCTCCGATATGTCCGCCGGCTTCGCATCCTTCTGCTACGACTGCATCTGCACCGCAGCGTTCCATTCTCTTCGCAAGTGCGACAGAAGCAACCACCGGAATGACCTTCACGCCGGCTTCTTTCCACATTTTCATATATTTTTCAGGACTGCCCGCTCCTGTTGTCACAACTTTTACGCCTTCTTCAACAATCACTCTGGCTACTTCATCTGCATATGGACTCATCAGCATAATATTGACTCCAAATGGCTTGTCAGTCAGCTTCTTTGCTTCTCTGACCTGCTCTCTTACCCAGTCAGCCGGAGCAGATGCAGCACCTATGATGCCAAGACCTCCGGCATTTGAAACGCCAGCCGCCAGATGGTATTCTGCCACCCATGCCATACCGCCCTGAATAATCGGATATTCGATTTCTAATAATCTGGTTACTTCTGTCTGCATAGTTCAACCTCACTTACTTATTTGTACTTTGTGCCACTTGTTTTATTTATGTGCTTCGATATATTTCACAACATCTCCAACTGTTACGATCTGTTCCAGATCTTCTGTCGGGATTTCAATTTCAAATTCCTCTTCCAGTCCCATGACCATCTCAAAAAGGTCAAGAGAATCCGCTCCCAGATCTTCTTTGAAAGAAGAGTTCTCTGTAATTTTGCTTTCTTCCACTCCAAGGTTTTCTGCTACTAACGCTTTAATTTTCTCTAACATATGTCTGTTCTCCTTCATCTTCATTATTTTCTGTTCTTATAAATACTGCTGGGAGATCTTCTAAGCAGTCTTCACTGTGATGTCATGTTCTCCCGGCGTTTTATATAAAGGTGGAATTTTCCAGCCCTTTATATCTCTGTGATATTTCGACCTTATACGGTCGCCTGCCGAAACTGCACTGAATGATTATTCCAATTGCTGTGACCACTGAATGATTGTCGCACCCCATGTCAGTCCTGCGCCAAAGCCAGCAAGTACAATTTTACTGCCACTCTTTAATTTCCCTTTACGGTTACATTCGTCCAGCAAAATCGGGATACTGGCAGAAGATGTATTGCCATACTCCTTAAGATTCATTGGAAATTTTTCTATCGGTTCATCCAGTCTCCTGGCAACCGCTTCAATGATTCTTCGATTTGCCTGGTGCAAAATATAGCATGCGATGTTTTCTTTCTTTAATTTGTTCTTTTCGAGCGTCTCCGTTATGACTTCCGGCACTTTTTTTACAGCAAATTTAAATACTGCCTGTCCGTCCATCTGCATGAAATGCTCTTCATCAAATACTGTTTCCTTATCGATCTTTTTTGTAAGACCATTTGCATCATGTCTGCTCTTTAGCGTAAGTGCTTTTCCGCTTTTTCCATCGGAATGTGTCACCGGAAAATATATTCTGTCTGTCGTTATTTTCTCATTCTGTGCGTCATACGCCTGTACAACCGCCGCTCCCGCTCCGTCTCCGAATAAAATACATGTCCCGCGGTCTTCCCAATTTGTCAGATTCGACAGGCTCTCACTTCCAATAACCAGTACTGTCCGGTACATTCCTGCCGCAATATAAGCTGCTGCCGTATTATATGCCAGTACAAATCCGGTACATGCTGCGCTTAAATCAAAACAAGTTGCATTTAACGCACCTATTTCTTTCTGCACTTCACATGCCGCACACGGAAGTATTACATTCGAAGAAATTGTTGATACAAGGATCAGATCTACTTCTTCCGGTCTGACATTTGCATTTTCCAGTGCACGCTTTCCTGCCTCTGCTGCCATTGATACGGTTGTCTCATTCGTGATAATGTGCCGCCTTGCCACGCCGGTGCGTTCCTGAATCCATTCATCACTGGTTTCTACTAATTTTGCAATGTCGTTATTATCCATACAATATGACGGGATATAAGAACCCGTTCCTGTTATTCTTCCAATCATGTTCATTCCTCTGTATATTTCCGCCGGAAGACAGATCGTGACATCGCATTTTATCTCCGACGAATTATTTTGACTTTCAAAGTATATATTCTTTTCCTTTGTTTGTCAAGTATTTTGATAGTCAAATTATATTGCCCTAAAAAATTACCCCTCCGCCGGTCAGGAGGTATTTCCAAAACCTGCGGTGGGGTTGAACTGTATGTACACATCAACCAATTAAGGTCTCTGTCCCATTCCACCTTCCAATGTAATTGTCTCACCATTCATATATTTAAAATCCGGAGAAGCAAGCTGTACGCATGCACGTCCGATTTCTTTCTCAACGTCTCCGTAGTGTCCTGCCGGCGGCATCTTAACATTTGCCTTAAATGCGTCAGGATATGCTTTCTGGAAGTTCTCTAACTGTGCTGTCCATGCAAGCGGGCAAACAATATTAACATTGATTCCATCTGCTCCCCATTCTGTTGCTGCAACTCTTGTAAGTCCACGGATACCTTCTTTTGCAGCCGCATATGCACACTGTCCATAGTTGCCAAACAATCCTGCTCCGGAAGCGAAGTTGATTACTGAACCTTTAGTCTCTTTCAGATAAGGATAGCATGCTTTCATATAATAGAATACTGCATAAAGTCCGGAATATACTGCAAGGTCAAACTGCTCTGTTGTGTGATCTGCAAGTGTTACACCCGAAGCAGATGCCTGTGCATTGTTGATCAGTACATCAATTCTTCCAAATTTGTCAACTGCCTGTTTTACTACATTCTGAACTGCTGCCTGATTGTCCGCTCCGGCGTTCACATCTGCCTGTACCGGCAGCACTTCAATTCCGTATAATCTCTCTAATTCTTCTTTTGCATCTTCCAGCTTCTTTACATTTCTTCCGGTAATAACAAGATTAGCGCCCTCTTTTGCATAAGCAGTTGCAATACCATATCCAATCGATCCGCAACTTCCATCACTTAATACAGCGCGTCCTCCTCCTGTAATGATTGCTGTTTTTCCTGTTAAAAATCCCATAGTTTTAACTCCTTTCTGTGCGTTATGTCTTTTCTGATCCATACCTTCTGTCACGGCACCTGCAAGTTATCTCTCCTGCACTGTGGAGTGGTCTTCTTCTCGTCCTTTCGAGTTCCCCTTAAGCAGCTTCATATCCTGGCTGCACACTTCCCGAAATGGGCAACTGCGCTTCCCCAGCGCGAAAGGTATAAGAGTATAATAGCAAATCGCTTCTGCAAATTCAATATACAATTTCGTTTATTTTCAGTCATATTTGTTAATTTTTTGCTAATCTTTCTTGTTGTTAGAAAATTACCATTTGAATACTTATTTATTTCATCCCCACCTGAATATCTGCTTTATTTTTCTTTTCATTTGTCCCCCGGCTTGTTACAATAAGGTATGATGTCAGGGTCAAAAGTCTGAAAACATGATATGCTTACACAAGAGCGGTTTTATGGCTTTATGACCCGTCTCGATATGAGCATAAAAAGAAAGCGTTAGCTTCACGATATGCGAATATGGGGTAGAATTTAAGAAAAGATGAGGTAACAAAATGAAATTAATGATTGCATCCGATATTCACGGTTCAGCTTATTACTGCAAAAAAATGCTGGAAGCATATAAAAAAGAAGAAGCAGACCGTCTACTTCTTCTTGGCGATATTTTATATCATGGACCACGTAACGATCTTCCGAAAGATTATAACCCAAAGGAATGTATCGCTATGTTGAATCCGATGAAAGAACATCTGCTCTGTGTCCGTGGGAACTGCGATACAGAGGTTGACCAGATGGTTCTGGAATTCCCGATCCTTGCCGACTACTGTTTCCTGGAACTGGATAGACATACGATTTTCGCCACCCATGGTCATCATCACAATCCGAAGAATCCACCGATGTTAAAAAAAGGTGACATTCTCTTAAACGGACACACACACATTCCGGCACACCAGGATAATGGAACTTTCATTTACATGAATCCGGGATCTGTCTCTATTCCAAAGGAAAATTCTGCACATGGGTATATGATCTATGACGGTGAATTCCACTGGAAAAAACTTGATGGGGCAGAGATTCCTATGCCCCTCCAAAAGGTTTAATAATAATTTAAAATAAAAAATAGACCGCGTCCAACCTCATTGTCTGGCACGATCTATTTTTTTCTTAATTTTTCTGTTCTTTCTTAAACACTCTTCTATATAAATTACGCATTCCACTGACTAACAGTGTCAGATAACGAAGTACCGGTTCTGTTGCAATGGAAAAAATCACAAACAACATAATGCATTTTTCTGACATTCCTGTGATTGCAAACAGCTTTGGCAGGAAGATACTGCAGAGAATGAGACCTGTCATGGACCCAATCCACACAATTCCGCGCAGAAGATTCAAAGGCTGACAGATCCGGTACAATATCATAAATCCAACAACCGCAAGCAGCATGGTTGCTGCTGTCGAAATAGCCGTTGCTCCAACTCCGAATTCCTGCCCAAACACAACCAGTGCCCCAACTGCAAGTACATCCGTAAGCCCCGCCGGAAGTGCTTTTAATACAACATTTGTAAGGAAATGTCCTTTAATAATATCTTTATTCGGCTGGAACGCAAGGAAAAATCCCGGTATTCCGATTGTAAACATACTGATCAGCGAAACCTGTGATGGTTCCAGCGGATAAGAAATCATAAATACAACCGAGAACAATGACAACAGGAAGGAGAATATGTTCTTTACAAGGAACAGACTCGCTGATCTCTGGATATTATTTACTACACGTCTTCCTTCCAATACAACTGATGGCATACAGGCAAAATTGGATTCCAGAAGCACAACCTGTGATGCCTGTACCGCAGCGTCACTTCCGGATGCCATTGCAACGCTACAATCCGCATCCTTTAATGCCAGTACATCATTTACTCCGTCTCCCGTCATTGCTACGGTTCTTCCCTGGGCTTTCAAAGCCTGTACAAACTGACGCTTCTGCGCCGGTGTAACACGTCCAAACACAGTATATTCCGCAATCGCTTCCGCTGTCTCTTCTTCTGTCCGAAGCGTAGACGCATCAATATAACGATCTGCATTTTTAATTCCTGCTTCTTTTGCAACCTCAGAAACCGTCAATGGGTTATCACCGGAAATAACTTTCACATCTACTCCCTGCTCTGCAAAATAGGCAAATGTTTCCGGTGCCTCCTGACGGATTGGATTTGCCAGAAGAATATAGCCGTAAGGAATCACCTTATCTCTCAGACGTTCTCCGTCCAGTTCTCCTTCGTATTTACCAAACAATAGCACACGATATCCTTTGCCGGCATATTTCTGGACCTCATCCCTGCACTGGTCATAATCTTTCCGAAGCACCAGTTCCGGTGCGCCAAGTACATAATTATTCTCTGTGCCATCCTTTTCCTTCAAACACACTGCACTGTATTTCACTGCGGATGTAAAAGGAAATACCTTCACCACGTTTCGTCCGTTTCTATCCTGGAAATACTCTTTCAGTGCCGCCATTGTTGCATTATCATTGCTCATGGCTTTTGCAAAATCTCCAATTAACGTACGGAGCTCTTTTTCATCTGGTTTTCCTGCTGACTTTTTCTCACCGATTTCTTTTTCTTCGGTTTCTTCTTTTTCTTCATTATCTTTTTCATCTGCTGTAACTGCTACCAGTTGCTTCACACACATAGATGGTTCGGTAATCGTTCCTGTCTTATCGACGCACAATACATCTACACGCGCAAGCGTCTCGATACTCTTCATGTCATGCAGCAATACTTTCTTGCTGGCAAGTCTCATGGAACTTACTGCCAGCGCAACACTTGCAAGCAAGTATAAACCTTCCGGGATCATACCGATCACAGCTGCTACCATAGATGTAATACTTGACCGGAACGGATCATGGTTCATAAAGAAGCTCTGCACAAATAAAACAATTCCAATCGGGATCAACGCAATTCCGACAAATTTGACCAGTTTGTCAAGAGAACGGATCATCTCCGACTGTTCACCCTGTTGCATCTGCTTTGCTTCCAGAGTCAGTTTTGAAATATACGAATCAGCACCAACTGCATCCAGTCTTGCATGACACTGACCTGCCACAACAAAGCTTCCCGACATCAGTGAGTCTCCTTTTTGCTTCGTAATCTCATTCGATTCTCCGGTAAGCAGCGACTCATTGACCTGCACCTCGCCTGCCACAACAATCGCATCTGCCGGTATCTGATTTCCCGCTTTAAAAATTACAATATCATCCAGAACAAGCTCCTGTGCATCTACTCTGGATATCTTACCGTCTCTTACCACACTGGCATGCGGTGCATTTAACATATTCAGATTATCCAGTACTCTTTTTGCGCGGACTTCCTGTATGATACCGATCAATGTATTAAAAATAATAACCGGAAGAAATGTCAGATCTCTGAACGCTCCGACAAGGCAAAGTAAAATTGCCAGTACGAGAAAAATCAGGTTAAAATAAGTAAATACATTCTCATGTATTATTTCTCCTGTTGTCTTTGACGGCGGATCTACCGCTATATTCGACCAGCCATCTGCTCTGTGCTTAGCCACCTGTGCCGCTGAAAGCCCGATCTCATAATCCGGCTCGTAACGGTCTGTAGTTCTCTTTCTAACACCTGTTTTTGTAAATGTTTCTGTTATTCCTTCATCAAAAGGTTCATCCTTATAGCCTTTATTTTTATAGTAATTCTGTCTTTCTTTTTTATATTTCCAACCGGCGGGCTTTTTTCTTTTCATTTAGTCCCTGCCTCCTTTTATTTTATGTTAGGATTAAAAATGCCATACGAATTGTTCCGTACTGTATACTCCTACAATTCTCCCCAATCTTCTATATCATCTTAGCACATTTTTCCATCTGCAAATCTAAAGATTCTGTGAATAGTTTCTTAGTTTTATCATAACATACTTTAAAATATTATCACAAAATATCTTTTGACTATCTGTCCATTCTTCGTTATAATCGTAAAAGCAAATAAGTAGAAAAGGAGACAGAACATCTATGAATTTCAATCAGATTACCATGTTATCAAAAATGAAAAATGCCATGGAAACATTTCGCCGGAATCATCCAAAATTCCCATTGTTTTTGAATGCCGTATCACAGGATGCTCTTGTAGAAGGAACTATTATTGAAATAAATGTAACTACGCCAGAAGGAAAAAATTACTGTACTAACGTAAAATTAAAAAGCAGCGATCTTGAATTAATGGAAACCTTGAAAAATATGAACTCTTAAGACCTGTTGTTTCTGTCGGGCAATGCTAAAGTGAGCTACAAAGCCTGCCACTGACAGTTTTTTCCGGATATTAGGGCAATACAAAAGCAGCACCGCAATATCTTTCTGAGGAATTCCCTCATTTTCAGATATTACCGTGCTGTTTTTTATTACTACATTTATAGTCTGACTTTTAGCTATATATGAAGAATCTGTCACTGACATTCTTCAAAAACGACATAACACTTCAGACTCCCACTTTTTTACAGATATCTGCCAGACAGCATCTGTCACAGTGTGGCGTTGTCCGTGCTGTACAGACTTCTCTTCCGTGATATACAAGACGATGGCAGAGCTCACTTCCTTCTTCCGGAGGGATGATCTTCCATAGTTCCATCTCTACTTTCTTCGGATCTTTGATTCCATCTACCAGTCCGATCCGGTTAGACAGCCGGATACAGTGTGTATCTGTAACGATCGCAGGTTTTCCAAACACATCTCCCATAATCAGGTTTGCGCTTTTACGCCCAACACCTGGAAGTTTCAGAAGCGCTTGAAAATCATCCGGTACATTTCCGTCGTATTGTTCATCCAGAATCTTCATGCAGGCGCTGATATCTCTTGCCTTACTTTTGCCAAGTCCGCATGGTCTGACAATTTCTTCAATCTCTTCCGGTGAAGCCTGTGCCAGCGCTTTCACCGTCGGATACTTATCATACAATGTTTCAACGACTATATTCACTCTGGCATCCGTACACTGTGCGGCAAGTCTCACACTTACCAGTAGCTTCCATGCCTGATCATAGTCCAATGTACAGTCCGCATCCGGATATCTCTTTTTCAAACGTTCTATTACTTCAAGTGCTCTTTGTTTTTTTGTCATTCTGTCTGCTCCTTCTTGCTGCCATCACTAATCATCTGTAATCTTGGAATGATGTATTACATACCCAGTTTTTCTGCAACAGCCTGTCCTGCCGGTGTGCCTGCGACACCACCGATACCCGTCTCACGAAGAGTAACATCCATCTTATCTCCAACATCTTTCATTGCATCAATCACCTGATCGATCGGGATCTTACTTGTAATTCCAGCCAGCGCCATATCTGCAGCTGCCAGTGCATTCACTGCACCTCCGACATTTCTCTTCACACATGGGACTTCTACCAGTCCCGCTACCGGATCGCATACCAGTCCCATCAGATTCTTAAGCGCCATTGCACATGCATTGGCGATCACTTCACTGTTGCCACCACGTACATGACAGATTGCACCTGCTGCCATCCCGGAGCCGGAACCGATCTCAGCCTGACATCCACCTGATGCACCTGCAAGATATGCTCTGTTGGCTATGATCTGTCCCAGACCTGCTGCTACATATAATGCTTCTATCATCGTTTCCTCCGGCACCTGATACTCTCTGTAATAAGTAACAAGAACTGCCGGAAGTACACCACATGCTCCAGCAGTCGGTGCTGCTACTATTCTCTTCATGCATGCATTATTACAGCCCATTTTCAATGCATTTGCCATAACTTTTGCCATAAAATCGCCACATAACGGTTTCTCATTCTCTCTGTAGGCATCCATCTGACCGCCGTCTTTTCCGACCATTCCACTTTGTGAAACCAGATTCTCTTCATAGGCATCCAGGTTTTCCAGCATAGACTGCCACATACCTGTCATCTGTTTCCAGGAGTTTTCCAGTGTAACTCCTCTTTCATTTGCATCTTCTATCTGTACAGCCTTCCAGAATGGAAGGCCATCTTTTTTGCAGCGTAGCTGCGCTTCTTCCATTGATTGATATGACATACGCTTCTATCTCCTTTTACTATTCTTACTCTACTCCGTTCGGATCCAGGAATTTTACCCGGATAATTCCCGGCTTACTTTCCAGATCTTCGATTGCTTCCTTCGGAATCACCTGATCTGTCTCAACAACCATTACCGCACAGCCGCCACGTTTATCGCGAAATACCTGCATTGTCGCAATATTAATTTCCGCTTTGGAAAGTGCTGCTGATACATCCATGATCCGTCCAGGTTCATCTATATTTCGAATAATCAAAGTGCATGTCTCACCGCTGAAATTCACGTCTATTCCATCCAGCTTGCAGACTTTGATACGACCACCACCGATGGAATGTGCCTGCATCTTCATCGTCGGAACACCTTCTGCTTCCATCACAATCTGTGCTGTATTCGGGTGTGCACCTTTAATGTCCTTGTTCTCAATTGTAAATTCCATGCCTTCTTCTTTTGCTACATCAAAACTTACCGGAATCCGCATATCATCTGGCAGCATCCCCAATAATCCTGCGATCAGTGCTTTGTCCGTTCCGTGTCCTTTCCCCGTTGCAGCAAATGAGCCATGCAGATATACTGTAGCTTTCTCAGGCTGTCTCCCGAACAATTGTCTTGCAATAAGACCGATGCGCGCTGCACCTGCTGTGTGGGAGCTTGATGGACCGATCATAACCGGTCCTAAAATGTCAAAGATATTTCCCATTTTTTTACCCTCTCTTTTCTATTTTTTGACACATATCTACTTCTTATTATACGTTTTCTCACCTCTCTTTACAATCTTTTTCTGTACGCCGTTCTACTTATTTTCTTTCTCTTTTTTGTTATAAAAATCACATAATTTCCACCGCACTTTCCACTCCTGTATTCATCTATTTTGACACTGCAAACTTGTAAACAAAGTCATGATATGCTAACATTGAAGTCAGTCTGAAAAAGGGAGTGTATGACCTATGAACAAGAAAGAAGTACTGGAAATCCGCAAGCAGTTCACGCCGGAAAACTGTGCAATTACACGTATTTGCGGCTGCTATGTGGATCACGAGAAAGAAAAAAAGACAGAACTGAAAAAGGCTTTTCTTTCCATGCCGGAAGAAGAAGCCTTCAAATATTTTGATATTTTCAAACATACGTTATCCGGAACACTTGGGAAAAATCTGATGAACATGGAATTTCCGACAGAGCAGGAGATGCCGGGTGGAACGCAGGAATTTCTCTTAAAGCTCCGTGACAGCAAGCTTACCGATGATCTTCTGGTTGAGGAATTTTACGATAAGGTCATTGAAAATTATATTTACCCGGAAAATTATTACATCATACTGATCCATGCGGTCTATGATGTGCCGGGCAAATCTTCAGACGGTCTGGAGATGTTCGATGCTTCCGATACTGTATATGAACATATCATGTGCAGTATCTGTCCGGTAAATCTTACCAAAGCGGGACTTACATACAATGCAGAGACGAACAATATTGAGGACCGTATCCGCGACTGGTTTGTGGAATTACCTGTCAAAGGTTTCCTCTTCCCGGCATTTAATGACCGCGCAAGTGATCTTCACGGAGTTCTGTATTACTCCAAGAAACCAGAAGAGCTGCAGCCGGACTTCATTGAAAATGTTCTCGGAAGCCAGATCCCACTTACCGCAAAAGATCAGAAAGCATCTTTCCAAACGATCATCAGTGACACACTGGGGGAAGATTGTGATTATGAAGTTGTAAGAAATATTCACGATAATCTGAATGAAATGATCGAAGAAGCCAAAGAAACACCGGAACCGCTAGAACTCGGCAAACCGGAAATGAAGAATCTTCTTGCCAGAAGCGGCGCTTCCCAGGAACATCTCGAAACTTTCGATGAGGAGTTTGAGGAAGTGGTCGGTGAAAAACAGACATTACTTGCCACCAATATTGCAAGCACAAAGACTTTCCAGATTGAAACTCCGGATATTATTCTGAAAGTAAACCCGGAGCGGTCTGATCTCGTTGAAACCCGAGAAATTGACGGACGGAAATGTCTCGTTATTCCGATTGATGAACATCTGGAAGTCAATGGAATTGAAGTTCATTAAGCATGGGATAAAAAGTATGGGCTTTCGTTTTGCAATTGAGTGCAAATAAAAATTTGCATATTTTTTCAAAATAATGCAAAAAAACATTTGCATTATCTGCCAGAATGTGATATTATACTTTTTGTCAGCGAGCGGAGATGGCGGAATGGCAGACGCGCTAGATTCAGGTTCTAGTGGGAGTTTATCCTGTGAGGGTTCAAGTCCCTTTCTCCGCACTAGCGATAAGAACTCTTGAGTAATCAAGAGTTTTTTTTATTGTAACGAAGCAAATGCATCATATTTGCATGACAGCATTTAACGACCGCTAATCAGAGCAAGATTCTCGAGAACGTATCTTGTCTCTGTGTATACGATGAGCCAAGTACAGATTTGTGCTTGCACAAGGATCTGTATTTGGCGAACAAAACAAAAGACTTCACCCTGGGCACGCCCAAAAATGAAGTCTTTTTCGTTCACTTACTATTTTCCTGCGAAACTTATTTAATAGCATCTCTCCATGTTGCAGGCTCAAACTTGTCCTGGATTGGAATCAGTCTCTGGTCAACATCGATCTGTAATACAGAGTTGAAATTATTTGTTGCCATCATCTGGCATGCAAATCCAACAATAACTACGATCTCTTTGTCAGTGTAATATTTCTTTAACTCTGTAAATGTCTCGTCAGATACTTTTGTAGGGTTCTTAACGATCTGCTCTGCAAGACTCTTCAGAAGTGCTTCTTTCTCAGTTGGTTCAAAGTTAGATGGATCAATTCCGATCTCTGCTAAATCGCTTACGAAGAATAAGGAGCACAGAAGGCATCCGTTTGTTGAAGATACAGAATGTGCATAAACAATTGCTGCACGCTGTCCAATAATTTCAACCAGTCTGTTCCATGATGTATACCATCCCATAAATGCGTCATATGTTGCATAATCCTGAAGCAGTGCTTCTTTCATATTTGTTAATTTCCCCTGATTCTTTAACTCAAGATAAGCTTCCAGTTCTTTTCCTGTAGCTTCTTTTTCATTTGTAAATGCTACTCTTGCCATTTCTTAATGCCCTCCATTTTTATAACATATTCTTTCAGTAGGTTTATAGGAACATAATACTACTTTCCACATTTTCCGTCAATCACAAATCACATTTTCTCACTTTTTTGTTTGTTTTTTTTGAATTATTAAGAATGTATCTCTGTTAAAACGATGTAAATTTTCTTTCTTACATACAAAAGCACTTGCGCCTCATTATCGAAAAGGCTATAATATTCTACGGGAGATTTTGCAATTTTCGCAATAATTCCAACAATCATTTCTAAAATTATTTTAAAGGCAGGTGAACAGTATGGACGGTTGTGATAGTCACGGGCGAAGTAAGAATATAGAATCGGAAACAAGCAACAGTCGATGCTGTTGTTTTCTATAATTTTTGATTCTATTTTCCATGCCCTGATTTTCATTTCTTAAGACAGCACAAATTCATTTCTTAAGGATATTTAAACAACTGAAAATCACACAGCAACTTGGAGGTAAAAATGGAAAATAAAACACAGAATTACACACCGGAAATTCTAAAAATCATCCGGAGTAACACCTCTCCGGGGATTATGCGAAACAAACTGGAAGACTACCACGAGAATGATCTCGCAGAAGTTTTTCCGGAACTGACCGTAAAAGAGCGTGTCAAACTTTGTCGTATTCTCGACCTGGATATGCTTTCTGATATCTTTGAACACACCGATGAAAAAGAAGCAGCAGAATATTTGAATGAAATTGATGTCAAAAAAGCGGCATTAATTTTGTCTGCAATGGAAACAGATGCCGTTGTAGATGTTTTGCAGATGGTTCCAAAAGACAAAAAGAATCTTTTTATCGAACTGATGGATGATGATGCCAGAAAAGACATCGCCGTTATTGCTTCTTTCGACGAGGAAGAAATCGGTAGCAAAATGACAACCAACTGCATTATGATCCGTGAAAATCTCACGGTCAAGCAGGCAATGAGCAGCCTTATTGACCAGGCGGCAAAAAATGATAATATTTCTACTATATTTATGGTGACAGACAAACAGACTTTTTATGGTGCTATGGATCTGAAAGATCTGATCATCGCAAGACAGGATCAGCCGTTGGAAGACTTGATCGTAACGTCTTATCCTTATGTATATGGAAATGAACTGATTGATGATTGTATTGAAAAGTTAAAAGATTATTCCGAGGATTCTATCCCGATTCTTGACAATGAAAACAAACTGCTAGGTGTCATCACATCCCAGAGTATGGTAGACCTGGTTGATGACGAGATGGGTGAAGACTATGCAAAGTTCGCCGGATTGACCGCTGAAGAAGATTTGAAAGAGCCATTGTGCGAGAGTATTAAAAAGCGTCTTCCGTGGCTTCTGGTTCTGTTAGGTCTTGGCATGGTTGTTTCTTCTGTTGTCGGATTATTTGAAACAGTTGTAAGCCAGCTTACATTAATTATGTGTTTCCAGTCACTGATTTTGGATATGGCAGGAAATGTCGGTACACAGTCGCTTGCTGTTACGATTCGTGTCCTCATGGACGAGTCATTAACCGGAAAACAAAAATTTGAACTTGTATTAAAAGAAATGAAAATTGCATTTTCCAATGGTTTCATCCTTGGTGTTCTGTCCTTTGTATTAATCGGATTGTATATTGCACTTTTCAAAGGAAAGAGTTTCTTGTTTGCCTATGCAGTCTCCGGCTGTATCGGTGCTTCACTGTTATTGGCAATGGTTATTTCCGGCGCCGTTGGCACATGTATTCCTCTTTTCTTCAAGAAAATACATGTCGATCCGGCTGTCGCATCCGGGCCACTTATTACAACCGTCAACGACCTTGTTGCCGTCGTATCCTATTACGGACTTAGTTGGATCCTTTTAATCAACCTGATGCATTTAGCAGGTTAGAAAAGGGGACGGGGATTTTCTAAAAAGGGACAGGTGCAACCGCAAAAGGGGACGGGGATTTTCTAGAAAATCCCCGTCCCCTTTTGCGGTTTTTTACATTTTCATCATGCCAGACATGATACACCCACCAATTGCTCCACATTTTCCCAATTCTATCCACTGGTCCATGTGGAATTTTATTCCACCGATTCCATATACAGAAATATCTACAGCTTCACAGACTTCTCGTAAAAAGAGCAAGCCTCTTGGCGGCAGCCCTTTTTTGCAGTCTGTAGCGTAAAGGTGCCCTGCTGTTATGTAGGTTGCACCGAGTTTTTCTGCTTCTATGGCCTCTTCTACAGAATGTACAGAAGTGCCAAGTTTCGCAAATTTTTCTATCCACCGCCCAGATGCACTTTTCCCAGCCGTCACTTCCCGTAACAATGGCAGTGGCAAATGAAGGCCGTCACACGGCAATTCCATCGCCACTTGATAGAATGTATGCAAAATACATGGAACCTGATACTCTTTGCAGATTGCCAGCACTTTCTCTGCAAGATCTTTATATTCTTTTTCGGTCAGATCTTTTTCCCGCAAAATTATGGCATCCGGTCCCCATTCACAAATTTTTCGGATCTGTTCTAAATATGGTCTCTTGCTTAATGTACGGTTTGTCACTGCAACTACATGAAACCCTTGCACTTTCTCATTTGTACATCTATCATCCGTATTTTTTATTTCTTTACACATACTATAATCTCTTTATATCTTTTACTTGTTCACACATAAAATATAATCGCTTCGTGCATTTTATTTCTTTACGAAAATATAATCTCTTTATATCTTATAATTCTCTATACATAAATATAATCACTCATGACCGGCTGCAGATCATTTTTCAGCAATGCATCATAAACTTCCTTCACACTTCTGCCATCAGAAATTTCAAACTGATCATCGCCTTTGTCCTCGATGTCTTCCACATGGCTTCCGATTCCGGTGCTGACTCCTGCAGAAATCTTAGTAGCCGCAATACCTACGAGATGATCTCGCACGCGTGCGCACTCTCTTGTTGATACGGTAATGCTTGCAAATGGCATAAAGAGACGATATGCGCAAACAACCTGCAACAGCTGTGTCTCATGCACATCCATCGGGTTGATCCGGTCGTTATTGATGATCGGACGCAACCGTGGACAGGAAAATGCAATTTCTGCATGTGGATATTTTCTCTGTAATAAATATGCATGATATCCGGTTGCAAATGCATCTTTGCGGAAATCGTCCAATCCCAGAAGTGCGCCGAATCCGACACCACGCATGCCACCTTTTAAAGCACGCTCCTGTGCATTAACACGATATGGATAAATACGTTTATGTCCTGCCAAATGTAATGTTTCATATTTATCAGAATTGTATGTTTCCTGGAATACGGTCACATAATCTGCACCACATTCGTGTAAATATGCATATTCGTCTGAATTGACCGGATAGATTTCAAGTCCGATTACTTTGAAATATTTTCTTGCAATCCTACATGCATTTCCGATATATTCCACTGTGGACTTACTTCTGCTCTCCCCAGTCAGAATGAGAATTTCCTGTAATCCAGTTTCTGCAATTGCCTGCATTTCTTTCTCAATTTCTTGATCATTTAACTGCGCACGGTTAATTTTATTGTGACAGTTGAATCCACAGTAAATACAATAATTCTCGCAATAATTTGCAATATAAATCGGCGTAAACATATACACACTGTTTCCAAAATGTCTGCGTGTCTCGTCTTTTGCTGCCTGTGCAATTTCTTCTATAAACGGAAGTGCCGCAGGTGATAAAAGCGCCGCAAAATCTTCTGGTGTTCTGGATGTGTGTGCGATTGCACGCTTTACATCTGCCGCCGTGTATTTATCATAATCGTAAGCTTGCATAGCTTCTACAACCTGATCCAATACTTCTGAGCCGATATCTTCCATTCCCGGCAAATATGTCATATGATCGATTCTGTTTTTCTTCTGATCTTCCAAAATCTCCTCACTTAATATACTTTCATTGATATGTTGATTTTCCATCTTTTTTACCTTCTTGTATTTTTGCAATTTTTGTTAAGATTAATCCTCTAAAAATCCCGTAAGCGGAGAGGATGCGCTGGCACCTCTTTCGATTGTTCTTCCAAGTCCGGACAGATAAGCACTGCGCCCTGCCTCGATTGCTTTCTTAAATGCTTCTGCCATGACCGGAACATCACCTGCTGTTGCGATTGCTGTATTTGCCATCACTGCCGCTGCGCCCATTTCCATTGCTTCGCATGCCTGTGATGGGCGACCGATTCCGGCATCCACGATGATCGGTAGATCCATTTCATCAATGAGAATCTGTATAAATTCTTTCGTCGCAAGTCCTTTATTGGAACCGATCGGCGCTCCAAGTGGCATAATGCATGCTGCTCCGGCATCTGCCAGCGCTCTTGCCGCATTCAGATCCGGATACATATATGGCATAACTACAAATCCTTCTTTTGCAAGAATTTCCGTTGCTTTTATTGTTTCGTAATTATCCGGCAATAAATATTTGGAGTCGCGGACAACTTCGATTTTTACAAAATCCCCGCATCCAACTTCTCTTGATAATCTTGCGATTCTGACAGCTTCTTCTGCATTTCTTGCTCCGGATGTATTCGGAAGTAATGTTACATTGTCCGGAATATAATCCAGAATATTTGCCAGTCCGCCTTCATTTGCGCGGCGAAGCGCCAGTGTAATAATCTGCGCATCTGCTTTTTCAATGCATGCTTTTACAAGATCCAGTGAAAATTTTCCTGATCCTAAAATAAATCTGGATGTAAATGTGTGTCCTCCCAGACTCCATGTGTCTTTTGTACTCATATGTTTGTCCTCTTTTCTTATTATTTTTTGATTTATATCTCTTCCTCACCAAGAAGTAAGCGTGTGATCATATTTGCTTCATGGGCAGCGCAGATTGCAACTCTTGGCGCCATCAGTCCATTTCCATAACCTGGCTCTGTCACACGGTCACCACACAGGTAAAAGTTCTTCATCAGATGTTCTGTGCGAATTGTATTACTGCTCCCATAGCCTGCCATTCCGGTTGCCGATACCAGTTTCTTTTTCGGAAAATGCTGTAGAATTCCATTTACCAGCATTGCTTTTGCTTCTGGATTATCAAACGCTTCGCATACAATTCCTGCATCTTCAAAAAGAGAAATCAGATTCTCTTCTGTCACTTTCACACAGTCTGTCCGGATATCAAGATATGGATTGATTTTCAAAAGCAACGATTTCAACGCATCGGTTTTATACATTCCAAGATGTTCCATAAAGTACTGCTGCCGGTTCAGATTCGTAATATCCACTACATCAAAATCAATCAAGTGCAAATGCCCGACACCAATTCTTGCAAGTGCATACGCTACATTTGATCCAAGCCCACCAAGTCCGGCAATTGTCACATGTCCGGCAGATAATTTTTTCTGGATCTCCGGCGAATGACGTTCTTCCAACGCCGCCTGGATCTCTTCTTTTGTTAATGTCTTTGTTGTCTGTCCTTCCATCATTTTCTCCTTTATGTCATTAACTTCCTGGCTCATCTCCTTTTGGTCCGGAACTTCTTTTTCCTCATCGATTTCCTCACGCAACTGTCATAATCCCTGTGCTCATCGCTTTCTGTCCCGGACTACTCTTTCTTCCGCTTTAGCCTCCTCCGACAAATGTCACAACTTCCAGACGATCACCGTCTTTCAACATCGTATCGGAATATTCATATTTCGGAAGAATATCTCCATTTAACTCTACCGCAATCCTTTTCATCTGATATCCTGCGTTTTCCAGATAAGCAGCAACAGATATTGACTGTTTCATCTGAATTTCTTTTCCATTTACTGTAATCATTTCACTACACCTCCTTTTAATCTTAGAAAAAAAGGAGTTCACAAAGAAACGTACCCGCGGTGGTGCGCCCCTTCATGAACTCTTGTTCACTCTCAATCTTTTATACCTGTTAATAACAAAAACGGAAGATACCAAAGTATCTTCCGCTCATAGCATATTCCTTGCGTTCCTACGTTGGCATTATCCAAATCAGGTATATGGGTCGAAGTTTTAAACTTCCTCTCAGCCTATCACATAAGCTCCCCGGTTCTATTTGATTGTTCTTCTCTAGTATAAATATATTTCACAGATCTGTCAAATATATTTTATATCACATTCTTATCTGGAGCATCTGAACTGAAGTTCTTCCCATCTTCTGTCTACTTCTTTCTGAAAAGCCTCTAACAGATACTCATTGCCTTTCTTGAAAAGATGTTTGAATCTTCCCTGTGGTTTTAAGAAATCTTCGATTGGGAGCTTCTTCTTCGGCTCATAGTTCAGAATCCATTTTCCTTCTACAACCTCAAATAACGGCCAGTAGCATGTCTCTACACCAAGTTTGCAAATCTCCATAATATCCGGCGTATTGTATCTCCATCCACGCGGACATGGTGCCATAATATTCAAGAAAGCAGCGCCTGGTGTATAAATCGCTTTTTCGGATTTGATATGCAGATCTTTAAAGTTCTGTACAAACGTTGTTTGTGCCACATACGGAATATCATGCGCAGCAATTACAGATGCAAGATCTTTTCTGTTCTGTGGTTTTCCGTTACTCTCGCTTCCTACCGGTGTAGTTGTTGTATCTGCATACATCGGTGTTGCAGAAGAACGTTGGATGCCGGTATTCATATAAGCACCGTTGTCATAACAGACATATACCAGATCCTGATTTCTCTCCATTGCTCCGGACAGTGACTGCAGACCAATATCATAAGTACCGCCGTCACCACCAAATGTGATAAATTTGTATGTTTCGTCTAATTTTCCTTTTCGTTTTAATGCTTTGTAAGCACCTTCCACACCACTCATGGTTGCGCCTGCATTTTCAAATGCATTATGAATGTAGCTATCTTCCCATGCTGTGTATGGGTATGTAAATGTGGATACTTCCAGACATCCTGTTGCATTTCCGATAACTGCTTTATCACCTTCATGAAGACCGCGCAGTACATTACGAACTGCGATTGTTCCACCACATCCGGCACACATTCTGTGTCCTGGCGCCAGACGCTCTGATTTATTCATTGTCTCTTTAAAATTATAACTCATCTTCTCTACGGCCCTCCTTATTCTCTAATTCCAAGATAGCGGTAGGTTTCTCCTGCATCGCCATCTGCGATCATCTGTTTCAGGGCTTCAAATACGCCTTCCATGTCTTCTACGCGCACGTCACGTCCGCCAAGACCGTAGATGTAATTCACTGCCAGCGCATCTGCTTTTGCGCGGTATAATGCACTCATCACATCTGCACCTAACGGTCCGCCATGGTTCGTATAGCTTTCTGCACGGTCCATAATTGCAACTGCTTTCACATTTTTGAGCGTCTCCGCGATCTCATCAGCCGGAAATGGGCGGAACAGACGGATCTTCACAAGTCCGACTTTCTCTCCCTGTTCTCTTAAGCGGTCAATTGCATCTTTTGTTGTTCCTGCTGCAGAACCGATCATTACAACTGCACGTTCAGCATCTTCCATGCAGTAAGATTCAAACAGACCATATTCACGTCCGGATACTTTCGCAAATTCCTTTGCAACCTCCTCTACAACTGCCGGTACATGTTTCATGCCTTCTGCCTGCGAGCGTTTTGCTTCCATATAATAATCTGTGATCGCATATGGACCAACTGCCATCGGGCATTCCGGATTCAGAAGATAATTTTCCGGTTCATATTCTCCAACGAAATTCTTTACCTCTGCGTCATCCAGTAATTCGATATTTTCTACTGCATGACTGGTGATAAATCCATCCTGACAGATCATGATCGGCAGTCTGACATCTGCATGTTCGGAAATGCGATATGCCTGCACCATGTTGTCATATGCTTCCTGATTATTTTCTGCGTAAATCTGGATCCAGCCTGCATCTCTTGCTCCCATACTGTCGGAATGGTCACAGTTGATGTTGATTGGGCCGGAAAGTGCACGGTTTACAAGAGCCAGTGCTAACGGCAGTCTATTAGATGCCGCAATATATAATTCTTCCCACATATAGGCAAGTCCGCAGGAAGAAGTCGCTGTCAAACTTCTTGCTCCTGCTGCCGAAGCTCCGATTGCAGCGCTCATGGAACTGTGCTCACTCTCTACCGGAATAAACTCTGTATCTACCTGTCCGTTTGCTACAAAAGAAGCGAAATACTGTGGAATCTCTGTGGACGGAGTAATCGGGAATGCCGGAAACACATCTGGATTAATCTGTCTCAATGCGATTGCAACCGCTTCATTTCCTGATAAACGTTCTCTTTTTCCCATCTTATTTCACCCCTTCCATCTTAATTGCGTCAAATGGACATGCTTTTACGCAAATGCCACATCCTTTGCAGTGTCCATAATCAAAATCCAGTCTCTTCATGTCTTTTACCGGGATGCAGCTGTCCGGACAGACCGGTACACAAAGTAGACACTGTTTACATTTATCTGCGATAAATTCTGGTTTTACTTCTGACCACTCCCCTGTGTTGAACTCTTTGGAGGTTCCTGCACCGGCAACGATCATACCTTCTGTCAGCTCTTCCCATGTTGCTTTTACACCTAATTTACTGATATCTGTAGCCATTAGTGCACCTCCTTAAATGCCATCTCAAGTGCTTTCATATTGCCGTCAATAACTTCCGGCTTGCTGGCGAATTTGTGCTTGAAGGATGCTTTCATTTCTCTTAAGAAAGTCTCCTCATCCATAATCCCTGCTACTTTTACAATTGCAGCAAGAAGTGGTGTGTTCGGGAAATATTTTCCCATTGCCTCCATTGAGACTTTGTGTGCGTCAATAATGTAAACTTCTCCTTCGTATCCATGAAGATGCGGAATGATCTCCTCTTTTGTGCGCTGTGTATTTACAAGAATTGCTCCATCTTTTTTCAAACCGCTAGTCACATCCACGGATTCCAGTAAGGATTCATCTACTACAACTACATACTGTGGATCATAAATATTAGAATGTACACGGATCTTTGTATCGCTGATTCGGTTATATGCTGTAATCGGTGCTCCCATACGTTCCGGGCCATACTCCGGAAACCCCTGTACGTATTTGCCTGTCTGGAATGCTACATCTGCCAGCAACAATGCGGCTGTTTTTGCACCCTGACCACCACGACCGTGCCATCTGATTTCTGTATGATTACTCATCTTTCGTATTCCTTTCTTTAAAAATTAGTATTATTCTGATTATACTGTATAAATATGTACATGTCTAGAGCGCACTCTGTTTTTTATGTTTTTTATTGTTGCCGGCGCAGTTCTGGGGGCTGGCGTGTGGCTGATGTTTGCGCAAAGCCAGGCTTAGGTTGAATTCAACTTGTATCTCACAAGTTCACAGAAACATCTCACCACGAAAAAGCACCCCAGAAGATCTGCTCATCGACAATTCTCCTGAGATGCTTTTTCGTGACTTTCGACTGTTATTACGGATATTTACTTTTTCTTATATTTTTACTTTTTCATTCTACAACCCTGGTATCACTATTTGATACCGTTATCTACCTGATACATATGTTTGATCAGGCGGAAAATCTGATTTGTGTACCCCCACTCATTATCATAGAAGCTGATAAGCTTGAAGAAATGTCCATTGATCTGGATTCCTTCACGTGCATCAAAGGATGATGCATGGCTGTCTCCGATAAAGTCAGAAGATACTACTTCGTCATCGATATAATCTAAAATTCCTTTCAGATATGTCTCTGAAGCTTCTTTCATTTTCTTACAAATATCTTCGTAACTGGTTTTTGTTTTTAAAGCAACATTCAGATCCACAATGGATACATCTGAAGTCGGTACACGGTAAGAAATCCCATTCATGCGATCTTTTAATGTTGGAATAACGAGTGAAATCGCTTTTGCAGCTCCTGTTGTGGATGGGATCAGGTTGCCAAATACGGCACGTCCTGTACGCCAGTCTTTAAGTGAACGGCAGTCAACTACTTTCTGCTTAGCTGTAGCAGAATGTATCGTAGACATTAATCCATACTCAATTCCGTAATTATCTTCTAAGACTTTACACAATGGTGCAAGACAGTTTGTTGTACACGATGCATTCGAAACAACATGCATAGACGGCTGATAAAGTTCGTGGTTGATTCCCATTACAAATGTCGGTGTATCCTGGTCTTTAGCAGGTGCGGAAATGATTACTTTCTTTGCGCCACCTTTGATATGTGCCATTGCTTTCTCTGTAGTACAGTAAGCGCCTGTCGCATCTATAATATATTCTGCTCCACATTCCCCCCAACGAATGTCTGCAGCATCATTTTCCGAGTATACACGAATCTTCTCACCATTGACGATGATTCCATCCTCATACTTTTCGAGCGTTCCCTGAAAACGTCCGAATATTGAATCGTAACGGATCATATAAAGAATATAATCCAGATCAGCGTTTCTTACGTTGATCCCACAAAGTTTAAACTGCTCCGGCTGATTGATGGCAATACGGAATGCGACTCTGCCAATGCGTCCAAATCCGTTGATGCCAATTGTTATTGCCATAATAAATACCTCCTGTGTATGACATATTAATACTTTTGTATCTTTCCCCATTTGCAATAACAGTCCGCCACAATCTATCGCGAGTGTAACATACTTTTCCCCGGAATACTACCGAATTGACAGTAATTAATCATTTAACGGGATACGTAAATATTTAACAGGATTTCCTTTTTTCACAGATATTTCTGACTGAATATGTCTCCTTCCGACAACCTCCTAATCAGGATTAAAAAGAATAGAAATGAAGTTTCCTATTATATAGAAAATGGTGCCCTGCGTATCTGCGCAAAGCACCATTTTATTCGTATTATATTCTTTATTTATAAATCATTATGCTTAAACCATTTCATACCTGTAAGCACTTAGATTCATTTTATTGAGCCGGGCTTACAACAACTTTGTATGTTGCCTTATTTCCAGCTTTTGTTCTTGCAGTAATAGTAGCTTCTCCTGCTGCGACTGCTGTAACTTTTCCAGTTGCATCTACTGTTGCAACCTTCTTGTCGGAAGAGCCGTAAACAACTTTACTGCTTACACGTGCCGGCCAGCAAGCCAGTTTATTTTCTGCTGCAGAAGCTCCTGCAACAAGCATTTTACCGGAAGCATCTTTGTTTACTTCTTCTGCTGCAAAGCTAAGCTGTGCATAGTTCTTTACAACATCTGCAGATACGTCCTGGATTGGCCATGCAGCTTTGTCTTTCTGCCAATTCAGCTGCCATAACCACCATCCGCCATCATACACGCTGATGTTCTTCACACCATTCTGATAGCAGATCAGGAATGGGATTGTAGCTCTCCATCCGGTTCCGCAATAGAATGATAATTCATTGTCTAAAGAAGAGTCAGACTCTGCAAGGATAGATTTTACTTTGTCGATTCCTACAACTTTACCGTTTTCAACATAGCTTCCATCATCTGTGTTATGTCCCCATACAGCACCTAAAGGCTCTCCTGCATAGTCGATATATCCATAACCTGTTTCTTCGCCTTCAAATTCTTTTGTAGAACGGATACTTACCAGACGGAAGTTTGCGTCATTCTGTAGTTTGTCTTTTGCATCCTCTGCTGACAGGATGTACTCTGGATGCGCCGGAACAGTTGTACCGAAGCTGTAATTATCTCCTCCGGCTTTCTGCTCGTTTACTTTTGTCTCCACATCGTATCCGGCAGCTTTCCATGCCTGCATACCGCCATCAACAACTTTTACGTCTTCAACTCCTGCATAAAGCATTGCAAACGCAACTCTTGTTACGCTGGAATCAGATGCACTTCTGCCGTATAAAACTACTTTTGTATCTTTTGTAATTCCGTTTCTCTTCAGGAACTCGCTTAACTGTTTACCGCTGCGGATATTAAAGTTATCTTCCGGTTTTACATCTTTTTCGTCATAAAGTCCGAAATCGTCTTTTCCATCTCCATATGGCCATGGATCACAGTCGTCATATTCTACTGCATCTGAGTTGATATGATATGCTCCCGGAATATGACCTGCATTATAGTTTTTATCTCCTGCTGTGTCTCCCCATGCAACTTCTGATACGAATACATTTTCATATCCTTTCTGAAGTCCGGACATTGCGCTCTTTAACCATTCCGGCGATACATATACCTGCTGTTTGGATACGGATGCAGCTGTTGTTTCTACAGAATTTGTATTCTTATTGTAGAATACTTTATTTCCGTTTGCATCAATGTATGGATTTCCTTCGTTACTCCAGCCGATCCAACCATCGCTGTAAAGAGATACATTATCATATCCTAAAACAAGAGCATCCCACATAGTCTCAGCAGCTCTCCATCCACTTCCGCAGAAGAATGACAGATGTTTGCTTACATCTATACCCTGAGATTTCCAAAGTGTTTCCAGTCCTTCTTTGCTTCTCATAGATTTATCAGCATTACGATAATAGATCATAGAGCTTGAATATCCACGTCCTGATGGGCCAAATACGGATCCCTCGATTCTACCTTTCAGATCATGGTAACTATATCCTGAACTCTTACCGTCCCATTCTTCCTGAGTACGTGTATCTACTAACTGTACGTTATCATCTTTCAGAAGTTCTTTTGCTTCTGAAATTGTATCAATATATTCCGGATGTAAAGGTTTGTCGGTTCCAAAGCTTGCTACTGCTTTTGGTTTGTTGATGCCTTTTTCCATCTCATATCCTTTGGCATTCCATCCAACCATACCTTCGCTCATTACGTGAACATCCTCGCATCCAAGATATTTAAGGATAACACCCATACGTGTTGTTGCCATCGGCTCTGAACCAACGATGATTACACTGCTATCTTTTGTAACACCTTTGTCTGCTGCAAGTTTCAGAAGTGTTGCATCATCATTCAGTCTCCACTCTGAACGGTAGGCTTCGTCTTTTTCCGGTACATATACCTTTGGAGTCTCATATTCATCTGTATTTACATGAACAGATCCCGGTACATGTGCATCTTCATATCCAGATCCTGTATCCGGGTTATTTGTCTCATCTCCCCAGGCTACATCCAGTATTACAATATTGCTTCCACCTGTTACTTTCTTAGCTTCTGAAGAAAGTGCTGTATTCTTTGTAACATGGTCGCTGACATTCTTTACAACTTCTGCCGGAACATACAGATCATAATTCTTGTATGATTCCATTGTAAATGTTCCTTTGTTGATTGCAGATTTTGCATTGTAAATGGAAAGGTCCTTGTATCCTTTTTTCTGCAGATAAGCTGCAACAGTTGCTGCATCTTTTCCGTTTGTATCATAGATTACATAGCTTTTAGCAGTCGTAACACCAATCGCTTTTAACTCCTGCTCGATATAATCTTCTCTTGTAGAATTTTCGGCAGATTGTGACGAAAATCCGGCTGTCATCCACTGTGAAGATACGTTTACAGAATTTTTGATATGTCCGCCTTTGCTGACACCATCTAATGCCCATCCCTGATAAGCATCTGTAAGTCTTGCATCAACTAATACTTTGTTGTCGCTTGCGCTCTTTGCATACTCTTTTACCTGAGTTGTTGTAGCGGTTGCGAAATCAACAACTGTCACCTTGCATGTAGTTGACAGATATTTGCCTTTGCTGTTTTTCTGTGTTGCTTTTACAGTAATTGTTGCTGTACCAGTCTTCTTAGCTGTTACTTTCCCATTGCTGCTTACAGTTGCTACTGCTTTGTTGCTGCTTGTCCATTTTACAGGGCAGTATACGCCAGCCGGTTTTACAGCTGCTTTCAGTGTGTTTATTTTTCCGACTGCTACAGTAGCTTTGGAAGCACTTACTTTAACACTGCTTGGTTTTAAGTTCTTAACAGTGATCTTAACAACTTTTTTCACTTTTTTGTTCTTCTTGGATGTTACAGTAATGTTTACCTTTCCGGCTTTCTTACCTGTTACAACACCTTTGGAAGATACGGTTGCAATCTTTTTGTTGCTTGATTTGTAAGTAACTGCCTTGCTTGCATTTGCAGGCTTTACTGATTTGACCGAAATTTTAGACTTTCCTTTGATATCAACTGTTTTTGTTGTTACCTTCACGGAAAGGCTCTTCGGTGCTTTGGACGCTGCCTGTGCCGGTACGCTTGTACCGAAAACTGCTACAACTGCTAACATAGCAATCATTGCTACCGCAGCCTTTTTCATAAAATTTTTCATGATTTACCCTCCTTTTGTAAATTTGTATCAGGGTATATAATCCCTGATAATATTTTACTGCAATAGAAACTTTCACTCCAATTGGTATTTTTGATATATAAAAGCACTTATAGATTCTTATTGATATTTATTATCAATAATCGTCATCGGATACTATAGCAACAAAATTCCCGACATACACATCCGATTATGTACATGCCGGGAATTTTTTTATTCGTTATTCTCTTCGACTATTTTGTTTTCACTTTTTTAGCAGTTGACCAGCCTGAGTAAATCTTCACACTCTTCTTGCCAACTTTAACTGTCTTATAAGTACGAACTCTTACATAGTAAGTTTTCTTCGCCTTTAATTTCTTCACTGTTTTCTTAACAGTTGTATTTTTAGAAATCGTAGATGTCTTTACAGATTTTGCGAACTTTTTATTTGTAGAATACTGTACCTGGTATCCGCTTGTCTGTTTGCTCTGTTTCTTCCATGTTGCGCTGAAGCTCTTTCTTGCAGCTTTTACTTTTGAAAGGCTTGTTCCTTTTGGATCAATCGTAAATGTCTTTGTAACTGTACCCTTATAATTGCCTGAAAATGTTATTTTCACAGTATACTGTCCGACATTTTTGCATCCACTTGAAAATTGTGTTTTATAATCGGAAGATGCAATTGCCTTTCCGGCTTTATTTTTCACGGTCAGTTTTGGCTGCTGTTTCTTTCCATTATAAGTAAATGTTGTCTTTGAAAGCTTTACCTGCGTTGCGGATACTGTTTCTTTATCCACATCCGGTTTGCCATCTGTTTTTGGCCATACAGACACTTGTTTTTCAAAATCAACAGACGCCGGTTTTCCATCAATTGTCTTAAAATACCAGCTTCGATCCTGCTGTGCGGTTGTCACGCGGATTGGCTCCATTTCCAGCGTCTCCTGCACACATGCACGTACTTCCCAGGTGGTATCTGTGCTCCATCCCGGAGAAACTTCAATATAAGCAACACCGGTGTCAGCGTCTGTGTATTCGTTCCATGCATGACTTGGATTGTTGATATCGCGAATCTGGAACTTGAATGCACGACCAATGTGTTTTCCTTTTTTATCACGGATTGTCAATTTCAACGTTGTCAGCTTGTCTGTTTTTTTCAGTCCCTGCAAAGCCTCTTCTAATTCTTTCGCTGTCTGCTGCATCTGGGCAACAGTTCCGGAACTGGTATTTAACATATTTTCTGCTTTTTTTAGAAGGCTTTCATACGGAGTCCATGTTTCTTCTGTATAACGATATCCCTCTTTTGCATTTACTTTTTCATTTGCTTTTGTAAATGCTGTTTCTAATGTCTGTCTTGCTTCTTCTTCGCCCTCTTCACTCAAAATAAATTGAAGTTTCTCTTTTCCGGTTGCCTTTACACCATTTACCGTTTGGGTAACACGAGTTGGTCCGCCTTCAGCACCATAAGTAACCGTATAACTGATTTCTTCCGGTGTTGTTTTCTGTCCGTCTGCCGGTTTGATTGTAATCTTATCATAGATAGCATCAAAATCTTTATGCTTAATAATTAACATTCCATTTTCGTCACTTACAAGCTCATCCTTCGCCACCTCATCCGGTTCATCCGGAAATTCTCTTATTTTCTCTTTTACGAATTTTACACCTTCCAGCGGGATTCCGTTTTTATTTATTACCTTGATTTCAAGGCGGTCCCAGATCGGTGTCTGTTCTGCCGTATTTTCAAACTCCGGATAAGCATCCGGTGTTTCGCCTTTTTCTACCTTCTCTTTATTGCTCTTAATTGCATCAATTTTACCTGTTTTTATATAAGACTTCTGCTCATCCGTTAATTTGTCATAAGCATCCAAGGCTTTTTGTACAAGTTTCAGATCACCGGATGTCATATTGCTGATGCTGAACTCGTCAATATATTTGTTAACTGCGATAGCCGCAAACAAATCATCCTTTTTCGTATTGTCCGGAAGATAAGTCTGTTCTTTATCTAACGATGTCAATTCAGCAAGCGGTTTAATATCTGTAATGCCAGAATCTCCGGTAAGGCTTAAACGCTGAAGAGATTTTACTTTCTCAAGTGGCGAAATATCCGTTAATTCTTTAATATCTGACAAATCAAGGGATGTAAGACTCTTTAAGCCACTCATATCCGGAAGTTCCTTAATCGGATTGTATGACAGATCCAGCGTCCGCAAGTTGGAAAGTTCCTTAATTGGCGTGACATCTGACACCTGGTTCCGGATCAGGCTCAACTGCGTCAGTTTTTTCATGTCCGCTACCGCTGAAATATCTTTGATCTGATTTTCATTTAGCCATAAGCTGTACAAATTCGTCAGATTCTTAATTGCAGAAATGTCTGTAAGTCCATCTCCTTTTAAGAAAAGCTGTTCCAGCTGCGTCAGACCGGAAATCGGTGACAGATCCTTGATCTTCATTCCTTCCTTGTATGCTGTATAACCAATATCAATCTGTTTTGCTGATTTCGCATATTGCAATCCTTCCAGACTCTCCACATACCATGGCATCTTCCAGTCCACAAAGTTTTCCGGATGAGAGCTCTGCTCGTAAGAAATATATTTTACATAGGAAGAGCCTACATCTTCTTTCGTTAATTTCAGTTTTTGTCCGGTTGCATTCATCGCAGCCCGGATCGCCCAGTGAAGTGCCGGATCCTGGATCACATCATCTTTCTCCGGATAGAATACATCTACTTCTTCCAAGCCGCCACAGTTTGAGCCTGCCGCCCGGACATTTCCTGTCCATATCATTGTCGCTATCATTATCCCTGAAATAATCACCGACAGTTTCTTTTTTATCCACATCTTGTGCATAACCTTCCTCCTTTTTGATTGGGGACGGGGATTTTCTAGAAAATCCCCGTCCCCAATTAGAAATGACCTGTCCCTTTTGTCTATTTAACTTTTATTTTTTTCATTACAGACCATCCGGAATACATTTTTTCCACATTTTTACCAATCTTTACTTTTTTATATGTACGCACTCTTACATAATATGTCTTCTTAGCCGACAGTTTCTTAACTACTTTCTTCACAGTTGTACTTTTAGATACAGTTGTTGTTTTTACGGATTTTGTAAATTTCTTATCTTTTGCATACTGTACCTGATATCCGCTTGTCTCTTCCGTTTGCTTTTTCCATGTTGCTGTGAAGCTCTTCTTACCGGCTTTTATAGATTTAAGGCTTGTTCCCTTCGGCAGAATCTTAAATGTCTTTGTATAAGTTCCTTTGTAATCGCCTTTAAATGCTATTTTTACAGTGTACTTTCCGACTTTCTTGCAATCTGAAGCATATTTTACAGTATAAGATGTTTTTGCAATTTTCTTACCATTGCTGTCTTTTGCAATAACTTTTGGTTTCTGTGTCTTTCCATTGTATGTATAGCTCGTTTTTGTGAGCGCTACAGAACCGACTTTCTTCTCTACCGTTGGTTCCGGACTTGGTGTCGGCTCTGGACTTGGTGTCGGCTCCGGACTCGGTGTCGGTTCCGGACTTGGTGTATCCACTTTCTGTAATGCTATCTCGGCATTCCTTACTGCCTGAATTGCTTTCTGATATTCTGCATTTGTTGCATCTTCTTTTTCTGCAAGTGCTTTTGCAACTTCGACAGCTATCTGGTATGCTTTCCAGCTGTCTTCGGTATAATCCGATGCTGTTTTCTTCTCCGCTTCTGCAAGCACCTCAGACATTGCTTTTTTGGATTCTTCTGTTACGATATCCTTTTCGATCTTAACAACTTCATTATCTTTTGTTACATAATATCCGTCTTCCGGTTGAGAAACAGTCTCTACACCAACTACCCAGTGATCTGCTGTAGGATAATCCAATACGGATGGCAGTTCTGCGATAAATTTTCTCTCTGTCTCTGTTCCTGTTGCCTGCACTTCTTTTTCATTTACCTTACCTACATAAGTTCCGTTTGCAGAATAGCAATATAATACATAATAAAATGTTGTCGGAAGTTTCGTTCCTTTTACTGTAATTTCTGCTGTATCACCTGCACGTTTTACTTCGGTTCCAGGACCTGCTACTTCTGTAATACTTAATTCTGCTTTTTTTACAACTAATGTTACTTCTTCACCGTTAAATTCTTTGCCATTTACTTTTGCAATATAATTTTCCTTCTTATCTGCATCTCTTGCGATATAAATTTCATTCAATGCCGTCACAACTTCATAATTAGAACCTTCTACCGGTGCAACGGTAAATGGAAGATTAATTCCTTCATGCTGTGTCAGTGTATAGCTAGCCTTTCCATTTGCATCTGTTACATTTTTAAACTGATTATCACAGCAATAAGGAGACGATATATGTAATTGCATTCCAGATATCGGATTACCTTTCTGATCTACAACTTTCACATTTAATGTCTTAAGATCTGCGCTTGGCTGATCCGGTGTTTCACTCCCACCAGTCTTCAGTGCCAGATCCATGGTAGCTCCTGTAAATGCTTCACCGTTAACTTTTGCAATGTAAGGAAAACCATAACCTGCTGTAGCCATCTCTACATCGACTTTCATAGATTCTCCTGCAAGTGCATATGCACTGTCAGAAGATGGTTTTACTTCATACGTTCCGGTTCCTTCTCCACCGGCATCCTGATCTGCAAAGAACATTTCCTGAAGCCCATTTTCGTCTAAAGTAGCTTCTCCATCTTTGTCTGTTGTGTCAAAATCATAAGTCTCTCCATCTTTTTCAAAGATCAGTTCCACGCCACTAAGTGCTTTGCCTGATTCATCCACTGCACGGACTGTCAGCTCTGTCTCATATGACGCTGCTGCTTTCGCCACCAGTGGCCCTGCTCCTGCTAAAGTTCCAATCACCATCGCTGTCGATAGAACTCCTGCTAAAATTTTTGCCTTCAAATTCTTCATTCGTAACTCTCCTTTCTTTGGGGACGGGGAATTTCTAGAAAATCCCCGTCCCCAATTAAAAATGACCTGTCCCTTTTTTATTTAATCTTAATTTTCACCGACTTTTCCACATTACTACCATCCGTTGCCTTTGCTGTGATTTTTATTGTTTTGCCTTTTCCGGCTTTCTTAGCTGTAACTTTTCCTTTTGTGTTGACTGTTGCATACTTACTGTTGGAACTGCTCCATGCAAGTTTTGTGTTAGCATCTTTTCCTGTTGTCTTCACTGTTGCTTTTACTGTTATGAATTTTCCGGCCTTTACTGTCTTTGCTGCTTTCAGTGTAAGCTTCTTCACTGCGGATTTGCGGATTCTGATAGTATAAGATGCACTCTTCTTGCTACCATCCATAGCAGTTGCTGTAATTTTAACTTTCTTTCCTGCTCCGGCTTTATTTACAGTTACTTTTCCAGAAGCTGTGACAGCAGCATACTTCTTATTAGATGTTGTCCATTTCACTGCTTTGTTTTTCGCATTTACCGGAGACACAACCGCTTTTAATTGTAGCTTTTTGCCTGCTGCGATATCTTTCAATTCGCCTTTAATTTGTATTTTTGTAACTTTCTTGCCTGATATCGGTGTCGGTTCCGGACTCGGTGTCGGTTCCGGGCTTGGTGTCGGCTCTACTACCGCTCCCTTCTCGTATTCCATAACTACCGGATACATTCCCAGACTATGCATTGTGAAATAAATCTGGTCTCCTTCTTTTGTAAATGGAAGTTCCACAAGTTTCTTCTCTCCGTCCAGATAATAAAGATTCTTCACCGTTTTCCCAGATGGTACTTTTTCTGTAACCTGATATTCTCCTGCTGCCAGTTTTGCTCTTTCCCAGCGGTGTGGATTCACAACACTGATATCCACTACATCATAATCTTCACCCGAAAGACCCGGCACCGAGTCTTTGCTTAATGTTTTATCATAGAGAAGCATATCTTTGAAATTCAGTCCTGCCACAACCGTATCACCGGATTTACTCATCAATACCGTATCTTCCTGATGTGTCTCGCCTTTGTTCACCAGTCGGAGTTCATCCACTTTGGCACAGCTGGAATGATTATATGCGTATCTCGCCCCTCCATACTCCGACTTATCCTTGGCAACCAGCGGGAAAGAATCGATATCCCAATTATCATTTTCCACTTCTATCATATAATTCTGATCTTCTAATAATTGAGTAAATATTCGTCCACTTTCACCAGTATTACATTCAAGTGTCTCCGCCGGACTTATCAATTTGATTTTTACATTCCGAAGCATTCCTGTATTATTTTTATAATACACCGGTAAATTAACGGAAACTCTTCTGTCATTTTCCGGGTTTGGTTCTTCTTTATCACGCTTATACATCTGAATGGTATCTACTTCCGGATAATCAAAATCATATTTTCTGTTTCCGTTCACCTCTGTCCAGCTGATTTTCTTGATATTATATAATTTTCCGTCCTTTACCCAGACATACAGACACGGCATACGGTATTCTGTATCTTCTGCGTAAATCATATAGTTGTTATTGTTGATCAAACTCAAATCCGGCAGCTTTCCGTTTTCTGATACAACGGTCTGATCTACTTCCTGCTTTGTCGTATTGTAAATAACAAATTTAATGGATTTTTTTATTGGTACTGTGTAAATCGGATTCATAGTAGCATTGACAACCTCGTCTACTGCAAGGGCTTTAATCGTCACTCGCGCTGTTGTGTACAAATCTTTATACTGATATGCCGGTACCGGTACATCATTGTACTTCTTCTTTTCCAATGCTTCCGTAGTACGTTTTATATCGCCCGACTTCACGCTTCCCAATTGCGTTGTCATCTGTGTTTCTGCTGCCTCTGTTGTCAACAGTGTCCCCGGTATAATTCCGACCGCCATATTACCGACAACTGCTGCACATAACAACTTTGTCAGTAGCTTTTTCCTTTTCATCTTTTCCTCCCTTGTTTCTTGAAAATATCTGATTTTACTGTCCTTTTTCTATCTATTTATTATAATATATCCTGCATTCCCTTTCCAATTGATTGCACTTATATATGTTGTTATTTATTGTTTTTTTCTATATCTATTACCTCCAAAATCCACACCTGTTTCTTAATGTTTTCCATATCTATTATCTCCAAAATCCACGCCTGTTTCTTGATGTTTTTTATATTTACCATATTAAAAATCCCCAGCCTTTTTTGCTTTCTCTCCAGCACATTAAAAACATGTAACTATCGATTTCTCCATATAGCAATAAAACAGTTTTTGTCCTATAATGCTAAATTTTATTCGCTGATTAGCGGCTGTGAAATGTCATCATACAAGCATGCCACCGTTTTCTCTTTTCCTGACAGCAAGTATCCTTTTGCACGAAGAATATTTCCGTAGCGTCCGCGAATCGTGTCTTCCGGAAATCCAATTAATTTTTACACTGAATCTATTGAAACATTTGTTTCTAACAACCGCAGCCATCCTTCTTTTAAAAGTGAAGAATAATGTTCTACGATGATCGTACCAGCTTCCCGTATCTGATTTTCATATAATTCTGTACTCATCCCGTCGCATACACAATAAAAGGGCATTTCGCAAAACGAAACGCCCTTTCACTTTTCCATATTCTTTTGTCAGGCAATCATTTACCTGTTACTTTACAGTCGCTTTCTTAACTGTTGACCATCCGGAATAATATTTTGTACTACCTACTTTTTTATAGGTACGAATACGTACGTAGTATTTTTTCTTTGATTTTAAACTTCCGAGAGTTGCACTTGTTGTACTATTTTTAGAAACCGTCTTTGTCTTGATGCTCTTTTTAAATTTCGCATCTGTTGTATATTGGATCTGATAACCGCTTGTCTCTTTTGACTGTTTACTCCATTTCACAGACAGTTTCTTTTTAGAAGCTTTCAAAGATTTGACGGATGTTCCTCTCGGATTGATCTTAAATGTCTTAGTATAGCTTCCGCTATATGGCTTCTTAAATGTAATCTTTACCTTATATGTGCCGACTTTTTTGCAGCCAGACGCATAAGATACGCTATAGTAAGATTCTGCAATCTTCTTGCCATTCTTCTCTTTTGCTGTCACTGCCGGTTTCTTTGTTTTGCCGTCATAGGTGTAAGATGTCTTTGCAAGGCTTACGGTTCCGACTGCTTTCTTCACATCCGGACTCGGTGTCGGTTCCGGACTCGGTGTCGGTTCCGGACTTGGTGTCGGTTCCGGGCTTGGCGTTGGTGCTTTTACTAACGCTGCGATTGCTGCCTCCAGGTTATTTTTTGCTGTGTCAACTTCCTCCTGGATGGCATTCAGATTCTTTCTTACATTATTGGCTTCCTCAAATACCGGATAAAATGCATTCCACGACTCTACAGTATAATCCTTTTTGTTAAGACGATTTGCAATCAGAAGCTGTTTTTGTAATTCTGTAAAATCTACCGGTGCCTTTTCTTTCTCTGTAAGAACCAGTTTTACTTGCAAATCTTCTTCTGTCTGTACCTGCTTTCTTCCATCCGGCAAAGTTATGCTTGTAATCTTGCTGTTCTGCTCCTCCAGGCGAATTGTAACACCTTCATAATTCTGACCTTCTGCCAGTGTCATCGTATAATAGTTATAATCTTTGCCCTGTGTTGTATAGCTGGCAACACCATTCTCATCAGATACCATTTCCGTTGCACTGGATGTCCAGGAATTCGTTATGTTAAATTTCACTCCGGACAAAAGCTTTCCTTTATCATTTACTAAAGTAATATTTACCGTTTTATAATCTGCACCTTTCACAAGGCCATCAATGGCTTTTGTCAGATTATCTTCTGCTTCATTAATCTCTGCCTGTGTTGCAGCATCATCACTATTTACAATTTTTGCCTGTGTAAGTGCCTTCGTCAACGCTTTATAAGACGCCTCTGTGTATCCATTTTCTTTGATATTCCCTGCCTGCGCAATCACTTTTTCCAGATTCTGCTTATTTATACGAAGTGTCTCTCCGTTCTTCAACTGCAATGTACGACTGACAGATGCTTTATCCACTGCTTTTCCATTAATCTCAATGATTTTTCCATCTGCATCTGCTTCAACCGTAATATCGCCTATATAACCGGTAAATTTTGATGCTTCATCCAATGAAATTGTATATGTAATTGCCTTTACCGCTTCCGGAATTTTATATTCTGCAATTCCGTTTCCATCTGTACTGATTTCAGAAAGAACATCTGCGGATCCTTTCTTTTTCACTTGAAATCTTACATTCTTCAAAGGTTTTCTGTTAGCATCAGCTACATAAATATTCAATGTAGATTTATCGGCGTCGTAGTATTTTTCATACTTATTCAGATCACTGTCTTTCTGAATAACCTTTCCCTGCTCCAAAAGTGAAATATTCTTCTCCGCAACACTGATTCTCTTCTCGTTAATATATGCTTTAGCTTTATCAGAAACCTTATCATATGCTTTTCTGGCTGCCACAACATTTGATTTATCACTCAGTTCTACAGTATTGGCATCGAACTTTTCAATCAGGCGATTGACATCTAATACTTCAAAAAGTAAATTTTTCTTCGTTTCGATCTTTGTCCCACTTAAATTCAACTTGCTCTTTGTAAGCTTTGTCAACTCCGTCAATGGGGTGATATCAGAAATTTCTTTATTATTACCGAGGTTTAATTCCTGAAGATTTCGCAGATCCTGAAGCGGTGTAATATCAGAAATCTGATTGTTAAATAAATCTAATTCTTTTAACTTTGTCATACCTGCCAAAGCGGATATATCTGTAATTTGATTATCGCTCAGCCACAGCATCTTTTCCATATTCGTAAGACCCTTCAACGCTGAAATATCCTTAATCTGATTGCTTCGAAGTGTCAATTCTGTTAATCCTGTACATCCCTCAAGCCCACTCAGGCTGGTAATTCCATTGTAATCCAGATCCAGATGGTTAAGCTTAGACATCTTCTTGAGCGGTGTCAGATCATGAATCTGATTCTGTCCACAATTCAGTCGCTCCAGACCTGTCAGATCTTTCAGTGCGCTGATGTCCGTTAATTTATTCATATAAAATGTCAGATCTCTTAAATTTGTCAGTTTACTGATCGGACTTAAATCCGAAACCATATTATAGGACAGATCAATCTTCCACAAATCGGTGCCATACTGTAAGCCATCCAGTTTGTATACATATACATCGATCGGATATGCCTCCGGATGCGCACCTGCCGAATAAGTAAACTGTCTCAGTCCCTCAAAGCGTCCCGGTGTAATCGGAATATAATCTTCTTTTTTATAACTTTGACTCAATGTCACACCACGGATTACCCAGTTCAACATCTTGTCCTGAATCACATCCTCCGGTGCCGGTTGGAAGACATCCTCTTCCTCTACATTCACTCACGCATCTGCCGCTGTAGCTGCCATCGATATGCTCCCCACGCATAACAAGACAGCCATGAATAATATCGTTACCTTTTGCATTAATTTCTTCCAGTTCATTGTCTTTTCCTCTCTTTTGTTTGTTCTGTCAGGTGTTCTCCCATTGCCTGAATATTCCTTAATCGCTATCTGATTTTCATTATAAAGGCGCTGTATCTGTTTGTAAATTTATTTCTTGTATAATACTTATAGATAATTTTCATATATGAAGCGATATCATATGCAAGAATTTTCTCCGTCCATAGCTAAACCTTAATTTACCGAATAGTGTCTGTTAAATTTTAAAATACTATAATAACACAAAAAACCTGCCGCACAGGAAGCGTTCTTCCCATACGACAGTTTTTCATAGATCACTTTATACGGTTATAAAATGAATGATTATTTTGTTTTCACTTTCTTCACTGTTGACCATCCGGAATATAATTTTACGGATTTTCCGCTTACCTTTACAGTTTTATAAGTACGAACGCGAACATAATATGTTTTCTTAGCTTTTAATTTCTTCACTGTTTTAGAAACAGTCTTGTTCTTAGAAATTGTAGATGTCTTAACGCTCTTCTTGAAGCTCTTGCTTGTAGAATACTGTAACTGATATCCGGTTGTCTGTGTTGCCTGTTTAGACCATTTTGCTGTAAATGCTTTCTTAGCTGCTTTTACAGATTTGATCTTCGTTCCTTTCGGAAGAATCTGGAATGTCTTTGTATATTTTCCTGTATAACCATTCTTAAATGTTACTGTTACAGAATATTTACCGACATTCTTACGACCTGATGCATATTTTACAGTGTAGTTATCTTTAGAAATAACTTCTTTCTTGTTATTCTTAGCAACAACTGCCGGTGTTTTTACCTTACCGTTGTATGTATAAGTAGTTGTCTTAAGTGCTACAGAACCTACTTTCTTCACTTCCGGTGTTGGTGTCGGCTCCGGCTTATCCACTTTTTTCAGACCTTCTATTGCTGCTGCAAGTTTTTCCTGGGCTGCATCAACTTTGGACTGAAGAACGTTATCTTCTTTTTCCAGTGCATCAATCTCTGCAAGTGCATCCTCTACTGCTTTCCATGATTCTTCTGTATAATCACTCTTATCCAGCTTGGAAGCCTTGTCTTTTTCTGCATTTAATTTCTCTTTATCTGCAGCTCTCACGCTCAGGTCCTTCATTGCTGTCGCAAGTTTCTCCTGGGCTGCATCAATCTTAGACTGTGGAACATTTTCTTCTTTTTCCAGTGCATCAATCTCTGCAAGTGCATCCTCTACTGTTTTCCATGATTCTTCTGTATAATCACCTTTATTCAGTTTGGAAGCTTTGTCTTTCTCTGCGTTTAACTCGTCTTTCTTAGCCGGTTTTACAACTAAAACCTTAATTCCTGCTTCCAGTTTCTGGATCTGATCATCAACATCTTCTTTGTTAACAAAACTGTTGTCATATGTTTTCTGTGCTGTATCCAGAACCAGTTTGAATGCTGACCAGGAATCATCTGTGTAATCAGATTCTACAAGAGCTTTTGCTTTCTCTAATGCTTCACCAAGCGCTGTCTTATCCACTTTCTTACGAAGAATGTAACTATACTTCTCTGTATATCCTGTTTTACCATCAACCGAATATATATTGGCCATTGCATCTGTTACAATCTTATGCTCATCTAATGTTGCCCATGTATCATTATCTTTTAATTTGACTGTGATTGTTGCATCACTGTCATTCTCGATGTCAAATGCATATTCAATGACACCTTTTTCATTACTTGTAATCTCATGTGTTTTACTACCAGGAGTTACTTTTACTTCAAATGCAACATTTGCTACCGGAGCACCTTCTACATCAACAACTTTTGCACGAAAATGTGTTGCATCACAGCTTACCTTGTCTTCTACTGCTGCTTTCTTAACAGTAAATACAATTTCACCTGTGGTTGCAATATCATCACCGTCTACAGAAATAATCTTCGTGTTTCCCGCATATCCATCTGTTGCAAATTTATGAGCCTGGCTACTTGCCCATCCCTGATTCTCTGCTACAGTAACATCAAAAGTAAGATCATAATCCATTCCCGGATTAATTGTATATTCTGCGACACCTTTTTCATTACTTGCTGTAGATTTGTTAAAAATATAATTTAACTCATTTGCAACAGAAAGTTTTACACCTTCTACCGGATTGCCTTCTTCGTCAACAATCTTTGCGCGAAATGTAGATGCATCACTCAGAACTTTCTCTTCTTCTGATGAAGATCCATTCTTCTTTACAACGAATACAACTTCATCTGCTTCTGCAAGATCTTTTCCATCTACAGAAATAATGGTCGGAGCTTTTGTTGGTGTTCCATCTGTTTCAAATTCATGTTCATTCTCGGATGTGTAGTTTTTATCATCAATGACAACATCAAAGTTCAGCATGAAGTCTCCACCTGTTAATGCGTATGTTACCATACCATTTTTGTCAGATTTCACATCGTAAGAGACAGAAGAGTCTTCTCTTCCTGTCAAATTAACATTCACACCCTCTACCGGATTCCCTTTTTCATCTACTACTTTTGCACGGAAGTTCTTCTCATCGCATTTTGTAGAAGATGGTGTTGGATCAGGTATCTCACCAGAAGCTGATGCAACTGTAAAGCTTACTTCTTTCCAGCCGGAATAAGCCCAGCTACCCATGCTATTGAATCCAACTTTATATGTTTTGGCAGTGGATGTTGTATTTTCAGGAAGTGTTACTGTTGCGATACGTTCCTCTGTTCCTTCGCCATATTTTACATTAATATCAGAATCTCTCAATGAATTGCCATCTGCATCTTTTACACGGACAGCTAAGTTTGTCAGTTCGTCCATTGCTTTTCCGATCAGTTTTATCTGAACTTCTCCACCTTTGCTGGATACATTCTCATCACTTACACGTTCTACTGAATCCAATGCAGGATTCCATTTTAATCCTTTGATTGCTGTATCCAGTTTTGCTGCTGCCTCATCCACAGCAGTCTGCCCTGCTTTGTCGTTCTTATTAATCGCTTTTGCTTCCGTTAAAGCTTTATCTACCTCATTCCATGTAGAAGTCACATAGCTGTAACGATTGTAACTTTTTTCATCTGCATCGGCAATAAGCTCTTTTAATTTTGTCTTATCAACCGACTTTACAACAACAGCGTCTAATGCTGCAGTTAATTTTTCTGTCTGCGCATCCACTTCTTCCTGTGTTGCATCTTCATTATCATATACTTTATTTGCTTCTGTAAGTGCTGTCTGAAGTTCGTCATATCCTGCGCTGTAATCATCTGGATTCTTCACAATTGAAGCACTGTCGATCGCAGCTTTCAATGCTTTTTTATTAATATTTGCTTTTAATACAAACCGCAACTCTTCTGTAATGTTTTTCAGATCTTCATTATTGATTTTCTCGATTTCTGCAAGACTGTCTGATGTTGAATAGGAATATGTTGTATCGCATGTCCAGCTGTCATTTTCTGCAAGAGATACAATCTTGGATGTACTGTAATCCCACTGTCCTACTTCACATTCAATAATTCCGTTTTCGTCACTTGTTACAGTAGTTGCTCCATAAGAGCTCCATGAATTCTTTACATCAAATTTTACTCCTGCTACAGGCTTTCCGCTTTTATCTACCGCTCTAGCACGGAAATGTGTTTTATCCGGCAGGACTTTCGTAGTTTCAGGCTGGTCTGGATTTTCTGAGCTTGGTGCAGTAACTTTAAAAGAAGTTTCTGCTCCATTCCAGCTTAACTGCCAATCTGGAATCGATGTATTAGAAATCCAAATCTGATAAGATTCTTCTTCCGTACCCGTATTTGCCGGAACATCAATATCAAATGTATTATTTGTTCTGCTTACGTCAACAGTAACATTTTCTTTTCCGCTTACGGTTGCTCCATCTTTTCTCAATCGATAGTAAATCGTTCCTTCATTAGCACTAAAATCGTCAAATGTAAGTGTTACTTTTACAGTTCCACCATCACTTGGAAGTTTTTTTGTGCTTACATCCGCAGATGCAAACCTTAAAGCTGCATCCGCTGCTTTGGCTACACTTGCCTGTCCGCCAAACAGTCCGAAGACCATTGCAAGGGACAGAATCCAAGCCAAAATTCTCTTCTTGTTCCCCATAACGTTTCTCCTTTTCTTTTTTTGAAATCCTTTGATTTCAGACAGTCTTTTACATTTTTATTTTACTTTCTTTTATGATATGCATCCAATCGTTTTTATAAATATATTATCCGATTTATTTATTTTATCTATATATTAATCGAGTAGGAGGCGGTGACTAACCGCCGTCCTCTCACAGCACCGTACGTCAGACTGTCTAACGATTAGCAAAAATGTTATAATTAAATCACAAGAAAT